>Ga0335085_10006329_pt1:0-17500 | contig 18729 bp, 20 predicted proteins | sample Lox_Sample_45_FD_206712 | JGI IMG/M metagenome (GOLD analysis project Ga0335085, IMG submission 206712) | Soil microbial communities from Loxahatchee National Wildlife Refuge, Florida, United States - Lox_Sample_4.5 | ecosystem: Environmental > Terrestrial > Soil > Wetlands | place...
TGTTCCGCACTTCTGCAACACTAAGCCCGCACCATGGTCCGCCACTACCTCGTTAAAGGACGCGTGCAAGGCGTCGGCTTCCGGTGGTTTGTCCACCGGGAAGCTTCCTTGCTCGCGTTGAAAGGTTGGGTTCGAAATACCGAAGACGGTGACGTCGAGGTCGTCGCCGCAGGTGAGCGTGAGCAACTTGAAGAACTGAAGGTTGCGCTGCAAAAGGGGTCACGCGGCAGCCGCGTCGATGGTGTCGTCGAACACGATCTTGCCGACGGCGAGGCGGCGTTGCTCAGCTCATTTCAGATCGAGGGAGCGTGGTGATGGCGAGAATCGCCTCGACTCAGCTGCAAGGAGAACGAGTTTGGAATTGAACAAATTGAAGTCCCACGCGCCGATTAACTGTGACCCATTGAAGGAACTCGTCCGCACAGTACCGGATTTTCCCAAGCCGGGGATCCTCTTCTATGACATCACCACGCTGCTCAAAGACAAGAAGGGATTCGCCGAACTCATCGACGCGCTTGCAGCACATTACATTGGCAGAGATGTCGACCTGGTGCTGGGAATTGAAGCGCGTGGATTTATCTTCGGTCCGGCTCTCGCATACCGTCTAAACGCTGGGTTTGTCCCCGTCCGCAAACCGCGGAAGTTGCCTGCTCCGACGGCCCGCGTTACCTATGACCTGGAATATGGGTCTGATTCTCTCGAGATTCACCTCGACGCCATCGAGCCGGGTCAAAACGTGGTCCTGGTGGACGACCTGCTCGCGACGGGCGGGACGATGGAGGCGACGGTGAAGCTGGTGCATCAACTCGGGGGACACATAGCCGGGCTCGCTTTCGCGGTTGAGCTGGATTTTCTCAAGGGCCGGGAGAAGTTTGCAGACTACGACGTCTTCAGTCTTCTGCACTATCACGAGTAGCTCCTTCGTCTGTATACGGCCCTTCAGGCGGTCGACGAGCGTCCGCGGAGAAAGTGGAAGATGATCGAGATGACTGCGAAGATCAGTAGCAGGTGGATTAGAAATCCTGCAGTGTGGAAGACTACAAAACCGCCAATCCATGCCAGGATCAGCACAAGCGCGATTATCAGGAACATATCGTACCCCACGAGGTGAGCATTACTCAAAGCTGAGATGATAGCGGCGGAGGCGGGTTGCCTTCATTGAAAATTGCGCGTATGTCTCCGATCATTCTGAGGAAGGCTAGCGCGCCGGTAACTCGGAGATTCGAAGCAGGTCCCCTGGTTTCAGATATCCCTTACGTCTGAACCATTCTTCCATTGCAATCAAGAGCTGATCGAGTGGAACGCGGAAGCCCGCCTCAAGGAGCCCATCTGCCAAAGGGAGCGTATCGTCGAATACCGCGTCGTTGGTGAAGTTGCGCATGGCGAAGTTATCGATCCAGGAGATCGGACAGGGGTGGGACGCGCCCTGACCGTCAACGCGTTCGATACGCAACTTTCGCAGGAACATATGGCTGGTAATGAATTTCGCTCCGACAAAAACGGGCGAAAAATTAGGGCAACGGTTGCGCGTCGTCGGTCGGAATTAGCGGCGGCAACTTGCTCGTATGACCTGCCTCATGGAGAACACGATCGAGATTTTCGAGGACCTCCTCGACGTTCATCGTATACATCTCGCTACCGTTGTCGTAGCCAGATTCAATGCTCCGCTTCAGGTAACGGCCAGCGATTTGGGTTGCGAGGGAATCAGTGATCACGTGTCCGGTGCGCTTTTTCTGCTCCACCCAAGCCTGACACGGCATGGCTATCCACACCGAGCGCCCATTCACTTCGAAACGAATATCCACCGCATCAGCGTGCCTTGTTGCGATGGCGACGACATTCGCCGTCCAGCGGCAACGCAGACTCTCACCCGTCCAATGATCTTTGACCTGGAAGTCCTCGTACATGGCATCTCTAGCCTAATGCCCCCTAACCTTTGCCAGCAAGAGGCGGTTTTGGCCTCTTTGCACGCCTTCGCGCTCCAGGTAGGAAAATGCTCGCTTTCGACGAAACCTTCACAATGCATTTGCCGTCAAAGCAGTTTGAACTTTTGCGCAAAGGAGCAACAAAGTGGCCCTCAACTCCGAAAACGCACGGCGCTATCAGGAGAAGCTTCTCGCCCAGAAACAACTTCTGGAAGACTCGATGTCGGCCGCCGTGGTGCAAGGCCGTGAAACCGTGACTGACGACACTCAGGATGTCGCCGACCAAGCCGTCCTCTCTTATCAGAAGGAGCTTCTGTTCAGCCAGGGCACAAGCGGACACCAGCAGTTGAGACTCGTTGAGCAGGCGCTGAACCGCATGCGTGAGGGCAGCTTCGGCGAATGTCTGCACTGCGGCGAAGAGATCGGCGCCAAGCGCCTTGAGGCGCTTCCGTGGACCCCATATTGCATTGTCTGCAAAGCGAAGATCGAGAACGGTGAACTGGAGGACCCTGCTCGCGCGGCCTAGCTTCGCCGCGGTCATGTCGTACTGGCCCGGACGTCACGTTGTCGTCGACGGTGATATCGCAGATCCGATTTAGAGGGCTCTCGCGTTTCAGCACCTCCCGCGAGTTGAGGCTTTGACCCGACCCTAAGCCAACTGCTAAACTTAGAGGGTTTGGGGAGGATAGCGTGCGTGTCCGCATCTGTCTCCTCACTCCCATAGGTCAAGCGCATTTCCGGCATCGTGGCGATCCCGGAGACGCCGCAGGTCCCGCCCGGAAGATCAAAAGGACTCCCTAGATTGGACACACAAACACGTCACGCGCTCAAGCAGGACCGCTTCGTTGAAGCCACGGCTTCGGGACTCGGCTGGCTGCAGCTACATCGCTCAAATGTAATCAGGGTTGCAGTCGCGGTCGTGCTGCTTGTAGCTCTCGTAATTACCGGAATCGTCGTTTACAACTCACGTTCGGCCGGCGCCCGGAATGCCTTCGGTCAGGCGATGGATATCTACAACACGCCATTGCATCAGCCTGGCCAGCCGGCAACTCCCGGCGAGCCATCCTATGCAACTGCTGCCGAGCGGGCGAAGGCCGCCAATCCACTCTTTGTCGATGTCGCAAACCACTACGGCTGGTTCGACGCCGGAGCTAACGCGCGCTATTTCGCTGGCCTCACTTACCTTGATATGGGCCAAACTGCTCAGGCCGAAGCCGCTCTCCTAAAGGCGGCCGACTCTTACGACAAAAATCTCGCGGCGCTCGCAAAAATGGCGCTCGCAAGTGTCTATGGACAGTCCGGTCGTTCAGGCCAAGCCGTTGATATCTATCAGCAGCTGATCAAAACTCCCACCAGCACTGTACCCGCCTCGGCAGCAAAGCTGCAGTTAGCTCAGCTATACGAAACGTCCAATCCTGCTATGGCAAAGAAGCTGTACGCCGAGCTCAAAGATCAGGACAAAAACACAGCCGCCGGCCAGATCGCTACACAGAAGCTCAACGGAAGCACCGAGCCTCTCCAGTAGGTTTGTCTTATTCCATCAAGCCCGCTCTCTAAGCGGGCTTTTTCATTTGGACCTCGCCATGAGCAGGCCGCGGATCCGCGTTTTCATTCTGAGCCGGTAGGCACGGACATCCCACCAGGTAGGTGATCGGTACTGGCCCTCCTTGCTCCTCACCAATCTCCCAGCGATAGGTGTCTGATTCCAGTCCCCGTGTTAGCTCGAGCAAGTCGGCCAGCGTGTACGCCCGCAGGCAGGACAGCACGCCGTCCAACCAAAGCGTCAGCGGAATCACCGGCAGGAGATAAGTCCAGAAGATCCGCGACCACCGGAATGGCCGAATACGGGGCGTGATGCGAAGTGCAAGGAGAGGGACAACGATCACGCCGGCTGCAGTTCGCAGATCGCGCTTCGCCGCCTCGAAAATTCCGATCCCCTGTCGTCGCTGAAAGGAGTCTTTTAGGATTGCGTGGGCTTCCGACGGTCCGAAATGGTGAAAAGTTGAAAAAATGGTGCGAAATCCGGTCAGGTTAGATGGGATATTCACTGCATCTACCGCGTCGGGATAAAAACACAACCCGCTGGCAGTGTCCTGAATAGTGCGTATGGCTCCCCTGCTTGGGTACTTGTCGGTTAGCACAATTGCCGGATGTATGCTCTCGTCACCCTTGAGTTTACGGGTGAGCCCGATCCAAGGCCCCCCGGCGCCCGAGCAGAGATCGATGATCCGTTTCGCCCCCGAGGCTGCAATTGAACGCTCAAGCCGCCGTGCGATCGGGAAATAGATCTCCGTGGCATTCCATACTCCCTGGAGCGCATCGGTCACGAGATCGCGCAGAAAACCCGGATAGAGGCGGTGATCGTGAAGCTCAAACCATGCCTTGCGTTGCATTTGATTGCCGCCGGCTGACACTGACCGGATTCTAAATGGCTTGCCCTCCCACCCCTGGGGCTGTTTTTCATGAGCGCAAACGAGGTATCCTCCGTCCTTAAGAGCAGGAGTAAAGATGAGCACATTTCCGGGACAGCTTACCGGCTGGATGGCTCCGGCTCTGATATCTCAGAGGGAATTGGCGCCCGCGAAGACGTTGGATTCGAGCGAAACCATCACCGCATTGGTCACAGAGCACTCCGCGACCCTTTACCGCGTTGCCTATTCTGTGATGCGCAATGCCTCCGAGGCGGAAGATGCCGTGCAGGAGGCATTCCTGCGCGTACTCAAGCATCAGGACAAGCTCGACAGCATCCTTGATCACCGTGTCTGGCTCATCCGGATCACCTGGAATATCGTTCTCGACAGAAAGCGCCGCAGCAAGACCCGGCCCGAAAACGACGACATCGCCGATTACACGCGAGTTCTCCCCTCAAAGGACCGTCGCGCTGATGACTCCCTTATCTCCCTGCAGGAACAAAGCCGTATCCTGAGCCTGATCGATCGACTGCCGCGTAAGGAGCGCGAGGCGCTTCTTCTTTCAGCGGTCGAAGAATTGTCCACCGTTCAGATTGCCGCGGTGGTGGGCACAACTGAGTCGTCGATCCGCTCGCGCATTTTCCGTGGCCGCCGCCAGCTTTCCACACTGCTGGAAATGGAAGGAGTGTCGCGATGAACCCTCGCATCGCCAACCGCAACCATGACCGCCTTATCGATCAGGCGCTCCGCCGCATCGCTTCTGCTACGCCGCCGGAAGGCATGGGCGACCGCATCACGGCCCGGCTCGCGCGTGAGCGCGCAAATTTGCAGCACCACCAGGCCGGCCGATCCTTATTCTTTGGAATTCCGCGACTTGCTTTTGGTATGGCGGCGGCAGCCGTCGCTTGTTTCGGAATTGTCGCTGGAAGCGTGCATCATTCCCACATCAGTCAGCCGAGGCTACCCGGTTTCACTCCCTCTGTATCCACTGATGACGGTCTTGGGTCGGCGGGGACAGCCCGTCCCGCCGATCGACCCGTCACGGCTTCCCCAGCCGGACGTCCCAGATCGGTGCGTCGTTCTACCGAAGGTCGTGCAGTTATTTCGACGCCATCACAGAAACCGGCTGGGGTAGCCGTCCCGAAGACGCCGGCTTCGGAGCCCTGACCCTTAGTCGGCGATTGCCTCGACGATCATGTGTAGAACTGCCAACACCACAGCCCCGATGAACGCCGCTCCAAAGCTGGCGACTTTGAAACCTGGAACTATGGCGCCTGCCACTTCCAGCATGATCGCGTTGATTACGAGGAAGAACAGGCCCAACGTAAGAATTCCCAGCGGCAACGTGATCAGCTTGAGCAGTAAACCCAGCGTCGCGTTCAGAAGGCCAATGACGATAACAGCAACCAGGGCAGCGGGAAGGTTGCGCACTTGAAAACCTGGGACAAAGTACGCCACCAAAAGCAATGCGCCCGCCTGCAGAAACCATCGCAAAAGGAGTCGAAGCACTTTCGGCACCTCATTTCTTTTTGAGGAGCAGCCTGTCTCCGGGAATTCGCCGGACGGCTGAACCGCAACAATCGTACCAGCGTACCATCTCCTTTAGGAGGTCCTGCACAATGCGCCTGTTCGTTTTCGCGATGATCCTGTGTAGTGCCGTCCTCATCTGCGCCGCACAGAATTCCTCAACGAATCAGGCTTCTATTCCTGACGCTTCCTCACTGATGAAACAGATTGAGGATCATCAGCGCAAACTCGACCAAACGCGCGAGAACTATACCTATCGTGAGATCGTCGTCACCCGCGAACTGGACAAGAACGGCGGCGTGAAGAAGACGGAGACCGAGGAAGATGAAGTCTTCTTCGTGAACTCCCACGAGATCGACCGCAAGGTGCAAAAGAACGGCAAGGAACTCAGTCCGGATGAGCAGAAGAAAGAACTGGACCGAGTGATGAAGGAGATTAATAAGGCACAGAAGACTCCACCGGGTCATGCGGTGGATAAGAACGACGTGAGCGTCAGCCGGCTTCTATCCATCATGAAGGTATCGAACCCGAGGCGTGAACTTCTTGACGGACGTAGCACCTTCGCCTTCGACTTTGTTGGCGACCCACAGGCACAAACTCACGGCGTCGCCGAGAATGCCTCAAAAAAACTCTCCGGAACCATCTGGATCGATGAGCGGGACCGCGAGGTCCGCCGTCTGATTGCTCGATTCGATGACAACTTTCGTCTCGGCTTCGGCCTGCTGTCGGTAGGCAAAGGAAGCAACTTCCTCTTCGACCAGAAGCTCGTGAATAACGAGCTATGGCTACCGACGAACGGTCAGGCTCATCTTGTTGCGCATGCCATCGGACTTATCGGCTATCGCGCCGACATCAGCGTGACCGATGACCAGTACCAGGTCTTTCACGCTGAAGCACAGCAGCTGCCCGAAGCCAAGCTCACCTCGTCCTCGGCGAAACGTTGAAGTCCAGACAACCAACGAAAGCCCAGTAGCGAAATTCAAGTTCTGCTCCGAAAGGTCTGTCTCGCCAGTTCGCTGAAAGCCGTCGCAATCGGGCGGGCTTCATTGTCTCTACAGGCAAGCTCGAGATGCGTGGATTGCGACTGCGGGGTCAGCTTGCGGCACACCGTGTCCGGCACTGGCAGTTTCGTCACGCACCCGGGTGCGATAGTCACTCCCAGCCCCGCCCCGACCAACTTGATAATGGTCAACCACTGTGGTGCCTCCTGCACAACACGCGGCGTGAATCCGTGCGCCTCGCAGACGTCCACCGTCTTCTTCCATGCAACACTGCCATATGCACGCGCAAACAAAACGAAAGGCTCGTGCTGGAGGCTCTTTACCATAACAGTCTTCTGTTCTGCCAGCGGATGTTTTCGTGGGAGCACTGCAACGAACGGCTCCGCCATTAGTACTTCAACTCGCAGCCCCTCAATCGCTCCGGCGTCGCGCATAAACCCTACGTCTACGGTTCCGTTCAGCAATGCATCCACCAGCCCCGCGGTGTAGAGTTCCCGCAACTGCAGATCCACCTGCGGGAACTGTCTCCGATACCGTCCCAAAAGCCTCGGCAAAGCGGTCAGCATGGCGGAGCCTACAAAACCCACCGTTAGCGCGCCTGCTTCGCCTCGCCCCACCTTCCTCACAGCCGACAGATCCGCGCCAACCTTCTTCAGCGTATGGCGAGCACGGTCCAACAACTCTTCACCAGCAGCCGTAAGGCGCACCTCACGCGACGTGCGCAGAAACAAAGAGTGCCCAAGCATCTCTTCCAGCTTGCGAATCTGCTGCGAGAGCGGAGGTTGCGCAATGTGCAACCGCAAAGCGGCTCGTCCGAAGTGCAGCTCTTCTGCAACCGCAACGAAGTAGCGCAGATGACGCAGTTCGAGATCGGTATCCATATACCGATCATATCAATATGAGCAAATAAGATATTGGACGTATGGTAAACTTGCGACGTAATCTCTAGTCATGACGGTCGACATTGAAATCCCTCCGCTAACAGGCAGGCTGGTGCTGCGCAGATTTCAGCCTGGTGATGAGAAGCCATTCAGGGAACTGAATGAGGCCTGGATCAGCCACGATTTCACTATTGAACCCGGTGATCGTGAGGTCCTTAACGACCCGCACGGCAAGATTCTTGCCAAGGGCGGCCAGATCTGCTTGGCCGAATTGGACGGCGAGGTGGTTGGTTGTTGCGCACTAATCCCGATCAAGTCCGGCGAATTTGAGCTCGCTAAGATGACGGTGTCGGACGAGGCGCGCGGCCAAGGCGTCGGTCGCAGGCTACTCGTCTTCGCGATTGCGGTTGCGCGTGTCCTCAACTCGCGGCGGCTCTACCTGGAATCAAACACCAAGGCAGCCGCGGCGATCCATCTCTACGAAAAGCTAGGATTTCGGCACATGAGCAGTCCGAATCTGGGATCGAAGTACGCCCGCGCGAACGTCTTTATGGAGATGTTGCTTCCAGAACCTCTCTGAAACGAATGCAGCGCAGGCCGCTCGCGAACATATCCGAGCGGCCTTTCCACAAGAAGCAAGCTACAACCTCTAGCTTTCCCTTCTTAGTGCTGCGGAGCAGGCGCTTCCCCACCACCCTGCATGTGCTGGTGCATTTTCGCTTGCATCTGCTCGAACTTTTGCTTCTGGGTATCGTTCAGGACCGCTTCGATCTTACTGTTTGAGTCCTGATGGAGCGCTAGCATCTTGGCGTGGCGATCTTGCTGTGAAACTGACTGATCCTGCCAGAGTTGCTTCATCTGAGCGTCGCGATTCTCGAGAATCGGCTTGATCTGGGTCTGCTGTTCTGTAGTCAGGTCCAACTGCTTGGTCAGGTGCTGCAGTTGGGCTTCGGGGTTCATTCCGCGGTGTCCGTAGCCCTGTCCCTGCTGAGGTGCTGCAGCGGTATTTTCCTGGGCTACGGCCGCGCCGCCGGCCACCGTTAGCAGGCTGGCTAGCGCAAGAGTACAAAGTGTGTTTCGCATGATGTGTTGTTCCTCCAACACTGGTAGAAACCCGCCCGGTGAATGCCGGTTGCGGGTTGTTTCATGCGACTAGACGAGAAATATCTGCGACAGGACGGCACGAACCGGCCAGTTTCTTCACAAATTTTTTATTTCGGATTGTCCTTGGGAGGCATCGGGACCAGGTTCGACCGAAGCCCGCACGTCAGCAGACCATCCTTATGTACCTGTGGCGGTGGCAAATAGGCATAAGCGAACACGGCTTTGTAGTCGTGCTCGCCAGGATAGTTGCACCGTGCACATCCCGGCTTGTATGCGAGAGCCGGGATCTCGCGCTCGCTCGACGTCCACTCGTGGTGTCCGTGAGGAGGTACCGTCACATAGGCTTGATCAGCGGGCGGCTCTTTCGCCTGATAGGCAAATACAGGACCCTTTTCATTGACCGCGTCCACGTAACTCCCACCTGCTCCACTCGAAGCCCGCCACATCCATCGATCACCCACTTTCGCGTACCAATGCGCGCTGGACGGAACTGGCTCAACGAGCGTAATCGCCTTCTCGCTTCCGTTATCGATGCGAAAGAGAAATCCCGGCCCTTCACCCGGCTTTGTCTCCACCAGATAGCTGGCTGAAAGGACGATCTGCCGCGAACACAGAGGCACGGTTGGTCCGGGCTGGTGAACGGGGGCGGTCAGGCTCGATGTCGCAAAGAGAAAGGGAAAAAACGTGCAGGTTGCAATGCGCAGAACTCTAGATATGGCAAATAACTTTAAGGAAGGAAGCATTCGGTCAACCTTAGACTAACGCAGTATCCTCGGTTGGCCCTGTCTCGTTCCTACTGCAACGTCAGCTTGAGCGAGAAGTCATCACCTAAACCAACGTGATCGCCCGAATCGCCTGTCGCATGTGCATCCCACGTGTAAACAATCCGCCTCGTCCCTGACGGCACCTTTCCGGTTGCGTGGCAGAAAACAAGCGCTGTGCCACCCTTCTCTGGCTTGGGAAGCTTCGCCGTATCGTAAGGCTCGGTCTGGATTTTTCCTAATTCCTGTCCCGAAGCATCTTGAAAGGAAGCCGTCACCTGGCCGGTTGTATCCCCATCGACAAATCCGCCCAGGTAGGCTGATACCTCCGCAGTAACGGCATTCTTATCAATATCCGCCGCCAAGTGAGCCACATCGATTGTCTGCGAAACAGACAATTGATGTTTATCTGCTGCGAAGGCCAGACGGAGGTAGCGCTTGCCGCACGTCGGGCACCCGGAAAGTCCCCAATCCCACTCTCCGCCCACGCTCCCGTAAGCCGCGGCGCTCAAACCGTCTTTCTGACCCCACCCGGAAACATGTTCAGAATCTGTTCCCTCCGCTTCCACATCGCCGTTTTTCAGCAGGTTTCGATTCAATTCAGACGGCGCTCGTCCCACCGGGTTTTTCGTCTGCGACATTGTCATACTAGGAACAATCGCTAGCCCGACAGCCACAAGAAAGGCGCTTGCCTTCATCGTTCGTTCTCTTCCTCTCGCTTTTTCTTGAAAGACTTGCAGGGGGGCTGCCTTATCGGCATGGCCAATTGGGCTACTCACCCATCGGCCCTCAAAAAAATATACAGCATCGCATTCTCTTTATGTCTTCAGACTGACGCAACTCATCCGTCCGCTATGCTGGCCGCCTCGGCCTTTGCTTGGCCGAAATAGACTTGATGATGAGCCTGCTCGGCTGCGAAGCATCGATCTGCTTTGGAGACAGTTCAAGCGACTGCGCCATCAGCTCCTGCACCGCTTGTTCATCAAGGATCCCAACAGTCTCAAGCACAATGTGTCGCGCTTGCGTTCCGTTTCCTTGAAGGCGGCCATCCGGGTCCCGTAGCTTCGCTCCATTCGTCAGGAAGAACAGGCTTACCCATCGCGGATAAAGCGCGATCGAGAAGATGGCATCTGAGGCACGCTCAGTCGGGCTAAAACCGATCGCTAGCGCGTTGTAATTGTCGTAGACCAGTTCGATTGCTCCTGGAAGCCGCATCCTCATTTTTCTGAGTGCCTGCCGGGCCGTGTCTTCGATCGCCGGCGAAAATTTTGCGAGGAACTGGTCGAGTTGGGCTTCCGCGGAGTCAACCTTCGCCGGCTTCGAGGACTTCTTTGGTGCCGCTCGTTTTTTCCCGGTCATAGGCCGCGATCATATCAAAATCAAGTCGCTACTCCGCGGTGCTTTTCAAGACATTTTGATACCCAGCGATGACTCTTGGCTCGTATACTTCCGGCCATGCCCAACATCGATCATCACACACCCGGCAGTTTTTGCTGGATCGAGCTCGCCACCAGCGATTCGGCCGCGGCGCAGTCCTTCTACGGCTCTCTATTCGGATGGAAGGTCAACGACATTCCGATGGGGCCCGACGAGGTCTACACCATGTTCGAACTGGACGGGCGCGAAGCCGCTGCGGGATACAAGCTTCGGCCAGACCAAACTCAGCACGGGGTTCCTCCGCACTGGATGGTCTACATTGCCGTAGCAAATGCCGACGAGTCCGTCGCCCAAGTTGCTGGTTTGGGAGGCACCCTGCTGGCTCCGCCATTCGATGTCGCTGAGCATGGACGCATGGCAGTCGTCCAAGATCCGACCGGAGCGACATTTGCGATCTGGCAGGCAAAGGCCCATATGGGCATTCAGATCGGTGGCGTCGAAGGAACGCTCTGTTGGGCTGATCTGAATTCACCGGACCGCGAAAAGGCCGTCCCCTTCTACGCCACCCTCTTCGGCTGGCAATTTGAGCCCGGGAAAGACAAGGATCCATCGGGGTATCTGCATATCAAGAACGGCGAGGATTTCATCGGAGGGGCTACCCCTCCACAGTTCCTGCCACCCGGAACTCCAGCGCACTGGCTGGCCTATTTTCTGGTCTCGAACTGCGATGCTTCGGCAGATAAGGCCAGGTCGCTCGGTGCGAATGTGTGGGTTCCACCTTCCGATATCGAAGGAGCTGGCCGATTCTCGGTCCTTGCTGATCCGCAGGGTGCGGCATTCGCGCTTTTCCAATCGGCGCGGTGACATCTCGCACAGGATGGACCAGGCGAATTCGCCAGCATGACTGCGACGTCACTGCGACGAACTGAAACTGTAAACCCAGGTACCTGTGCCTTCTACACGGCGCCATCCCAAGGGCACCGAGATGTTGGCTGGTTTGTCCGAAGCTATTACGGCTACGGCTCCTCCCTGGTGGAATAAATCCAGGATCCTCGCCCGCGTTTCAGGATCGGCATGCCAAAAATACTCTACTTCGTGACCCGACAATCCCTTGGCTGCATGTTGCTGGTCGTAAGGCTCCCCACCAAGTTCCGCCACAATCCGCAGATGAGCGATGTATGCCCATGTGCAGCTTGCGTTTGGACCTCCTATGGCTCCGAATCCGTCTCCCGGATGAAACCCAAGCTTCTGTAGCCCGGTCCCGAGCTTCCACTGAGGATCATCCTGAAACGTATCGTGATGCCGGATGTGCGCGAAAACCGCGCGATCAACGATCGCGTAGTTCAGCAAAGCACCCAGCGCCATCACGGCGAGTACGATGCGCTGAATTGTTGCCGACGGCATTTTATGCACGCTAAGTGTCGTGACGAAGGGGACGAGACACAGAATGGCTAGAAAAGATCCCAGGTATCTCGCCTCAAGATGGACCTGAACGTAGAGGGCAACGCCTAGAAGAGCCGGAACATAGAACGGCCAGAGCTTACCCGCACTTTGGAACCATTCTCTGCGGTCCAAGGTGCCTGCCACTAGCAGGATCATAGAAAGTGCGACCGCGTAGAAGATTGGTTGCGTGAACAGAATCTGCAGCAGGTAACGGATATCCCGGGCTATACCGATGACCTGGTATTTCGGACTCCAGAATTGCCTATAGCCCTCATACCAGTACGCGACGTTTCCAAACGGCGGATAGGTATTGTGATAGGGCTCCCCAAACACGAAGAGGCTGGGATTTTTCATCACTTCATGGGTAGGGTGAATTGGAGTTCCATATCCAGCCGGTTGACCTTGCCAATTCGTCCATCGCGGCAAGTAATTCACATGGAAGGCGTAGTTTAGACGACCAGACTCACCCAGGGTGAAGTGCCCATACGACCACGACAACGCAGCTACATATGGAAGAGTGACAACAGCAAACACGACTAAAGCAACAAACGCCGACGCAGGATTTCGCTTCTTCCAGGCCAGCGCGGCCCCGAGCACCAGCACCAAAATCAAAGAGAGGGGAAGGAAAATGCCCTTCGACCAATAACCTGCCCCCAAAACGAGACCCAGCCCCAAAGCGATCCGGTAGCTCTGACTTTGAAGGATGCGGAGAACGAGAGCGGTTGCCAGAAAGAAAAACGTCGAGACCAGGGAATCGGGACCAACTCGTGAGGCGGTATCGACGCAAAGTTCAATTGCGATGAATACTGCGGTTCCGGCGAGCAAAAGAAATTCGGGTAGGTCCGATTTGTCAGAAGAGAGGCTCCCGGAAACCAGCCGGCTTGCGCTCTGTAACAGAAAAATGAAGGCGAGCCAGGCACAGAAAAACACCATCAAGTTAACCGCGTGGATCGACAGCCACTCTCCGGCGGACGTCGGAGGAAAAAATGGGCGCGCAGCGGCCAATAACAGCGGATAGCCAACGCTCCAAAGCGGGTTCAGAATCATCTTCCAATCTTTGGAGGGAATGGCACGACTGATGTCGAGGTATGAGATTGCGTCCGTGGCAAAATCGGTTCGTTCGAACCAGCCTTCTACAGCGCCAAGAATCAGTACCAGCAGTGTGAGCGCCAGCTTGAGCGGCAATGACCCACGGCCAGCAGCGGTGAACTCCCCGGTAGGCGTAAGTGGGCTCGTCGCCTCCACTTGTGCAGTTTGCGAATTACCTCGCACAGGCATCTGTTCTCCCAAAGGGCGAGCAGACCTTCACTCAACTTGCCAGAGGACATGGTCGATTTGAAGTAAGGCGTTGACTGAATGCTAGGAGGAAACCGTGGGGAAACGGGTCTTGGCTTTAAGTGAGAGACTACTGAAATGGCCCTGAGCCGATCAAGATTACTGCGCCACGTAATGGTAACCCTGATGGAATCCTCGCTGACATTGCCGGATCGAGAGAGCAAAGTCCAAAAGCAAAGGCGCGGCGTACTCACGTCGCTGTACTCATCACAAATTGCTTGGATTAGCACCGTCGGGCAAGTACACTCACGGAGATTTTGCATTTCATGAAAATTTGAGGGCCCGTGATGAAGAGATTCACCCACGCTATCTTCTTCACTGCACTGGTGGCTGTTGCCGTGTGTGCACAGACGTATCAGGGTAGAATTCTGGGAGTTGTCACCGATCAGAGTGGCGCAGTCGTCCCATCTGCAAAAGTCACCATCACAAACACCGCGACAGGCGTCACACGCAGCCTTGTCACGTCCGCATCAGGCGAATACGTCGCGCCAAACCTCGAACCGGGACCCTATTCCGTCACCGTAGAAGCGAACGGATTCCAGAAGTTTGAACGGCTTGGCTTGCAGCTCGAGGTCGCTCGTGACATTCGCGTCGACGCCGCGCTGCACCCCGGATCAGTCTCAACGACGGTAAGCGTTACATCCGAGGCCCCGATCATCAACACCACCAATGATGTTCTGGGCAGCACCTTCAGTAACGCGGCGATCAACGAACTGCCGCTACAGGGCCGTGATTTCCAGAATCTGGTCACGCTTCAACCGGGCATTCAACGCGAGCCCGGCGGCGGCTTTCTTACCATCACCGCAAACGGCAATCGCGCTACCGACAACAACTTCATCGTCGATGGAATCGACGACAACGATGCCTATTATGGCGAGACTGTCCTCAATGAACCGGGTGTGACCGGCACTCCTGCAACGCATCTGCCCATCGATGCGATCCAGGAGTTCAACGTCCAGTCCAGCCCCGAAGCCGATTACGGATACAAGCCGGGTGCGGTCATTAACCTCGGCATCAAGTCAGGCACGAATCAGGTTCATGGCACGGCATACTACTTCACCCGGAACAATGCGCTCGATGCTCGCAACTACTTCAATCCCATAGGGAAGCCCATCTCGGCGCTGCGCCTGCATCAATTTGGCGGTTCGGTCGGCGGTCCTATCGTTAAGAACAAGCTGTTCTACTTCATGAACTATGAGGGCGTTCGCGGCGTCGTAGGCAACCCGGTTTCCGTCGACAGCCCGGTCACATCCGTTCTCTACAACGACGATGGATCACTCGATACCGAAGACAGCCTGGCCAGTGCTGTCCTCGCCTGCCAGGCCGCAGGAACCTGCTCGCCGATGAGCATGAACCTGGTGAACTACAACAACGGAGGACAGACACTCTTCCTCAAGAATCCCGGCGGTACATCCGATCCAGACGACATCACAGCCATCAACACCGACTACAACAACCAGAATCGCGAAGACAATGGCATCGTCAAGGTTGACTATGTTGCTTCGCAGCGAAACAGCTTTAATGGCACTTACTTCATCGGCGACAGCAACCAGATCGAAGAGGATGTGAACGTCGCTCAACCTATCTGGCTCACGCATGCCGACACCCGCGCTCAGCTGATCGGCGGCTCATGGAGTTTCGCCGCCAACCCGAACTTCACAAACCAGGTCCATCTCGGATACAACCGCCTCTGGCAGCAACTTTTTCAGGGCGACCACAACGTCAATGTCAGCGAGTACGGACTCAATACCGGCGTCACGGATCCCCTGAATTTCGGCATGCCTGAGATTCGTATCTCCGGATTCATGTCGCATACCCTTGGCGGAAACGTCGACTATCCGCTGCTCACGATTCCCAACCAGACCTGGATCATCTCAGACACCGCCTCATTGCTTCGCGGAGCTCACGACTTCCGCTTCGGCGGAGAGTTCCGCACTGGCAGCACCGATAACACGCGCAATGATTACGGGCCGGGCGAGGTCCGCTTCAGAAGCCTCGACGACTTTGTCACCGGCAACGCGTCAACCAGCTACGCCTGGATTGGTGACAGCCGCCGCCTAGTCTCGCAAAAGACCTTTGGCCTGTACATGCAGGACAACTGGCGTGCCAGAAGCAGACTCACGATCACCTATGGATTGCGCTATGACGTGAGTTTCCCCATTACGGAAAAGCACAACCTTCTCGGCAACTTCGATCCGAGCCTCGGACTTGTACAGGTCGGGCAGCAGATCAGCAAACCCTACAACACTGACTGGAACAACCTCGGACCTCGTCTCGCGTTTATCTATGACGTTCGCGGCGACGGCCGTACAGTCTTCCGAGTTGGTGGCGGACTAATCTACGAGATACCGCACATATCCATCTTCATTGGTCAGAGTGGAGCAGAAGCTGAGGGCCTGTCCGTTATCCCGACCGGCGCCGCTGGAGTCACTCCTGGCGGCGGCTCGATCAAAGCCAGCTTCATCCAGATCGACGGCGACACCACGACAGCAAACTGGCAGGCCGGCGGCCCAGTCTTTGGCAATCTCGATCCCAATCAGCTCGCCTGCGCCTACGACACGCCGTGCCCGATCCTCGGCGTGAACCGCAACCTTAGCACTCCCTACGTCTGGAACTGGAACGCAAATGTGCAGCAGGCGCTCTGGAGGAATGCCGCTCTCACCATCGCCTACGTCGGGAACAAGGGAACAAAGCTGTACAGCATCTACGACATCAACCAGAACGTCTACGCCAACGACACGGAAGGCGACGAGATGTCGGGCCGACCTTATGTAAACCAGTTTCCTTTCCTGAGCTTCATCGACATGCTGGGAAACGGCGACGACTCCATCTACAACGGCCTGCAGGTCACGCTGAAGCAGCAAAGCTGGAAGGGACTATTCTTCGTAGCCGGATATACCTGGGCGCATTCCATCGACGACTCGAGCAGCAACCGTGGCTACACCATCCAGAACAGTTACGATCCGGGGGCCGAGCGCGGCGATTCCAGCTTCGACGTTCGCAATCGTTTCACTTTCGCTGCAACCTACCAGCCGGTGGGCAAACCAGGTTATGCCCAGATGCTGCAAGGATGGGGCTTTAATACTATCTTTACCGCCCAAACGGGCGAACCAGTACTCTTCTACGACAGCTTCGACGACATCAGCGGAACCGAATCGTTCAATGATCGCTGGAACCTGACCGGAAATCCGAACCAAATCCATTGGGTAAAATCTGGATCTTTGCCCTTTTTCGCCGATGGAACGACCAATCCCGCGTGCGTCGCTGCTGATCCCGGCGGAATAGACAACGGCCAGCTCGCCTACTACGGCTGCTACGCCGGAAACGGCTGGACGATCACGCCTCCCCAACCCGGAGACTTCGGAAACATGGGCCGCAACGTGGTCCGCGGACCAGACTTCGTGAACCTCGATTTTTCCGTCAGCAAGACCTTTGCGCTTGAATCGCGCCTCAACCTGGAACTGCGAGGCGAATTCTTCAACATCCTCAATCATCCGAACTTCGCCGGTGTCGACGGCGACGTCTCGGACACCTCTTCGCTCGGCATGGCGCAATACACGCCTGACGTGTACGCGTCGAATCCGGTGGTCGGATCAGGCGGATCCCGCCACATCCAGGTCGGAGCCAAGCTTCGCTGGTAAGCTGCGTCTCCAAAAGCAAAAGGCCCACTCTTTTCAGAGTGGGCCTTTTCTAATCATATTGCCGGCGATCACCTAATCTCCCACACACTTGCGC
>Ga0335085_10006330_pt1 | contig 18727 bp, 22 predicted proteins | sample Lox_Sample_45_FD_206712 | JGI IMG/M metagenome (GOLD analysis project Ga0335085, IMG submission 206712) | Soil microbial communities from Loxahatchee National Wildlife Refuge, Florida, United States - Lox_Sample_4.5 | ecosystem: Environmental > Terrestrial > Soil > Wetlands | place: USA...
ATCGGCCGCCCTGGCACTGGCCTGCACCCCTTGCGCGGGCAGAACAACGTGCAGGGCGCTTCCGATGCCGGCCTCATCCCGATGTTCTTCCCCGACTACAAGTCGGTGGAGAGCCAGGAGCTGCGCGACAAATACGAAAAGGTGTGGAACGCCAAGCTCGACCCCAAGAAGGGCTTGACCGTCGTCGAGATCATGGGTGCGATCCACGACAACGTGATCAAGGGCATGTACATCCTCGGCGAAAACCCGGCGATGTCCGATCCCGATCTCAATCACGCGCGCCAGGCGCTCGCCCATCTCAAGCACCTCGTGGTGCAGGATCTCTTCCTCACCGAGACCGCGGTCTATGCCGACGTGATCCTGCCGGCCTCGGCTTGGCCGGAGAAGGATGGCACCGTCACCAATACCAACCGCCAAGTGCAGATGGGCCGGCAGGCGTTGCCGCTGGCCGGGGACGCGCGTCCCGACTGGTGGATCACGCAGGAAATTGCGCGCCGCATCGGCCTGGACTGGAATTATTCGCACCCGAGCGAAATCTTCACCGAGATGGCGTCGCTGATGCCTTCGCTCAACAACATTTCCTGGGAACGCGTCGCGCGCGAAAGCGCGGTCACTTATCCCTGCGACGCGCCGGACAAGCCCGGCCGCGACGTCGTCTTCGACAAAGGCTTCCCGCGCCCCGGCGGCTTCGGCAAATTGGTGGCGGCGAAATTGCAGCCGCCGGCCGAGACGCCGGATCACGATTTCCCGTTCATCCTCACCACCGGCCGCCAGCTCGAGCATTGGCACACCGGCGCCATGACGCGCCGTGCCTCGGTGCTCGACGCGCTTGAGCCTGCGGCGATCGCCGCGGTCTCGCGCGGCACGCTCGCCAAGCTCGGCATCAAGCCCGGCGACATGGTGCGCGTCGTCACCCGGCGCGGCGAGGTCGAGCTCAATTCGCGCCAGGACGACGCCATTCCCGACGGCGTGGTGTTCATTCCTTTCGCCTACGTGGAGGCAGCGGCGAACATCCTCACCAATCCGGCGCTCGATCCCTTCGGCAAAATCCCGGAGTTCAAGTTCTGCGCCGCGCGCGTGGAGCCGGCAAAACCGCGGCTCGAAGCGGCGGAGTAGCCGGCTTCGGCAAATACCGTCATTCGGAAATTGCCTCGATCAGGCCGAATAGCGCAAGATTGCCGCCATGCAATTGCGCTCCCCGGTCGTCACATCGATCGTTCTGCTCGCCGGCTCGTTGCTGGCGGGCTTGGGATTTTGCGCTCTGTTGCCGCCGTTCGAGGGATTCGACGAGACGGCGCACTACTCCTATATCGCACAAGTCGCGCAAACCGGAACGTGGCCACGCGTAAACGGGCCGATGTCGAGCGAGCTTGACGGTTATTTCAAGGTCGCTCCCACGCCGATGGTGGCGCCATGGTCGTATCATGCTTTTTTCGCGGCATCGCCGGCGGTGCGGAACGCGGGTGCCGAAGCGATTCACGGGCCGCGTGATCCGACAAGACCATGGCGCGACAGCCCGATGACAAATTGGGAGGGGCAACAGCCGCCGGTTTATTACACGCTGCTGGCGCCGCTTTGGCTCGCTTCCAAAGGCTGGAGTCTGTACGCGCAGCTCTTCTTGCTCAGGGCCGTATCTTATTTCTTTGCCTGGAGCGCGCTCGTCATTGTTACAATTTCAATGGCGCGCGAACCTCTCGGATCAGAAACGTCGATGATCGCGCCGGGACTGTGGCCGGCGCTGTTTCCGATGTGGTTTCCGGAAATGGCGCGGCTCGGCAATGACAGCCTCACGCTTCTTTTGTTGGCGCTGGCGTGGATTCCGGTCTGCAGGGGACTGCGGCCTGGGCGACACGTCGCGGCTTTCGCGCTGGCCGGCGCGCTGAGCGGATTGGCCATCGTCACCAAGGCGATTGCGCTGCCATTTGCCGGCGCGGTGGGGCTTTTTCTGGCGTGGCGACTATGGTCGGCGCGTCGCGACGCCGTGCTGCGCTCAACGGCGCTGTTGCAGCTGCTGGTCTTCGGCCTGGCCATCCTTGCCGTCTCCGGCTGGTGGTTCGCCTACAGTCTGGCCGTCAATGGCAGTCCTTACGTGTCCGAGAGTGCAATCTTGCTGGCGCAGAAAGGCGGCCTGCTGGCCGGACTCGGCAAGAATTTTTCGCTGGTGAAGACGATGATCGTGCTCGCCGAAGAAGTCCGCTCGTTCGCCTGGTCGGGAAGTTGGTCGTTCATATTCCTGCCGCGTACGCTCGAGGCGCCGCTCACCCTGCTGGTTCTCGTCATTGCAGGCGGTTGGATCTGGCAGACGGCGCGAAACGGGCGCCTGCGAGGCGACGAAGCCATCGTTTTGTTGACGCTCGGCTTTTTTGCTGTCGGCATCGTATGGGAATTCCTCATCCGCGTCGCGTTGATCAATGAATTCCAGCTCGGTGCCTGGTACTTTCATGTCCTCCTCCCGTTGCTCGCACCGATGGTTGCTCAAGGTCTCGATGAAATGGTCCTTTGGCGCCGCGCTCGCCTTTTGACTGGCGCGCTCGTTGTCTATCCATTGCCCTTCCTGTTGTTCGTGACTGCCTTCTACCAGTTCTATTTCGCCGGCTGTCTGCCAGAAGCGACCGGGCTGCGGCGCTACAGTCTCGACATCATTGCGGCCTGCGCCGCGAATGCGCGCGAGGTGGTCGGGAATCTGGCGGTACTTGGCCGTCCTTCGTTGGCGATGCCGCTGTTCTTGGCCGGGTGGCTCGCGATGCTGGTCGGAGTCGGTCGTTTCGTCGGTCCGCGATTTCTCAATACCCGCAGCCCGCGCCGCATGGACAAGCATGCGGCGTTGCGCGCGACCAAGTAAAAGGGCCAAGCAGCGAGGCGCGGACTGTTACCTTCCGCTTGCGCACGTCGCCGCAGCGGTTTGCACAGAATGGCGCCGCCTAGTGCTTTTTCGTCGGCGGCTCGTCCTTATGGATGGCGAAAAAGACCGGCAACGACCAGGTCGGCAATACGATCGGAAGCGAGTCGACCAAAACGTGTTTGGTATCTTCCCGCTGTTGCGCGATCTTCTCGGCCTCGGTCGGCTCCTTGGCTTTCTTGTGTTTGGTGGCGGCCATGGCAGGCGCTGCGACCAAGGCTGCGGCGGCGAGCAACAATGCGAATTTTTTCATTAATAGGTCCCCCCCTGCGGCGGATGGTGCCGCGTCAGCGGCGATCATCATCGGTTATGCCGCAGGTTTTGCAATAGGGCACGCGGAAAAACCTGGGTGCGGCTTGAAAACCCCGCGCCGGCTCGCATTCGGGGTTTACGTGGCGGGGCGCCGCACCGCTTTCAGTAAGAAATCGCGTTCAGCGCGAGGGCGCTGACAAAGACGGCCGCCAGGACCAGACCAAACAGCCGTGTGGTTGCACGCTCGGCCATCATATTCTCCTTTTTATACGGTTCGCCGGTGACGGTCGCGGCCTGGCGCCTACGAAGCGAGCTTGTCGGTAGTCACCAAGCGGATGCCCGGATTTCCGCTCGGCGTGCCGATGCAATTGAGATAGGGCCAGGCCCGCTGGGCGCAGCCGGTCGATGCGGTTTGCACCGGATCTGCCGACACGCCGGCCTCGAGGCGGGCGTGACCGGCCGATAGCAGCGTGAAGGCACCGGCGATTGCGGCGGCGGCTGTCACGGCGGCGACGGACTTCATCATGGCACATCCCTGTTTTCGCTGTGGGACCCGGGGTCTTCCGGGGAGCCGCTCGGCGGCTGCTTTCTCCATCATTGCAACGGAGGATGTGCGCAAAGGTCTCGTTTGCGAAGTGCGAAAAGTCACAGAACGGGGCGCCGATTTGATCGTTATTGGCGGGGGATATCGGCGCTCTGGTCAAAGCAGGTCGTTCGCCGCGCCTGCCGCTTTGCCGATTGCCGGCGGCTTTTCCCGCCTAATTTTCGTCGGCCGGGTGCGCCGGCTTCGACGTTTTTGCCGCCGCCGGCTTTTTTGCTTTGCGGATCTGCTTCATCGGGCGCGGATCGCATGGTTTTCCCGGATCGTAGGGCAGCGCTATCGGCTTGCAGCCCTCGCAATTACCGGTCTTGGCGTAGGTGTGAACGCGCGGCCGCGAACTTGCGTCGACGCAGGCGTCTCGGCCATGGGCGACCGGCTTTTTGTGCTTGTCGATTTGCGCGTTCGTCGGCTCCGGATCGCCGGCCCTGGCGCCGCTTGGCGGCACGCCGAGCATCAGACCCAGTGACAAAACCATGGCGGCAAGAACCTTGGCCCCGGTGGCCGTCATCGTCCACCCCCATCGCGGCGACACGCGCGAGTCAATCACAAGCGCTCGTATTGCTCAATCGCGCCGCCCTGCTACGCGGCGGTCCTGTCACCTCGAGAAGTGACACCGGCAAGCTACAATGCCGGCTCAGCTTGTTATATCATCGTGCCGATATCGGCTTTGCTTGCGCCGGAACGGCATTGACCGGGAGACGATCATGGCGAGATTTGTGATCGCACTCGTATCGCTGATGTGCTCGGCCTCGTTCGCTACTGCAGCGCCACAGAACACCGACCTCGCCGACGTCACCGCCGAGATCGCCTTCGCGCGACAATATGACGGCGTCTTGCACCTCGGCGTCGTCCTGCATAATTCGGACGGCAAGGAAGCCCAATCGCATCAGGCGATCGATTATTCGCAGATCGTCATCATCGATGCCAAGGCCAACAAGAAATTCTTCGCGCTCAAGGACGCCAACGGACATTTCCTCGCCGGCCCCGTGTCCGACTGGAACGGCGGCGGCCGCTGGTATCCGCGCCTGTTGCCGAATTCGGACACGCTGATCTGGGTGCTGTTCGATGCGGTGTCGTCCGGCAACCCGATCCGCATTGAAGGGCCGTTCTTTCATTCATTCGCCGAGGTGGGCGTCGCCGGCACCGGCCCGCCGGCGGGGCAAGCCGTGGCCGGCAGCGTGCCGCCGCTGCGCGCCACTGTCGTCGCGGCGACGCGCGCGCAAGGCCAGCTCAAAGTGCAGCTCAAGCTCGTCAATCCTGAAGGCAAGCGCATCGCCTCGCGAACCGTGAGCTACAAGGACGTCTACGCGCTCGACCCGCGCGGCAAGCGGGACTATCCGCTGCTCAAGGACAATCAGGGCCTCTTTATTGCGACCCCGATGGCCGACAAGAACGAGGGCGGCCGCTGGTTCCTCTCGCGTGTCCAGCCCAATGGACAGGCGCTGATCGATCTCACCTTCCAGGCGCCGCCCGATAGCGTCAAATCGGTCGACATCATCTTCCCTTGGTTCGGTCCGTTCGAGGCCGTGGCCATCAAAGGCGAGGGCGGTGCCGCCGATTCCGGCATCGCTGTCGCCGGCCGCGCCACCGAGCTCGAACGTGCGCTCAAGGATCTCGGCGCCGAAGTCACGCAGCAGGATATCAAGGTCAACCTGTCGGCCGACCTGCTGTTCGACTTCGACAAATCCGACATCAAGCCGGCGGCCGAGCCGGAGCTGACGAAGGTTGCGACGGTGCTCAAATCCTATCCGCACGCGCAGGTGACGATCGAAGGGCACACCGACGGCAAGGGCAGCGACGCCTATAACCAGCCGCTGTCGGAGCGGCGCGCCGCCACGGTGGCGAAATGGCTGACGGCGAATTCCGGCATCAACGCCGCCAATATCCGCGCGCGCGGCTGGGGCAAGAGCAAGCCGATCGCGCCCAACACCAATCCCGACGGCTCTGACAACCCGGCAGGCCGCGCCAAGAACCGGCGCGTGGAGATCACCGTCACCAAACCTTAGCGGGCGCGCTTACTGCCGGGCGCGGCGTCGGCGCGAGCGCCGGCGCGTCCGGGATTATTGCAGCTTGATATGGGCGCTTGCCGCAAGCTCGCGCCACTGTTCGAGTTCGCGCTCGATCAGGGCGCCGAATTGCGCCGGGGTGCCGCCGATCGGATCGACGCCTTGCTGGTCGAGCTTTGCCGCGATGTCGGGCGCGCTCGCCGCGGCCTTGCTGGCGGCGGCGAGTTTGTCGATCACCGCCTGCGGCGTACCCGCCGGCGCCATCATGCCGATCCACAGAATGCCCTCGTAGCCCGGCAGGCCGAGTTCGGCGATGGTCGGCGTCTCCGGCATCAGCTTGGAGCGGCGGCTCGAGGCGATCGCCAGCATGCGCAGCCGGCCGGCCACCACATTGGGATGCGAGGTCGTGTAGGTGTCGAGCTTGAGCTGCACGACGCCGGACAACAGGTCGGTCATCGCCGGCGCCGCGCCGCGATAGGGGACGTGCGTGACCTTGATATCGAGCCGCTTGAGCAGGAGCTCCATAGTCACGTGCGGCAGCGTGCCGATGCCGGCCGAGGCGTAGTTGAGCTTGCCCGGGTTCTTTTTCGCATAGTCGACGAATTCCTGGAAGGTTTTAAAGGGTGCCTGCGGATTGCTCACCAGCACCTCGGGCACTTCGGCGATGACCGAGATTGGGACCAAGTCCTTTTCCGCGTCGTAGGGCAGCGACGCCCGCAGCGCAGCGTTGATCGTGTGATTGGGCGTGGTCAGCAGCAGCGTGTAGCCATCGGCTGCGGCCTTCGCCACCGCCTCGGTGGCGACGATGCCGCCGGCGCCCGCCTTGTTCTCGATCAGAATTTGCTGGCCGAGGTCGTGCGCCATCTTCGCCGCCATCACGCGCGCGACGATGTCGACGGCGCCGCCGGGCGGGAACGGCAGCACTAGGTGGATCGGCTTGTCCGGATATTCGGCGCGGGCGGCGGTTGCGCAGACGAGGGCGAGGACAGCGAGTGAAGCCAGGCGCAATCGTCTCATGAACCGCGCACTCCCGGATGTGCCGCAAGGAACGCTTCGTCACCGTGCCTCAATTGCGCGCGAGCGACAAGCATGTGTGGTTTCAGTCGGCGGGGTGGGCAAGAGCCGCGGTGGGCAGCGGCACGCGAGCGCCGCGGTGAGGCGTCTCCCATCGAAGCGGTGACGGCGCAATACTCAATGCAGCCGCGTGACACCCGCATCGATCACGCGCAGCTCCAGGCGCGAGATCATGTCGGTGCGCATCGCCTCGCTGGCGCGGAGGGCGGTCTCGATCTCGCGCCAAGTGGTCGCGTTGGAGCCGAGCAGAACGATGCCGCCGATGACAAGGGCGAGCGCGCCGACGGCGAGATAGGGCACGTAGGGCACGACCAGCACGAGGGTGAGCCCGATCCAGAGCGAGCCGGCGACGATCGCGGTCTTGGCGGCGAGTGAAAACTTGCGGCAGCGCTCGACCGCGTCCGCCAATTCCTCGATGCGCGCCTCGATGCGCGCAATATCGTCGCCGGACACCTCGTCCATGTCCTCAAGCCTAGCCCGAACGGCGCCCAAATGCTGCTCTGCGCAAGGGCATTGCCCCGATCCCGCCGCTTTTGCAGGCTGCAATTTCCGTGCAGCCGCGCGACCGGCGGCGCGCCAGGAGCGAAAGGGCAACGCCATGAAACATTCGCGAATATTGTTCGGCCTCGGCGTCCTTGCAGTTTCGGCGAGCGGCGCCTTGGCGAAGCCTGCCTATGTCGCCACGACCGTCAATCTGCGCGCCGCGCCCGGCACGCAGAATGAAATTGTCGCCAAAATTCCCGGGGGCAGCTTGGTCGACGCCAAGGATTGTAGCGAAGGCTGGTGCGCGGTGACTTGGCAAGACAAGAGCGGATTTGCCATTCAGACCGCGCTCGACTTGAGCGGCCGCGTCCCGCCGCGCGCCGCCGCTCCGCCGCGCGGCTATGTCGTCGATGAAGCGCCGGTTTATGCCGAACCTCCGCCGCCAGTCTATTATTATGGCGGGCCTTATTACCGGCCCTATTGGGGCTGGCGCCGGCATTGGTGGTGAGCGCAGGCGCCGATCGTCACCGTTTTGGATGACAGGCCGACCTAGGGCTTGGGCTGCGCGCCGTCGACTTGGCGCATGTTCTGCCACGGATCGACCCGGACCGCGTCGCCTTGCCCCGCCGTCCTGCTTATAATCTCGCGATACTGCTGGTCGATCTTTTCGGCGTCCTTCTTTTTTTGCAGTTCGTCGACCTTAAGCGGGTTATCGGGGGTCTGCCGTTTGTTTTGCGCGAACGCAGGCCCGGCCAGCACGGCGAGCGCGATCATGGCGGCGAGCAGCTTTTTCATGGCGACATCCAGCATTCAACCCGCATAAGGTTTATCACGGCAGCATCTGGCGCTACAATTGGCCAAAATCATGATCAGTCCCGCCGGATCGAGGTCGAAAATGTCGCTTCTGCATGCTGAATCGCCGCGGTCCGGCGCGGCTTTGCTCCGCCACGATTGGACGCGCCAAGAGGTGCGGGCGCTGTTCGAACTGCCTTTTCCGGAATTGATTTTCCGCGCGGCAGAAATTCACCGGCGGTATTTCGATCCTGCCGAAGTGCAGATCTCGACGCTTCTGTCGATCAAGACCGGCGGTTGTCCGGAGGACTGCGCCTATTGTCCGCAATCGGCGCAATTCGACACCGGCGTCAAGGCCGAGAAGCTGATGAGCGTCGCGACGGTGCTCGAAGAAGCGCGCGCGGCAAAAGCCAACGGCGCCTCGCGCTTTTGCATGGGTGCCGCCTGGCGCGAGCCGAAGGATCGCGATCTCGCTTCCGTCTGTGCCATGGTGGAGGGCGTCAAGGGGCTCGGCATGGAAACCTGCGCCACGCTCGGCATGCTGACGGCTGAGCAGGCGGCGCGGCTCAAGGCGTCAGGCCTCGACTACTACAACCATAATCTCGACACCTCGCCCGAGTTCTATGGCGAGATCATCACTACGCGCACCTACCGCGACCGTCTCGACACGCTCGAACATGTGCGCGCGGCCGGCATTCATGTGTGCTGCGGCGGTATTGTCGGCATGGGCGAGGGCCTCGACGACCGTGTCGGCATGATCGCAACGCTGGCCAATCTGCCGGTGCATCCGGAAAGCGTGCCGATCAATATGCTGGTGCGGGTGGAAGGCACGCCCCTCGCGCGTCAGCCCAAGTTCGATGCGCTCGACTTCGTACGCACCATCGCGGCGGCGCGCATCACCATGCCGGCGTCGGTGGTGCGCCTCTCCGCCGGCCGCGAAGACATGAGCGAGGAGACGCAAGCGCTCTCTTTCCTCGCCGGCGCCAATTCGATTTTTTATGGCCCCAAACTGCTGACGACGGCCAATCCCGAACGCGACCGCGACATGCGACTTTTGCACAGGCTCGGTTTGCGGCCGATGCAATAGCGGCCGCCGTCGCTCCTCGCGGGCGATTGTATAACCGGGGCCGATTCCCGCCTTGCCTTTGGGCAAATCGATCATGATTTGAGCGGCCGCGCACGACTGGCGGCGAGCAAAGCGACAATTCCGGCATCCGGCGAGCCGGCCGAAGCATTTGTCAATGCAGTCGAATTCCTCATCGAGGCCGCCGCCGCGAGCAATGGCACGGCGTTTGCTCCCATCCTGACCGTGGGGGCGGCGCGCGAGCGTGTTTTCGGCGCCGCGACGCGGGCCGAGGGGAAAGGTCATGAAGACCGTCATTGCCGCGGAGCCGCAACCGCTCGCCGTGATGCTTGAGCGTACGGCCCTCGTCATTATCGACATGCAGCGCGACTTCCTGGAGCCGGGCGGCTTCGGCGAAACGCTTGGCAACGATGTCAGCCTGCTCAAGGCCGCGGTCGCGCCGTTGCAAGCGGTGCTCGCGGCCGCGCGCGCGGCCGGCCTGCTGGTCATCCACACGCGTGAAGGCCATCGGCCGGACATGTCGGACGCGCCGCCCGCCAAGGTCGCGCGCGGCGCGCCGAAAAAACGCATCGGCGATGCCGGCCCGATGGGACGGATTCTGATCCGCGGCGAGCCGGGCCACGACATCATCCCCGAGCTTTGCCCGATCGCCGGCGAGCCGGTGATCGACAAGCCGGGCAAGGGCGCCTTCTACGCCACCGATCTCGATCTGACGCTGAAGAATTGCGGCATCGAGAATCTCATCGTCGCCGGCGTCACCACCGAGGTGTGCGTCAACACCACCGTGCGCGAGGCCAACGATCGCGGCTATCGCTGCGTCGTGCCGGCCGATTGCTGCGCGTCTTATTTCCCGGAATTCCACGAGATGGGCCTGAAGATGATCAAGGCCCAGGGCGGCATCTTTGGCTGGGTCTCCGGCTCGAAGCAATTGCTCGCCGCCTTAGCTGCCGCCAAAGGGCCGAAACTCGCACAGGGGAGCGTGTGATGAGCGCGACGACAGGGTTCAAGCCGACGCTTTGGACGCCGGGCGATTGGAACGCATTCTTCGGCTTCGGCACCAATATCCTGGTCAACATGTTGGTGCTCACCGGCTTGTTGCGTTTCGTGCTGAAGATGCCGGACGCGATCGTGTTCGGCCGCATCCTGCCGGCGCTCGGCCTGATGATGTGCCTGTCCACCTTCTACTACGCCTGGCTCGCCTATCGGCTGGCGCAAAAGACTGGGCGCAGCGACGTCTGCGCCATGCCCTCGGGCGTTTCCGTGCCGCACATGTTCATCGTCACCTTCGTGATCATGTTGCCGATCGCGCTCACCACCAAAGATCCGATCAAGGGTTGGGAAGCGGGTCTGGTCTGGGTGTTCTTCCAGAGCTTCATCCTGATGATCGGCGGCTTCATTGCGCCCTATGTGCGCCGTATCACCCCGCGCGCCGCCTTGCTTGGTACGCTTGCCGGCGTCTCCATCACCTTCATCTCCATGCGCCCGGCGCTGGAAATGTTCATGACGCCGCAAATCGGCCTCGTCTGCTTCGCCATCATCATGGTGAGCTGGTTCGGCGGCGTGAAATATCCAAAGGGCATCCCCGCCGGCCTTGTTGCTATCGCCGTCGGCATGTTGATCGCCTGGGGCTCCAACCTGTTCGGCCACGGCCTGGGCGGCGTTTCTGTCGCCGGCGTGAAGGCCGCGTTCTCGAGCTTCGGCTTTTCGGTGCCGATCCCGGCCTTCCATTACGTGTTCAATGGCTTCCAGTATCTCGGCGTGATCCTGGTCACCGCCATTCCCTTCGGCATCTATGACCTGGTCGAGGCCATGGACAATGTGGAAAGCGCGGAGGCGGCCGGCGACCACTATCCGACGACACGTGTCTTGACCGCCGACGGCGTGGTCAGCCTGATCGGTTGTCTCATGGGCAACCCGTTCATCAACGCGGTCTATATCGGCCATCCCGGCTGGAAGGCGATGGGAGGCCGCATTGGTTATTCGGCCGCGACCGGGTTGATGGTGATCGTGCTGTCGTGGTTCGGCGTCATCTCGCTCATGCTCGCCATCGTGCCGGTGGTCGCCATCTCGCCGATCCTCCTCTACATCGGCATGCTGATCGGCGCGCAGGCGTTCCAGACGACGCCGCGCAATCACGCGCCGGCCATCGCGCTGGCTTTGACGCCGCACGCGGCGGCCTGGGCGAAGACGCTGATGGACGGCGCGCTGGGCGCCGCCGGCACCAATGCCGCCGCCGTCGGCTTCGACAAAATGGCGACGCAAGGCGTGCTCTATCAGGGCCTCGACATTCTCGGCTCGGGCTCGATCCTCACGGGCCTGGTGCTGGCGGCGATCGCCACCTTCGTCATCGAACGGGAATTCGTGAAAGCTTCGGCTTTCGCGCTCGCCGGCGCGGTACTCACTTATTTCGGCTTCATGCATGGGCCGGCGGTCGGCGTCGGCCATGGGTTCGGCGTCACGCCATCGGTGGCGCTGGCCTATCTCCTGGTCGCCGGCCTCCTGTTCGCGCTGGCGCGCGCGCCGGCTATGGTCGAGATCCCAGCCAAGATGGCGGTGCCGGCAGAATAGCCGACAGCATCACGACGTCGTCCCGGCCCCCTTGCGGGGCCGGTTTGTTCTTGCGCGGGACGGCGAGTTTCGCTGCCCACGACGCGGCAAACGTGCTAGGCGCGGCTCGCCCGCCGCTCAGGCATATCTCGCTTTCCCTCCGGTTCGCAAATCGTGGCCGAAACCGTTACGCCTACGCGCCGCCGGCGCGCCTTCGATGTATCGACCGCGGTCATTGCTGGGGCGGCCTTTGCCGCCGCCGCCGCCGTTTATCTGCGCGACGGGCAGGAGCATTTCCTCGCCATTTTCGGCAGCGACCTCGCTCTGTTTGGCGAGATGCTGCCGAAAGTGCTCGCCGGTTGTCTGATCGGCGCCTTCGTCACCATGATTCTGCCGCGCGAACTGGTCGCGCGCTGGGTCGGCCACGAATCCGGCTTTAGCGGTCTTCTCGTCGCCGCCTTCTTCGGCTTTCTGCTGCCGGGCGGCCCGATCACGATCTATCCCGTCGCCGGCGCCTTTCTCGTCATGGGTGCCGATGCCGGCGCAGTCGTAGCGTTTATCACCGCCTGGACGCTGTGCGGCTACACGCGCGCGCTGGTGTGGGAATTGCCGTTCTTCGGCCCGCACTTCGTCATTTGGCGCATCGTCGAGGCGATCCCGCTGCCGCTGATCGCGGGACTGCTGGCGCGGCTTGCGCTGCGCGCCGGTGTCACCGGTAAGCCGGGCCGATAATGCTGCTCGCCGTCAACATCCTGCTCTGGCTGGTCGTGGCGGTTTTGGCCTTCGTCGCCGCCTTGCGCGGACGTGTGCTGTTCACCGACGGCATGCGCGACGGCATTCTTGAATTCCTGTGCCTGTTGCCGCGCATCGGTGCCGGCGTCATCGGCTCCGGTTTCATCGCCGAGATCCTGCCGAAGGCGGCGGTCGCCTCCTGGATCGGACCCGGTTCCGGGCTCATCGGCGTGCTGATCGCCACGCTCGGCGGGGCGCTGACGCCGGGCGGGCCGGTGGTCGGCTTTGCCATCGGCGCTGCTGCATTGAAAAGCGGCGCCGGGGCGCCGCAGGTCATCGCCTATTCCACCGCTTGGGCGCTCTACGCCATCCACCGCCTGGTGGTCTGGGAGGTGCCGATGATGCCGGCGCGGGTGGTCTGGTTGCGCGCGCTGGTCTCGCTGCCGCTGCCATTTCTCGCCGCGGGACTGGCCACGGCGCTGGCGCTGCCGTGAGCGGCGAGCACCCCTGGTTTTAAACCGCGGCGAGACCTGCCAAGATCGCCGCAACGAAAAACGGGGAGGACACGATGGCGCATCAGGCCCTTTGGGGAGTATGCAAGCGCGCGGGCTTTGCCGCGCTCTTGACAGCAACGCTCTTAGGTCTGCCGTTCAAGCCGGCTGCAGCCGATGATTATCCGAACCGCGTCGTCGAATTGATCGTGCCGTTCCCGCCCGGCGGCGGCGTCGATACCGAAGGCCGCGTCATCGCGCAGAAACTGTCGGATGCGCTCGGCAAGCAGGTGATCGTGGTCAACAAGCCAGGCGCCGGCTCGGTGATTGGCGTGCGCGACGCCGCCAAGGCCGCGCCCGACGGCTACACCATCCTGATGCTGGTGACCGGCGCGAGCCTGCCCGCCAACACCGGCTACGATCTCGAAAAGGACTTCACGCCGATCGGACTGATCGCCTCGATTCCGATCGTTATCATGGCCAATCCGTCGGTGCCGGTGAAAACCATGTCCGATATCGTGGCACTGGCAAAGAAGAAGCCGGGTACGCTCACGGTCGGCACGCCGCCGGCGCCGACGCTGAATTATTTCGGCGCGGAGGCGTTCAAGGGCTTGTCCGGCGCCGACATGACGATCGTCACCTACAAGGGCACCGGACCGCTCACGACCGATCTGCTCGGCGGGCACGTCATGGTCGGCTTCAACACGCTGCCGCCGGCGATCGGCAACATCAAAGCCGGCAAGCTGCGCGCCATCGCCGTCGCCGCGCCGCAGCGGCTTGTCGCGGTGCCCGACGTGCCGACCACGGCCGAGGCCGGCATGCCCGGGCTCGATATCGTGCAATATTACGGCCTCGTCGCGCCGGCCGGCACGCCCAAGCCGATCATCGAGCGACTCAATAAGGAGCTGCGCAAGATCGTGATGTCGGAGGACGTCAAACAGCGTATCATCTCCGATGGCGGCGGCCCGGTGGCCTCGACGCCGGAGGAATATGCCGCCAACATCCATCGCGAGGAGGGCAAATGGGCGGCGCTGATCAAGAAACTCGGGCTCGTCGTCCATTGAGGCCGCAACGCGGGAGCGACCGATGAGGAAATCCGTGGCCGCGGCCGCCCTGCTGCTGGCCGCCAATCTTCCGGCCGCTGCGGCGAGCGGCGACCTCTACCTTGCTGCCATCAACACCGACAGCGGCGAGGCTTGGTTTGTCGACGGCTCGACCATTCGCGCGGCCGAGACTGATCGCAAGACGGCGGTAATCTTCATCATCCGGCGCGGTCTGCAGGCGGACTTCGGACGCTTTAATTTCGATTGCAAGGGCAACAGTGTTCGGCAAATTACGTTGCGCCATTACGAATTCAGTCCGACCGGCGCGATCGTGGTGAAGAAGGACATGCCGGGCGAGCCGGAAGCCTCCGGCGCGAGCGGCACATTGGTGGGCGATGCTTTGGCCTATGTCTGCGGTGCGCCGGCAACGCTCGAGAAGGATCGGCCGATTCCCAAAATCTCCAACGATGCGGCGGCATCGGCTTTGACGCTGGCGCGCGTGTTCGGGAAGACCTTCAAGGAAAAATAGCGCCGACGCGGCGCCGCCGCTATTGACGCAGCAGTCCGCAGTAGCGGCTGGTGCCGCTATCCCAGCAGCCGGTGCTGCGGCAATAGTTGAAGCGCTGCCGGCAGGCGGCGATGCAATTGCCAACGAGCGCCGCCGGGTTCTTTTGGCAGGCGGTCAGGCAGCTTTTTTCCTCGGTCGTGCAGGTCATCGGCGCGGCGCGCGCCGTCGATGCGTACAAAAACGAGAGCGCAGCGAGAGCAAAGACGATTCGGCTCATGCCGTCTCGTTAGCATGATCCGCCGGCGGCCGTCCCTGCCGCCAGCCGGGTGCGCCGAGCGCGACGAAATAGCCGAGCGCGCTCAGAGCGGCGATGCAGAAGCTCACCGGCCAGTCGGTGTAATAGGCAGCGGTGATGCCGAGCCAGGCCTCGCCGAGCGCGAGCAGCGCGGCGACGGCGAGCCCGCTCCATAATCCCGTGGTCAGGCGCTGGGCGGCGGCCGGCGGCCCCACCATCAGCGTGAACACCAAGAGCACGCCGACGATCTGCGCGCATTCCGACACCGCAAGCGCCACCACGGCAAGGAACGCGGTGGAAACGAAGCGCAGCGGCACACCTTTAGCCTCCGCCAGCTCCGGCTGCAGACTGGCGAAGATCAGCGGGCGCATGATGGCGGCAAGCGCGACGAACGTGATGAGCCCAAGCACAGCCAGCGTCGCGATCATGCCGTGGTCGACCGCCAGCACATTGCCGAACAACAGCGCGGTCGCCTGCGTTGCGAACGACGTGTAGTAGTGCAAGAACAAAAGACCGAAACCGAGCGCCAACGCCAGCACCACGCCAATGGCGATGTCGCGATTGCTGATGCGTTCGGAGAGCAGGCCCATGGCGATGCCGGCGGCAAGCGTGAAACCGATCAGGCCCCAGATCGGCGCAAGGCCGATGAGGCCGGCGCCGGTCGCGCCGGCAAAGCCGATATGGGAGAGGGCGTGGCCGGCAAATGTCTGCCCGCGCATCACCAGGAAATAGCCGACGATGCCCGACACCGCCGCGACGATGCCGGCGGCGGCAAAAGCGTTGATGATGAAATCGTACTGAAACATGTCAGTGATGGTGATGGCCTTGGTCGCCGTGGTCGTGGTCGTGCTGGTGCGCCGAGCCCTCCACGTCGCGCCCGCGCGACATGACGAAGATATGGCCGTCGGTGCGCACGACGTGGATGTCGGTGCCGTAAAGTCGCGATAGAACCGGCGCGGTAATCACTTCCTCGACGGTGCCGAGTACCGCGCGGCCGTTGCCGAGATAGAGCACGCGGTCGAGCGTGCCGAGCAACTGGTTGAGCTCGTGCGCGCTGAACAGCACGGTGACGCCGCGCTCGCGGCACGCCTTGCGCACCACGTCGATCGCGACCTCCTGGCGGCGCGCGTCGAGACTGATCAGCGGCTCGTCGAGCAACAAGAGCTTCGGCGAGCCCATCAGCGCCTGCGCCAGCAGCAGCCGCTGGCGCTCGCCACCCGACATCGCCGACAGCGGCCGCTCGGCGAGGTCGCGCGCGCCGACGGCGGCGAGCGTCTTTTCGATCATGTCACGGTCGGCGGGACCGAGCGAGGGCAGGCCCCAACGCTCGCCGTTGAGCGAGGAGCCGATGAAATCGAGGCCGCGGACGCGCAAATCCGGCAGCACCGTGCGCACCTGCGGCAGATAGCCGATCTGGGGATTGCCGCGATGCGGCGCCTGGCCGAACACGCGCAAGGCTCCCGCGCTCGGCGGCAGCAGGCCGAGAATGGCACGCATCAGCGTGGTCTTGCCGGCGCCGTTGGGACCGAGCACGCCGATGAATTCGCCGGACCGGATGGCGAAACTCGCGTCCGCAAGCACCGCCCGCGCGCCCAGTTCGATGGTGGCGTGATCGAGTTCGACGGCGTTCACGAATTCGGGCCGGCTAGCGCCTTCTCGGTGTCGGTGACTTCGCTCTGCATCCATTCCTGGAAGGTCATATCAGGCGGCACCGTCTCGGTCACGCCCACCACCGGGATTTTGGCCGCGTTCGCCATTGCGACAAGATGCTGCACAATTTTGCTCGACGCCTGTCTGTTATAGAACATCACGCGCACTTTGTGCTCTTTCAGGTCGCGCTCGAAGGCGGCGACATCGCTGGCGCTCGGTTCGGTGTCGTTCATGATCGAAAGCTGGAATTTCTCATTGCGCATGGTCAGTCCGAGCGCGGATGCCATGTAACCGAACACCGGCTCGCTCGCGGTGACGGCGCCGCCGCCGTATTTCTTGCGCACGGCCTCGATTTTCTCATGCAGCGGCTTGAGCGAGGCGAGAAACGTCGCCAGCCGCGCCTGGAATTCGCCGGCGTGGTCGGGGTCGGCTTTGCTCAGCGCCTGCGCGACGGCCTTGGCGACGGCCGGCATGGTCGGCGGGTCGTACCAAATGTGCGGATTGTCGCCGGCCTTCTTGCGCACGAGATCGGCGGCAACGATCACCACGCGCCCCGGATGCGAGGCCGCGGCCAAAAGCTTAGGCATCCATGGATCGTAGTCGGCGCCGTTGTAGACGACGATCTGCGCCGCTGCGAGCTGACGCGCCACCGCCGGCGAGGTCTCGAACAGATGCGGGTCCTGGTCCGGATTGCTCATGACGCTCGTGACTTCGACCTGCGGCCCGCCGATCTGCTGGACCACGCCGCCGTAGAAATTCTCCGCCGCCACCACCGCGATCTTGCCGCTCGCGGCGCGCCCTTGCGTCGGTGCGATCATCAGGGCGGCGAAGGCGAGAACGGCGAGCCTGGCAATGAACGTCATGACGGATGCCTTTGGGTTTCGGGTGACGCACATCAGAATGTAACATTATAACATATCAAAAAGCAAGGGCCGCGCGGTCGGGCGGGGCATCGGCGACGGCTGGCCGGGGATGGAAACGGATGAATGAATTAAAGCAACTTTAATTATGCCGCAATTCTTGGCCGACGGCGTTTGCATGACCCGACGATTGCGCGGATGCGGTGGCGGGAAGGATTTCCGCCGATGAGGGACTGAAGTTGTTTCAAGCCCTGCAGATTATCGACGAGCTCGAAGTCGCGCTGAAAAGCAATTCGACCGAGCGGCATCTCTCCATTCTCAAAAGCGTGACCGGGCTGTTCCTCGCCGGTCATGACCGCATCACCGAGGAGGTCTCCTCGGTGTTCGACGGCGTCATCCTCCGCCTGATCGAGCATGTCGAGAGTCGCGCCCGCATGGAGCTCAGCCGCGAGATCGCGCCGGTCGCCAACGCGCCAGAGAACGTCATACACCGCCTCGCCAATGATGACGACATCGCCGTCGCCGGTCCGGTGCTGGCGCAGTCGCCGCGGCTGAGCGACGAGCACCTGGTCGACATCGCCGCGCGCAAGGGTCAGTCGCATCTGAGCAAGATCGCCGAGCGCCCGCAGCTCAGCCCGGTGGTCACCGACGTGCTGGTCGATCGCGGCAACCAGGAAGTCGTCACCAAGGTCGCGGTCAATCACGGCGCGCGTTTTTCGCCCACCGGCATGTCCATGCTGGCGATGCGCGCGAACGGAAACAACGAACTGACCGCCGCGCTCACCCGCCGCCCCGACATTTCGCCGCCGCTGTTCAAGCGCCTGCTCAGCCATGCGACCGAGGAGGCACGCCAGCGCCTGCTCGCCGCCGCCGAGCCGGAGCAGCGCGAGGCCATCAACCGGGTTCTGTCGCAGATCGCGGCACAGGCCGGCACCATGACCGTATCGCCGAAGGAATTCGCCGCCGCCGAACGGCTGGTGCAGTCGTTCAGCCAGGACACCGAGCATACCCGCTCCAAAGTGCTGCAATTCGCCGATGGCAATCGCATCGCCGAACTCATCGCCGCGCTGTCGATCTTGAGCGGCGTGCCGATCTCGCTGGTGTCGCGCCTGATCTGCGACAGCGAGCCGTTCGGCGCCATGGTCCTGTGCAAGGCGATCGGGCTCGAATGGATGATCGCGCATTCGGTGCTCAACAATCTGCCTGGCATGTCCAATGAGCGCGAAGAGAAATTCGAGGAAATGTCCGCCGAATATGAGCGGCTGTCGACCGATTCGGCGGAGCGCCTGCTTGGCTATTGGCAGCACTGCCAGGAGCGGCGCCAATTGCCGCAATAGCGGGGCGCGGACGCTGGTGCGACAGATGACCGGCGCGGCAGCCGGCGTCGAATTTGCCCGATTTGCCGGTCGC
>Ga0335085_10006331_pt1 | contig 18725 bp, 10 predicted proteins | sample Lox_Sample_45_FD_206712 | JGI IMG/M metagenome (GOLD analysis project Ga0335085, IMG submission 206712) | Soil microbial communities from Loxahatchee National Wildlife Refuge, Florida, United States - Lox_Sample_4.5 | ecosystem: Environmental > Terrestrial > Soil > Wetlands | place: USA...
AAACGGCGCCAAGGCCGGTGAGGGCGGCTTTGATAGTCTTCGATTTCATGCATTCAATTCCGGCAAATGGTTTGAGGGTAAAAAACCCGCAACGCCGCGTCTTGTCATCAAAAGTAACGAAGGGGGGCGCGCACAAATTAGAGCTTGCGCCGGTTCGCAGGGCACGAACAAAGTTGTGCATGCCTTGCCGCACCAGGACCCTCGCCGCGAGGATGGTTGAGCTGTGCGTCTTCGTCTGGCTTTCCGCCTGCACCCTGCGCGCCTCGGATTATTTCATTTGCTCGTGGCAGGTTGAAGACGGATTGCCGCAAAATTCCGTGACGGCGATTATACAGACGCGCGATGGCTACCTGTGGTTAGGCACGTACAGCGGATTGGCGCGGTTTGATGGCGTGCGTTTTACGTTGTTTGATGAAAATAACACGCCGCAGATGCACAACAGCCGCGTGACGAGCCTGTTCGAGGCGGATGATGGCGCGGTGTGGATCGGTCACGAGAATGGCGAAGTGACGCGTTACAAGGACGGGGTTTTTGAGGCGGTCGATTATCATGAGAATTGGAGCGGGGGGAAAATTTCCGACATCGGTTCCGACGAATCGGGCGATGTATGGCTTTTCAACGAGGAGGGTTTGGCGGCGCGCGTGCGCGATGGGTTGGTGCTGACGCCGTCGCCGGGGAGCGCGACCAAGCTCGTGAACGTGGCGCGCTCGCCGCATGGGCATCTGTGGGTGGCGCGGGATGGGCGGGTGTCTGAATTGGTTAACGGCCGGTTTGAGGCGCTGCCGTTTGTTGAGGCGGCAACGAACACGTATGTTCTCGGGATTGGCGCGAGCAGTGATGGCGGGGTGTGGATTGCGGGTGATAATCGCATCAGGAAATGGAAGGACGGGCATTGGATCGCCGCGGATGAAACCGCGGGGATGGAAACGCCGATCACGTGTTTGCGGGAGTTACATAACGGCTCACTGGCTGCGGGCACTTCGGACCAGGGGCTGCATTTGATTTTTCCATACGACGGCGGGCAAATGATGACGTTCAATCACGCGTCCGGTTTTCCGTCGGATTGGGTGGTGTCTGAATGCGAGGATCGTGAGGGGAATCTGTGGATTGGCACGGGCGGCGCGGGTTTGGTGATGATGCGCAAAAATGTCGTCCGAACCAGCGAGCCGCCGGATCGATGGCAGGGGCGGCCGGTGTTGACGGCGAGCACGGCGCATGACGGTTCGCTGTGGGTTGGGACGGAAGGGGGCGGGCTCTATCAATTTGAAAAAGGGAATTGGTCTCACTTTGGGCCGTCTGAAGGATTGTATAATCCTTACGTTTGGTCGATTGCCGAGGATGAGCAGAATAAATTGTGGGTGGGGACGTGGGGCAATGGATTGTTCACGCAGACCGCGACGAATCGTTTGGAGAATGTGTCCGCGCTGGAGCAGTCCGCGCCGGTTGTGCTGGCGCTTTGCAGTGATTCACCGGGCAAATTGTGGATTGGAACGGGTGAAGGATTGATGCTTTATGATTCCGGCAGAAGCACATGGTTTGGAAAAGAAAATGGAGCCTTGCGAAAAAATGTCCGTGCAATCGTCAAAGGCGGCGACGGCACAATTTGGTTTGGAACGGCGGGCGGCGGTTTGGGCCGCCTGAAGAACGGCGAGCTGAAGCAATTCCGCAAGAGCGACGGGTTGGCCAGCGATTACATCGAGTGCCTGCATCTGGATGGCGACGCTTTGTGGATTGGGACATTCGGCGGCGGCCTTTGCCGGTTCAAGGAGGGGCGCTTTGCTGTCGTGGGAAAAAACCAGGGCCTGCCGAACAACGTTATTTGCGATATTCAGGAGGATGGGCGCGGATTTTTCTGGATGAGTTCGCATGGCGGCATCATTCGCGCGAACAAAAGCCAATTGAACGGTTGCGCGGACGGAGAAATCAAGGAAGTGGATTGCGTGAGCTACGGTTTAAGCGACGGCATGCCGACGCTGGAATGCTCTGAAGGCCGCGGCTGCAAGGGGGCCGATGGACGTTTGTATTTTCCGACGACGAAGGGACTGGTGGACTTGTCGTCGGAGAATGTGCAGGTGAATCTGGTGCCGCCGCCGGTGGTGATTGAGGAACTGCTCGTGGACGACAGGGTGGTCACGAACGGCGTGTCCGAGCGGGCTGTGCTCACGATTCCACCGGGCCGGCATCGTTTTGGATTTCAATACACCGGGCTCAGCCTGCTGGCGCCCAAAAAGGTGCAGTTCAAATACCGGCTGCTGGGCTCTGAAAAGGAAGATTGGGTCGACGCCGGCACTGCGCGCTCGGTGAATTACAATTACATCGCGCCCGGAAATTATTCCTTCCAGGTGGTTGCCTGCAATAACGACGGCGTTTGGAATCAGATTGGCGCGAGGATTGATTTCAAGATTCAGCCGTTTTTCTGGCAGACGGCGTGGTTTCGTTTCCTGGCGCTGGCGCTGATGCTTGCGGCGAGCGGCGGAATTGTCTGGTTTGACACGCGGCGGCGCATGCGGCGCAAGCTGGAACGGATCGAACATCAGCGGGACATCGAGCGCGAACGCGCCCGCATCGCGCGGGACATTCACGACGATCTCGGCGCGCACCTGACGCGCATCACGATGTTGAGCGAATCCGCCCGGAGTGAACTGGATGCCTCCACGGAGACTGCCGGCGAATTGAACCAGATTTATGATACTTCGCGTGAATTGACGCGCTCGATGGACGAAATCGTCTGGGCTGTGAATCCCAAGCACGACACGATGGAGAGCCTGGCGAATTACCTGGAAAGATTCGCGCAGGATTTGCTGGCCACGGCGGGCATTCGTTGCCGGCTCGACATGCCGATGCAGTTTCCCGATTGGCGGTTGACGGCGGAAGTGCGGCACAATCTTTTCCTCGCGTTCAAGGAAACGCTGCACAACATCGTCAAACATGCTGCCGCCACGGAAGTGCGCATCGCGCTCACGCTGGAAAAATCCGCGTTTGAATTAATCATTGCGGACAATGGCCGCGGTTTTGACCCGGCGAAAGAGGCCGCGCCCGGTCCGGGGCGATTTTCCAATGGGCTGGGAAACATGCGGCGGCGGTTGCGGGAAATCGGCGGGCGGTGTGAGATTGAGTCGTCGCCGGGGCAGGGGACGAAGGTGATTTTTGCGGTGCCATTGAAGACGGAAACAGCGGAGTCGTTATGATGCCAATGGCGAAAATCCGAAATCCGAAGCCCGAAATCCGAACGATTCGGATCTCGGTCTTTGGTTTTGACCACTTGTCGTGATTATTGACGACTCCTTTGCAGCGAAGTGTTAGAATAGAAACAGACAACCAATGAGCATCCTTGTTTCGATCGTGGAAGATGACGGCACCGCGCGCGGGATGCTGGCCAACTGGATTCGCCGCGCTTCGGGCTATCGTTGTGCCAGCGTGCATGGCAGCGGGGAAGAGGCGCTCGCGGCGTTGCCGAACGAGAAACCGGAAGTCGTGCTGATGGATATCAATCTGCCCGGCATGACCGGCATCGAATGTGTCCGCCGTTTGAAACCGCAATTGCCGGGGACGCAATTTGTCATGCTGACCGTTTACGAGGACACCGATCACATTTTCAACGCCCTCGTCGCCGGTGCGAGTGGTTATCTTTTGAAACGCATGCCGCGCGAGGAAGTGCTCGCCGCGATCAAGGACGTCCACGCGGGCGGCTCACCCATGAGCAGCAACATCGCGCGCAAAGTCGTCCAATCTTTCCAGCGCATTGGCACGCAAATTTCCAAGGAGGAAGACCTCTCACCGCGCGAGCGTGAAGTGCTGGCGTTGCTGGCCCGCGGGTATCTTTACAAGGAGATTGCCGAATCGCTCCAGATCAGCGTGCCGACGGTGAACACGTATATCCGACGCATTTATGAGAAGTTGCATGTGCGCTCCCGTTCCCAGGCGGTTGCTAAATTCACTCACGTGCCCGGCGCGACGGACTTGGGGTAGAGCTTTGATGGTTGGCGCTTTTGGTCCCGCGCTTCTGCGCGCGTGACCGGATAATGGGGCTGAGCGGCAGCTTAGCCCTACCATTATAGAAGTGAGGCGGCGCTGTCGCACCGCCCTTTTGCTTGCGGGTGCCGATGGCGGTAACGATTTCTCGGGACTTTTCCAATTCTTCAATTGAACCACTGATTCCCTGTTGTCATTTATTTTGATGACTACGGCAAAATTTTCAGTGGGGTAAAGTGACTCAACATCCTATGAACAAATTTGCCTTCTCATTGCTCGCGGGCAGCGCGCTTCTAGCTCAAAGTGCATTCGGTCAATCCATCGGGGTCAGTTTCGTAAGCGACGGTAGCCATTACATTTCCAGCGGCATCACCGACACTAATGCAGACTCGATGCTGGGTAGCGACGTGGCGGGGGTTGCTCCCTATACGCAGACTAACTGGAATAATTTTGGCTCGCATGGTTCCGGCACCTTCACCCTCACAAATAGCATGGGGGGAACCGTTTCGTTGGTGGCAGCGTGGGATGCCGGCGGTTCCGATAGCACAACGACAGCTAATTTAGGTACGGGTGATGGAAAAATGATGGATGGCTTTCTATATTCCTGGAGTCCGGGCAGTGCTCCCCGCGACCCGCTGGGTAGCTCGCCGGCTGCCTCACAGATTGGCGATAAGCCCGTCGTCTATCTCCGCGGCCTCAACGCCTGGATCAATTCGATCCCAAAGGCCGAAGGTTATGGCATCGTTACTTACACGGTGGGATATCCAAACAATTTCGAAACCGGTGAATATTGGATCGAGTCGGTCACAGGCGACCCGCTTGCGAATACCATGGTGAGCGGCTCTGACTTGTCACCGCACTATTTCACACTCACCGGTAACAGTCCTTTCCTCGGGACCTACACACAAGATACCAGCACAGACGTCAATTCTCCCACATTCAACGGTAATTACGCGGTTTTCCAGGGATTCACCAACGATGCGGTGCTGATTCGCGTTTATAATCCGCCCGGTTTTAGTTATTCCGCGGGCCTCAATGGTTTTCAGCTCTTTCCTATTTTCGAAGCTCCGCCGACGACGGCTACGCCGACTTTCTCGCCGTCGGATACGGTGTTTGCTTTGCAGAGTGTGACCGTTTCTGAAGCCGCGACGGGCGATCCATTCCATCCGGCGCTCTTTTATCAATGGTTGAAGGATAGCGACGGCGGCCCGGTTACCAACGTGATCCAGGACGCGACGAATTCGACTTTCAACGTCACACCGACGAACTCCGCCAACGCTTACGCCATCAACTACGCGGTTGTGGTCAGCAATATTTTCGGCGTCCAGACCAGCGCGGTGGCGACGTTGAATGTCAATACCGCGGTTCTGCCTTTCGTCACCCAGGACACGACTCCGGGGCCCGGTGCGAACGAGACCGGCGTCTTCGCTTATGTCGGCGGCTCGGTGACTTTCAGCGCGGCGTTTGGCGGTCCACCGTCCACATATCTCTGGCAGTCCAACAACGTGAATATCCCCGGCGCCACCAGCACTTCTCTGACGCTGAACAATCTTCAGCTCTCGCAGACTGCGAATTACCAGCTCACGGCTACGAACTCGGTTGGCGGGTTCGCCAGCACGCCTGCGGCGCTCACTGTCCTGCCTGCTTTGGCCGCGCCGACTGCGGCAACGCCTTATCCCTATGATGTCTTCACGAACGGTCCCGTCGCTTACTGGCGCTTTGCGGAGACGGCGGATAACGTCGGCAATTCCATCCAGGCTTACGATTACAGCGGACATAATTTCCATGCCACTTACGGCAGTGGGGTTCTTGACAATCAACCCGGCCCGCAATCACCGTCGTTCCCTGGATTTGAAAGCACCAATACAGCGGTGGCCCTGGTGAACAATTCACCGAACTCGTCTCTCATCGCGCCGTCGTTGAACCTCAACACGAACACGGTGACGATTACAGCGTGGATTAATCCTCCATCGGAGTCCGCATTCAACGGCATCCTTGTCTGGGCCAATGGCAGTGACAAAGCCGGCTTCAGTTTCGGCGGCAACGTCAATGGCAGTGGAATTGCTGAACTGGGCTATGTCTGGAGCACCAACAATCCAGCCACCTACAACTTCCATTCCGGATTGTATCCGCTGGCGAATCAATGGTCGTTTGTCGCTTTGACCATCACGCCCACAAACAGCACTATCTATCTTTATTACATTGATGGCGGCACCGGCGCCACGAACCTGCTGAAGAGCGTTCAGACGATCAACAACCTTTCCGAACCGTTCAGCGGTGGGACGACCTGGATCGGCAGCGACACTTCGGCGGCCCGCAACTTCAACGGTACTCTGGACGAAGTGGCTGTGTTTAACAAAGCGCTCAGCGAAGCGCAGGTTCAAGACTTGTTCCTGAAAGCAATCGGCGCGACCGGCATTGCGCCGAACCTCTCGCCGGCGCAGGCATCGGTTTCCACGCCTGTTTACTCCGGCCAGAATGTCATTCTAAGCGTCACAAACGTCTCCGCCTCGGTGCCATTCACGCTGCAATGGCAGGCGGGCCCTGACGGCTCGACCTGGACGAACGTTCCGGGCGCGAGTGACTCCTCTTACGTGGCGAACCCGCTTATCGTTGGCAGCGCCTATTATCAATTGGTGGGGATGAACGGGAGCGGTTCGGGCACGAGCGCGCCAGTCTCTGTCACGTATACGGCGCTTCCAGCCACGCCGCCGGGCATTTGGACTGCGAATTATCAGATCACGAATAATGTGCTCAACTACGGCACCGCCTCCACGGGGGTGGGGCACTATGTCGGGCGCGGCGTTCTCGGAACAGGCATGTCCTGGAATGTCATTCCGGTCCTGGTGGGTGCGTTCAATGGCTTCGGAAGCATCAGCAGCGTTTCCGATCTCACTGATGATGGCGCGACGCACTCGGGCGTTTATTGCACGATGAATAACGGGTCGTCCAGCTTCAGCAGCGCCACGAGCGTGCTGCCGTCGGCCGACGTCGGAACACTGCTCTATCAGTTTACGAGCATCGGCAATCCGACGAATGCGCTGCAATTCCATGGCGTGCCGGATGGCAATTACAACCTTGCGATCTACGCCTGCGACGGCAGCTTCGGTGATCGCGGGACGACGCTTGTTGTTCATGGCGCCAATGGCGATCAAACGCAGAGCACCGTGAACCAGTCACCGATCGTGCCGCTGGCTGTGGGCGTCAACACGGTTCTGTTCACGAACGTGCAGGTGTCGGGCGGCACGCTGAATGTGGATGTATTGCCGAACACTCCGCTTCCGACGCACGATCCGAACACGGAAGCTGACATCAATGCCGCGCAGTTGCAATTGGTCAGCTACGCGACAACGCCGCCTGCGGTGACACTCGGTCTCTCGGGCAATAGCCCGGCGCTCACGTTGAGCTGGCCGCAGGGGATTCTCCAGACCGCGACGAATGTGCTCGGGCCGTGGACGCCTTTGTATTCCCCGTCGCCCGTGTCGGTCGGGACGACGAACATGGACCAATTCTTCCGGGTGAAAGTCCGGTAACGGTGGCGGCGACTGATTACAGCTGTGGCCGGGACGAAATCCCGGCCACAGTTTTTAAGAATTAAAAAAAATCGGCAGTATGCGGGTTGAAGATTTAAGACAGGCTCTAAAACGGAAAAGGGGTTTTACGTTGATCGAGTTGTTGGTGGTGATCGCCATCATCGCCATTCTGGCGGCGTTGATTCTGCCCGCGCTGGCGAAGGCCAAGGTTGAAGCGCAGAAGACCACGTGCATGAACAACCTGAAGCAGATTCAGCTGGCGTGGGTCATGTATTCCGGGGACAACAACGACCTGATTGCGCCGGTCAGCAATTATGCTCCCGCTTTTGCGACCGACCCGGCCATCGCTCCCGGCGGCGCGGAAGCGCAGGTTTATCCTGGCGACGTCAACAACATTACGTCGACGAATGTGATGTTTCCCAAACTCGGCTTGCTTTATCCGTTCATGCAATCGGATGTGATTTTCAAGTGTCCCGCCGACCCGAAGATGATTCCCGGTTACCAGATTCGGACGATGCGCAGTTATTCGGTGAATGGCTGGATGAATCCGACGAAGACGACGGCGGCGAGCTCGTACTTGCATCCGCAGGCGACTTACAAGGTTTTCAAGAAGCAATCCGACATTCGCATGACTTCCAACATCTATATCATGATCGAGGAAAGCCCCGGCACGATCAACGATGACTGGTTCGTGGAATGCCCGGATTCACCGAATCAATGGACGGACATGCCCGCATCCTACCATAACAAAAGCTGTTTCCTTCTCTTTGCGGACGGTCACGCCCAGCCGCGAAAATGGACGGATCGCCAGGTCGTGACGCAGGCCGGAAATTTCGTTCCCAAGGATCCCAACTCGGACGACCTGAGCTGGGTGCTCAATGCGACGACGATTCCGCGGTGAAATCTGCTGCATTGTTGCCGTAGTGAGCCGGGATCGCTGCCAAATTGGGGAAATTGTCGGGCCTTGCTTTGGCTTGATTGAAACATCCCGCGGGGTCAAAATCACAGCGATGCCTGCCTCGCCGTCTTTTTCGATGTCGTGCCGAATCCACGGGCGGGCATTCTCCAGCTTCGTTTTGTGCTTCCTATTGGTTCTGTCCGCGACGGCAAAATCCGTTCTTCCGAATTATTTTACGCGTTTGTGGCGGACGGATAATGGATTGCCGGATAACGCGGTCGCGGCGGTGACGCAGACGCGCGACGGTTATTTGTGGCTGGGCACCTACGGCGGGCTGGTGCGATTTGACGGCTCGCAATTCACCGTTTTCAACAGCGCCAATGAACCGGGTTTGCAGAGCGATCGCATCACGGCGGTTTATGAAGACGCGAAGAATGATTTGTGGATCGGGCACGAACGGGGCGATTTGACGCGTTACCACGATGGCAAATTTGAGCCGCAAAATGTCCACGAAACGGGTGTGCGCCGGAAAATTTCCCGCATCGCGATGGACGACCTCGGCGATGTCTGGATGCTGAATGAGGAGGGCACGCTCGTGCGCGCTCGCGATGGGGCGACGCGCTCGCTCCCCAACACGGACGGTGTGGCGGAAATGGTGCGCGATCGCGAGGGAACGCTCTGGGTGGCCAGCGGAGGGAGGCTGGCGGTGCTTAAGAAAGGCCAACTGGAGGTCGTTGCCGCCACGAATAATGTGTCGCCGGTCTTCGGCGGTTATATCCAGGGCATTTGCGCGAGCCAGGATGGAGGCGTGTGGCTGGTGAGCGACAGGCAGGTGAAGAAATGGAACGGCTCGGCGATGATTGATGATCGCGGCACGAATCCCTGCAACGCCACCGTGGTTGTCATGTTGGAAACGAGTTCCGGCGCGTTGGCCATGGGAACATCCAGCGATGGGCTTTACCTGCTTTTTCCCGATCGCTCGGTGCTGCATTTCAACCACGCCAACGGTTCGCTCAACGACTGGATACGCTGCCTGGCGGAAGACCGTGAAGGGACTTTGTGGGTGGGGGCGGGGAGCATCGGCCTCACCGCGCTTCGACCGAGCCGGGTGGAAACGCTCGATGCGCCGGATCACTGGCAGGGCCGCGTGGTTTTGACGGCCACGACCTCGCGCGATGGTTCCATCTGGGTGGGCAGCGAAGGGGCGGGGTTGTACCGTTTCCGGGATAACGAATGGAAGATTTTCAACGAGAGTGCGGGCGTCTCCAATTTATATGTGTGGAGCGTTTCCACGGACGCACAGGGGCGCCTTTGGGCCGCGACCTGGGGCGGGGGAATTTTTTTGCAGCAAGGCGAGCATTTCGTCACGCCGCCGGGATTGGAAGATGTGAATGTGCCCATGGCGGCGACGCTGCAAGCGGCGGATGGCACCACGTGGATTGGGACCGCGAGCGGTTTGATTCGGTATCAAAATGGCGCGGTGACCTGGTGCGGGGAGAAGCAAGGCTTGAAACTGCCGGATGTCCGCACGATCGCAGAAGCTCCCGATCATGCGATCTGGTTCGGAATGCTGGGCGGCGGGCTTGGCTGCCTCCAAAACGGCTGCTTGAAGCAGTTTCAAAAAAAGGACGGCCTTTCGAGCGATTATTTGCAATGCCTGAAGTTCGATGGCGAAGGCGTTTTGTGGATTGGCACTTATGGCAGCGGCCTGAATCGATTCAAAGACGGACGATTTTCGAAGATTACAACGGTGAACGGTTTGCCAAGCAATTTCATTTGCGCGATGGAGGATGACGCGCGCGGGAATTTTTGGGTGAGCTCGCACAACGGCATTTTCCGCGTCGCGAAAAAATCGCTCGATGATTGCGCGGACGGGACGACGACCAACGTGACCTGCCTGGCCTACGGCAAAGGCGAGGGCCTGCCCTCGCTGGAATGTTCCGGAGGGCTGCAGCCGGCTGCCTGCAAACTTCCCGACGGACGGATTGGTTTTTCGACCAGCCGGGGGCTCGTCATCGTCGATCCCTCGGATACCAAAATCAACCAGTTGCCGCCGCCGGTGTTGATTGAGGATGTGGTTGCCAATGGCCATCTGCTCGCGCGGAATCCGTCCGCGGACACGGTGTTGAAAATCCCGCCCGGCCAGCAGCGCGTGGAGTTTCATTTCACCGGCCTGAGTTTTGTTGCGCCGGAAAAGATGCAGTTTCAATACCGCCTTTCCGGCTGGGATAGCGATTGGGTGAACGCGGCCAGCGACAAGCGGGTGGCGGAATACAGCTACATCCCGCCGGGTGATCACACGTTTCGCGTGCGCGCGTGCAACAGCGACGGCATTTGGAATGAAACCGGAGCGTCGTTTGCGTTCATCATGCTGCCGCATTTCTGGCAGACGTGGTGGTTTCGGACGCTGGCGATTTTATCGGGCGCCGGGCTGGTTGCCGTCACTGTGCTGGCCGTGGCGCGGCGCCGGATGCGGCGGAAACTGGACATTCTCCACCGCCAACAGGCGATTGAACGCGAGCGCACGCGCATCGCCAAGGACATTCACGACCATCTCGGCGCGAACCTCACCCGCATCTCGCTGCTGAGCCAATCGGCGCATGGCCAGTTGGAAGATACCGCGCAGGCGGCGGCGCAGCTCGATCGCATTTATGACACGTCACGTGAATTAACGCGCTCGATGGATGAAATTGTCTGGGCGGTCAATCCGCAACACGACACGCTCGACAGCCTGGCGAGCTATCTTGGCAATTTCGCGCAGGAATACCTGGTGCCGCTGCACATCCGCTGCCGTCTCGAAATGCCGCTGCATCTGCCGCACTGGCCGATCACGGCGGAATGCCGCCATAATATCTTTCTCGCGTTCAAAGAAGCGCTGCACAACGTGGTGAAACATTCGGGCGCGACGGAAGTTTCCGTTTTTCTCGCCACGGATCAGACTGGATTCACGCTGACCGTTCGGGACAACGGCAGGGGTTTTGAGCCCTCGTCGGTAACGTCGCTGCCCGGTCGCGGCAATGGCCTGAAGAACATGCGGCAGCGTTTGGAAAAAATCGGCAGCCGGTGCGAGATCCAAAGCCAGCCGGGCAAGGGAACTGAAATCAGTTTTCCCATCGCCGTTCCCTCAACAGCGCGGGAAAATGGTGAAGTGAAAAACGTGTAGTCAATTAACGGGACAAGACTTTGCCGTGGTTGGGAGCTAGCGTATGTCCAGGACCAGAAATAATTCTGTGAGCATCGCAGTAGCCATTGTGGAAGATGATGTGCCGGCGCGGGAAATTCTTGCGGGGTGGATTCGCAGTGCGGAGGGATTTCGGATTGTCGGCGAATACACCGATGCCGAAACGGCCATCAATGAGTTGCCGCAGAAGAAACCGTCCGTCGTGCTCTTTGATATCAATTTGCCCGGCATGAGCGGCATTGAATGCGTTCGCAAACTCAAACCACGGCTGCCGGACACGCAATTCCTGATGGTGACGGTTTATGAGGACGCGAATCATATTTTTGATGCGCTGGCCGTGGGCGCGAGCGGCTATCTTCTCAAGCAAATGCGCCGGGCGGAGTTGCTGGATGCCTTGAAGGACGTGCATGCGGGTGGTTCGCCCATGAGCAGCCAGATTGCGCGGAAAGTCGTGCAATCCTTCCGTCGCAACGAAACCGAAACGGCCGACGGCGAAATGGTGGAGCTTTCCACGCGCGAGCGCGAAGTGCTGGAATTGCTGGCGCGCGGTTATCTCTACAAGGAGATTGCGGAGATGCTGCACATCAGCGTGCAGACGGTGAATACTTACATCCGGCGGATTTACGAAAAGCTGCACGTCCGTTCGCGCGCCCAGGCGGTCGCCAAATACGCGCACCTGCCGATGGGCGGCACTCACGAACGCAAACCGAATAAATGAGAATCCCGTTCGCCACCGCTGTTGCGGCCGCACTGATCTCATTTTCCGCCTTCGCAGAAAACACAGCGCTCGTTCCAGCGCCCCGCGATTTTCCGACAAACTGGCTTGCGCGCCATGCTGAAAACGCGGCCGAAGCCAAACGCGGGGGCGTGGATGTTTTGTTCCTGGGAGATTCGATCACCGACGGCTGGCATTGGGAAACCGGCGGCAAAAAAGTGTGGGCAAAATATTTCGCGCCGCGCCGCGCCGCCAATTTCGGCATCGGCTACGATCGCATCCAGAATGTCTTGTGGCGGATTGAAAACGGCGAGTTGGAGGGCATCGATCCGAAGGTGGTTGTCCTGCTCATCGGCACCAACAACACCGGCAACGAAGACAACGGCCAGCCGCGCAATACGACGCCGGAAATTAGTGACGGCATCTCCAATCTTGTGCGCCGGATTCAATTTCACCTGCCGCAAACCAAAATTATTTTGTTCGGGATTTTTCCGCGCGGCGAAAAGAATGATCCGATCCGCGGGCAGGTGAAGGCTGTGAACGCCGGCATTTCGAAGCTGGGTGATGGCGGCAAAGTGAAGTTTCTCGACATCGGCGAAAAATTTCTCGCGCCGGACGGGACGCTGCCGCGCAAACTTTTTCCCGATCTCCTGCATCCGAACGAAAAGGGCTATCAAATCTGGGCGGACGCAATCAACGCGGCGCTGAACGAGTGGCTGAAGTAAAGCGAAGTGGCGGCGTGACGGCGCGCATGTCCCTAAAATTCACTACGGAGATTAGGCTCGAAATTCGCCTGCTCCAACCACAGCCTTCAATCGAGCAATGAAACTGCATCCGCTCGATATCGCCATCATCATTGGCTACTTCATCGTTGTCATCCTCATCGGTTTATGGGTTTCGAGGCGCGGAGCGAAGGACATGGATTCGTATTTTCTGGGCGGCAAACAAATCCCCTGGTGGATGCTGGGGATCTCCGATGCCTCCGGCATGTTCGACATCAGCGGGACGATGTGGCTGGTGTACGCGCTTTTCATTTACGGATTGAAGAGCCTGTGGCTGCCGTTTCTCTGGCCGGTGTTCAACCAGATTTTTTTGATGATGTTTCTGAGCACGTGGCTACGGCGTTCGAACGTGTTGACCGGCGCGGAATGGATTCAAACACGTTTTGGCCGCGGTCGTGGCGCCAATCTCGCGCATCTGAGCGTGGTGTTTTTCGCGCTGGTCAATGTCATCGGCATGCTGGCGTATGCATTCAAGGGGATTGGAAAATTTGCGGTTGTGATGCTGCCGTGGCATTTCTCGGGCGCTAAAACCGGATTGTTCACGGATGAAAATATCTATGCGATGATCATCCTTGGGCTCACGTCCATATACGCCATCAAAGGCGGGATGGTGAGCGTGGTGATCACCGAGATCCTGCAGTTCACCATTTTGACGCTCACGTCGGTCGCGATTGGGCTCATCGCGGTTTACAAAGTTTCGCCCGAGACCATTCGGCACGCGATTCCGGCGGGCTGGATGAATCCGTTTTTTGGCGTGAAGCTGGGGCTGGATTGGACGGGGATTCTCAACAAGGCCAATGACGCCATTCGTTCCGACGGAAATGAATTGTTCGGCGTCATTTTCGGGCTGATGTTTTTCAAGGGCGTGCTCGCGAGTCTTGCCGGTCCGGCGCCCAATTATGACATGCAACGCATCCTCGCCACGCGCAATCCGCGCGAAGCTTCGTTGATGAACGGCATGGTGAATCTCGCGCTGTACTTTCCGCGCTACCTGATGATTACCGGCATCACCATCCTTGCGCTGGCATTTTGCATGACGGACCTGCGCGCGATGGACAAACCGGATTTTGAAAAAATCCTGCCGATCGTCCTGGCGAATTACGTGCCGAGCGGGGTCGTTGGCTTTTTATTGGCGGGACTGCTGGCGGCGCTGATGTCGAATTTCGCTGCCACGCTGAACGCCGCGCCTGCTTACATCGTGAATGATATTTACATTCGTTTCTTCCACCCGGACATGTCCGCGCGCTCGCAAGTGCGCTGGAGCCGCGCGGCATCCGTCGCCGTGCTGGCCATTGGTGTTCTCTTCGGGTTGCTGGCGACGAGCATCACGGAGGTGATGATGTGGATTGTGGGCGCGCTCTACGGCGGCTACGTGATGGCGAACGTGCTCAAGTGGTATTGGTGGCGCTTCAACGGCTACGGTTATTTTTGGGGGATGATGACCGGGATCCTCAGCGCGATGTTTGCGCCCGATGTCGCGAAAATAATTCTCGGCCATTCGGTGAGCAATGCGCTTTACCTGTTCCCGTTCATTTTTGGAATTTCCGTCGCCGGCTCGCTGCTCGGCACGTGGCTCACGCCGCCCGAGGACGAATCTGTGCTGAAAATTTTTTACAGAAAAGTGAATCCCTGGGGCGCCTGGGGGCCGATTCGCGAAAAGGTTTTGCGCGAAGACGGGGCGTTCAAGCCGAATCCGAATTTCTATCGCGACACAATCAACGTGGCCGCGGGCATTGTCTGGCAGCTCTGCCTTACGGCCTTGCCCATTTACCTTGTGCTGCGTCAATGGTCATGGTGTGGCGGCATCGCGGGGATCCTCATTGTGACGACCGTTTTCATCAAATTCAACTGGTATGACAAATTGGAAAAAGCTTGAGGCGCGGGCGTTTTGCCTGGCGGCGCTTTGCCTTGTGACGACGCCTTTGTTTGCGGCGGAAAGCGTGCTGGCGAATTTTGTCACGGCGCACGACGGCAAATTGTTCGATGGCGAAAAAGAATTCCGTTTCATCTCGTTCAATATTCCGAACCTGCTGGAGATTGAAGACAACGTTGCATTTACGAATGAAAATCCATGGCGATTGCCGGATGCGTTTGAAATCAACGATGCTTTGCAAACCGTCCATGAAATCGGCGGGACCGTCGCGCGGACTTATGTCATCACGGTGCGGCGCACGAACGATCTGCCCGGCACTCCGCGGCATGTGCTCGCGCCGGGGAAATTCAGTGAGGACGCTTTTCGCGCGATGGACCAGGTTCTGGCCACGGCCGATCGCACCGGGGTCCGGCTGATGATACCGCTGGTGGACAACTGGCCGTGGATGGGTGGCCGCGCGGAATACGCGCAGTTCCGCGGCAAAACCAAGGATGATTTTTGGACCGACGCACAGCTCATTTCTGATTTCGAGCAGACGATTCATTTTATTTTAACGCGCACCAACACTGTCAGCGGCGTGCGCTATTGTAACGACAAAGCCATTCTCTGTTGGGAAACGGGCAATGAACTTTCTTCGCCGGCCTCGTGGACACGCGAAATCGCCCGTTACATCAAATCGCTCGACACCCATCATCTCGTGATGGACGGGTTCAACACGACATCATTGCGCGAGGAGTCGCTGGAGATTCCGGAGGTGGACATCGTGACGACGCATCATTATCCCGATGGCAAAACGAAGTCGTTTGCCGGGCCGATTCGCGAAAATGCGGCGCGGGCGCGCGGCAGGAAGGCTTATATCGTTGGGGAGTTCGGTTTTGTCAGCACGGAAGAAATGAAAGCGGCACTGGATGCGATAGCCGACAGCGGCGCGAGCGGGGGGTTGCTGTGGAGCCTGCGTTTTCGCGATCGCGACGGCGGGTTTTATTGGCACAGCGAGCCGTTTGGCGCGAATCTTTACAAAGCTTTTCACTGGCCCGGCTCGCCGATGGGCGATCCGTATGACGAAAGGAATTTGCTCAAGGCAGTGCGCGCGGATGCCTTTGCGATTCGAGAGATGGCGGTTCCGGAAGTTCCAATTCCCAACCCGCCTGTGCTGTTGCCGATCATGGATGCGGGGAGCATTTCATGGCGTGGCTCTGTCGGCGCGAGCGGTTATCAGGTCGAGCGGGCCTCAAAAAAAATGGGCCCATGGCAAATCGTGGCTGCGAATGTGGACGAGGCGTTTACGCAATATCATCCGGAGTTCGCGGACGAAACTGTTCCGGCGGGAGATTGGTTTTACCGCGTCCGCGCGAGAAATGATTCGGGAATGTCCGAGGCTTCCAATATCGCCGGCCCGGCGAAGGTGCGGTTCGCGACGATGGTGGATGAGCTGGCGGATTTTTCGAAAATCAAATCACACACTGGCGATTGGAAATTCGTGAACCGTGACTGCCGTCCGGCGCGGGAGGACGCGCATCGCGTCGGCGGAACGGGGGGCGATCAACTGGTTTATGAATTGCCGAGCGCCATCGAAAGCTTCCGCGTGTTCGCGTTTTTTCCAAAGGCTGAAAGCGCTGTTGTGTTCTCCATCTCCAATGACGGAAAAGCGTTTCAGGAAATCACGGCCGGGAAAGAAAGTTACTTTCACGGTTCCGGTGAATACGATTATGCGCGGCCGGTTTTGTTTCACGCGGAAAGCATTCGTGGCGGAAGGTTTTTGAAAATTGAACTTACTGGCGAGGCGCAGATTGGCCGCGTGGAAATTTCACACAAGGCATTGCCGCAATGATGCGTCGATCCAACCTGGAGCCGTTTGCCGTTCAGGCGGCGGAACATCTGTTCGGCCACATCCTGCCATTCTGGTGCGGGCCGGCGCTCGACACGAAAAATGGCGGCTGGATGGCGTGGCTCTCGAATGACCTGAAGCCGGATCGCACGAAGGCCAAAGGGCTGATTGTGAACGCGCGGATTCTGTGGACCTTTTCCGCCGTTTACCGGGTGAAGCCGGAGCCGATCTACAAGGAAATGGCGCAGCGCGCGTTCGATATCGTGATGAACAAATTTTGGGATGCCAAACACGGCGGAGCGTTCTGGCAGTTGGATGACCGCTTCAGCGTGATGGATGATTCCAAGAAAATCTACGGGCAGGCATTTTATATTTACGCACTCACGGAATATCATCTCGCATTCGGGAGCGAAGCCGCGCTGGAGCGCGCGGCGTGGCTGTTTGAATTGATGGAACGCCATGCGCATGACGCGAAATGTGGCGGTTACTTCGAAGTCCGGCGCCGTGATTGGTCCGAGGCCGGCGCAGATGCCCGTCTCAGCGAGAAGGACATGAACGAAAAAAAGTCCATGAACAATCACCTGCACGTTCTCGAGGCTTATACGAACCTTCACCGAGCGCGGCGCGATCCCCGGGTGGCCGAGCGGCTGCGCGAACTGATCGAAATCTTTTTGACGCGCATTCTGGATGCGCGCACGAGGCATTTGCACCATTTTTTCGACGAACAATGGAACGTTCGCTCGGACACCTACACGTTTGGCCACGACATCGAGACGAGCTGGCTGCTCTGCGAAGCCGCGGAGGAGCTTGGCGATAAAAATCGATTGCAGCGGGTTCGCGATCTGGCCGTTCAAATGGCGGAGGCTGCTTTCAACGAAGGTCTCAGCGCGGATGGTGCCCTGTGTTACGAAGGCAGGAATGGAAAAATCATCGACGCCGCCAGCGAGAGCTGGCCGCAGGCTGAGGCGCTGGCTGGTTTTTTGAATGCGTTTGAAATTTCCCGCGACGCGAAATTTCTGGCGGCGGCGCTGCGCGTGTGGAGTTACATCAATCAGAAAATCGTGGATCGCGTGCACGGCGAATGGTTTTGGCGCATTCAGGCCGATGGCAAACCCAACGTGAAATTGCCGAAAGTCAGCGAATGGAAGGGGCCGTATCACGCCTCGCGCGCCTGCCTGGAGATCATGCGGCGGGTGAAAGAGCTGGCGGCTGGGCTTTAAGAACTGAGCCGTGACAATTTCTCATTGGCCGCAGCGATGATTCGTTGTGTGCCGGCATCCGTATCGAAAACGGAGTTGAGTCCCTGCGGTTCGCATGGGGGATCACCGAGAAATCGCGCGGCGGAGCCCGGTTCAGAATCCGCCCGGCCTTCACCGGCCCACGTCCAGAAATTCGCGGCCTGCAGCGCGCGCCCGGCGCGGCAGGAATCCGCCACCTGGTCGAACATGCGGCGGTAATATTCATCGCGCGCGAAAGTGGGCGAAGCGGGGGAATAATTTTCACGGTCGCGCGGCAGGCCGAATTCCTCGAGCACAAGCGGCTTTTTAAAAATGTCCGTGGCGATTTTTGTGTGCATTTCCACGTGGTCGCGCGCCTTGTCCGCCGCTGTGTCGAATTCCGGCGACAGTTCGGGTGTTTTCAGCCAGCCCCAGTTCTTCAGCCACATGTGGACCGTCACGTAATCGATGGCCGGCGTTTTGTGCGCGGCGATGAAGACCTCCGGTTTTTGCAAACTGCCCCACACGCCCTCGCTGCCGGTGCACACGAGATGGTTGGGGGCCTGTTCGTGGATGAATCGCGCGGTCGAGTCGACCCAGTCGCAAAAGACCGGCACGTCCTTTTCCGCGGAGCCGTCATCCGCGCAGGGCCGCGGTTCATTGGCCAGCTCCCAGGTCATGATCGTTGGATCGGCGCGATAGGCCCGTCCGTTTACGGTGTTGCGG
>Ga0335085_10006332_pt1 | contig 18721 bp, 13 predicted proteins | sample Lox_Sample_45_FD_206712 | JGI IMG/M metagenome (GOLD analysis project Ga0335085, IMG submission 206712) | Soil microbial communities from Loxahatchee National Wildlife Refuge, Florida, United States - Lox_Sample_4.5 | ecosystem: Environmental > Terrestrial > Soil > Wetlands | place: USA...
GACGGCCAGGCGATCCAGACGGCGCGGTGCTCTGCCCACTCCGCCGGCTGCCGGTACCCGGCGGCGCGGGGCGTCGCGACCGAGGGGGCCGTCGTCACTCGGGCAGGAACTCCCGCGTCAGGTTCCGGGTCCGGTCGGCCTCGACGAGGACGTCGTCCTCCACGCGGATGCCGCCACAGGGGGTCAGACGGTCGATCAGCTCCCAGTTGAAGGCCTCGGTCGTCCGCCCGGCCCGATACGGCTCCAGGAGCATCGGGATGAAATAGAGCCCCGGCTCGATGGTGAAGACCATCCGCGTTTCGATCGTCCGCGTCGTCCGGAGCGACGGGTAGTCGTCCGGCGGCGGGGCGACGGCCCCCTCGCGCGTGGCCTGGCGCCCCGCCACGTCGTGGACCTGGATGCCGAGGAAGTGTCCGAGGCCGTGCGGGAAGAAGGGGAGCGTCAGCTTCTTCTCCATCGCCTCGTCGAGGGAGACCTTGAGGACGCCCGTCTCGACGAGGAGCGCCCCGATCCGCCGGTGCGCCTCGCGATGGAGCTCGACGTACGGGCGGCCCGGCCGCGCCCCCTCGGCCAGCGCCTTCTGAAGCGCCTTCATGCCGTCGAGGAGCTTTCCGAAGACCGGGTCGGCCTTCGGCGTGACGTAGGTGCGGGTGATGTCCGAGCCGTACATCCTGACCTGCGCGCCGGCGTCGATCAGGAAGACGGCGCCCGGCGCGGCCTCGCGCCCGCGCTTTCCATGGTAGTGGAGCGTGGAGGCCCGCTCGTCGAGCGCGATGATGGTCGTGTAGGGGAGCGCGTCGTCCGGATCCCCCACGGCCGCCACGTAGGCGTGGTGGATCTCGATCTCCGAGGCGCCGGAGCGGAAGGCGGCCTCCGCGACGCGGTACCCCTTCGCCGCCTTCGCCGCGGCCTCGGAGAGGGTCGCCACTTCGTAGGGCGTCTTGTAGGAGCGCTCCCAGTCGAGCCGGGACACGAGTCCCTTCGGGTTCAGGGCCGCAGCGGCGAACCCCTTCGCCTTGGCGGTCTCCTCGGCGGGGCCCACGAAAGCCGCCTCGGGCGTGATGGGCCGGGCGGCGGTCTCCTTCCACGCCTCGTCCGGCGTCTCGACGTCGACCACGTCGAACGCGCTCCGGACGAAGTCGGGAGCGGGCGCCGGCGGGGCGTACCAGAAGTCGCGGGGGGTCACGCGGACGATCCGGGGTTTCTGTCCCGGGACGACGTCGAGGAGGTGGTACGGCCCTTCGACGGGCGCCCAGTGGGCGAAGTGGGGGGTGGAATGAAACGGCGCGTCGTTGTCGTCGGCGAAATAGGTGAACGGGACGCCCGAATGGACGACGAGGCGCGAAAAGCCGGCTTCCGAGAGGGCGCGGGCCGCCGTGGAGACCCGCTCGGCGACATGGGCCGAAAAGAGCGCGGAGAGTTCCTTCATGGCCGCGATGTTATCGGAGAGGGGGAGGGAGCGCCCGGCGGCGCGTCAGGCCGGGAGCCCCGTCGGCGCGAGGGCGCGCTCGGCCGTCTCGACGAGGCTCGCCAGGATCTCGGCGAGGTGCTCGCGCGTCCGTTCGATCTCCTCCCGCGTCGCGGCGAGCCGCTTCTCGGCCCGGCTGCCGGCTCGCGTCACCGCCGCGGCGTACTCGGCCTGCAGCGCCTCCAGGCGTCGGACCGCGTTGAGCTTCGCCTCCTCGAGGTCGGTCACCGCCTCCTGCGCCGAGGTTCGGGCCCGCTCGGCCAGTTCGTCCCACCGCTTCGAGAGCCGGTCGATCCGCTCCGCCAGCTCTTCGCCCGCCGCCTCGAGCCGCGCCCGCGCGGCCGCCAGCGCGCTCTCGGCCGCCGCGGGAGAGGGCGCCCGGCGCAGCCCCCTGACGACCCGGGTCCGCTCGAGGAGCCAGAGAAGGTAGAAGGTCGGATCGACCTGCCACCACCTGAACCCCTGGGCGGCGGACGACGGGTAGTAGTGATGGTTGTTGTGCCACCCCTCACCCATCGTCGCAAGGGCGAGGAGGAAGCTGTTCCGGCTCGTGTCGCGGGTCGGGAAGGCCCGTCTCCCGAAGACGTGCATGAGGCTGTTGATGGCGAACGTCCCGTGCCAGAGGAGGGCGGTCGAGAGGAAGAATCCCCAGAAGAGGCCCGCCCACCCGAAGCCCAGCCACGTCGCGACGGCGTAGAGCAGGACGGGCGCGTACTGGTTCCGGTTCAGCCATCGGAGTTCCGGGAACTTCGCGAAGTCGGGAATCAGGGAGAAATCGGTCTTGTCGAACTTCCCCGAAAGGATCCAGCCGATGTGACTCCAGAAGAAGCCGTCCTGGAGCGGACTGTGGATGTCCCTCGGCGTGTCGGACCATTTGTGGTGGTGCCGATGGAGGCCGGCCCACCAGAGCACTCCCTTCTGGGCGGAGGTCTGTGCGAGAAGAGCGAGAAGGAACTGCGAAAGGCGGCCGAGGCGGTAAGCCCGGTGGGCGAAATAGCGGTGGAAGCCGGCCGTGATGCCGAACATCCGGAGGTAGTACGAGCCGATGCAGAGGGCGACTCCGGTCCACGAGAAGCCGACGACGAAGACGCCGAGGGCGAGGACGTGGACGAGGAGGAATCCGAAGGCGGAGGAGAATCGGACGGATCGGTCGGGATGAGCCCAGGGGCCCGTCGCCCGGATCGGGCGTGTCGGCGACATCGGCGCGATGCTACGCGTCGCGTCAGCGCCCGCCAAGCGAAAAGAGAGCCCCTGTAGACTTCCGTCATGGCCGAATCCGCCCCGCAAACCTACGCCGATCACCGCCGCTACGACCCGGCCTTCCACGTCTTCACATTCGCGATTCTCGCGCTCTCGCTCCTCGTTTCCCTCTGGCAGCTCGTCCGGAATCCGGGGTTCACGACGGCGTGGATCTTCCTCGTCTTCGCCGCGCTTCTCGTCCTCTATTTCAAGGTGCGGCTCTACGCCCTGAGGGTGCAGGACCGCGTCATCCGGCTGGAAGAGCGGCTCCGCCTTCAGCGACTTCTTGCCGAGCCGCTGACGTCGCGGATCGGCGAACTGACGGAGGACCAGCTCATCGGCCTGCGCTTCGCCTCCGACGAGGAAGTGCCCGAGCTGGTCCGGCAGTCGCTCGACGAGAGACTCCCCCGCGAGGAGATCAAGAAGCGGGTCAAGGTCTGGCGGCCCGACACGTTCCGGGTGTAGTCAACCGATCCGGGGCCCGGCCGAGGCCATCAGCTCACGCCGGACCTCGTCCATCGCCGCGCGGACCCTCGTCACGAGGGGATCGATGTCCTTCTCGGAGAGCCCCTCGGTCGGGATCGGCGGGAGGATCCGCGTCCGGATCTCCCCGGGCCGGTTGAGCAGGCGCCGGCCGTCGAAGACGCTCCAGACCGGACCGACCACGACGGGGAGCACCGGAACCTGCGCCTCCACGGCGAGGTGAAACGCCCCCTTCTTGAATGGGAGCATCTCGGCGCCGAGATTCCGGTGCCCTTCGGGCGCCATCCAGACGTTCAGGCGCTCTGTGCGGATCCGCCGCGCGGCGTCCTCGAGCGACCGGCGGGCCCGCTCGGCGTTCTCACGGTCGATCAGGATGTTCCGCGTTCCCTGGAAGATGTAGCCGAAGATCGGGATCTTCCGGATCTGCTTCTTCCCGACGATGACCGTCGCGGCCGGAAAGAAGCGCGCCCAGAGGACGATGTCCAGGTTCGACTGGTGGTTGATGACGATGACGGCGGGGCGCGACGTCTCGAACCGTTCCTCTCCGTCGACGGGCATCTCCCAGCCGAGCGTCGCGCTCATGATCCGGTACCACGGATGGATCCAGCCGTCCATCACGTCCTGCCGGTCCCGCTTCAGGACGGCGATCTTGAAGACCGCCCAGAGCGAGAAGGCGACGAAGAAGAACCCTCCGACGAGACAGGCCGCCGCGAAATGGATCCGGTAACGGAGGCGGCGCAGAAAGCCGCCGGTCTCGCCGCTCGCTTCGGACATACGCCATTATCGTGGCATGGAGCGCGGAATCGTCGTCGTCGGGGCCGGGGCCGCCGGGCTGATGGCGGCGCGTTCGGCCGGGGAGCAGATCGGGCGCCCGGGCGCCGTTCTCCTCGTCGAGGGCGCGCGCGAATCCGGGCGAAAGATCCTCGTCTCGGGAGGGGGCCGGTGCAACGTCCTGCCGGCCGAAGAGTCGCCGGAGCGCTTCGTCTCGGCCTCGCCGGGCCGGCTCGTCCGCCGCTTTCTCGATCGCTGGCCCCTGGCGGCGCAGCGGGAATTCTTCGAGGAGCTCCTCGGCGGGCCGCTTCGCGAGGAGACGGAGTCGGGGAAGCTCTTTCCCCCGACGAACCGGGCCCGGGACGTGCGCGACGCGCTCCAGGGGGCTGCGCGTCGGGCCGGGGCGGTTCTCCGGTCGGGATGCCCCGTCCGCGAACTCGTCGGTGTCCCGGGCGGGTTTCACGTCCGGCTCGACGGAGAGACGATTCCTGCCGCTGCGGTCGTCGTCGCGACCGGCGGCCGGTCCGTCCTCGCCCCCGGCGCCGACGCCGGCGGAACCGAGTGGGCCGCGGCGCTCGGCCACACGGTGCGGCCGACCTACCCGGCCCTCGCGCCGCTGGTGGGCGACGCGCCCTCACACCACGCCCTCGCCGGCGTCTCGACTAAGGGCCGCGTGACGGCGCGAGCCGGACCCGGCCCCTCGGCCGACGCCGCCGTCTCCGAAGGAGGCTTTCTCTTCACGCACCGCGGCTGGAGCGGGCCCGCCGTCCTCGACGTCTCCCACGTCGTGGAGCGTGCGTCACGCGCCGCGCGCCGGGCGGACGTCCGGGTGGCCTTCGTCCCGGGCACGGCGTGGGAGGAAGAGCTTCGCGGTCGCCCGGGCTCCCGCGGTTCGCTTTCTTCCTCTCTGAGAATCTCTTCGCTCCCCGACCGTCTGGTCCAGCTGATCCTCGCGACCGCCGGGGTGGCCGACGTCTCTCTCTCCCGCCTCACGCGTGAGGCGCGCCGCCGCGTCGTCGACTCTCTGACGGCCTTCCCGATCCCCGCGACGGGGACGGAAGGCTACCGGACGGCGGAGGTGACAGGGGGCGGCGTGGCGCTCGAAGAGGTGGACCCCGGAAGCGGGGAAAGCCGCCTGGTGCCGGGGCTCTACTTCGCCGGGGAGATCCTCGACGCGTTCGGTCCGATCGGCGGCTTCAACTTCCAGTGGGCCTGGGCCACCGGCCGGACGGCCGGCGAGGCCGCGGCGAGGCGATTCAGCCCTTGACGAGAAAGCCCCGCTGACGAAGCAGCTCCCGCAGGCGCTCCCGGTGGTCCCCCTGGATCTCGACGCACCCCTCCTTCGCCGTCCCCCCGGTGCCGAGCGCGCTCTTGAGCGTCCGGGCGAGGTCGGCCGTGAAGGCGGCGTTCCGGGGAAGCCCGTCCACGACCGTGACGCACTTTCCGCCGCGCCCCTTCGCCTCGAGCCGGAGCTTGGCGACGGGCCTCTCGGGAACGGGCTCCTCGGCCGCCTTCGAGCAGCGGCAGTCGCCGCGGGGCCACCCGCAACCCGGACAGACCGAACCCTTTTCGGTCGAATAGACGATTCGCCCGCCGCCGGCCACGGGCCGAAGATATCGCGGCCCGGCCGGCCGTAACATCCGGCCATGGCCGATCCGATCGAGGTGACCCCCCGCGTCCGCATCCTTCCCGCCGCCCTCGAGGTCCACGCGATCCGCTCCTCGGGGCCGGGCGGACAGAACGTCAACAAGGTCTCGTCGAAGATCCTCCTCTTCGTCGACCTGGCGGGCATCGAGGGGCTCGACGAAGCGTCCCGGCGGCGCTTGCTCTCGATCGCCGGCCGACGGATCACCGCCGACGGCCGGCTGCAGGTGACGGCGGGGGAGAGCCGCGACCGCTTCCGGAACCTCGAAGCGGCTCGGGAGAAGGTGCGTCAGCTCGTCGCCCGCGCCCTCGTCGTCCCGAAGCTCCGTCGCCCCTCGGAGCCGACGGCGGCCGCCCGCGAGCGGCGGCTTCGCGCAAAGAAGCGCGACGCCGGCGTCAAGGCGGTGCGCCGGACGCGTCTCCTGGCCGAAGAAGAGTGAGTTCTACCGCTTCGGCTTCGGGGCCCAGTACGCAATGACCTTCTGGAACACCTCCTCGACATTCTGGGGGTCCTGGAAGGTGACGTTTCCCGCCGCGTCCTGGTCGAAGGTCACGACGTACTCCTTGAGGCCGGTGCCGGGCGGAGCGCTCGATCCCTGGTAAGTCCACCGGATGACGGCCGGCTCCGGCTTCTCCATGCCGCGGAGGGTGTTCGGCCCGGGGCCGCCCGTATTCGAAAGGGGATTCGCCGTTCCCCCCCCGCCGCCGCCCTTGCTGCCCTCTCCCGAGTAGGACAGACCGGCGGCTCCGGAGGGATCCGCCACGGTCTTTTCCTTTCCCGACTTCATCTCGGTGAAGTTCGGGTTCCCGAGGAGGACGAGGGTCTTTCCCTGCGGAGACCTTGCGCCCTTGGGTTTCCCGTTCTTGTAGGTCTTGTCCGCCACGTCGATGCGGCTCTGGATGGCGGCCGCGAACCCCTTCCCGCGGGCCGCCTGGTACTCGGCGATGAACTTTTCCGCCGCCTCGTCCGAATTGATCGACCCCCACTGCTCTCTCTCGGCCTTCGAGAGAAAATAGGCCTGCGGCGAGTCGGCCCAGTCCTTGTATTTCGAGAATCCGGCCGCCGCGGCCGGAGCGGCCAGGGCCAGCACCAAGGCGACGATCCGAAACGGTCTCATGGTCGGCCTCCCCGGGGGTGATTATCGCGCGCCCGGTGCGGCCGGAGCGAGGGAGCGCAGGACGGCCGCCGCCTCGGCGCGCTCGCGTGGGTAGCGCTCCGGGGAGGCTCGGACGAGGTAGGCGTCGAGGGCGGCGGCCGCCACGTCGGACCGGCCGGCGCGGGCGGCCGTGGTCCCGAGTCTGAAGAGGGCGCCGAGGTTGCCGGGGTCGACGCGGACCGCGGCCTGCCAGGCCTCGATCGCGGCCGGGAGGTTTCCCAGCTCCGTCTCGGCCGTGGCGAGGCCGGCGAGCGAGGTCGGGAGGGCGGGGTTGATGGCGAGCGCCTTCCGGAACCCGTCGCGCGCGGCGTCCCATTTCCGGTCCCTCAGATCGACGATCCCGAGGGCCTCCAGCGTCGACGGGTTGCCCGGGTCCTCCGCGAGCGAGCGCGAGAAGACCTCCCGCGACCGGCCGTACTCTCCCTCGTCCGCCAGCGCGATGCCGAGGGCGTTCAGCGAGTCGGGATCGGTGCTCGTCCCGAGCGGCGCGAGAAGCCTCGCCGCCTCCTTCGCCTTCCCCCTCTCGGCGAGAACCAAGCCGAGCCGGACTCTGAGCGACTCCGGCGCGTCGCCGGGATCTTGGAGAGACGCGAAGTAGGCCTTCAGGACCCGCTCGGCGTCCTTCAGGCGATCGGCCTGCTGGTAGAGGAAGGCCAAATGCTCGACGGCGATCGAGAGGTGGGGGCGCTCCCGGACGAGCCGTTCGCCGGCGGCCATCGCCTCGCCGCGCTTCCCTCGCTGATAGAGGTCGATGATCCCGTGGATCGCCTGGTCGATGACGAGGAGGCGCTTCGGATCGTCGTCGGCCGTGTAGGTCCGCCGCGTGGGAGCGGAGCCCGTGACGTAGCCGAGGGAGCGGAGCTTCGCCGCCTCCTCGCTCGTGGGCGCCCTTCGCCGCACGGGCTCCCTCGCCGCCGGCGGAACGGCGCGGGCGAGGCTTCGGACCTCCTCGTCCCGGGCGGAGGCGAGGTTCCGGCTCTCGCCGGGATCCGGCGGCAGGTCGTAGAGCTCCCGGATCGGAAGGTCGACGTACTTCAAGTCGCCGCGGACGACGCCGACGAGGGGCGCCCAGCCGCGATTCAGGCTGGCCGACAGCGCCTCGAAGTAGTGGACCCGCCCCGCGTCGGCCGCCCGATCCTCGGGGGAGAGGAGCGAGCGTCCGGGCAGCTTCGGGTCGGCGGGGAGACCGAGCGCCTCGAGAACCGTCGGGACGATGTCGACGTGGCCCGCGGGGCGCGGGTCCCGGCCGGCGGGAAGGCCGGGTCCGACGGCGACGAGCGGAATCCGGAGCGTGGCGTCGTAGGCGAAGAGGCCGTGCGTCGCCTCGCCGTGCTCGCCCAGCGACTCACCGTGATCGCCGGTGAGGAAGGCGATGACCCGCGGTTCCCGCGCGGCGAGGATCTCGTCGAGAAGGGGCGCCAGGGCCGCGTCGGCCGCCGCCACCTCGCCGAGGTAGGGAGCGTCGGCGTATTCGGCGTCGAAGGGGGGAGGCGGCTGATAGGGCGCGTGCGGCTCGAAGACGTGGACCCAGAGGAACCGCTTCCCGGGCGGCTGCTTCCGCCACCAGTCGAGCGCCGCCCCGACCGTGTCGATGCCGCGCCGCTCCGGGAGCCGGAAGCTGCCCGAGTCGATCCCCTTGGGATACCGGTCGTCGTAGACGTCGAACCCGCGTCCCAGCCCCCAGCGGGCGTCGAGGGGAAACGCCGACACGAACGCGCCCGCGACATAGCCACGCGCCTTGAGCCGCGTGGCGAGCGTCGGAACGTCCGCCGCCAGCTTGGCGCCCGAGTTGTCCCTGAGGCCGTGCTCGAACGGGAGGAGGCCGGTGAGGATGTTCGCGTGGGAGGGGAGCGTGACGACGTTGTGCGCCCGGGCCGCCGTGAAGAGGCGTCCCGCCGCGGCGAACCGGTCGAAGGCCGGCGTCTTCAGGCGCGGGTGTCCCGCGAAGCCGGCCGCGTCGGCCCGCCACGTGTCGACCGTGACGAGGACGACGTCGAGACCGGCGGCGGGAGGGCGGGACGGTGACTCCGCGCGCCGACAGGCGGCGAGGGCGAGAAGCGCGGCGGCGAGGACCGCCGCGCGGAGGCGAGACGGTCGAATCGCGAGGCTCCCTACTTCTTCGTGCCCTTCAGAGCCTCGAGAAGCTGATTGGCTTCCTTGGCCTCGTTCGAATCGGGGGGCGCCAGGGCGACGACCTTCTGGAAGTCCTCCTTCGCCTCGGCGTTCTTGCCGAGGGTGACCCGGGCGAGGCCGCGGTAGTAGTACCCGTCGAACTGCCCGGGGGCGATGTCGACGGCCTTGGTGAAGTACCCCTCGGCCTCGTCGGTCCTCTTCTGGTTCAGGAAGAGGATGCCGACGTTGATGAAGATGTTCGGGTCCGTGACGGCCTGAGGCGGAACGTGCTCCAGCGCGGCGCGCGCTTCGTCGAGCTTCCCCTTGTCGAGAAGCAGGTTCGCCATCAGCATCCAGGCGGCCCAGTTCGAGGGATCCTTGTCCGTCACCTTCCGGATCATCTCGACGGCCTTTTCGTTATCTCCCGCGCCCGAATACGCCCGCGCCAGCGCCATCAGGAGGCCGACGTTGTCGGGAGCCGAGGGAAGGACCTTCTCGAACGCGGCCGCCGCGTCGGCCCACCTTTTCTCCGCCAGGGCGTCATTGCCGGTCTTGACCGCCTCCAGAACCTCGGGCGGCAGCCCCGAAGACGACGCCTGCTCGGGAGCCCCCTTGGGAGCGGGAGCCATCTTGTACTCGACCGGGTTCAGGCGCTGCACCTCGCTCACGGGGATGACGATGTCGCCGGGCAGGTAGCCCGGTGACTCGATCGTGATCTTCCAGTCGCCGCCCCGGATTCCCCCGCACGCCCAGCGTCCCCGGGAATCGGTCTTGACGTCGGGTCCGTCATTCGGCCGGTTCGGGACCCGCAGCTTGATCGTGGCGCCGACGATCGGCTTGCCGTCGGGGTCGGTGACGCGTCCCTCGACGCGACCCTTTCCCTTCCAGTCCTGCGCGGCGGCCGGAAAAGCCGCCAGAAGGATGAAAAGGGCAAGAAGAGACCCCACAAGAGAAACCAGGCGTTTCGTCATTTCGACTCCCTGCTGGGGCGGCGTCGCCGCCCTTTGTCATGGGTGCGGGTTACCGCACCTCGAAGAATCCCAGAGTCTCCCCCTCCGCGCCGGAGGAACGGTCCTTCACGCTGACCCAGAGCGTGTAGCTCCCCTTTTCAAGCCTCTCCGGGGTGAAGGAGCAGAGGACGTTGAGCGGGGCCCGGGCCCCCGCCCGGGAGACTCCCACCTTCCGGATCGCGGCCGGCCCGAGGCGGACCCCACCCTTTCCGCGGATCTCGCCGCTCACCTCGAAGTCCCCGCCGTCGGGAGCGTTGTACAGGAAGACGGACAGGTCCGTGTTCTCCAACGGATCGAGGACGGGGCCGGCCGAGGGAATGAATGACTCCCCGTTCGAGACGAACGGGTAGGCCGGCCGGCGCGGCGCGTTCGGTCGCGGGACGGCCTTGACCATCACCCAGTTGGCGGGCGGATCGTGGAAGAGGGGAGCGAGGGCGAAGAGCTGCCGGTTCTCGGCCGTCGGGACGGTGACCGGGACGATGAGGAGCCCGCTCCGGCCCGTCTCGGCGATCCGGATCAGGATCTTCAGCCAGTAGGTTCCGGGCGGCAGGAAGAGCTCGCCGTAGAACTTGATGCCCGTGGCCGCAAGCTGCTTGCCGACGCGCTCGAGGTCCAGCGAGACCGTCTGTGAGAGGAAATCCTTGATTTTCAGGGCCTGATTCGTCGCGTAGGCGTAGATCTCGACGTTCAGCGCGTCGCCCACGGCGTTCTTCACGAGCGGCGCTCCGGGAATCTCGATGATGACCGGTACGAGGGCCCCGTCGCGCCCCTCCGCGAGAAGCGGCGTCGCGAGGGCGCTCGCGGGGATGTCGCTTCGGGGAAGGCCATAGGCGATCTGCTGGGCCGCCAGGAGTCGCCGCTCGACCGGCGTCAGCTTGGAGTAGGCCGTCGGTTCGTAGTAGCCCGCGCGGAAGGAGGGGTGGACGCCGGAAGCCTTCACCTTGACCTTCAACGTGTGATATCGCCCGGGATCCTTGAGGTCCGGGGGCGAGTAGGTCAGGAGGTAGACGAGCGCGGTCTCTTCCTGGAGGCGCGCGAGATGCTCGCCGACCTCGTTGGAGTTCTTGAAGAGCTCCCCGCCGGTCTCGCTGGACATGGCATAGAGGGTATCCCGCCCGCGGCCCCGGCTCCCGAGCCGGTTGTTCGACGTGGCCGTGTCGCCCGAAGTGATCCCTTCGGCGGTGATACCCGTCGTCAGGCCGGAGACGTCCACGGCGTGGATCACCGTGTCGGTCTTCCGGAAGATCTCGTACATCTTGTCCATGGCCTGCCGGACCTCGCTCCGGCCGTACCGGTCCTCCGACTCGACCCTCCAGAGTTCGCCGCTGACGATCCGGTCGCCTTCGACCTGGCCCGCGTTGGGCCCCGTGAGGCCCGAAAGGAGCTTCGAGTCGAAGCCTTCCGAGAAGAGCACGACGTTCTTCCGCCCCCGGACCGAGTTGAGGGTTCTGGCGAGGTCGGACAGGAAGCGCGACAGCGATCGGACCCGGCCCTGCACGTAGGTGTCGAAGACCTTCTCCTGCATCTGCGTGAACGCGGAGAGAATGTCGGCGAACTCGGCGTCGGGGGAGCCCGCCCCGGCGCTCCGGATGGGCGACAACGCGACCGCGGAGCCGGGCGTCGGCAGGTAGACCGTCAGGGAGAGGGGATCGGCGGTGGGTTGCGTCAGGCTTGGAAGGCCGAGCGTCGTCAGGGCCGTCACGATCTGGTCGTGGTCGGGCGTGAAGGAGAGGACGAGCTTGAGCCCCTTCTCGACGTCCACCGTCGCCACGGCGCCGAGGTCCCCGTTCTTCATGCCGTTCTTGGCGAAGGCGAGCGCGGCGCTCCGGGCCTTGGCGATGTTGAGCGGCTGCGAGAAGCTCAGGTCGAAGAGAAAGAGAAAGTGCCGCTGGGCCGCCGGGGGGAGGGACACGTCCGGCGTGACGGTCTTCCGGGCGAAATCCTCGAGGTCGATGACCTCGAGGTCCCAGGTATCGACGCGTTTTCCCTCGTCATAGAGCTCGAAGTCGTCCTTCGTCAGGCCGCGGACCGGATGGCCGTCCTTTCCGGCCACCCAGACGGGCACCTCGACGAGGGTGACGTCCGTGGACGCCTTGACGTCCCCCTTCCGGTCTCCCCGGGTCATCTCGCCGGGAGCGGCCGCCGTCGTCGGAAGGGCGGCGGCCAGAAGAAGGGCGGCCAGAGAACGCTGAATTCGCTGCATGGACCATCCCCCCAGACCCTTTACGCTACTCCTGATCGCGGCGGGAAAAAAGGGCCCGGCGGCCGTTCACGTTCACCTGGCAAACCGCCTGTCGGACGGGAATTTCGACGCCGCCGCCCGCCGGACCGAATCGGCGTCCGCCAGCCGCCCCTCGGCCGCGCAGACGGCCGCGAGAGCCGCCCAGGCGTCGGGGTTTCCGGGAGAGACGCGGATCTCCTCGCGAAGCTCCGCCTCGGCCTCGATGAGGCGACCCAGCCGGCGGAGGATCTCCCCGCGGACGAAGTGCAGGTTCCGGACTTCTTCCGGTGGGAGTTCTTCGCCGGGAACGCGGACCCGGTCGACGAACTCGAGCGCCGCCTGGAGGTCGTTCCGCTCGAGCCGGACGCGGGCCAGGACGAGGTACGGCGCCCGCGCCTTCGGGCGGGCCGCCAGGGACTCTTTCGCCGCCCGCTCGGCGTCGTCCCATCTCTTCTGAGCGAGGTAGACGCGCGCCAGCACGTCGTTGGCGCGGGGATCGCCGCCCTTCTGGGCGGCCGCGGCGGCCCCCTCGGCCTCGTCGAGCTTCCCGAGCTTCAGGCAGACCTCCGCGATGGAGAGGGCGAAGTGGGATACACCGTCGGGCGACACCGCGGCCCCCTGCCGGAGGATCTCGAGAGCCTCCTCGTTCCGGTCCAGGGCCTTGAGCGCCTGGGCGTAGAGAACCGAGATGTCCTTCATCCGGGGGTTCTTCTCGTGCAGAGCCTTGAAACCGGCGATGGCCTCGACGAACTTTCTGTCCAGGAAGAGAGACGTGGCCCGATGAAGCTCTCGGAGAAGAGAGAGCTCGTCCTTCGGGTCCGGGAGGGGGCCGCTGCCGGCGGTGACGCCGGTGGAGAGGTAACCGAGGGAGAGGAGCTTCCTCGCCTCCTCGGGGTCGATGCTCGCCGGTGCGGAGAAGGCGGCCCGGCGCTTCTCCATCTCGATTCGCAGAGCCCGGAACGCCGGAGGCTTGCCGCCGGCGAGGTTCTCCATTTCGGCCGGGTCCTTCGCGAGGTCGTAGAGCTCCGGTTTCGGCGCCTCGATGTAGTGCCACGACGTGTCGATGAGCGAGGCGAGGTCGCTCCAGCCGAAATCGATCCGGGGGTAGAGGGTCTCCGCGTAGATCGTCCGGGACGGCTTGGCCCCGTTGGCGATTTCGAGGAGAGACGCCGTGCCGGGAGGCCGCACGACGTCGCGGAGAGAGGCGGCCTCCACGATCGTCGTGAAGACGTCGGAGAGCTGGACGGGAGTCGGCACGCGGGCTCCGGCTCCCGCGCCCTTCGGGAGCTTGACCATCAGCGGCACCTGGAGCGTCTCGCGGTAGAGGAAGATGCCGTGCTCCTCCTCGCCATGTTCGCCCAGCCCCTCGCCGTGATCCGACAGGACGATGACGAGCGCGCCATCCCAGACTCCCTTCTTCTTCAGCCGGTCGAAGAAGCGCCCGACGAGCTCGTCGGCGGTCGCGATCTCGCCGTCGTACTCCCGGCCCCGGTAGCGGCTGGCGTACGGCTCCGGGGGCTGGTAGGGCGTGTGCGGCTCGTAGAGGTGGAGAAAGGCGAAGAACGGCTTGCCGCCGGGGAGCTTCTCCAGCCAGGCCCCGAGAAGGGCCTCGGTCTCGGCGCCGGCGCGCTGGGCCCGGGTGGCGATCTGTCTCGCGGCCGCCGGCTCGATCGAGTCCTCCCACAGATCGAAGCCGCGGCCGATGCCGCTCGACGCGTTGAGGACGATGGCCGAGACGGCGCCGCCCGTCTCGTAGCCGGCCTTCTTCAGGAGCTCCGCCGCGGTGGGGAGCTTCGGATCCATCCGGTACCCGAGATTGTTGCGGAGGCCGTTCACGGCGGGGAGGGTCCCCGTGAAGATCGTCCCGTGCGACGGGAGCGTCAGCGGGACATGGCTGTAAGCCCTCTCGAAGAGGAGCGCCTCCTTCCGGAAGGCGGAGAGAACGGGCGTCTCCACGTCCGTGTAGCCGTACATCGGCAGGTGGTCCGACCGGAGCGTGTCGATCGAGACGAGGACGATCGGGGCTCCGGGCCAGCTCGTCGCCACGGGCCGGCCCTTGCCGCAGCCCCACGTGACGAGCAGGAGGGCGAAGAGGGCCGCCGCCGGAGAGCGCCGAGCGCCCGGGCGGAGGATCCCCGGCCGCGGTCTCATCCTCAGCCGCCGAACCGCCGGTCGGTCGGGAACTTCGACGCGGCCGTCCGCCGGACGGATTCCGCCCCCGGGCGGTCGCCGACGACCGTGAGCGTCTTCACGGCCAGGGCGTAGGCCGAAGGCGTCGGGTTCGCCGTCACGAGGCTCCGGACGGTCTCCCGGACCTCGGCGAGGCGTCCCTCGGCTGCGTAGAGCGCCGCCAGCCCGCTGTAGGCGTCGAGATTCAGGGGCAGGAGGCGGATCTCCTCCCGGTACTCGGCCTCGGCTTCGGGGAGGCGCTGCATCCGGCCGAGAATCTCGCCCCGGAGGGAGTGGAGACCTTCGAGGGGCATCGCCCCCTTCGTCTTCTGGAGCTCGAGAGCCTTGTCCACGAACGTGAGCGCATTCGTCAGGTCGTTCCGGGCGATGGCGACTCTCGCGAGGACGAAATACGGGAACCGCTTGTGCGGGCGCGCCTCGATGGCCAGGCGGGCGGCGGCCTCCGCGGCCGACCAGTCCCGGCGGGCGAGAAAGACGCGGGCGAGAAGGTCCTCGGCGTCCGGGTCGCCCCGGTCACGCGCGATCTCGGCGTGCTTCTGGGCCTCGTCGATCTTCCCGAGCTTCAGGCAGAGGTCGGCGACGTTCAGGAAATAGTGCGTCGCCCCCTCGGGCGACAGCGCGATTCCTTTCCGGAGGGCGGCGAGAGCTTCCTCGTTCCGCCCGAGTTTCTGGAGGCACTGCGAATAGAGATACCAGACGTCGAGCATCCGGGGGTTCCCGTCCAGGAGCTTCCGGAAGATGGCGAGGGCCGCCTCGTACTGCTTGTCCTGGAAGAGGCCCGATCCATCCTTGAGGCTCCGGACGACGAGGATGTCGTCCTTGGGGTCCGGGAGCGGCCCGCTTCCCGCCGTCGCACCGCTCGAGAGATAGCCGAGCGAGGCGAGCTTCTTCGCCTCCTCGGCGCTCACCTCGGAAGGCGCCGTGAAGGCCGCGCGACGCTTCTCCATCTCGATCCGGAGCGTCCGGAAAGGCGCGGGCTTTCCCCCGGCGAGGTTCTCGTTCTCGGCGGGATCCCGGGCGACGTCGTACAGCTCCGGCTTCGGCGCCTCGATGTACTGCCACGGATGGTCGAGGAGCGAGGCGAGGTCGCTCCACCCGAAGTGGATCCGCGGGTAGAGGGTCTCCGCGTAGATCGTCCGCACGGGCTTCTCCCCGGCGGCCACGTCGAGGACGGAGACCGTCCCGGGAGGCGCCGGGACGTCCGGGATCCCGGCCGCCCGGACGATGGTGGTGAAGAGGTCGGAGAGCTGGACCGGCGTCGGGACGCTCTGGCCGCCGCTTTCCCCTTTCGGGAGCTTCACGAGGAGCGGCACCTGGAGCGCGAAACGGTAGAGAAAGATGCCGTGCTCGTCCTCGCCGTGCTCGCCCAGCCCCTCGCCATGGTCCGACAGGACGATGACGAGGGCTCGATCCCAGATCCCCTTCCTCTTGAGGACGTCGAAGAAGCGCCCGACCAGCTCGTCGGACCAGGCGATCTCCCCGTCGTACTCGCGGCCGCGATACCGGCTGGAGAAGGGCTCCGGGGGCTCGTACGGGGCGTGCGGCTCGTAGAGGTGGAGAAAGGCGAAGAAGGGCCTGTCGGCCGGTCGCTGCTCCACCCAGGCCGCGAGCAGCGCCTCCGTCTCGTCGCCTCCGCGCTGGACCCGGCTGAGGGCCTGGCCCGCCTGCTTCGGCTCCACGGTGTCCTCCCAGTAATCGAAGCCCCGGGCGATGCCGCTTCCCCCGTTGAGGACGATGCTCGAGACGGCGCCCCCGGTGTCGTAGCCGGCCTTCTTCAGGAGACCCGCCGCCGTCGGCAGCTTCGGATCGAGCCGGTAGCCGAGGTTGTCCCGGAGGCCGTTCACGGCCGGGAGGGTTCCCGTGAAGATCGTTCCGTGCGAGGGGAGCGTCAACGGAACGTGGCTGTAGGCGTTCTCGAACCGGATGGATTCCTTGGCGAAGGCGGAGAGGACCGGCGTGTCGACGCCGGCGTACCCGTACATCGGCAGGTGGTCGGACCGGAGCGTGTCGATCGAGACGAGGACGACCGGCGCGCCCTTCCAGCTCTTCGCCGTGGGACGGCCCTTCCCGCAGCCGGATGCGGCGAGCACGAAGGCACCGAGGACCCCGAGGGTGAAGAGCGGTGCGAGGAGGAGACGGCGGGCGCGTCGGCGGCCAATCACGCGCGGAGGTTCTCAGGTCCGGCAGCCGTCATCAAGGGAAAACCCCGGGCGGCGGGGCCGCCCGGGGGTCGAGTGAGCGTGGAGGGGAATGGGGAACCCGGCCGGTGCCGGGTTCCCCGGGAAACGACTAGAAGCTGAGGCGGGCGCCGAACCGCCAGATGCGTGGCGACTGCTGCTCGGCGATGTTGTTGTCCCGCACATCCACGGCGGTCGCGGTTCCGGCCGGGTCGTAGATGCGGGTGGTCCGCTGGAGGACCGTGTTCCGGTTCAGGACGTTGAAGACGTCGGCCATCAGCGTGATGTTGAGCGGGCCGACCGTCACGACCTTCGAGAGGCCGAGGTCCCACTCGAAGACCGAATTGAGCCGGCTGTCGTTGACGAGTCCGAGCGTGTACTGCGAGTTCCGGTTGATGTTCCCGTCGAGGGTCCTTCCGATGATGCTCGACACCTGGCGGTAGTACGGGACCGGGTACCCCTCGCGGGCATAGATGCTCGTCGAGAGGTTGAAGTCGAGCGGGAGGGTGTACATGCCGGAAGCCGTGGCCTGCCACCGGGCGTTGATGAAGACCTGTGTCTTGGCGCCCGAGATGGCGCCGGGGGACGCGGTGACGATGCCGCCGTCCGACTCCGACCCAACGATTCCACCGCCGGAGTTGTTGATGTTGGACGGGTTGCCCTGCCCCTCGGCCAGCCCATGCTGGGTCCAGTCCGAGTACTGGAAGTTGAGGCGCGCCATCCACTTGTCGGAGTAGCGCTTCGTGGCGCTCGCGTCCACCGACCAGTAGGTCTGGTAGTAGCCGGGCCGTTGCGTCTGGATATTCGCGGTGGTCAGGACGCCCGGGTTCAGGTTGCATACGTTGATCATCTGCGGCGTGCCGTTCGGTATGGGGTACGGGCCGGCCGCGGTGCAGGTGTAGTTGCTCGACCCGAGGATCAGGCCGGTCGTCTCGTCGATGGACGGGGTATACGTGAAATTGTAGAGGTGCCGGTACGTGCCGCCCAGGGCGACGACGAAGGCCGGCATCACCTCGTGCTCGAATCCGAGCAGGAACTCGTTCACCGACGGCGTCTTCATGTTGTAGTTGGTCATGTTGATCGCCGACGACTTGTTCGGGTTGGACGGGTCGACGTAGTACGAACCGACGACGCCCCCGGCGAAGTCGACTTCGCCATGATCCACGATGTGGTTTCCGTTCGCGTCGTTCCAGTTGTAATAGAGGTTCGACGTGCCGTACGGCGCGTTCGAGTCATAGGTCGGCACGCCGCCGCCGAGCTGGTTGACGAAGTGGGCGAAGCTCGCCTTCACGAGCGTCTTGCCCTGGTCGCCGATCGCGTAGGTGAGGCCGAGGCGCGGCGAGAGGTTCCTCCAGATGAGGGAGCCGGTCCCCGTGACAGTGAACCCTGTCATCCCTACCTCGGGCCAGTTCGCCGGCCCGTAGGCCGGGTCGGGGACGACGGCCGGCAGGTTGTTCGACTGCTGGTAGTCGTACCGGACGCCGACGGTCGCCGTCAGCTTGTTGATCGTCATCGTGTCGGAGAGGAAGCCGTTGTAGTAGTTCTGGGCGACAGCCCGGACGGCGGGACGGACGAACACCGCGTTCCCCTGGTCCGTGAAGCCCTGCCCCGGCGCGTAGCCGATGATGCCCTGCGGCCAGCTGGTCGAGGAGTCGACCGGCGTCGACCGGTAGTTGAATCCCATCTTGATCTCGTGGCCGACGCTTCCGGTCCGGAGGAAGACGGACGGGGTCGCGGTGACCTGCGTCTGCGGCCGGAACGTGCTGTACTGGTAGTAGCTGTTGTGCCAGATGGCGTTCTCGTCCTGGTAGGCCTGCGTCTGGCCGGGCGTCGTGAAGCCGAAGCCGCCGATGACGCGGGAGTAGGCGACCGTGGCGAAGACGTCGGAGCTGAAGATGTGCGAATCCTCCAGCTTGTAGAGCTTCGTGGGGCCGGTCTGGGTGAAGGCCGTCTCGGGCGGGCGCGTCGGGCTGGCGTTGCGCCCGATCTTGTTCTTGTCAGCATAGGAGTAGACGGCCGTGAAGGTGTTCTCCGGCAGCAGCTGCGCGTTCAGCTTCCCGCCGAAGTCCTCGAGGACCGTGTTGTCCGGGTAGCCGCTGGCCACGATGTTGTTGATCTGGCTCCGGCCGTAGCTGCCCCAGAGCCAGAGCTTGTCCTTGACGACCGGGCCGCCCACTTCGGCGCCGTAGTCCTGGATGCTCTTGATCTGGTTGCCGATGGCCGCCTGGTTGGTCCGGATCAGCTGGGCT
>Ga0335085_10006333_pt1 | contig 18720 bp, 14 predicted proteins | sample Lox_Sample_45_FD_206712 | JGI IMG/M metagenome (GOLD analysis project Ga0335085, IMG submission 206712) | Soil microbial communities from Loxahatchee National Wildlife Refuge, Florida, United States - Lox_Sample_4.5 | ecosystem: Environmental > Terrestrial > Soil > Wetlands | place: USA...
AATCGCTCATTTGCCGGTCTGGAAGTTCAGCTCGGCGAGCGCGGTCTGGTAATCGTAGCGCGCGCTGGTCTGCTGAACCTGCGCCTGGGTCTGGTTGAGTTGCGCCTGGCTCAGCTCGACAATGGAGCCGATACCCAGTTTGTAGCGCTGTTGCGCGAGATCGACGGCAAGGTTGGCGTGATCGAGCAGTTGTTGCGTGAGCGCGAGGCGCTGCCAGGCAGTCTGCGCGTCGAGCCATGCCACGTGGACGTCGCGCGCGATCTGGTCGGCTTCCTCGCGGAGTTTCTGGTCCTGCGCTTCGGCACGCAACTGAGCCTCGGATGCGCGTGCGGAGAAGAGATGGCCGTTGAAGACGGGGATGGTGACGTTGACGCCGGCGGCGGCATAGCGGTCGTCGAGTTGTGCCTGATGCAGCGGGGTGAAACCCGCGGTGGCCAGGGCATCGACGCGCGGCCGCGACAGGTCACGTTCGGCCGCGGCGAACAGGTGCGCTGAGGAACTGTCGAAACGAAGGCTGGCAAGCTCCGGCCGGCTGCGAATGGCCTCCGCAATGAGTGGCGATGCATCGGCCGGCGGCGCACCTGGCAGGGGTTCATCGGCAAGCGTCCAGGCCTGTGAACTCCGATTTCCCATGGCAGCCGACAAGTCGTCAAATGCCGCGACGACGTCGTTCTGCGCCTGGGCAAGCATCAGTTTCGCCTCAGAGAGGTTCACGTTCGCGAAACTGACATCGAGTCCCGACTTCAGCCTGCTCTTAGCGAGTTCGTTGACCTGATCGCTCACAATCTGGCGGGTCTTGACGGTCTCCTCGGCCACCTTGAAAAGAGCCTGCGCGCGCTGCGCACGATAGTAAGCGCGATCCACGGCGATGAGAATGTCAGCGCGAGTGGCGACGGCATTTGCAGCCTCGGCCTGCGCGTGCAGGTCCGAGCTGGCGATGAGGTTGTGGGTACGGCCGAAGTCGGTGACCATCTGGGTGACGGTGAGGCCGTCAGAGTAGCGGTTGTAGATGATTGGATTGTTTACGCCGCCGGCGGCGATTCTGCTGTTGTGGAGAGCGCCGGCGCCAGTGAGACTACCGTAGATGCCGGGGTAGCGGGCTGACTTCTGCTCCGTGACCACCTGCCGGGCAGCCAGCGCGCTGAATTGCGACGACTGGATGAGAGGGTGGTTCTTCACCGCCGCCGCCTCGGCGTCGTGAAGGGTCAGAGCCGGCGGAACCTGTGCGGCGGCGCTGACCACCACCGCGAGGATCACGGCGATTCTCATCCGTTGGCCACCCTGCTCTTTCTGCCGAAGACAATCAGATACGCCGCGGGAACAATGAATACAGTGAGCACGACAGATGCGATGAGGCCTCCGATAATCACGCGGCCGAGCGGCGCGTAGGCCTCGCTTCCAACCTCCAGCTTCAATGCCATCGGGATGAGTCCGAAGATGGTGGCCAGCGAAGTCATGAGAATGGGCCGCAAGCGGATACGACACGAGGTCACCACGGCGTCGCGGACGGGCATTTCCGCCTCAAGCTGGTGTGCAAATTCGACAATCAGAATGCTGTTCGACGAGACCATGCCAACCATCATGACGATGCCCATCAGCGACATGACGTTCATCGTGGTGCCGGTGAGCCACAGGCAGAGCAAAACGCCCGTAACACCGGTGGGCACAGCGAGCAGAATCAACACCGGATCGATGAAGGAACGAAACTGCGCAACGAGGACGAGATAGAGGAGTGACAGAGCGAGGATGAGGCCGAAGCCGAAGCTACGGAACGATTGGCGCATGCCTTCCACCATTCCGCGCATGGCCAGATGCACGCCCTCGGGGAGGCGCGCCTGTGAGGTGATCCCGTCGATGGCGTTCGCCACCCGGCCGAGGTCTTCGGTGGCCGGCGTGACGTAGACGTCAGTGATGCGCTGGATCTGGTAATGATCGACCTCCGTGGGCGCGCTCATGCGCGAGACGCTGGCCACCTGATCGAGGAAAGCGGGCTGCGCGGAAGCGGGAGAGCGGATCGGAATGTTCTTCAGGGAGAACAAGCTGTTGATGTCCTTTTCGGGATACTGCACGGTGAGGAAATAGTCGTTGCCGGTGCGCGGGTCGATCCAGTAGCTGGGGGAGATCATCTGGTCGGAGGTCAGCGCGGTAATGACGTTGTCCACGATCTCACGCTGATTCAGGCCGAGCTCGCCCGCGCGGATACGATCCACGTTGAGGCGAAGCGACGGGTAATCGATGTCCTGGGGGATATAGACCTGGCTGACACCGGGAACGCCACGGATGCGCCGGGCCAGGCGAACCGCGGTGCGGTACGACGCATCGAGGTTCTGCCCGCTCACCTGGAGATCAATCGGCGCAGGCAGACCCTGATTCAGGACGGCGTCCTGTAATCCGCCGGACTGCACGAAGACGCTGAGCTGCGGCAGTTCTTCTTCGATGCGCTTGCGGACGCGGTCCATGTACTCGTAGCTGCCGACTTTGTGTTCTTCGTTGAGCGCAACCTGGATGGTGGCAGTGTGGGGTCCGGAGTTCGTTGTGAAGAGCGCGGAGAAGCCAGGGACCAGGCCAACGTTGGAGACGATCAGCTTCAGGTCATGAGGGGAGACGGTCTGGCGGATGAGCTGCTCCACCTTTGCCGTGAGGCGGTTCGTCTCTTCCACGCGCGTGCCGGACGGCGCCTTCATGTTGATGACGAACTGGCCGGCATCACTGCGCGGAAAGAAGGCGACGCCGAGCACCGGGAAGATGAACAGGCTCAGAACGAATACGGAGAGAATGCTTCCGGCCACCAGCAAGGGACGGCGCAGGGAGCCATCGACAGTGTGCTCATAGAGGTCGAGCATCTGATGAAAGCGGCGGTTGAAGGCAGCGTGGAAGCGCGCGCCGGGCGAGAGACGCGGGGCATGTTCCTGGCCTTCGCCGTGCGAGACGCCCTTGATGTAGCGCGCACAAAACAAGGGCACCACGGTCATGGCGATGAAGTAGGAGGCAAACAGTGCCAGCACAACGGCCAGTGCCAGGGCCGAAAAAAGGAACTTGCTCACGCCGGCGAGGAAGGTCACAGGGAAGAACACCACGGCGCTGGCGATGGTGGCGGCGAGCACAGCCATACTGACTTCCTGGCCGCCCTTTTCGGCGGCGACTTCGGGAGGCTCGCCCAGCTCCATGTGGCGAAAGATGTTCTCCAGCACGATCACCGAGTTATCGATGAGGCGCGAGAAGACGATGGCCAGACCCGCCAGCACCATACTGTTGATGGTGCTGCCGCCGAAGCCGAGGGCGATGATCGCGGCCAGCGCCGAGAGCGGAATCGAGAGGAACACAGCAACGGTGCCGCGCAGGCTGCCGAGGAACAACAGCACCATGAAAGCTGTCAGCAGCAATCCTGTGGCGCCTTCATGCAGCAGCGTGCTGATGGACTTCTTGACGTACTCGGACTGGTCAAACACCAGGTTGGTGACGAGCTGCTTCGGCATTTCCACCATGTGAGACACGGCATTGCGCACACCGTCCACAACCGCGATGGTATTGGTGTCGCCGCCCTGCTTCATGATGGGCAGGAATACAGAGCGCTGGCCATCCACGCGCACAACGTTGGTCTGGATCGTGTGGGCATCCTCCGCGGAGCCTATGTCTCCGACGGTAACGTAGGAATTGCCGACGGTCTTGATGGGAAGCTTGTTGAGATCGGCGACGTCCTCAATCTGGCTGTTTGTATAAATGTTGTAGTCGTAAGGACCGATCTTGGCGTCGCCGGCCGGGAGAATCAGGTTGGCATTATTCACCTGGCGCGCCACATCCATCACGCTGAGTCCGTGCGACTGCAGCTTGAGCGGATCGACGTAGATCATGATCTGGCGGTACTGGCCGCCGAACGGCGGAGGAATGGAAGCACCGGGCGCAGTGGCGATCTGGTTACGAATTGCGAACTGACCCAGGTCGCGGAGTTCGGTCTCGTTGAGCCCCTGACCCTTCAGCGTGATCAGACAAACGGGAAGGCTGGAGGCATCGAACTTCATCACCATCGGCGGCAGAGTGCCGGGCGGAAGGCGGCGCAGGTCAGCCATGGCGAGATTGGAGATCTCGTCGGTGTCAGCGTCGGCGTTGGTGCCCTGTTGAAAATAGACCTTGATGATGCTGGTGCCGGGCAGCGAGCGCGACTCGATGTGATCGATTCCCGCGCCAAGCGTGAAGAAACGTTCGAACCGGCCGCTGATTTCGGTCTCAATGTCCTCGGGCGGCATACCGCTGTAGAACGTGGCTACGACCACCTGGGGGATGTTGATGGTCGGGAATAGATCGACAGGCATGCGGAACAGCGTGGTGACGCCGATCACGACGACGAACAGGCAAACGACAACGATGAAATAGGGATTGCGGATGGCAAAGCGGGACATCTAGCTGCCGCCTCCGATCTCCGACAGCTCGACCGGTTTCGGCACAACGCGCTCGCCTTCGGCGAGACGGCTGGTATTGGCTACCACGACTTCATCGCCCTCGGAAAGACCGGAGAGAATCTCCTGCCGGGACCCGGTCTGCAGACCGAGGGTCACGGGCAGAATCTCAATCCGGTTGTCGCGATTGATGCGATAGGCGACCGCTTTGCCGCTCTCGCGAGTAATTGCCTGGACCGGAACCGCCAGCGCGTTCTTCTTTTCCTGCACGGGGAATGAGACGTAGGCGTACATGCCGGGCACGATCTCCAATTGCGGATTTGGCACGTCGACCTCAGTCATCATGGTGCGGGTGCTCGGGTCCACGGTGTCGGCGAACCGAGCCACCGTCCCGCCGAAGGATCTGCGCAGGGATTGTACTTCGACGCTGACTTTCTTGCCCAGATGCACCAGCGGCACATCCTCTTCCGGCACGGGAATGTCCAGACGAAGCAGGCCGTTTTCGGAGAGCTTCACCAGGGAGAGCGCCTGCTTTTCCGAAGACGTTCCCGCGGCCAGCATCGCTCCGGTATCCGCGTAGCGAGCCGTGACCACGCCGTCGAAGGGCGCCGCGATGCGCGTGTAGTTCAGCAGGGCCTGAACACGCGAACGGTTCGCGGAGGCTTCATTGAGCATCTCCTGGGCCGCGGCCAGACCGGATTGCGCGGCGGCCACCTGCGCCTGCGCCGCTTCATCGCGACCCTGGGCGTCGTCCACATCCTGCTGAGCGACGAGCTCGGGCCGGGTCTTCATGACGTTCTGCAAGCGTGTATAGGCGAGGTGCGCCACCGTCTGATTTGCCTGGGCGCGGCGCAATTCGTCACGCGCCTGCGCCACCTGCTGCTCCGCGCGGCGTGACGCTGCGGCAACCTGATCGAGTTCGTCGTGCAACTCGGGAACTTCCAGGTCGGCCAGAACCTGACCCTGACGGACACGCGAGCCGACATCGACGTAGATGTGTTTCACGTAGCCGGCGACCTTGGCATGGACGTCGATCTCCTGGAACGGACGGAACTCGGCGGCGACGCGTATGCTTTGTGCCAGGCTCGCACGCTCAACCCTGGCCACGGCCACGGTGGCAGTCCCACCACTGTCGTTCGCCGCCTGGACTTGCTTTTCCGCAGAACACGCGCCGGCAGAAAGCAGGGCGGCAAGCAGCAACGCCCCAGTGGCGACGAGTTCGAGTTTTCGGTTCTTCATGTTCTTCCTGGGGATCACCGCAGGGGGGACGGCTCGCCCAACTCGACCGACTGCTGGACTACCCGACGCAACTCCTCCAGCGACGGACGCGGCGAGTCGGCCGCATCGAGCACGTTCCGCTCGAGGGCCGCGATCCGGCGCGCAGCGTCGGGAATGCTCCGGGCGATGGACGGTGGAACGGTCATCACTCCGTGCCGGTCCCCGTGCAACAGATCTCCGGGGCTGACCCGCAGATCGCCGACTTCAACCGGCACGCCAAATTCGAGGATGTGAAAATAGACGTGCGACATTGCGACGTTGCCCGCGAACATCGGAAAGCCGATGGATTCCACCGCCGGCAGATCGCGTACCGCGCCGTTGGTGACGAGACCCACACAGCCGAGAGCGCGGAAGATGTGTGCATGGACCTCACCGGCGCACGAGCCGCGACCCGGCCGGCGGTCGAGATCCTCGAGCACGACAACACGCGGGGCCGGAACCGATTGCAGGTAGCTCCACCAGTCGGTCCGGCCCGGATAGGACTGGCCAGTCATGGGAGGCTCGGCGGTGCGGAATCGCGCTGTGACAGCGTAGCCAACCATCGGCGGCAGGTTGGGAAACATGCAGCGGACACTCGCGTCCATGAAGCCTTCGTTGCGCAGGCGTACAGCGAAGGTCTCTATCGCATCGGAGACCTGACAGGTTGTGAGCTCCTGGAGCTTCCGCAGGTCCTGTGAGCTCAGAGTGTCGGAGCGCACTCGCTCAGCGGACCTCAAAATACGTGTCGATGGCGTTGAAGTGATGCAACCTCCAGCCGTCGTCGCGTGTGTGCGGACCTTCCGACGTAGTGATCACACAGGAACCCGTACTCTTCAGATGCATCCCGTCTTCCGCGACCGCGCAAACCGTCTGCCTGCCGTCGGCGCTGTAGACCACCGATCGAGTTGCGGCGTTCCAGGTGAGGCCGGGAATCTGAGCGATGGTGGGCGCCGGGCCAGGGTCGGTAGCGGCGGGGTTTACGTTCTGATCGACCATGGTCTGGTCACGATAGGTGTAGTCCACGACGACGCGCGCCCGGCCGGTCTCTTCGTTCGCTTCGAAATGGTAGCCGGCCATCCAGACCGGTTGCCCGTACATGGCCTCAACGGGCATGTAGGTGGCGGGTACGGTGTCGATCCTGATCTTCGCATCAGCCAAAGCAGGCAAGGAAAGCCCCGCAGCGAGGCCAAAGGCACAAACCGTTCTCCGGAGTTTCATAGTGTATGGCGCGGACGGCGCAGTCACGTGGGGCACCGTCATTTTGCGCTCCTGTGGAAAATATAGAGCGCAACCGGGTTACATCACGCTGAAGACATTCTGAAAATGCTGAAAGGTCAGAGCGCCAACAGCGTGCGCATGCAAGGCAGATTCTGAAGCAGACTTCAGAGTTGCGTAAGGATATCTTCAGCGTTGCCGGCGACCCGATGTGCCAGACTGCGAACTACCGGAATACCATGGCCAAAAGCGTGCGTGATCGCCGTTCGTCGACCGCGACGTTGTCGCGCCACGGGGGGAGCGCAACCGGGAGGGCCTCGAACGGACACGTGCCGCCGCTCGTCGCAGCTGTGTTGGACGGTGAAGAAATCGCGGTTGAGCTCCTGATCGCACGCGGCACCGGGATCGATTCTCAGACCGCCAATGGAATCACACCACTGCTTGCCGCCGCATCCGAAGGGCGCACGGCCATCGTGCGCGGCCTGATCGCCGCCGGCGCGGACGTGAACCGGGCGGATCTTGACGGCTGGACACCTTTGATGGCCGCCGCGGCACGGGAATCGACGGAGATTTCCGAAATGCTGGTCGCCGCGGGAGCCAACGTCAACGCCACACTGCGGAAAGGCGCAACTGCCATCGACCTGGCACGCGCGGGCGGATACACCGAGACCGAGCTATGGCTCCGTCGTGTCGCAATCGATCAGGCAATTCGGTTGGACAGTACGCAACCGCTGTTCGAGCACCTGGGCACGAGCCTTTATTCCATCGATCATCCCGCGGGGTGGCGGCCCTACCATCAAGGCACATCTCCGGAAATTGCTGTCGCCGCGCCGGGGGCGATTCTGCAGGACACAGAACTGAAGGTCGGCTATGGGGCGATCCTGAGCTACTATCCGGTCGATGAAGGCCGCGCGACACTGGCGGCCGCTACGGAAGACCTCATCCGCGATCTGCTGCGCGAGAATCCCGACCTGCGAGTGGTATCGGCGCCCGCGCCGGCGGAGACGAAAGACGGCCCGGCACTGATGAACTGGTTGACGGGCGATTCGCCATTCGGCGGCCAGGTCAGCGAACTGGTGGCGACCGCCCTGCGTCCGGAGGGCCTCTTTTGCCTTTTCTTTGTCGCGCCGAAGGAGGCCTTGCCGAAAGTGCGACCGGTCTTCCACCGAATGCATTCATCGTTGCAGTTCACGATGCATAGCTACGGATTTTCCGCTTGACAGCGGTTCACGCCGCCGGCTCGCAAGGCACACTCGGGAGACGAACCCACACGGTAGTGCCGCCGGCCGGGGGCCTTGTTAGGCCGATTTCCCCGCTGTTCGCACGAACTGCCCATTGTGCGATGGAAAGCCCCAGCCCGGTGGCGTTACCTTCGAGCCTGGCGTCGCCGCAACGATAGAAACGCTCAAAGACGCGAGTGGCATCCTCTGCTGGAATTCCCGGCCCGTCGTCGGTGATGGAGAACTGGAGCCACGAATCGCCCTGACGCTCCACGCGCACTGCCAGATGACCGCCGACCGGCGTGAACTTCACGGCATTGTGGAGGATGTTGACCGCCGCCTGGCGAAGATGCTGGCGGTCGGCGCGAACGCATCCATCCTCGTCCCCGCCGATGGTGAGCGCGAGCTTCTTTTCTTCGATGAGCACCTCCAGCAGGCCGACCGTTTCTCGCAGCAGTTTCATCAGCGGAAACACCGACGGCCGCAACGGAATCTGGCCGGCATCAGCGCGCGACAGCATCAACAGGCTCTCCACCAGACCGGTAAGATAGTTGACCTCTTCCACCATGCTCCCGATCGCCTCGCGATACTTGGCAACGCCTTCGTCCCGCTGCAGGGCGACTTCGCCGACGCAGCGGATGGACGCCAGGGGTGTGCGGAGTTCGTGCGACGCATTCGCGGTGAAGCGGCGCAATTGCTCGAATGACTGTTCGATGCGCGTGAAGGCGGCGTTAAATGCGGCGGCGAGATGGCCGAGCTCGTCTTCCGGGTTCTCCACCTGCAGGAGTTCGTTCAACCTTTCCGAATTGATGCGCTGCGCCTGCTGCGCCATGCGCTCGATGGGATTCAGCGCACGCGCCGCCATTTTATAGCTGGTGATCGCAGCCCCGGCGATCGCGAGCGGCAGGGCCATCGCCAGAATGGAGAGCGTCTCCCCCAGCCTTTCCCAGATCAACTCCTCGCTGTAAGCGACTCGGATCAGAACGCGCTGCTCCTGCAAATCGTAAAGACCGCTGACCAGAACCACCCTCGTGCCATCGGATAGTTTCTCGGCCCGGCCTGAATAATTCGACTCTCCTTCGCCGGGGAACGGCGGACCGCCGAGCGTGCGATTCCCCAGCCGGGAGTTGCGGAACAAGATGGCGCCCTTTGGACCCAGAACCTCGAGATACCGCTCCTCCGCCTGCTTCCAGGTATCGTGATGGTGATATTCTTCGCGCAAGCCGAGCGACCCGTCGGCGCGCGTGTACAAGAGGCCCTTGACGGTTTCCAGATCCTCGCTGGCCAGGCGTTTCAGTACCCGGTTCATCTGCCAGACCGCCACGGACAGGACGCCCGCCAGGTAGATGGAGAGAACCGCCGACAACAGACCCACGTACCAGAGCGTGAGACGCGCGCGCACGCGCCGCGGACGAAGGACCATCAGCTTTCCTCGCGCAGCACGAACCCGACCCCTCGAACGGTGTGCAGCAATTTCGGGCTGAAATCGTCATCCAGCTTGCGGCGCAGGCGCGCGACATGCACGTCAATGACGTTGTCCAGGGGCGTGTAGCGCGCGTTTTCCTTCCAGACCTCGCGCGCCAGCATTTCGCGGGAAACGACGCGCCCCTGATGCCGCAGGAGGTATTCGAGCAGCTCGAACTCGCGCGCCGTGAGCACCAGTTCCACGCCGCCGCGGCTGACGTGGTGTGAAGCGACATCCATCGTCAGATCAGCCAGTGTCATCTGAGGGGACGCCTCGGGACCGCCACGCCGGAGCAGGGCGCGGATGCGAGCCAGCAGCTCCGGGAAGGCGAAAGGCTTTACGACATAGTCGTCAGCACCGGCATCGAGGCCGCGAACGCGATCCTCGGTTGCGTCCTTGGCGGTGAGCATCAGCACTGGCAGCAGGACACCCGCTTTGCGGAGTTGCGCCAGAATCTCCACGCCCTCGTGAACGGGCAGAATCCAGTCCAGAATGATGAGGTCGAATGTCTGGGTGGAAGCCAGGTAGAAGCCTTCCTCGCCGGTGCGCGCCAGGCTGACGCCGTAGCCTTCCTGCGAGAGACCCTCCTTGAGCGCCTCCGCGACTTTGGCATCATCTTCTATAACAAGAATCCGATACGGCGATTGCGGCCCCACATCCACAGGATTATACGCGCGCCCTGTGTTACGCGGAGGTAACACAAAGCGGCGCCGGGGCACTGCAGGTCCCCGGCGCCTGGTGGAACCGATCTGTACTTCCGGTCTAGGGCAAGTCGTAGCGAAGGTCCACGTACACCATGTGTGCATGCGCATCCGTCGGACCGCTTGACGGCGGATTCCACGGATTGCGCCATAAGTACGAGTACTGCGTGATCAGTTTCAGGTCGCCGTATGTCGGATGCTTCCAGAAGGTCTGGACCCAGCCGAACGTTCCCTCCTGTATGGCCCGGTTGTTGTTGGTGCCACTGCCCGGGAAGCCGTAGCCGATGTACTTGCCGTTGGTGTCAAGCGCGACGTTGCGGTCGATATAAGCGCCGCCGTAGTAGCCGTAGAGCAACGAGTTCTTACCGGCCTGCAACTCGAACCCATCCACCGTGGAACCGGCTCTGACCGGCGACAGGTCGCCGTTGGCGCGCACAATCACGTCCGGGCCAAACCCGTTGATGTAGCGGCCGCCACCATCGCTGTAATAAGCGTTCTCGAAGATTCGGAAGCCTTTGAACAGCTCGAAGTTGCTGTTGATCGCTCCGCCGCCGCCCGCAATGGTGTGATGAGTCTGGTCGAGGACATTGTAGCCGCGGAAGGTGCGCAGGATGCCGGCGATTTCCAGGTGCGCGCGCTTGCCGTCAAACGCGATCTTGCTGATGAAGTCGGGAGAGGCGTTGGGGGTGCTCGGAGTCCCCAGGGCACCGCTGCTACCGGTATCGAGGATCACGCCGCAATAAGTGGCGGACAACGCCGACGGACAGGTAACTGCTCCGCCCGCATACTGCTGTGCTCCTTCCAGAGCGAACGCCCATGCCACGTGTTTGTCCGGGTGAAACACGAACCGCGCCTCGGGAGCGCGTGTCCAGGTGAGACCCACCTGGTAGTTCGTGTCCATGTCCTGCGTATAGAAGAGGTCTCCAGGCATTGGCGACACTCCCGTGCGGTTAGGCAGCAGAAGGCTCCACGTCTGCCCCGCGAGGAACTCGAGTTTGCTCTTCTGGATGTCGACCCAGTAGAGGCGCATGCGAACTGTGTCGGAGTTGCTTTCCTGGAAGAGGTTTTGCGCCGTTGCGCCGAGGAAGTCGGCTTCCAGATAGCCGCGCACCTTCGCTCCGAGCACGTCACTGTCGACGCGAACACCGAAGCGCGAGTTCTGCGCACTGAAGCGTAACTCGCTGAGATTACCCGGTGCTGAACCGGCTGTGGCGATCGGTATCCCACCGAATCCGGTGCCGATACCGCCCGACGTGGTGGACCGCCAGACGCTGGTGAAATCCATGAAGCCGACCGGCGTGAAATCCGCCACTCCGATCTTGAACGACAGAGGCGACTTGTTCTCCACCACGTTCCCGGAATTCTGGGGCGCAGGCAGCGGCGCCGGCGGGGCGGGAATCACCGGGCTCAGCGATGCCACCTCACCCAGTTTCTTCGGTCCGGTCACGGCTGCCGGAGCGGGTGACTGATTCTGCAGGCTCTGCGAGGTCTGCCCGTTGTGCGCACCGACCTGCGCCTTCAGTTCATCGATCTGCCGCTGCTGCTCCGCCATCTGCTTCTGTTGCGCTGCGAGTATAGCGCGTAGTTCGTCGATTTCTTTCGAGGAGTCCGTCGCCGGATCGGCCGCCAGCAACACTCCCATGAATAGAGTCAATGCCGCAACCAGACGGCACGTACGCCTGAACCCTGTGCTCATTCGCTCACAACTCCTTTGTTGTTTCCCGAAGGATGGTCCCTGTGAAAATTGGACAGAGTTGAGGTTACTGAGCGCAGATTTGCGTCAGGTTACTGAGACGTTTCAAATGGGTTACCGCGCCTTAAGACATCCTTACGCTGGCCTGACGTTTTACGCGGCCCCAAAAGGGTCCCTACACATACCTGGCAAGAGATTCTGCCCCCGGCTCGAATATGATCAGGGCACTTCCTCAGAGAGTGTCGCCTCCGACAAGGAACCGGGAGATCCGCGCACTCATCACCAGCTCCACATCCCTCTGGCCGTTTACACCGTTTCGCGCAGTTTGTACACCAACTCCACGGCCACGACGTCGGCGATCTCGCGCAGGTTGGTGTGGCTTCCGCTCTGAAGGCCCTCCGCGGCGGCCAGGACGTCCTGCATCATCGGCGATAACGGGCAGACTTCTGCAGACAGCGACGCCATGAGGATCGTGATCTCGCGTTGCATCGGCAAGTCGGCCGCCAGGCGTTCCGAAAAGAGCCGGTGGGTTTCCGGTTCGGCCATCACCTCCGCCGCGTAATCGCAGATCAGGCTTTGAAAGGGTTTGGACTGGCGCGATGCGGCGCACAATAAGGTTCTGAGTGTCTCGCGGTCGGTCATGGGTGTCTCCGAGCGCTCAGGCATCGGCGGCGCGCGCTGATGCGGCCGTCCTTCCTGACGAAGGAAGAAACAGCTCCCCGCCATAGCGGCATGCGACGGACTTCATCTGGGTGATCGTAACACCGAGACCCGTCCTCCATCTTCGTTGCCCTGGCCCGTTACCTGGCAATCTGACGGGCGGACGCAGTAACGGCAGAGTCCTCGCGAGGTGCTACGATTCCTTCTAATACCCGCGATGGCTAATCACTTGTCCCGCAGATCTATCGCAGCGGCGCTGCTACTGATCCCGATCATGGTTTTCGGCAAACCGAAGCGCCGCGAGTTCAACAATTCGGCGGCTGAGGTCTATGCGGCGGCGGTCGGCGTCGCCAAAGAACACAAGATGCTGCTCTCGACCGACGATCCGAACCTGAAGTTCACGTTCGACACCGGCCGGTCCTCAGTCACCATGGGCTTTATCGGACATGCGTCGGTGGAGTCGCTCCCGGGCGGACGCGCGGCGCTGGTCATCGATCTCGAACGCAAGAACAAGGACGAAGGGCTCGACCTCGGTACCGGCGCGCACATGACGGACCGGTTCTTTGCGTGGGTGGCGGCCAACCTGCCCACTCCCACGCCTGTTCCCTCGACTCCTCCCGCTGCGTCATCTCCCGCTGCTCCCGCCGCGGTGGAGTCCGCCGCGCCGGCGCATCCTGCAACTCCGCCACATCCCCCCGCGCCGGCTGCCGACTATGGCACTCTGACGGTCACGTGCGCCGCCGAAAACGCCGACGTCACCATCGACGGCGCGTTCTTCGGCAACATTCCGGCCACGGTCCGGCTCGCGCCCGGCAAGCACACGGTCGAAGTCGGCCTCGCCGGGCACAAGACGTGGAGCCGCGAAATCACCATCACCACCGGCGCGAATCTGCACCTGATCGCAAGTATCGAAAAGCAGTAACCGGCGTATGCACGCCGTAGCATACCGTAGACGGCTCGATGCGGCTGCGGCGGGGGCGTAGAATCGTTGCGTACCACTATGTCCAAACAGAGAATTTCCGTTATCCTCGCGGCAGGCGGTCTCCTGGCCACCACGCTGTTCGCGCAGATGGGCCCACAGGGCCCGCCCGTGGTTTCGCCGGAGGTCACGGCCGACCGGCATATCGTCTTCCGGATCCTCGCTCCGAACGCAAAGAGCGTGACGCTGTTCCAGAGCGATCTTGCGGCCGTACCCAACTCCACCGCGACCTTCGCCAAGGCCGACAACGGAGTCTGGGAAGCCACCGTGGGGCCAATCGACCCAGGCGCGTACCGCTACACCTTTATGGTGGACGGGGTACGAACCATGGACCCGAACAATCCAGACGTCAGCGAATCGAACGCCAACTCGTGGAGCCTGGTTTATGTGCCCGGCGCGGCGTTCATGGACACGCAGAAAGTACCGCACGGGGCGGTTGCCTCGATTACATACTATTCGACCGCGCTGGGGCGCTTCCGCCGGATGCACGTCTACACGCCTCCGGGATACGAGAACGGCACCACTAAGTATCCTGTTTTCTATCTGTTGCACGGCGCGATGGACTGTGACGATTCATGGACCTCGGTGGGCCGGGCCGGGTTCATCATCGACAACCTGCTCGCTGAAAACAAAACGAAGCCAATGGTGATCGTGATGCCCGCGGGCCATACTTCGCGCACCTTCACCATGCCGCGAGCAGGAGAGCCGGCGCCGCGCGACGAGTTCAGTGAGGACTTCGTCACGGACATCATGCCTTATGTCGAATCACATTACCGGGTGCTGACTGATCGCGCACATACCGCGATGGCCGGGCTCTCGATGGGCGGCTATCAGACGCTGAGCATCGGGATGGTGCACCTGGACCGCTTCGGGTACCTCGGCGTTTTCAGCTCTGGAATCTTCAACATGCGCCGGCGGGAGCCGGGTGCTCCGGCACCGGAACCGGGTCCGCCGCCGGAATGGATTGAGGCGCATAAGACCGGGCTCGACGACGCGTCGCTGAAGCCGGGTCTGAAGGTTTTCTGGTTCAGCACGGGTGAAAAGGATTTCGTCCTGCCTACAACGAAGGCCACGTTAGAAATGCTGAAGCAGCACGGCTTCGCGCCGGAGTTTGTACAGAGTCCAGGCGCGCACACATGGGTGAACTGGCGGAACTACCTGGAGCAGTTCGCTCCGATGCTGTTCCAGTAGCGGAGTTCTACCAGAAATGGGTGGCGACGATGCGGGGGACGGCGTCGCTGCCCTGAATCACTTTCGTTGAGAGCACGACCTGGAAATTGCGCCGCTCCCATCCCAAGGGGGCTCGGGCGGACAGATCATCCATCAGGCGGTTGTCGGTGACAAACTCGCCCGCCGCCAGCGTGCCGATGCCGGTGATGCCGGCAATGGCCACCACGAGGTGTCCGGTGTTTGGGTCGAAGAAGCGCGAGACGACGGCATAGTCTTCGCCGCGCAGCGGATAGGCTTCGGTCCAGTGGACGGCCCAGGCGCGACGGCCGGGGTTCTGGTTGTCCTGAATCCACTGAGTAACGCCAGCGGCGTCAAGCGCGAGGGTGAAGCGCAGGTGGCTGGTGAGGCGGACAGTCCAGGCGTTGTTGAAGCCGCCGATCAGCACCACAGGCCCCTGTTTCATGTCGGCCAGATCCAGATAGCGCTGGTCGCTAAACCGGTATGCGTGGCCGCGAGCCTGCAGCATCCCCGTGAGACGGGCCAGCGTAATCGCGTCGCCGTAGCCGACCACGCCGACGCGGCGCGCGGATGCATCAGTGGAATCCGCTGTGGCACCTCCCGGCGTGGTGAAGCTGGAAACCAGAACCGGGGGCGCGAGGCATATGGAAACCGAGTCGTTCGAGGTAAAGACCGGCGACCAGAAGCGGTCGAGAGCGCTTCGGCTCTGCCAGGGCCGGAGGGCGAAAACCCCTGCCACTACGGTCACGGCGAGCACCGCAATTCCTGTCTTGAGGGTCGGGAAGCGTCTGACAGACGGCACTGCCGGTCCTGGCGTGTCAACGGCTGGGACAGACGGCGCGACGGGGAAGTGAAACTCCGGGACGTACGATCCCGACAGCAACTCTATGCGCAGCTCGTCCTGATGCTCGGGCAGATGGTAGTACTGAGCGATGCGTTTGCGAATCTCGCCGGCCGTATAGCGGACGATGGGGTCGAGGTTGGTGTCGTAATCGGGCTCGCGCCCGAATACCTGGATGCCGAGTTGCCTCTCCTTCAGCGGGCCGGCGTTTTCCTGCAGAGCTGCCTCAACGACGAAACGGAACAATGGAGGATAGCGCTTACTGTTACGGAACAGCGAATGCGAAAGCATGCGCTGCATCTGCTGGCGAATCGCGGATTGCTCGGCGTCGGTGTGGCGGCGCGAGCCGTTTGCCGAAACCGGAGTTTGCTCGCCGTATTTTTCGATCAGCATCGAGGCCGTCTCAAAACGCGCACCGCGCGGAGTGCCGTAGTGAGCCTATCTTATCACCGGGCTGTAACTTCGGTATGCTCGCCGAGCATACGTGCGACAGAGGCCCGCGAGATCATTGATGCATAATGACTTATGCCGGTACGAGAGTGCATACCGTAGGCTACTAGAATCGCTTCTTCCCCGCCCCATAGAATTGACCACAGTACCGACAGGATACGTGTGTTACAGCTCGAAGAGGTGATCCCTTGCGCAACATTCTGCTCATCTGCACAGCGGCCACGGCGATGACCGCGATGCTTTCCGGCCAGACCCCGGCCGACGACCAGGCGGTCGAGAGACGTGTGAACGATCTGATCGGCCAGATGACGCTGGAAGAGAAGATCGGCCAGCTCAGCCAGCTTTTCGTGTTCGGTTCACCGAAGGCGGTAGAGGCGGGGGTGGAGAAAGGGCAGCTCGGCTCACTGCTGTTCGTCACCAACCCGGCGACGATCAATTCCCTGCAGCACCTCGCGGTGGAGAAGACGCGGCTGCACATTCCGCTGATCTTCGGTTTCGACGTCATCCACGGTTTCCGCACGATCTTCCCGGTGCCGATCGGGATGGCCGCTTCGTGGGATCCGGCGATGGTGACGCGCGCGCAGACCGTCGCGGCGAAGGAAGCGAGCGCGGTGGGGATCAACTGGGCCTTTGCGCCGATGGTGGACATCGCGCGCGACCCGCGCTGGGGGCGGATTGTGGAAGGCGCAGGGGAGGACCCCTACCTCGGCTCGGCCATCGCCGCCGCCCAGGTTCGTGGGTTCCAGGGCGATCATATCGGCGCTCCAGACCACATTCTGGCGTGCATGAAGCACTTCGCCGGCTACGGCGCGGCGGTGGGCGGGCGCGATTACGACGAATCGTACATTCCTGAGACGCTGATGCGGAACGTGTACCTGCGGCCGTTCCACGCGGCGGTGAAGGCGGGGATTGGGTCGGTGATGAGCGCGTACATGGACCTGAACGATGTGCCCGCCACCGGCAATCACTGGCTGCTGCACGATGTACTGCGCGAGGACTGGGGATTCAAGGGCTTCGTGGTGAGCGACGCCGAGGCCGTGAAGAGTCTGATGCGGCATGGGTTCGCGAAGGATCTGCCGGACGCCGCCGTGCGCGGACTGAACGCGGGCGTGGACATGGAGATGGCCATGGGCTTCACGACGTACTCGCGGAATCTCGAAGCGGCGCTAAAGGCGGGGCTGGTGACGCTGGACCAGATTGAGGCCGCCGATCGCAACATCCTCGGCATGAAGGTGCGGCTGGGGTTGTTCGAACATCCGTACGTGGACGAAGCGCGCGCGGCGAAGGTGCTGGCCGATCCGGATCATCGCGTGGCAGCGCGCGAGGCGGCAGAGCGGAGCGCGGTGCTGCTTCGGAACGAAGGCGGGTTGCTGCCGCTAAAGAGGGGCGCGCAGAAAAAGATCGCGGTGGTTGGTCCGCTGGCAGATTCGCAGACGGACACGATCGGCTCCTGGGCGTTTGCTGAAGATCTGCCGGAGAGCGTGACTGTGCTGGCTGGGCTGAAGGCGAAACTCGGCTCGGGGGTGAAGATCGACCACGCGCAGGGCGTCGAGATCAGGCGTGTTTTCCCGTCGATGTTCGATCAGATCTTCCCGGGCAAAAAGCCCACGCCGTGGACAGCGGAACAGGCGCAGGCGGAGATGAAGAAGGCGGTCGAGCTTGCGGCGGCGTCGGACCTCACAATTCTGGTGCTCGGCGAGAAGCAGGATATGAGCGGCGAGTCGGCTTCGCGCGAATCGCTGGCGCTGCCGGGCGAGGAACAGCAGTTGATGGAGAAGGTGATAGCCACGGGCAAGCCGGTAGTGCTGGTATTGCTCAACGGTCGGCCGCTGGACATCCGGTGGGCGTCACAGCATGTTCCGGCGATTCTGGAGGCCTGGTATCCGGGCACGCAGGGCGGCGCGGCAGTAGCAAACCTGTTGTTCGGCGATGCGACTCCGGGCGGCAAACTCCCGATCACGTGGCCTCGCGACGTTGGGCAGGTTCCGATTTACTACGCGCACAACACAACACAGGCGCCGGAGAATCAGGGCAAACGGTACTGGGACGAGGCGAGCACACCGCTATATCCGTTCGGATACGGACTGAGTTACTCGACGTTCGCATTCTCAAACGTGCAGGTGAGCAGCGCGAGCGTCCAGGCGGGGGGTACCGTTGAAGTTTCGGCCGACGTGGAGAACACCGGCCCGGCGACGGCAGACGAGGTACCACAGCTCTACGTTCATCAGGCGTACGGCAGTGCGTCGCGGCCGGTGCGCGAACTGAAGGGTTTCGAGCGCATCACGCTGGCCCCGCACGAAAAAAAGACGGTGCACTTCACGCTGGGCAAAGAGGAGCTGAGTTACTGGAGCACGGCGAAGAAGACGTGGGTGACAGAGCCGTCGAAGTTCGACGTCTGGGTTGGCCCAAACGCTGACGCCACTCTGCACGGGAGTTTCGAGGTTACCGAGTAAGAAAGGTCATCACATGAAACGAGTCTTCATTGTTGCAGCCGCGATCGCGGCCTCCGCGCTAGCCGCGGACGTTGTGAAGGTGGACAGCGGGTCGCTGGAAGGCACGACAAACGCCGACAAGTCCGTACGGATCTTCAAGGGCGTGCCGTTCGCTGCGCCTCCGGTGGGGGATCTGCGCTGGAAGGCCCCGCAGCCGGTGACGCC
>Ga0335085_10006334_pt1 | contig 18719 bp, 14 predicted proteins | sample Lox_Sample_45_FD_206712 | JGI IMG/M metagenome (GOLD analysis project Ga0335085, IMG submission 206712) | Soil microbial communities from Loxahatchee National Wildlife Refuge, Florida, United States - Lox_Sample_4.5 | ecosystem: Environmental > Terrestrial > Soil > Wetlands | place: USA...
ATCGGGGTAAAGCCGGTGCCGGCGCGCGCCGATAGCGGAGGGCATGAGCCTCCTTCGTGCCCTCGTCCTGCGGCCCCGGCCGACGCACCGGTCGGTCCCGGCGCGGACGCTTCGGCGCTGGAAGACGCTCGTCCGCGCGTAGCTACTCGTCGAGCTCGACGAGCGCCGCACCGCCGGCGATCCGGTCGCCCTCCGCGACGTGCACCGCGCGCACCGTCGCGTCGTACGGCGAGACGAGCGGCGTCTCCATCTTCATCGCCTCGAGGACGACGAGCGGCGCGCGGGCGGCGACGCGGTCCCCGGCCGCGACGAGCACCTTCACGACCGTGCCCGGCATCGGCGCGGTCACCGTCGACTGCTCCGCCGCGGGGCCGTGCTCCCGCGCGGTCGCGTCCGCGTCCGGCGCCGGACGAGGCGGCGGCTGCGGCAGGTTCAGCCGCCACGCGCCGCGCCACGCCGGCGCGGGCGCCTGCGCAGGCGGCTCCGTCAGCGGCGGGTTCTCCGCGAGGAACGCCGTCGTCGTCGCGCCGGCACGCACGAGCGGGTGCGAGACGAGCCAGCGCAGGAACGTCAGGTTCGTCGTCACGCCGGCGACGCCGGTCTCGCGGAGCGCGGCGGCGAGCCGGTCGAGGGCCGCGCCGCGCGTCGGCGCATGCGCGACGAGCTTCGCGATCATCGGGTCGTACGAGGTGCCGATCTCGTCGCCTTCTTCGACGCCGGCGTCGACGCGGATTTCCGCGGGGAGCCGCAGCCGCTCGAGCCGTCCCGCCTGCGGGAGGAAGCTGACCGGGTCCTCGGCGTAGAGCCGCACCTCCACCGCGTGCCCGTCCTGCCGGCTCCGTCTCACGTGGGACGAGAGACGCTCGCCACGCGCGATGCGCAGCTGCTCGGCGACGAGGTCGAGGCCCGTGACGAGCTCCGTCACCGGATGCTCGACCTGGATCCGTGCGTTCAGCTCGAGGAAGAAGAAGTCGCGCCCGTCGAGGAGGAACTCGGCGGTGCCGGCGCTCTCGTAGCCGATCGCGCGCGCGAAGGCGACGGCGGCGTCGCTCATCGCCGCGCGCAGCGCCGGGTCGAGCGCGGTCGACGGCGACTCCTCCAGCACCTTCTGGTGGCGGCGCTGGACCGAGCACTCTCGCTCGCCGAGCGCGACGACCCCGCCGAGCCGGTCGGCGAGCAGCTGGATCTCGACGTGCCGCGGCCGCTCGACGTAGCGCTCGCAGAAGATCGAGTCGTCGCCGAACGCCGCGAGCGCCTCGCGCCGCGCGGCCGCGAGCGCGTCCTCGAGCTCGCCCGGCGCGCGGACGACGCGCATTCCGCGGCCGCCTCCGCCCGCCGCCGCCTTCAGCAGCAGCGGGAAGCCGACCTGATCGGGAGTCCCGTCCGGCAGGACCGGCACGCCTGCCGCGCGCGCCGCAGCCTTCGCGGCGAGCTTGTCGCCGCCCGCGCGCAGCGCCGCCGGCGGCGGGCCGACCCAGGTCAGGCCGCCGGCGAGCACCGCTTCCGCGAACTCGGCGCTCTCCGCGAGGAATCCGTAGCCGGGATGCACGGCGTCGGCGTCCGTCTCGAGCGCGGCGCGCACGTGCTCGGCGGCATCGAGATACGACTCGATCGCAACCGTCGCGTCCGCCGACCGCGCATGGAGCGAGGACGTGTCGTCCGGCGCGACGACCGCGACCGTCTCGACGCCCTCGGCCCGGCACGCGCGGAAGACCCGGAGGGCGATCTCACCGCGGTTGGCGACGAGCAGGCGGCGCATGGCGCCGAGGACTCTAGTGCTCCGCACGCATAGGATCGGGAGCATGGAGCCCGTTCGCTGGGGAGTCCTCTCGACGGCCGACATCAACCGGCTCGTGATCCCGCCGCTCTACGAGTCGCCGGTGAGCGACGTCGTCGCCGTCGCGAGCCGGACGCAGGAGCGCGCCGACGCGTACGCCGGGGAGTGGGGGATCGCGCACGCGTACGGCAGCTACGAGGCGCTGCTCGACGATCCCGAGGTCGAGGCGGTCTACATCTCGCTCCCGAACGGGATGCACGTCGAGTGGTCGATCCGCTGCCTCGAGGCGGGCAAGCACGTGCTCGTCGAGAAGCCGTTCTCGCGCTCGGCGGCCGAGGTCGCGCGCGCGTACGACGCGGCCGGGCGCGCGGACCGGCTGCTGATGGAGGCGTTCATGTACCGCCACCACCCGCAGACGGCGGCGCTCGCCCGGCTCGTCCGCGACGGCACGGTCGGCGACGTGCGGCTCGTCCGCGCGACGTTCTCGTTCACGATCCGGGCCGGCGACGTGCGCCTCGATCCGGGGCTCGAGGGCGGCGCGCTGATGGACGTCGGCTGCTACTGCGTCAGCGGGTCGCGGCTCGTCGCGGGCGAGCCGGTGCTCGCGTCGGCCCGCCAGGTCGTCGGCCCGACCGGCGTCGACCTGCGCCTCGCGGGGACGCTCGTCTTCCCCGGCGAGGTCCTCGGCCAGATCGACTGCGCCTTCGACCTGCCGCTCCGCCAGCGGCTCGAGGTGGTCGGATCGGACGGGTCGCTCCTCGTCGCAAGCCCGTGGGGCTGCCAGGATCCGGGGATCGAGCTCCGCCGCGGCGACGAGCGCGAGCGGGTCGAGGTGGAGGACATCGACCGCTATCGGCTCCAGAGCGACAACTTCAGCCGCGCGATCCGCGGGCTCGAGCGGCAACTCCTGGGCCGCGACGACGCGCTCGGCCAGGCGCGGGCGATCGAGGCGCTCTACGCCTCCGCGGAGCGCGGGGGAGAGCCGGTCGAGGTTGCCGCCGGCTGAGGTGTCCGGCAGCATGGGGCGGGTGAGCGAGCGATCTCGCCTCATCGGCGCCGCCGCCGTCGTCTGCGTCGCGGCCGCACTCGGCTGCTCCGGTCTCGCACGCGCCGACATACCGCCGCCCGCGACGACCACGGCGACGGCGACCGACACGACGACCACGAGCACGACAGACACGACGACGGGGCCGGCGACCGCGACCGCGCCGACGACGACCTCGGCGACGACCGCGCCGACGACGACCGCGACGGCGTCGACGCCGCCGGCGACGACCGCGAAGCCGACGACGACGCGGGCGACCGCGTCGCACAAGGCCGCCGTCGCGTGCATCGGCGCCGGCCCGCTGCTGATCGTGATGCCGCATCGCGTGCCGCAGGCCGTCGGCTCCGTCGCCGCGCGCACGCCCGCGGGCGTCGGCGCGACCGCGCTCGTCTATCCCGCGAACGGCGCCGTGCTGCGCGCGGGCGCTGTGCGCGCCGACGTCGACGAGTGCCCGCGAAGCACGCACGCCGGCGGCGCGACCTCCTCGCTGCGCAACCTCAGCCTGTTCGGCGGCGCCGTTCGCGTGCGCCGGCTCGTCGCCACGCTGATCACCGGCAACACGCCGACGCCGACGTGGCGGCTCCGGCTGACGCTGAAGAACCTCGTCGTCGACAACACGCTCGTGACGATGCACGGCGGCGCCACGGTCCCCGTCGGCGACTGGGGCACGCTGAAGCTCGACGGCCGCCACGCGCGCACCGGCGCGCATCTCACCTCCGTCGGCATCGCGTGGTGGCAGGGCGGCCTCTCGATCCGGCTGACGCGGCCCCACGCGGGGCTCCCGGCCGGGACGCAGCTCCTCGTCGGGTACGTCGGCGCCGACCGGCCGTTCGCGCCGCGCTTGCGCGTGCCGAAGGGCGGCGTGCCGCTGACGGTGACGCCGGCGCTGCTCGGCGGCCCGTACGTCTTCCCGGTCGCCGGCCCCGTCGCGTTCGGCGACACGTACGGCGCGAAGCGCAGCGACGTCCCGGGAGGCTGGCACCACGGCGACGACATCTTCTCGTCGCTCGGGCAGCCCGTCCTCGCCGTTGCCGACGGGAAGGTCTACTCCGTCGGCTGGAACCGCGTCGGCGGGTGGCGACTCTGGCTCGAGGACAGGCAGGGCAACCGCTTCTACTACGCGCACCTCTCCGGCTACACGAGGTACGGGAAAAACGGGACGCACGTGAAGGCGGGGACGCAGCTCGGGTTCATCGGGAACACGGGCGACGCGTTCACGACGCCGCACCATCTCCATTTCGAGATCCACCCGGTCTCGCTGCTCCACATGGGGTACGCGGGCGCGGTCGACCCGACGACGTACCTCGACCGCTGGCGCCGTCTCGGGCACCTCGCGGTCCTCGCCCCCGTCGCGCTGCCGAAGGGTGCGGCGAGGCACGGCGACGGCGCCGTGAGCGACTACCGGCAGCTGCTCGCGGTGCGCGGGATCCGTCGGGCGCGCGGTGCGCGGTCGGCGGCGATCACGGTCCGCCCGCTGCCGGTCGTCGCCGCCGCGGCGGGCGCGGTGCGGACGAGCGGACGGTCGCCGGCGGCCGTCGTCGCCGCGATCGTCGCGGCGATCCTCGGCGTCTTCGCGCTCGCCTACTGGGTGCGGCGCCGGACCGCGGACCTCGAGGACTAGAGGCTTGATGTGAAACAGTCCGCGGCTGCGGCTGCCGCCCCAGGCGCGGCGCCATGCCGTCTCGTCGACCTTGCACAGGCCACCGGCCTGTGCTGCGGCCGCCGAGCCCCCCTGGCTTGGCCTGGAACGGCCCCGCAGGGCGTCCATTTCACATCAAGCCTCTAGCGCCCGTCGAGCGCGTCGAGCACGAGCAGCTGGAAGTGCTGGATCAGCTGCTCGCTGCCGAGCAGGAGCCGGCCGTGGTCGATCGCGCCGGAGCGGAGGCCGCGGTGCACCGACTCGACGAGCTCGCGGTCCTCCCTGCCGACCTCCGCCCCGAAGTCGGTGATCGCCTGGACGACCTCGTCCGGGACGCCGGGCGCCCAGAAGCCGTCGACGTACGACGCGGTCCGGTCGGCGTCGAGCGGGACGAAGACGAGCACGCGCATGTGGCGCGGGCCGGGCAGGACGTTCACCGTCCAGTTCGGGAACACGAAGTGGAACTGGCTCATGTTCAGCTCGCCGCCGGCGTCATACGGAAGGTCGTCACCGCTCTGAGCCGGTCCGTACTGGCTCGAGCTCCAGCGCGCCGTCGTCAGCGTGTACGCGTCGGGGTCGACGTCGATGAGCTTGCTGAAGCTCTTGTGCGCGACCGGACAGTGGTAGCACTCGAGGAAGTTCTCGACGACGATCTTCCAGTTCGCGTCGAGCACCTGCTCGCGCGAGCGGCCCCTATACACGAGCCCGTCCGCACCGACACCGTGCGCGGCCAGCTCCCGCGGAAGCTCGCCGAGGATCTCGCGGAAGGGCGGTGCGTCGACGTCCGGGTTGACGAAGACGAGCGGCCCCCACGTCTCGACCGACGCGGGGCACAGCCCGAGCTCCGACGGGTCGAATCCCGGCTCGCGGTCGGACCGCGGCGCGGCGCGCAGCGACCCGTCGAGGTCGTACGTCCACGCGTGGTACGGGCACTGGAGCGTCTCGCGGCGTCCGCAGCCCTCGGCGACCTCGTGGCCGCGATGGCGGCACACGTTGAAGAACGCCCGGAGCTCGCCGTCGCGCCCGCGCACCACCACGATCGGAGTCGTGCCCGCGCGGCACGTCAGGAACGCGCCCGGCTCGCTCACCTGCTCGGCGGGACCCGCGTATTGCCACGAGTCGCCGAAGATCCGCTCGTGCTCGAGCCGGAGGATCTCGGGATCCGAGTACCACGACGCGGGCAGCGTGCCGCCCTCGAGGAGCCGGTTGCGCAGCGTGGGTGGCATCGCGACGGCCACGCGCACACACTACGCGATCAATATGCGGATCTCCTCCGCGGCACGCGCCGTCCTCGTGCCGACGTCGGGCAGCCGCTCCGCGCTGAAGCGGTGGCTCGGCCCCCAGACGTTGACGATCGCGAGCGGGCGCTGACGCCGGTCGAGCACCGCGGACGACACGCCGTACAGCGTCTCCTCGAGCTCGCCGATGCAGGCGCTGTATCCCCGGCGGCGGTCGCCCGCGAGCTCCTCCTCCAGCCGGCGCCGCTCGGTGATCGTCGTCGCCGTGTACCGCTTCAGCCGGCCCGCCAGGAGCACGTCCCGCTCCGCCTTCGGGAGCCACGCGAGGAACGCCTTCCCGCCCGAGGTCGCGTGCAGGGGCAGCGAGCGCCCGAGCCAGTTGGGCGAGAGCGCCCTCGGCTCGTCGACCTGGTCGACGTAGACGAGGTTGAACCGCTTCGCGACGCCGAGGCTCACCGTCGCGCGCGTCGCGCGCGCGAGCCGCTCGAGCACGGGATGCGCGCGCCGCACGAGCGAGTCGTGGTCGTCGCCCGCGGCGATCTGGAAGATCGCGTACCCGAGGCTGTAGCGCTGCGAGACCGGGTCCCGCTCGACGAGCCCTTGCCCCTCGAGCGTGGCGAGCAACCGCCAGGCGGTGCTGCGGTTGAGCCCGCACGCCTGCGCGAGCTCGGGCACCGTCGGCGGCCGCGGCGCGTTCGACACCGCCTTGAGGAGCGACGTCGCGCGGTCGACCGCCTGAACGGGCTTGTTCACCATGCGAACAAGCATTGCATAATGCGACCTTGACTTGAACTGCCGAGGGTGGTTCAGTTCTCCGATCGATCCCTGACGCCCAAGGAGGCGACGGCATGACCGACCACCGGGATCCCATCGATCCGGAGGAGCAGCGGCGCGGTCTCACGCGCGATCAGCTTCTTCGCCGCGCCGCCGCCGGCGGCGCACTGCTCCTCACCGGAGGCGGGCTGACCTCGGTGGCGGACGCCGCCGTGCGGGCCGCATCCCCCAAGCGCGGCGGGACGTTCCGCATCGGCGTCTCCGGCGGCTCGGCCAAGGACATCATCGACGGACAGGACATCATCACGCGGCCCGACCAGGCGCGGATCGTGACGGCCTGGGAGCAGCTGGTCGAGTTCGATCCGAGCTACCAGCTGAAGTTCACCGGCCTCGCCGAGGAGATCACGCCGAAGTCCGCGAGCGTCTGGACGATCCGCGTCCGGGACGGGATCGAGTTCTCCAACGGCAAGACGCTCGGTGCCGACGACGTCATCTACTCGATCAGACGGCTCATCAACCCGAAGCTCGGCCTGTTCGGCGGCGCGGCCCTCGCGTCCGTGAACCCGAACGCGATGAAGAAGATGGACGCACGCACGGTGCGCCTGACGCTGAAGCGCCCCGACGTGACGATCCTCGACGCGCTCGGCCAGTACATCGCGAACATCGTCCCGGTCGGCTACAGCCCGACGGCGGTCGGCAAGGCGAAGCCGAACATCGGCACAGGCCCGTACGTCCTGAAGAGCTTCACGCCGGGCCAGCAGAGCGTCCACGTCCGCAACCCGAACTACTGGCGGGGCGGCGGGCAGCCGTACTTCGACGAGGTCGTGATCATCGACTTCCCCGACGACACCGCCCGCGTCAACGCGCTGCTCGGCGGGCAGGTCGACGCGATCACCGACGTGCCCCCGGCGCAGCTCGCGGTCGTGAGCGGCCACTCGGGGACGAAGGTGCTCGAGTCGCCGAGCGCCGCGTGGACACCGATCTGCATGCGCGTCGACGCGGCCCCGTTCAACGACGTCCGCGTGCGGCAGGCGATGCGCCTGATCGCGAACCGGCCGCAGATGGTCGAGCAGGCGCTCGCCGGCCACGGCCACATCGGCAACGACCTCTACGCCCCGTTCGACCCGGCGTATAACCACTCGCTCCCGCAGCGCGTCCAGGACATCGACCAGGCGAAGTCGCTCCTCAAGGCGGCCGGCCAGTCGAACCTGAGCGTCGATCTCCAGTCGACGAACGGCGCGCTCGGCATGAACGAGGGAGCGCAGGTCTTCGCGCAGCAGGCCTCGGCCGCCGGCGTGAAGGTGAACGCGAAGATCCTCGACAGCGGCGCGTTCTACAGCAGCCAGTACCTCAAGTGGGCGTTCTCGACGGACTTCTGGGGCACGCGCAACTACCTGGCCCAGGTCGCCGCCGGGAGCCTCCCGACGTCGCCCTACAACGAGACGCACTGGCCCGACGCGCCGCGCAAGAAGTTCATCGCGATGTACAACGAGGCGCTCGGCACGGTGAACCAGGCGAAGCGATACGAGATCGAGCACGCGATGCAGGCGCTCGAGTACCAGTACGGCGGCTACATCATCTGGGGCTTCAGCACGCTGCTCGACGGCTACTCGACGAAGCTGCAGGGGCTGAAGCAGGGCGACAAGGGCGTGCTGCCGCTGAACGGCTTCGGCTACGGCTACCGGACGATCTGGTTCGGCTAGCGAGGAAGCGACGAGCCGGGGGCGGCCCGTCCGCCCCCGGCCGAAGGTGGTGGTGACACGTGGTCTTGCACGGGATCCCGGGCTTCATCGTCCGCCGCCTGCTGCTCGGGCTCCTGACGCTGTTCCTCGTCTCGATCGTCGTGTTCGCGGCGACGCAGGCGCTGCCGGGCGACCCGGCGCGCGCGATCCTCGGGCGTGAGGCGACTCCCGACTCGCTCCGTGCGCTGCGGGCGCAGCTGAACCTCAACCATTCGGCGATCGTCCAGTACGGCGACTGGCTGAAGGGGCTGTTGACCGGGAACCTCGGCACGTCGCTCGCGGCACGCCAGCCGGTGAGCCAGGTGATCGGCCGCCGGATCGTCAACTCCGGGTTCCTGATGCTGCTCGCCGCCGTGATCAGCATCCCGCTCGCGATCGTGATCGGCGCGGTGACGGCGCGCCGTCGCGACTCGAAGTTCGACCACGGGATGTCCGTCGGCCTGCTCGGGCTCGCGGCGATGCCGGAGTTCGTCGTCGCGATCCTGCTCGTCGTGCTGCTCGGGACGACGGTGTTCCAGGTGCTGCCGCCCGTGTCGCTCATCCCCCCGACGGACTGGCCGTGGCAGCACATGAAGGAGATGGTGCTGCCGACGCTGACGCTCGTGATCGCGGTGACGCCGTACATCTCGCGGATCATGCGCGCCTCGATGGTCGAGGTGCTCGAGAGCGAGTACGTCGAGATGGCCCGGCTCAAGGGCATGTCGGAGCACAAGGTGCTCTGGCGGCACTCGGTGCCGAACGGCATCGCGCCGACGATCCAGGTGATCGCGCTCAACCTCGCGTACCTCGCCGGCGGGATCGTCGTCGTCGAGTTCGTCTTCGGCTACCCGGGGATCGGCGCCGCGTTCGTCGACGCGGTGTCCAACCACGACATCCCCGTCGTGCAGGCGCTGGCGATCCTCATCGCGGCGCTCTACGTGCTCCTCAACCTGACGGCGGACGTCGTCACGATCCTCGTGAGCCCGCGGCTCAGGACGTCGCTGAAATGAGCGAGGCGGCGGCAGTCCCCGCGACGCCGGCGCTCGTCCCGGCGTCGCAGCCGCGCCCGGTCGTGCTGCTGCTGCACCGGTCCTGGCGGCAGGCGCGGACGAAGGTCGGCGTGGGAATGGTGCTGCTGCTCGTCGGGATCGCGGTGCTCGGCCCGTTCTTCGCGCCGCACTCGCCGTCCGCGTTCGTCGGCGCGCCGTTCAGCGGCCCGATGCGCCACGCGTGGCTCGGGACGGACAACCTCGGCCGCGACGTCTTCAGCCGCTTCCTCTGGGGCGGCCGCTCCGTGCTCGGGCTTGCCCTCGCGGCGACCGCGATCGGCCTCGTACTCGGCGTGACGATCGGGCTCTTCGCCGCGTATTCGCAGGCGATGGGCGACGACATCCTCATGCGCGCGATGGACGTCATCCTCGCGTTCCCGTCGATCGTCCTCGCGCTCGTCGCGGTGGCGACGGTCGGGCCGCAGCTGTGGCTGCTCGTGCTCGTCGTCGGGATCACCACGGCGCCACGAGTGTCGCGCGTGACCCGCGGCTCCTCGGTCGAGATCGTGAACCGCGACTTCATCGCAGCGGCCGAGGCGATCGGTGAGCCGCGACGGAAGATCCTCCTCGGCGAGATCCTTCCGAACGTCGCCAGCCCGCTGCTCGTCGAGGCGAGCCTGCGGCTCACGTACTCCGTCGGGCTGATCGCCGCGCTCAGCTTCCTCGGCTTCGGGGTCCAGCCGCCTGCGGCCGACTGGGGGCTGATGATCAACGAGAACCGGCAGGGGCTCACCGTCCAGCCGTGGGGCGTCGTCGCGCCGGTGCTCGCCATCGCGCTGCTCACGATCGGGACAAGCCTGATCGGCGACGGCGTCGCGCGCGCGTCCGCCGGCATCGAGCGCGGAGGCGGGGACGAATGACCGAACCCGTGCTCGAGGTCGAGAGCCTCCGCGTCGAGGTCGAGGGCAGGGGGATCGACATCGTCGACGACATCTCGTTCGAGGTCGGCGGCGGCGAGGTGCTCGGGCTCGTCGGCGAGTCGGGCTCCGGCAAGTCGACGGTCGGCGTCGCGCTCCTCGGCCACGCGCGCCGCGGCGCCCGCATCGCGGGCGGCCACGTGCGCATCGAGGGCCGCGAGATCCTCGGGCTCCGGGCCGAGCAGCTCCGCGCGCTGCGCGGGAAGACCGTTTCGTACGTCCCGCAGGACCCGGGCGCGGCGCTGAACCCGGCGCTGCGGATCAGGCTCCAGCTCGAGGAGACGCTCGTCACGCACGGTTTCGGCAGGTCGGACGAGGAGCGGCGCGCGCGGCTCGACGAGATGCTCGACGAGGTGCTGCTCCCGAACGACGACCAGTTCCTGCGGCGCTACCCGCACCAGCTTTCCGGCGGCCAGCAGCAGCGGATCGGCCTCGCGATGGCGTTCGCGTGCCGGCCGCGCGTGATCGTCCTCGACGAGCCGACCACCGGGCTCGACGTGACGACGCAGGCGCACGTCCTCGAGACGGTGCGCTCGCTCTGCGACCTGCACGGCGTCGCCGCGGTCTACGTGAGCCACGACCTCGCCGTCGTCGCGGCGCTCGCCGACCGCGTCGCGGTGATGTACGGCGGGCGGATCATCGAGCTCGGCCCCGAGCGCACGCTGTTCCGCGAGTCGGCGCACCCGTACACGCGCCGGCTCGTCGAGGCGATCCCGGAGCTGTCGGGCCGCCACGCGCTCGAGGGCATCCCCGGGACGCCGCCGCGGCCGGGCCACCGCGGCGACGGCTGCTTCTTCGCGCCGCGCTGCACGTACGCCGTCGAGCGCTGCACGCAGGAGCCGCCGCCCCCGACGAGCATCACCGATCGCCACGTCGTGCGCTGCTTCCGCGCCGCCGACGTCCTCGCGCTCGGCGCGCGCGAGCGGCGGCCGGCGGCCGACCGGCCGGAGGGCATCCCGACCGAGACGCTGATCGACGTGCGCAAGGTCGACGCGGCGCACGGCGACCGTCAGGTGCTGTTCGACGTCAGCCTGACGGTGCGCCCGCGCGCCTGCGTCGCGCTCGTCGGCGAGTCCGGCTCCGGGAAGACGACGCTCGCGCGCTGCATCGCCGGCCTCCACCGCAGTTTCACCGGCGAGATCGAGCTGAACGGCCACGCGCTCCCGCGCGACGCGCGCCGGCGCGACCGCAAGACGCGCCAGGAGATCCAGTACATCTTCCAGAGCCCGTACAGCTCGCTCAACCCGCGGAAGACGATCGGGCAGATCATCAACCAGCCGCTGCGGCTCTTCTTCGACCTCGACCGGCAGGCGCGCTACGAACGGATCGTCGCGGCGCTCGAGCGCGTGCAGCTCGGGCCGTCGGTCGTCCCGCGCTACCCGCACGAGCTGAGCGGCGGCGAGCGCCAGCGCGTCGCGATCGCGCGCGCGCTCGCGGCCGAGCCGACGCTGCTCGTCTGCGACGAGGTCACGTCGGCGCTCGACGTCTCCGTTCAGGCGGCGATCGTCGACCTGCTCGCGGAGCTGCAGCGCGACATGCAGCTCGGGCTCCTCTTCGTCACGCACAACCTCGCGCTGATCCGGACGATCGCGGAGGACGTGGCCGTGATGAGCGGCGGCCGTATCGTCGAGTCCGGCAAGGTCGACGACGTGCTCGACGCGCCGCAGCAGGACTACACGAAGGCGCTGCTCGCGGACACGCCGAGCATGGAGACGGCGCTGGCGGCCGCCGAGCGGACATGAGCCGGGCGGTGACGGAGCTCCACGGCCGCGTCGCGGCCGGCTTCGAGCCCGTCGCCGACGAGTTCCACGCCACGGTCGACGGCCCCGGCGCCGCGTTCGCCGCGACCGTGGACGGCGAGCTCGTCGTCGACGTGTGGAGCGGCGCGGCGGACGACGCCGGCACGCCGTGGCAGGAGGACACCCTCGTCCTCGTCTTCTCCGGGACGAAGGGGCTCGTCGCCGTGTGCCTGCTGCTGCTCGCCGACCGGGGGCTGCTCGAGCTCGACGCGCCCGTTGCGCGCTACTGGCCGGAGTTCGCCGCGGCGGGCAAGGAGGGCGTGCTCGTCCGGCACGTCGTCTCGCACGAGGCGGGGCTCCCGGGACTCCTCCCCCCGTTGACGGAGGCCGAGCTCCTCGACGGCGACGGCATGGCGGCCCGCCTTGCCGGCGCGACGCCGTTCTGGGAGCCGGGCACGCGGCTCGCGTACCACGCGCTCACCTTCGGCTGGCTCTGTGCGGAGCTCGTGCGCCGGATCGACGGGCGCTCGCTCGGGACGTTCTTCGCGGACGAGGTCGCTTCCCCGCTCGCCCTCGACCTCTGGATCGGGCTGCCGCCGGAGCTCGAGGACCGGGTGGCGACGCTCCGGCGCGCGGAGGAGTTCGGGATCACGTTCCTCGGCGACGAGCCGGAGCCGCTCCTCGAGTCGCTCTACGGCGCGCTGCTCGGCGGCTTCGTCTGGAACGAGCCCGCGTACCACGAGACCGAGATCCCGGCGGCGAACGCGATCGGCACCGCGAGGTCGATCGCCCGGCTCTACGGCTGCCTCGCCGGCGGCGGCGCGCCGCTGCTCTCGCCCGAGGCGGCCCGCCTCGGCCGCACGGAGCTCTCGCGCGGCCCGTGCGCGGTCACGCGCCGCCCGTACGCCTTCGGGGTCGGCTTCGAGCTGCAGACCGAGCTGCTGACGCTCGGTCCGTCCGCCGACGCGTTCGGGCACACCGGGTCGGGCGGCTCGCGGCACGGCGCCTGGCCGGGCTCCCGCGTCGGCTTCTCGTACGCCATGAGCGAGCTGCGGAGCGAAGAGGGAGACGACCGCGGCCGGCGGATCCTCGAGGCGCTTGCCGAAGCGGTTGCCCGGTGACGCGCTCAGACACGACGCGCGCGCTCGAGCGTCTCCCAGAAGTCGTCGCCGGACCGGACGTAGGGTCCGCCCGGAGCGGCGGGGAGGTCCCAGGAGGCGAGCTCGCCGGTGGCGAGCGCCCGCGCGACGACACGACGCCGTTCCTGGCCGATGCGGACCTCGGCGTCGAGCGCCGCGAGGTCCCAGCGCGCCTCCGTCGCCGCGCGGAGCGAGACGACCTCGTCGTGCCGGGACTCGTCGCGGGCGAGATTCACGCGTTCGCCGGGATCGACGTCGACGTCGTAGACGAGATCGGGCTCGCCGTGACCGCGGACGAGCTTGAACCCGCCGCGCACGAGGGTCACCTGTGCGGAGCGGACACCCTCGGCGAGGTACTCGAGCGGCACGTCGCGGACGGGCGGGGCGTCGCCCTCGAGCGTCGCTGCGAGACTCGCGCCGTCGACCCCGACCGGCGCGGAGCCGCCGCCGAGCTCGACGAGCGTCGGCGCGAGGTCGAGCAGCGAGACCGGCGCCGCGATGCGCCGCGCGCCGAAGCGGCGGGGCGCATGCACGAACAGCGGCACGCGGATCGAGTCCTCGAACGGCGCCATCTTGTACCAGAGCCCGCGCTCACCGAGCATGTCGCCGTGGTCGGAGGTGAAGACGACGACCGTGTCGTCCGCGAGCCCGTGGCCCGCGAGCGCCGACAGCAGCGAGCCGACGTGGTCGTCGACGAGCGAGATCGCGCCGTAGTAGCCGCGCCGGGCGGCGCGGACGTTCTCCCCGTCCACGTCGACGCGGTCGGCCTCGAGCATCGCGCGCAGGCGCCGGGTCGGGAGGTCGAGGGGCTCCGGCGGCTCGGGGTACCGCGGCGCGTCGATCTCGACGCCGTCGTACCGCCGCCAGACGTCGGCCGGCACCTCGTAGGGATCGTGCGGATGCGTGAACGAGGCGACGAGCAGCAGCGGGCGCGACGGATCGCGCGCAGTCTCGGCGATCGCCCGCAGCGCCGCCTCGGCGACCTCCGCGTCGTAGCGGATCTGGAGGGTCTCGCGCACGGGGCCGGCGCGCGTGACGCTCGTCAGGTCGTGGTACCAGGCGAGCCGCTCGTCGTCCTCGAGCCGCCAGTCGGGGATCCAGTCGAGACCCGCGGGATAGATGTCGGGCACGGGCCGCTCCTCGAAGCCGTGCAGCTGGTCGGGCCCGATGAAGTGCATCTTCCCGGCGAGCACGGTCCGGTAGCCGGCGGCCCGGAGGTGGTGCGCGAACGTCGGCACCGACGCGGGGAGGACGCCGGCGTTGTCGACCGCGCCCGTGCGCGACGGCAGCAGCCCGGTCATCAGCGACGCGCGCGACGGAACGCAGAGGGGCGACGCGCAGAGGGCGCGTTCGAAGACGACGCCCTCCGCTCCGAGCCGCTCGAGGTTCGGCGCGCGCACGACGTCGTTGCCGTACGCGGGCAGCGCGGAGGCCGCGAGCTGGTCGGCGATCACGAGCAGGATGTGCGGCCGTGCGGTCACGTGACGCGGCCGGGGTGCGGGCCGTGAACTGGGAGGCGTTCATCACGTGCGCCGTCACCGGCGTCGGCGACACCGTGGGCCGCAGCGACCGCGTCCCGGTCACGCCGGAGCAGATCGCGGCGGCGGCGATCGAGGCGGCCGGTGCGGGCGCTGCCGTTGTCCATATCCACGTGCGCGACCCGGAGACGGGCCAGGGCGTGCGCGACCCGAGGCTATACGCCGACGTGGTCGAGCGCATCCGCGCCTCCGGCGTCGACGTCGTGCTCAACCTGACCGCCGGGATGGGCGGCGACCTCGTCCTCGGCGGCGAGGAGACGCCGCTGCCGCCGGCCGAGGACGGCACCGACATGGTGGGCGCGACCGAGCGCCTCGCGCACGTCGAGGAGCTGCTGCCCGAGATCTGCACGCTGGACTGCGGCTCGATGAACTTCGCGGCCGGCGGCGACTACGTCCTCGTCAACGCGCCGGGGATGCTGCGCGCGATGGCCGGCCGGATCCAGGAGCTCGGCGTGCGGCCCGAGCTCGAGGTGTTCGACACGGGCCACCTCGTGATGGTGAAGGAACTGGTCGCCGACGGGCTGATCGACGACCCCGTCCTCATCCAGCTCTGCACCGGCATCCCCTACGGCGCCCCCGACGACCCGGGGACGCTGATGGCGATGGTCAACCAGCTGCCGCCGGGCGCCGTGTTCTCCGCCTTCTCGATCGGTCGCATGCAGCTCCCGTTCGTGGCGATGGCCGTGCTCGCCGGCGGCAACGTGCGCGTCGGGCTCGAGGACAACATCTGGCTCTCGCGCGGCACGCTCGCGTCGAACGGCGAGCTCGTCGAGCGCGCGGTGCGAATCCTCGAGTCGATGAACGTCCGCGTTCTCGGCCCCGACGAGGTGCGCGAGAAGCTCCGGCTCCGGCGCGCGACGTGACCGGGCCGACGGTGCGGACGGTCGGCCTGCTCGGCGCCGGGGTGATCGGCGGCGGCTGGGCGGCGCGCTTCGTCCTGAACGGGATCGACGTCCGCGTCTACGACCCCGACCCCGACGCGCCGCGGAAGGTCGCGGAGATGCTCGACAACGCGCGGCACGCGCAAGGCAGGCTGACCCTGGCGCCGCTCCCGCGCGAGGGGTCGCTCGCCTTCGTCGAGGACGTGGAGGCGGCGGTGGCCGGCGCCGACTTCGTGCAGGAGAGCGCGCCGGAACGGGTCGAGGTGAAGCAGGAGCTGCTCGCGACGGCGGCGGCCGCGGCCGGACCGGAGGTCGTGCTCGCCTCGTCCACGTCCGGGCTGCGTCCGTCGCTTCTGCAGGCGTCGATGCCGTCGCCGGAGCGTCTCACCGTCGGTCACCCGTTCAACCCGGTCTACCTGCTCCCGCTCGTCGAGCTCTGCGGCGGCACACGGACGGCGCCGGAGACGATCGAGCGCGCGGCGGAGGTGTACCGCTCTGTCGGGATGCACCCCCTCACCGTCCGGACCGAGATCGACGGCTTCATCGCCGACCGGCTGCTCGAGTCGCTCTGGCGCGAGGCGCTCTGGCTCGTCGCCGAGGGGACCGCGACCGTCGAGGAGGTAGACGACGCGATCCGCTACGGCCCGGGCCTTCGCTGGTCGGTGATGGGAACCTTCCTCACGTACCGCATCGCCGGAGGGGAGGCGGGCATCCGGGACTTCATGGCGCAGTTCGGGCCGGCGCTCGAGTGGCCGTGGTCGCGGCTGACCGACGTGCCCGAGCTGACCGACGAGCTGCTGGCGACGATCGAGCGCCAGTCCGACGCCCAGGCCGCGGGCCGCTCCGTCCGCGAGCTCGAGCGGCTGCGCGACGACTGCCTCGTCGACGTCCTCCAGGCGCTGCGCGCGCAGGACGTCGGCGCGGGCGCGACCCTCGGTGCGTGGGAGACGGCGCTGCTCGGGCGCGCGGCGCCCGCCGACGACACCGCAACGCCGCTCCGCCTCCACGAGACGAGCATCCGGCCGGCGTGGATCGACTACAACGGCCACGCGACCGAGAGCTCGTATCTCCGCATGGCCGGAGATGCGACCGACGCCCTCCTCCGCCTGATCGGGGTCGACGCCGACTACGTCGCGGCCGGAGGGAGCTACTACACGGTCGAGACGCACATCTGCCATCTCCGGCAGGCGACGGCAGGTGAGCGGGTTCACGTCACGACCCAGGTGCTCGGCGCCGACGAGAAGCGGCTTCACGTCTTCCACCGGGTGCTGCGGAGCGAGGACGAGGCGCCGCTGGCGACGGTCGAGCAGATGCTCCTGCACGTCGACGCCGACGCCGGCCGCGCGGCGCCGGCCGGCGCCGACGTGCTCGCGCACGTGCTCGCGCTCGCCGACGCGCACCGCTCGCTCGAGCAGCCTGACCGCGCCGGACGCAGGATCGAGATGCCGGATCGCGCGCGGCAGCCGCTCGGCTGATTCCCGCTCGTCAGGGGAGCCCCCGGGGCCACGGCAGTCGACGTGCTCCTGAGCGACTCCCACCGAACGCTCACGACCGTAAAGGAGTTCGCCCCCGCCGTGGCGAACGGCCGGCTCGACAACGGCACCGCGGTCGCCGAAATCAACCTCATCATCTCAGCCCGCCAGCGGCAGCTCGACTCCGCGCTCCACCTGGTCGCCCCGGATCAGATCGGCGCGCAGGCGACGCCGGCGAAGAGACAATTCATGGCGGCGTACGCACCGCTGCGCCGGACCGTGACCGGAAAGACTGCGGCGAGCCTCCCGAACGGGTATTGATCCGCCGCCCGGTCGCACGGACCGAGTGGTGGCGGTTCGGTGACGGTCGGGAGACTGCCGGGAGGAGTCGCGTGCGGCGGGTGCTACTCCGTCGGCAGTGAGCCGCTGCGACCTGCACGTCCACTCGATCCACTCGACGGACAGCGGGAACTACGCGCTCCGTCGCGCCAGGCTCGGCGAGTCGTACACCTCGCCCGAGCGCGTGTACCGCACCTGCCGCGCGCGCGGGATGACGCTCGTCACCATCTCCGATCACAACACCGTCGAGGGCGCGCTGCGCATCGCACACGAGCCGGGCGCGTTCCTCTCCGTCGAGGTGACGACGCGGTTCCCCGAGGACGACGTGCCGCTGCACGTGCTCGTCTGGAACCTGACGGAGGAGGATCACCGCGACCTGCAGCCGTACCGGCCGTCGGTCTACGAGCTCGTCGCCTTCCTCCGCGCGCGCGGGCTCGCGCACGCGCTCGCGCATCCGCTGTACCGGATGGGGCCGCCGCTCACGGTCTCGCACGTGGAGCGGATGATGCTGCTGTTCCGCGTCTGGGAGGGGCGGAACGGCGCGCGCCCGCAGGAGGCGAACGAGCTCGCGTGCCGGCTCGCCGCGGCGGCCGGGCCGGCGTCGCTCGCGACGTTCGCGGAGCGTCACCGGATCGAGCCGGTGCACGACGGGACGATCGCGCTGACCGGCGGGTCCGACGACCACGGCGCGCTCGACATCGCGACGACGTGGACGGAGGCGCGCGGCGAGACGCCGGAGGAGTTCCTCGAGTCGGTCGCAGGCGCCGGCGCCTCGATCGGGGGCGCCCACGGCTCGACGACGAAGCTCGCGCACGCGGTCGCGGCGCTCTTCGTCAACGCGTATCGCGCCGGAGGCGGCGAGCTGCCGGACACGATTCGCGCCCAGGTCGAGCTCCTCTTCGACCGCGACGCCGGGGACGCGGAGGAGCGTCACCGCGAGATCGCCGACCTCGCGTCGCGCCTCGTCCGCCTGCTCGGCGAGCGGGCGCGCTCGGGCGGCGTCGCGCTCGCGTCGCTCCCCGGCGCGGGACAGCGGCTGAGCGCGCTCGCCTACGCCGCCGGGCTGCAGCTGCCGTACCTCGCCACCGCGCATCATCACGCCGGCTCACGCGACGGCCTCGCCGAGATCGAGCGCGGCTTCTTCGGCGCGCCGCGCCGGCCGCGCGTGCCGCGCGCGCTCGTCTTCACGGACACGTTCTCCGAGGTGAACGGCGTCGCCGGGACGATGCGACGGCTCGCCGCCGCCGCGGTCGACGGGAGCTTCGCCGGCTCGGTCGTCGTCGCCTCGCACGCACCGGAGCAGCCCGGCGTCGTGACGCTGCCACCGGACTGGTCGCTGCCTCTCCCGTCGTACGAGGCGATCGACCTGCGCTTCCCGCTCCCGACGGACGTGCTCGCGCTCGTCGAGTCCGATCCGCCCGACGTCGTCCACGTCGCCACGCCGGGTCCGG
>Ga0335085_10006336_pt1 | contig 18714 bp, 17 predicted proteins | sample Lox_Sample_45_FD_206712 | JGI IMG/M metagenome (GOLD analysis project Ga0335085, IMG submission 206712) | Soil microbial communities from Loxahatchee National Wildlife Refuge, Florida, United States - Lox_Sample_4.5 | ecosystem: Environmental > Terrestrial > Soil > Wetlands | place: USA...
GGCGACTTCTATGATCGTCTTGAACCCGAACGCCTGACCCGTTATTACGTCAAGCGGCTCGAAGGTCTAGGTCATAAGGTCACCCTTGACCCCAGCGTTAATGCCTGACCGAAATTTTCGGAACAGAGAAGTCCAGGCAAAGGCTAACGATTGCATTGATCACGCTAACGAAGTACTCGACAAGTTACGGTCAGAAGTGGAGACTGCGCGAAAGCGACCGACGGAATTCGAGTTGAGTCAGGTAGGGCTAGTGAAAGAAAAGCTCAGTAAAGCTTCCTCGGACGATTACGACTGTCTTAGGTACTTAACCTCTCACGGCAAAATAGAACCGGACATCATGAGAGATAACAGGTGGAACGAGGCCGTAAAAGACCTCTGCCAACTCAAACTGGCTCACGAAATAACCGACCCTCCGCCTTTCGTCAAAACATATTGGATTTTGAACCAAGAATTCAAAACGGCACTCCAAACAGTTCTCTACGACAAACAGGCCAGAACTTCTCCTGCCTCAGCAACACCCCAATAGCCCATTACCGGCGGACAACCGGCGGACGAGTGCAGCTGTCATTTGGCATGTGGAATCCTCTTTCGAAGCGCAGTCATTCCCGCGAAGGCGGGAATCCACTTCCTTAATACATTCTGCAATGGATTCCCGCCTTCGCGGGAATGACTGCGTTCGGGGCGTTCAAATGACACCGATGATCCGCAGGTTAAGACCGGCGGCAATTCAGGGTCGGTCCCTCCGGTACCGCAGCCTGTTGCGACTCCGTTCACCGAAGGGTAACTTGCGCCGTAGGGTGAAAGCGAGACAGGAATACTCTGCCGCGTCCCCGCTTCCGAGTGTGTGCTTGCCACGCCCCGTCCGGCTGGCCCTTCGAGACTCAGCGCTCGGTAGTGGGTCAGTTTAAAATCCTCCCGGCACCTTCCCACCTGTCATTCCCGCGCAGGCGGGAATCCATAAGAGATAGAGGTGATCTATCGTCTGGATTCCCGCCTGCGCGGGAATGACAAGTGGGAAGTGTCGAGACAAGAATTGAAACTGACGCGCTACCCGGCGCCCGAAGTGTAAAGATCCGGAACAATGCGTGCAGCATGCCGCTCGCAGCCGGCGAAATCCACAGGCTAAGTTGTTGAAGTGCTTGCCACTAAATAATCCGTCCGGCAATTCTCCCTGGTACCCACCGTCCCGATTTGGCTTGCAACAATGGTGGCCCAATGGTGCCCAATGCTGATGGTTCCGGGGGAAAGATTGAGGCAGGTTCTTGAAGCGCGCGACTGCCTGGGCTGCGGGGTGAGGTTCCGGCCCCGGCACCACCGGCAGCTCTACCACAACCGCAAGTGCCAGCGCGACGCGAAGAACCGGCGTCACCCCGTGGTGCGGCTCAAAGCCGACCAGATCGTCGTTAGAAAACCGCGGCGGCGCGCCCAGGACGGTCAATTTAAGGGTGTAACACCCATAAACCCTACGTCAGCCCGCCTCCATCCGCCCGCGCGTGTCTACGGGTCAAACGGCGAATTTTCACGCTCGCGGGACGCGGCGTCGTTTAGGGAGGTGTTGCGGTATCTGGCGCCCACCAATCCTCGCCTGGTTTTGCGACTGGCCGGCAATTGATGAAGCGCTAGCGAGCATTTCTCAGCAGGATTCGAAAGGGCGGGCTGAAGAATCTGTGTGAAAACTCGTGGATTCCCGCCTTCGCGGGAATGACCGCCTCCGAATAAGACCCTCTAAGTCCAACGATGTCACCTCCCCCTGCGCGGGTGACGCAGGTCTGCATTTCAGGCGATGTGCTGGCCGACGTGGACCCCCGCCTGCGCGGGGGTGACGCCGTTGGATTTACGGGCTCCACTAAAACGCGTCATTCCCGCGAAGGCGGGAATCCACGAGTTTTCACACAGGGTCGAAAATGCGGCCGTCGTCGCCTCGTAGGGCCCGGGCTTGCCCCGGCCCTACGAACCCGCCCGACAAGGACGGCGATTTTCATGACCTTTCGCGGGCCAAGGGCCCCAAGGGACAGACTCTGAAGCCCCGCCCTTCCGCACACACCGACACGATCCTTCGCCCGCAGTCCTCAACCTTCGCGGCTGGCGGCAGTCTCGGCGGCAGCGGGCTCCATCTGAGCCGACTGCTGCACTTTGCTGTGCCGGTGCCCATAGAGCGAATAAACCACCAGGCCCACACACAGCCACGTGAGGAACACCTCCCAAGTGAGCGCGTGCAGCGAGAACATCATAAGCAGGGAAACCGCCATACCCATGATGGGCACGAACGGCACCCAAGGAGTCTTGAATGGCCGGTGCAGGCCGGGTTGCTCGCGGCGCAGAATCCAGACGCCCGCACAAACGATGGTGAACGCAAAAAGCGTGCCGATGCTGGTGAGTTCGTCCAGCGTAGAGATGGGCAGCGACGCGGCGAGGAGGGCGACGCACACGCCCACAACGATGGTTGAGATATAGGGGGTGCGCCATTTCGGATGCACGTTGCCTGCCCAGCTCCACAGCAGGCCATCGTGCGCCATGGTGAAGAAGATGCGGCTTTGACCGAGAAGCATCACCAGCATCGTGGAAGTGAGGCCCCCGATGGCGCCGATCTTCACCAGCATGCTGCCCCAGCGGACGCCTGTCACATCCACTCCCATGGCGATCGGGTCAGCGACGTTGAGCTGACTGTACGGAACCAGGCCCGTGAGCACGATCGCAACCAGGATGTATAGGATGGTGCAGATCACGAGCGACCCGAGAATGCCAATCGGCATGTCTTTCGAGGGGTTCCTGGCCTCTTGCGCCGCGGTCGAAACCGCGTCAAAGCCGATGTAAGCGAAGAAAATAATGCCGGCGCCGCGCAGAATGCCGCTCCAGCCAAAGTCGCCGTAATGACCACCATTTGGGGGAATGAAAGGATGCCAATTGGGTGTGCTCGAAGACCAGTGGCCGGCGAGGAACATTGCCCCGAGGCCCAGGAAGACGAGCAGCACTGAAACCTTCACCACCACGATGGCCGTGTTAAGGTTCGCCGATTCCTTGATGCCCTTGACCAGCACTGCCGTAACCAGGAGGATGCCGATGAGGGCCATCAGGTCGAAGCGAGCCACGACGTGTGGCAGCGCCGCTACGGTGCTGTCGCGCACCGTCATCATCAAGGTGCTGGCCGGCTGCCATTTCCCCTGGTAGTGCACCATGACGGTTCCCGGAGCCGAGGAGACGGAGGCAGGTATCGGGACTCCAATATCCTGGAGGAAGCTGCCGACGTATCCGCTCCAGCCCACAGCCACCGTAGCAGCGCCGAAGGCATACTCGAGCACCAAGGCCCAGCCGATCACCCAGGCGACGATCTCGCCCAGGGTTGTATAGCCGTAGCTGTAAGAGCTGCCGGCGATAGGAATAAGCGCGGCGAACTCGGCGTAACACAGCCCGGCGAAGGCGCAGGCGGTGCCGGCGACGATGAACGAGAGCACGATGGCCGGGCCTGCCGTGGTAGCGGCGACGGGACCCGTGAGGACGAAGATGCCGGTGCCGATGATGGCGCCAATGCCCAGCGTGATCAGGTTAAAGGGTCCGAGCGCGCGCTTCAGGCCCCCAACCTCGCCCTTCGTCTCGCGCAGCAGCAGGTTCAGGTCTTTCTTTGCCAGCAGATTTAAGCTCATATATGGGAATCATCCTTCAGTCATCGTACAATGAATCGGGCTTTTCGGCGTTCCGCGCGCGACGCAATGCCCTAATCTCGGACGTAGGGGCGGCCCTTGTGGCCGCCTGTTAACGGAGCAATGTCGATGGGTACTGCTGGTAGGGCGGCCACAAGGGCCGCCCCTCCGTCACTCGGGGCCGAGGGGCCGTCTAACACGATCAGCCATTCTGAAGGGTAATCGCACGACTTGCAACAGGAGCTTTGGGCTTGGGCTGTGTAGGCTGAAGCCGCGTTCACGCGCTGGCCGTCGTGACCGGGGAAAACGTGACAGAATACAATTGGGGAAACCGCCCAAGCGATTATACGTGCTGTCCGATTCCATTTCAGATTGGCAACTTCCCTGCACGTATTGGAGACACCATCGGGACAATCGTGTGATCAACTTTCTTCTAACTGAGTATCACAGGCACCGCGTGGCACGATTCGCGGTGTGGGTCTTCGCCTACGGCTTAGCGCTCTGGCTGGTGACCCGGTTTTCCGGCAGCGTACCGGGTTTTCTGTGGTTCCTGTTCTGGCTTGCGTTCCTTTTCGTGGCCGGATATTACGTTGTCCGCCTGCTGAGGTTTGTCACCCGGACGCTACTATGGCACTTGCGGCGCCGCTTGATTCTCACCTACTTCTTTGTCGGCGTCGTGCCCATTGTTCTGATTGGGGTTCTCATCTGGCTCGCAGCCGTCATCATAAACGGGCAACTTGCATCGTTCTTGGTTCTCTCAAAACTGAGAGACCGCGCCGCTGAACTTGGGCGGTTGGCTGAGGTGCTGTCCCGGCATGGCGAAAATTTCAGCAAAGCCACGCCCGCCGCGACCGTTGCCGATCTCGGCGACTTCCTCAGGAGTGAGTTGGCCCCGGAGGCTGGCGAATATCCTGACCTTGAAGCGACCTTCAGCCTCGGGTCTATCACCCAGGCATTTCAGGTGCAATCCCGGCAGCCCGTCAGGCCGCTGGCCGCACCGGTGTGGCTGAAAACTGGCGGGTTTGAGGGCATCGTTCTGGACGACAATGAATTGTCCATTCGCAGCGCCGAGCGCGTCAACACTCCGAACGGTAGTCTGCTGGTTGTGCTTTCTCAGCCTTTCACCCCGCAACTGTTAAATGAAATCGGTCAGGGTGTCGGACCGGTTGGCGTCTTATCACCGAAGCACGAGTCAGCGAGCCCAACGCCAGCCCCTAGCAGTGCCGGTCAGCCTTCGAACAAGCCGAAACTCGTCATCACGGCCCCGGTTACCCGGGAGAACCCATCCGGAGAAATGCACACCACAAGGTCGGACGCGTTGCGCGTGCCAGCTTCGAGCGGCTTCTTTGACTTTCCCGTTTACAACCTAGCTTCGCTGCAGCCCTACGGGTGGCAAGGCGATACGCAGAAGATCCAAGACGATATGGGTTGGTTTTACGTCAGCACCAGAGTCTACTCCCTGAACCGGCAACTGCTCTCTACTCTCGGCCAGTTCTCAGGTAACTATTGGATCCTCTTCGCCGTTGCGGCGGTCGTTTTCCTGGTGCTCGAGATGGTCTCTGTCGTAATTAGCTGGCGCCTGACGCGGTCCATTACCACTACGGTCGACAAACTCAACCTTGCCACCGAGCGCGTGAAGGTCGGCGATTTTTCGCATCGTATCGATTTGCCGGCCCGCGACCAGTTAACGGCGCTCGGCGAGGCCTTCGATGGCATGACCGCTTCCGTGCAGCGCCTGCTGACGGAGTCTCTCGAAAAGACGCGCCTCGAAGGCGAGCTCGAGATCGCTCGCGAGGTGCAGAACCGGCTGTTTCCCCAATCGACTCCCGAAGTCACGGGCCTGCGCCTCTACGGACTTTGTAAGCCGGCCCGCACAGTAAGCGGCGACTACTATGATTTTCTGCGGCTCGGTGACGGCCGCGTGGGCTTGGTGGTGGGGGACATCAGCGGCAAAGGTATCTCGGCGGCGCTGCTCATGGCGACACTGCAATCCGCCCTGCACGCGCAGTTCTATGACACGCATTCGAATTCGGGGGCATCATCTGGTTGGCCGGCGCACACTGCTGACGTGGTGAACCGGCTGAACCGCCAGATTTACGCCAGCACGCCACGCGAAAAGTATGTCACCTTGTTTTATGGAGTTTACGACGGGGCCACCGGCAGGCTCACCTACACCAACGCAGGCCACCTGCCCCCGGTGATTTTTCGCCGGGGTAGCATGCTGAGGCTCGACGGCGGAGGCACCGTGGTGGGTTTGTTCCCTTCCGCCCGTTACGAGCAGGTGGAAGTGCAGATTGAGCCGGGAGACATGCTGCTGGCGTTCACCGACGGCATGACGGAGCCTGAGAACACATACGGCGAGGAGTTTGGGGAAGATCGCCTGCTCGATGTGGCTCGCCGCGCGCTCGGCGCCCCGCCTGAGGTTCTCATGGACGAGATCTATCGCACCGTGAGTGATTGGACTGGAAGCTCAGAACTACAGGATGATATGACGCTGGTGGTGGGAAAGGCCGGAGAGTCCGGCCGAGGCGCACCTGAGGCGCTGCCGTGAGGGGTCAGGGTCTAACAGGTGGCGGGTCATAAACAGGTGGCGTTGGTCACGGGCGGCTCGCGGGGCATCGGACGCGAAATTGCGTTGAGCCTTGCCCAGCCGGGCGTCGCCGTGGCCATCGCCTATAGAACCAACAAGGCCGCCGCGCAGCGCGTGGAGGCCAGTCTGCGCTCACAGGGTACCGAGGCTATGGCTGTCGCCACGGACGTCACAGATCCCTCGCGCGTCCAGAAGCTTATCGAAACCGTGGTTAGCCAGTGGGGACGCCTCGACATTCTGGTGAACAACGTCGGCGATTTCCAATGGAAACAGGTGGCGGATTCGAGCCTGGTGGAATGGCACGCGATCGTCGCCTCCAATTTGTTCAGCGTGTTCTACACCTCAAAGTACGCTCTGCCTGCCATGCGTGCCAGGCGCTGGGGCCGAATCATCAATCTGGGTGCGGTGGGCGCCGAGCGGGCCTTTGGTCAAGCGACGATTTCGGCCTATGCCGCTGCCAAGTCCGCGATGGTCGCTTTCAGCCGCTCGCTCGCCCTTGAAGAGGCGCGGCACGGAATTACGGTGAACGTGGTGAATCCACCTATCATGGATGAGAACACTCTATCTCGAGAAGAGGCGGAGCGTGTTCGCGACGCGCGCTTCCCTGCCGGCCGGCCGCCCGCCGCCGAAGATATCGCCTCCGCCGTTAAGTTCTTTGCATCCGAGGAGGCCGGTTTTATTACCGGTCAAGTTCTGAATGTCGCTGGCGGGTGGATGCTGTGAAGTTCGGGGCGTCGAAAGCCGCTCTTGGGTGCCACGTCCGGGCTTTCGTATTGACTCCGCGTACCCTTTTTCGTTCCGTACCGATCAGCCGGGGGGTGCCAGCCACCGCCGCCGAGCTACAAGAAGTCTGATCGAGGATGTGAACGAACTTGCAACAGGCTGCGGTCCCGGAGGGGACCGACCATGAATAGCCGCAGGTTTTAACCTGCGGACTAGCTCGCAAATCGGCAATCGGCAACGGCTCGCAGGCTATGACGCTTCGTTGCGGCGCCGCCAAAGATAAAACACCGGAATTCCCAACGCCACGATACACAAACCCGCCACGCTCTGCATCGCCTTATGTGTGAGAAGCGCCCACTCCACAAAGAGAGCGAACATGATATAGAGCGCGGGCAGCACAGGGTAACCCCAGGCGCGATAGGGCCGCGGAGCGTCCGGACGCTTGTAGCGGAGCCAGAACAGTCCGACGATGGTGAGAATGTAGAACAAAACCACCGCAAAGATCACATAGTTCAGCAGCTCATTGTAAGTACCACTGAGCGTAAGCAACGAAGCCCACACGCCCTGAAAGAGCAGCGAAACGGAGGGCGAGTGATGTTTCCGGCTGACCTGGCCGACGGAGCGAAAGAACAGGCCGTTCTTTGCCATGGCGTAGTAGACTCGGGCCCCGGCCAGCGTGAGGCCATTCATGCAGCCAAACGTGGAAATGATGATGGCGGCTGCCATCAGTCCCGCGCCTTTCGAGCCGAACACCAACTGGGCCGCAGCGGTTGCCACGCGATCCTCAGCGGCGTGCTGGATGGCGCCGAAAGAAAGCACGTGAAGGTACGAGAAATTGCAGGCCAAATAGAGCACACAGATGGTGAAGGTGCCGATGAACAGAGCTAGCGGCAGATTGCGCTTGGGGTTGATCACCTCGGCTCCTGTGAAGGTCACGTTGTTCCAGGCGTCCGAGGAGAATAGCGGCCCAACCAGCGCCACCGATATCACGGTGAGCGTGGCCAAGTCCCAGTGCGCTCCCTGCCAGAATCCTTGACCCGAGGAGGCCGCAGCCAGCGAGTGGCCGCCGCTCCAGGCGAACCCGATGGCGATCACACCCAGCAGCGCAGCTACCTTGAGGGTGGTGAAGATATTCTGAACCCACGCGCCCGTTCGGAGCCCCAAAGTGTTCAGCAGGGCCAGTCCCATCAGGCAAATGATGGCGATCAGTTGCTGAGAGGACAGCGTCAAGGCGATGGGATGTCTCGCCACATCGACTGTGCCGAAGTTCAGCAGAATATTGCCATCCGAGACCCACGGGTAGAAGACACCTAGAAACTTGCCGAACGCCACGGCAACGGCGGCCATCGTACCCGTCTGGATGACGAGAAAGAGGGTCCAGCCGTACAGGAAACCCGATAGCGGCCCGAAGGCCTCGCGCAGGTAGACGTACTGCCCGCCCGCGTGCGGCATCATGGCAGCAAGCTCACCATAGGTAACGGCGGCGGTCACAGTCATGAGGCCGCTGACCACCCAAGAGAGCAGAAGCAGTCCCGGGGAGCCCACCTCGCGGCCAATTTGGGCGGAGACGATGAAGATGCCTGAGCCGATCATCGACCCCATGACAATGGTGCTGGCGTCGTAGAGGCCGAGCCCCTTCACGAGTTCGGGCTCCGCCTTCTTGACTGCCGAAGCTTCGTTGATAGATGTAGCCATCGACAACCCAAGTTGCTGCGGTGACACGTACGGGCGCATGGCACGTAGGGGCGCATGGCCATGCGCCCCTACTCGCTGAGCGCGTCCAGGTATTCGCGAGCCCGGTCCGCCACGTCCGGCGCAGCCAGCAAGCCGGAGATTACCGCAACAAAATCCGCACCCTGTTGCATAACCCGGCGCGCGTTGCTCACCGTTATCCCTCCGATGGCCACCAGTGGTTTCGAAGTTGCTCGGCGCGCCTCGGCGAGGCCGGCAAGACCAACCGTGGGATCAGGGGTGTCTTTGCTAGAGGTCGGGAAAATCGGCCCAAAGGCAAGGTAGTCGGCGGGCGATGCATCGGCGATTCGAAGCTGGTCCAGATTATGGGTCGAGCAGCCCAGCCACCGGCCCGGCTTCAACACTCGCCTCGCCAGTCCTACGGGAAGATCATCCTGGCCAAGGTGCACGCCGTCCGCTCCAGCCACCAAGGCCACGTCGGCGCGATCATTGACGATGAGCAATCCCCCCGAATCATGAATCATGGGAATCAGCCGCCGGACCCCCTCGAACATCTCCCGCGACGAGCCTCGCTTGTGGCGATACTGGAGCAATCGCACCCCTGCGCCGAGGAGTGACTCGCAGACCTGCTCCGTGCTCCCGGCCCCGATCTGTTCAACGTCGAGAATGGCATAGAGCCGAGGAAGCGAGGGTGGAAAGGCCATTCGTCATTAGTCCGTCGTCCGTCGTCCGTTGTCCTTTGCACGTGGATCGTAGCTCGTCGGAGGTAGTTCGTAGTTCGTGGTTCGTCGTTCGTGGACCGCGAACTGGCTTGGCTTTTTCGTTCGTAGCTTGGCTTCGGGACAACGAACTACGATCGACGACCTACGAACAGCGTGCAACGGACCACGGACAAAACCGCAAATCACACATCGCAAATTACAAATCGAAAATATCGGAAATCGCAAATCGAAAATCAAAAATCATCCTGTGCCGTTGCGCGAAAACCTCGACAAGTAATGCGTGTCAAATTTGCCGGCCCGGAAATCGGGGTCCGCCATAATCTTCTGGTGCAGCGGGACAGAAGTTGAAATCCCTTCGATGATGAACATGTCAAGCGCGCGCGCCATCCGGCTGATCGCTTCCGCTCGATCCGAGCCGTGAACCACGAGCTTGGCGATCAGTGAGTCGTAGTAGGGCGGCACGACAGCTTCGGCATAGGCGGCGGTATCGAGCCTGACACCCAGACCGCCCGGCACATTGAATCCGATAATCTTGCCGGCTGAGGGCGCAAAGGTTTCGGGATTCTCGGCGCAGATGCGGCACTCGATGGCGTGGCCTCGCAGGCTGACGGTTTCGGCCGATATGTCGAGCGGCTGGCCGGCAGCAATCTCAATTTGTTTCTTCACCAAGTCGAGGCCGGTTACCATCTCGGTGACCGGATGCTCCACCTGAATGCGCGCGTTCATCTCCAGAAAATAGAGATTACGATTCTCATCCATGATGAATTCGACGGTTCCAGCGTTTGTGTAACCGGTCTCTTTCAGAGCCTCCACTACCTGCCGCCCCACTTCGTGCCGCACCTCGAAGCTGATTTGAGTGGAAGGAGATTCTTCCAGCAGTTTTTGGTGCCGCCGCTGAATGGTGCATTCGCGCTCGCCCAGGTGAACGACCTTACCGTAGTGGTCGGCCAGCACTTGAAACTCGATGTGCCGGGGCGATGCGATGTACTTTTCCAGGTAGACGTCGGGCGTGCCGAAGGCGGCCTGAGCCTCCTGCTGAGCGGTCGCAAAGAAGTGTGGAAGCTCCTCCGACGAGGCTACCACCCGCATTCCGCGCCCGCCGCCACCGGCCGCGGCCTTCACCATAACGGGGTAGCCGATTTGTTGAGCGGCTTCGAGCGCTTCGGCCAGGGACGTTAGGACGCCGGAACCCGGAAGAACCGGCAGGCCGAGTTCCGCCATCTTTTTCCGCGCAGCGTCTTTGTTGCCCATCAGCCGCATCGCCTCGGGCCGCGGACCGATGAAAGTAATGTGTGAAACCTCGCAGACTTCTGCAAAGTGGTCGTTTTCAGAGAGAAAGCCGTAGCCCGGATGGATGGCGTCGGCGTTGGTGATTTCGGCCGCGGAAATGATGCTGGCGATGTTGAGGTAGCTGTCTGAGCTGCGCGCCGGTCCGATGCAAACCGCTTGATCAGCGAAGCGGACGTGCAAGGACTGCTGGTCAGCCTCGGAATAGACGGCCACCGTCTCAATTCCGAGTTCCTTGCAGGCACAGATCACCCGCAGGGCGATCTCGCCGCGATTCGCAATCAGGATCTTCTTGAACATTGCAAGTTACGCGGTGGCAACGCTGGGAGCGCGGGCGTCTCGCCCGCGTGCGCCAGTTCGGAGTTCGGAGTTTGTCGGTTCGAAGTTCCGCGCCTTCCGCGACCAACTCCGAACTGACCAACTCCGAACTGAGAAACTAGGCTGCGGGCGAGACGCCCGCGCTCCCAGCGGTGCCACCTCATTTCTTATGTGAGGGCTTGATGGCGAACAGGGACTGGCTATACTCCACCGGCTGCCCGCTTTCCACGTAAATCCTGACGATCTCGCCGTTCACTTCAGACTCGATCTCGTTCATCAATTTCATGGCTTCGATGATACACAGCACCTGCCCCACGCGCACTTCATCACCTGGCTTCACGAAAGGCTCCCCGTTTGGAGAGGGACTGCGATAGAACGTTCCCACGATCGGTGACTTGATGATGTACAGTCCTTCCGCCGAATCGGACGACGACGGCTCAGAAGGTTGCTCGGGCTCGGTTGAGGCGGAGGTCCCAACCGCCGGGTTGGTCGCCGCAGCAGGCAGCACAGCGGCGCCAGTGGCGAGCGCCACGGGAAGTACAGCCTGGGCCGACGGCAAAGGCACAGCTTGAGACTCTCCCCGGCGGATACGAATGCGAAACCCGTCGCGCTCAATCTCAAACTCGGTGAGCTGGCGATCAACGACAAGATCGATGAGCTTCTGAATATCCTTCAGGCGCCACTCACGGCCCTGGTCGTCGGTACCCTGGCGAGTTTTCTCCGGCATCCCCTCTAGTCTCCGAATTCCGGGTGCGCTTGCAAGCGCGACATTGCCATCGTCAACCGGTATACCAGGACTCCTGTGACGCCGGCGTGAGAATCTCAGGTCCTTTTTCGCCCACTAGAACCGTGTCCTCAATGCGTACGCCCCCGTAGCCCTCGATGTAAACCCCGGGCTCAACCGTGACGACAGACCCTGCAGGCAAGGTCGCCTGCTCGCCGCGCCCCAGGCGCGGTCTTTCGTGCACATCGAGGCCCACCCCGTGACCTGTGCTGTGCGTAAAGTAGTCTGCAAGCTTGCAGCCGGCCAAAAACTGCCGGGCCACGGTGTCAACCTGGTCCCCAGACATCCCGGCGCGAAGCTGCTGCACCGTCTCCCGCTGCGCCGCGGCCACCGACTCATACAACTGACGCGCCCGGCGAGTTGGAGCACCAAGGTAGACCGTGCGCGTCATGTCCGCGGCGTAACCGCCGAGTATAGCACCGAGATCGAGGATCACCAACTCGCCTCGCTGCAATCGCCGGGACGACGCCCGCGCGTGTGGCCAGGCCCCGCGCGGCCCCGAGGCCACAATCGTGCTGAATGCGGGGCCTTCAGCGCCGCTGCATTTCATGCGGTATTCGATTTCAGCCGCAAGGTCACACTCGCGCGCGCCCGGCTGAATCTGGGGCAGCACTTCACGAAACACCTGCGCGGTCACCTCGCCTGCGGCGCGGATGCGTTCGACTTCCCACTGGTCCTTCACCATGCGCAGCTCATCGAGCAAAAAACCGACGGGACGCCAACGCACGACGACGTGCCTCTTTGACGCGCGGACTTCATGACTCAGGCGCCCGAGCTCGGCGCAGGTGAGGTGTTCGTCCTGGTAGCCAACCACTCCGGGACGATGGCGCCTCAGCCACCGGGCCACGGCCCGGCTGAAGGGCTCGCGAGTCTCGGACACGGTTGCACCTTGGCTCTGCTCGCGAGCCTGCAGGGTGTAACGCGGATCAACCCACAAGCAAGCCTGCCGGGGCCCGAACAGTAACACGCCGGCGCTACCTCGGAAGCCGGTAAGGTAGTAGATGTCAATCGGCTTGCTGACCAGCAGAAAGCGTAGTCCGAGCGGTTCCAGACGCTCGCGAAGACGGCTGCGTCTGTCCCGGAAGACGGAAGAGGGAATCTCGGAAATCATTCGTCCATAGTCCTTGGTCATTTGTCCGTTGTCCCTTGCTCGTGGGTCGTTGCTCCGTCCGATGCGAACTCGGTCGCCGCTCGTTCGTCCTGGACGTCAGACTTTAGCCTGTTGCATTTCTTATCAGGATTCGAAAAGGGCGGGGCTTTCAGCCCCGCCGTTACAACGTCGGTTGATATTGGACGTTTTCGCAGGATTCGGCGGGGCTGAAGCCGGCTGAAGCCCCGCCCTTTTCGAATCCCGGGGAGAAATGCAGGCTAGGCGGCGAACAACGATCAACGGACTACGCACGGGCGCTTCGTGACAACGGGCTAAGACCGAGGGTGCATAAAAGTAAAGGCCGCCCCTGTCGGGCGGCCTTTGGAGTCCGCGGGAACAACTTGATATCAAAATTCAGCCTAGCCGGCCAAAGTTACATCTTTGATTCGGCTGCAGCGACCGAGGTGATGGTTAGAGCGTCGCCCTTCACGGTTCCGCTCACCTTCACTTCCTTGCCTTCGAAGCCCTTCAGCTTGTCTTGATCGTCCGTGGTGTAAACTTTGCCGCCTGAAACCACAACCAGCTTCGCACCTCCGTCCGCGCACTTCTTCACGCAAGCCGCGGCATCGTCGCTAGCCGTAGCGTGCTTGGCGCCGCACATCGAGTCACTGACAACTCCCGTAATCGTCTTGGCCCAAGAAAGACAGCCAAAGACCAGCATCACCGCCGCCAGCATCATAAGCTTCTTGCTCATCGAAATGCCTCCTGTTGGATTGGTTGATCGATTTCGCATCCTAACCCGAATCTGCCCGCCCTCCACTTTCGGCTCTAGCCCGAAACCGGAGTGATAGCTCTGTGCGACACCATTCACTCTAATAGGAAGCGTAGCATAGTCTGAAAAGCCTGTTCAAACAAAAGTATACAAATTTTTCCGTTGCCGTCCATCGCGCAACCAAGTACTCCCGAGTGGGGACGGTCGCCCGGGTACCCGTGGGGATGCTGAAAAGGCACCAGGTTTCTCGGGCAAGCTCACGGCGCTCGGATTGTCGGCGGGAGATCCAATGAAGTCGGCGCGCCACTTGTTTACAACTATCCCTGCAAAAATCACGTCGTAGCTAGTGTCGTGGTGTTGTGACGGAGCAGCCTCGCCGAGGCAGCCAACGTGCAGGGGGCCGTCCGTCTGTTCAATCGCCATCAGATGTGTGACGGTGGCTACTTTGGGTTAAAAGAGGAGAATTCAACGTGAAGCAAATCCGCCCCTTTCTTGCACTTACATTCTTTCTGGGTGCAGTCCCGTTGCTGCACGCGCAAGGTTCTTTCGACGTTGCTCTGGGTTTCGGCACCGCCCACGCCAAGGCCACCGGCCTAGGCATTGACGAAAACACCTTCAATTCCTGCACTCCCTCATCCACGGATTTGACTTGCAAGGCCACCCCCAGCATGAGCGGTCTGCTCATGGGCTTTTCAGGAGACGGGATGCTCAACAAGCACGTCGGCATCGGAGGTGAATTTAATTTCCAACCCAGTAAAGGAGACTACGGCCCATTAGAGTACCGGCAGATCTTCTACGACTTCGACGGAATCTACGCGCCGATCAACGAGAAGAGGGTCCAATTGCGTGTCCTCGCCGGAATAGGCGGCACGCGTTCGGCGTTTTCATATTCGCAGACTGCTTGTGTCGGCAGTGCGGTTTGTAACACGCAAACTCTGCCGGTAGGGAATTCCAGCCACTTTCAGGTGCACCTTGGAGCCGGCGTGCAGATCTATCTGACAGGCCATCTGTTCATCCGTCCCCAGTTCGATTTTCACGAGGTTCCAGGGCTGACGGATCAGTTCGGCACTAATCATGTCATCGGCGGCACCGTCTGGATCGGCTATAACTTCGGGGAGATGTAAGGCCTCTATGCCAGATCTCACGACGGCATCGGGCCGAGGCAGCGAGGGGATCAAAATAAGCGGAAAAGCAGGCGAGCTGCGATGCCCATTTTCCGGTGACTTATTCCGCACTGAATTTCATTCTTACCAAACGGTTTTCAGAAGCGGACTGCGGCGGATCATTTCGTCGCGTGTGATCAGGGTCAGGCCCTCGGCCCGCGCCGTGGCCCCGATTAGCCGGTCAGCCGGGTCCCGCGGGTAATCGTCGGGGAATTGAGTCGCGAGTGCGGCGATGTCCGCAGTGAGAGGTTTCACGATCACGCCTTCAATCAAAAGCCGCACGGAAGCCTCGACCGTTCCGTACGCTTGAATTCTTCCGCGCGCCACCAAGGCGGCCAGTTCCCAGAGTGTGATCGCAGCAACGGCCAGCCCCTCCCCTTCGGACCGTGCCTTACGGATCGCGGCCACTGCAGGCTTCGACAGCCGCTTCGAGTCCGCCACCGCCCAGACGAGTACGTGCGTGTCAAGTAAGATCAACGCAACACTTCCCATGCTTCAGGAGGCACGATCGGTGACTCGATGTCACCTGCAATCCGAACCACGCCTTCCAGGCGTCCGATGAAATCGGCGACGTCGGCGGGCACGAGCTTGGCCACCGGCCGTCCTCTCTTCGTAATCAACACCGGCTCGCGAGTGGTTCGGACGTCTTCCATGATCATGAGGCAATGTGTTTTGAATTTGGCTGCAGCCATTTTCTTCATAGTCTCTTCCTTACATCCATGACTACATTATCACGACCACTTCGACTGGGTAAACTAATCTTCGGGGACTCGGCACAGCGCCCACTCTCACCCTGGCCTTTAAGCTTGCGCAGAGCCAGCCGCACAGATGCGCCGAGACTCAGTGGGCGCGCGCGGGTGCAATGGAGAATCTCAGTCCAAGCGCATGCATTACGCGCACGACGGTCCCAAATTCCGGGTTGCCCTCTGAACTGAGGGCTTTGTAAAGGCTTTCTCGGGATAATCCGGCTTGCTTGGCGATTTCCGACATCCCACGGGCGCGGGCAACAGTGCCAAGCGCATGGGTGATAAAAACCGGGTCTTCCGTTTCCAAGGCTTCTTCCATATAAGCGCTTACGGCTTCACTGCTGTCCAGATATTGGGCGGAGTCGTAAGCCGTAGTGTTCAATTTCTTTTTCGCCATGTTCAATCCTCGAGATCAGCCGCGAGCCTCTTGGCGGTCCTAATGTCCTTAGTTTGGGCCCTATTATCTCCCCCGCACAACAGCACGATTAATGTTTGGCCCCGCTGCACAAAATAGACCCGGTAACCGGGGCCATAATCAATCCGAAGCTCGCTGATACCCTTGCCGACCGGCTCAACGTCGCCGGGATTACCAAGCGCCAGTCTGTCGATGCGGGCTGCGATTTTAGCTCGCGCCCGACGGTCACGAAGCCTCGCCATCCAGTTCGAAAAGGCTGCTGTTTGACGCACTTCGATCATCAGCTATAGTAGCCCACAGGCTACAAGCGGTCAACCCTCTACCACCCACCTGGCCACGAGCGCAAAAGCAACCGGCCGGCTGGTGCACAGCGGCGTCGTGTGCATTCGGCAGCAATCGAACCGGTGAATCCTTCGCGGAAGGGACAGCGGTCGCCCGCTGCCCCCCGCACAGACCTGTACGTGCGCTCCTTAGCCCATACGGTTCTTACCTCGGATCAACCGCCCCTCTCAAACGTTCAACTGCAGCCTCACACGGCCGCCTCGCATGGCTCGAAGCAGGGTGGTTGGCTGCTTCTTCCCTGTGCGACTCCTTCGTTCGAGACTCCACACCGGTTTATCCCGGTGCTATCCGGACCTTTGATCTGCTCCAGCCGACCCGGAGCTGAAATCCCGAACACTCACGGATAGAGCCCGCGCAGCTTCACGGCCTCGGCCACACGGCCGATGCCCAGCATGTTGGCGGCAATCCTCATGCTCACCTTGTGCTCGAGGTGAATTTTCAACACCTCGGCAAAGGCCGTCTTCATCACGCGCTCCAGCCGGTTGTAGACGTCCGAAGCCTCCCAGAACAAGTGCTGCTCGTCCTGCACCCACTCAAAGTAGGAGACCGTCACGCCGCCGGCGTTGCACAGAATATCCGGAATCACGAATGCGCCTTTGCTCTCCAAAATCGTATCGGCTTCCGGAGTGACGGGCCCGTTGGCCGCCTCGGCGACGATCTTCGCCCTGACGGCGGGGACGTTGTCCTCGTCGATGGTGTTCTCGAGAGCCGCCGGAATGAGAATTTCGCAGTCGAGAGCCAGCAGCTCCGCGGGTGTGATTTCGCGCGAACCGGGGAATCCCAGCACCTGACCGGTCTTCTCTTTGTAAGCGACCAGCTTGGGCACATCGAAGCCCTCGCTATTGAAGATGCAAGCCTTCGAATCGCTCACCGCAATGACGCGAGCCTGGATTTCATGCAGGAGCTTGGCCGCAATGGAGCCGGCGTTGCCGAATCCTTGCACCACCACTCTCGCGCCCTTAATCGGGATGAACAGGTGTCCGCAGGCCGCAAGGACTGTGTAGAAGACGCCTCGTCCCGTGGCTTCATTACGACCCAGCGAGCCGCCCAATGCGATGGGCTTGCCGGTGACGACCCCGGGAATGGGATAGCCTTTGGTCATGCTGTAGGTGTCCATAATCCAGGCCATCGTTTGAGGATTTGTGTAAACGTCGGGCGCGGGAATGTCCTGCTCGGGACCGATGAGCGGCAGAATCGAAGCCGCATAGCGACGCGTCAGCCGCTCGAGTTCCTCGAGCGTCATGTCCTTTGGGCTGCAAGCCACGCCGCCTTTGGCGCCGCCAAAGGGAATATTCACCACCGCGCATTTCCACGTCATCCAGGTGGCGAGAGCCTTCACTTCGTCTAAAGTTACGTTGGGATGAAAACGGATTCCGCCCTTGGCGGGTCCGCGAGCCGTGCTGTGCTGAACTCGATAGCCTTCAAACCGGTGAATGTGGCCATCGGCCAGGCGAACGGGCAAGGACACTTGCAACACCCGCTCGGGGTACTTGATAATTTCCCGAACATCGGGCTCAAGGTGAAGCTGGTCCGCCGCGAGATCAAAGTTCTGCAAGGCGGCCTCGTACGCATTCCTCGAAACCTTAATCGCCTCAAGAACTGGCATAGTTGCTCCTTTCGGATTTGAACTTGAGAGGCTGAAAAGCCTCGAAAAGTCGGGTAGGAGTGAGGAAGAAGTTCGGTCGAACCCGCCTCTTCCCGGAGTTCATCTTCCGCCTCCCAAACTAACCAATATTGTCTTTGGTTGAGTACGCTGGACTGTGATGGTAGTCACCCGCAGCCGTGACCCGAGTCACTTATCGGCCCCAGGGGCCGGCGGGAATTCGTGCAGGATAGCCATGCGGCGCAGCCATCGCGCCCCACCGGTGGGCGACCTTTTCATCGATCGGCAGCAGGCGACGTGTTCCGCTCTCGTGGGGGCACGTCTTGGGTGCCACCGGTTTTGGGGCGGCCACAAGGGCCGCCCCTACGTTAAACTGCACCCCTACGAGCCCACCAAGCCCAAACGCAAAAGTGAGCAATTTCTGCACACACGGCCACTGATCTGACCGCGCGGCCACTTATTCACAGGCTAAACTCAAGTAAATACGGTCCGAAATTATTCCTCCTGCTTGTCCCGCCAGTACCCACTGTCCCACTTTCACCTGCTACCGTCGGTGGTTGGTAGTCGGTTGTCGGTCGTTGGTGGGTCGGTGCCGGTGCTCGGCAGTTCTCGCAATCTGAAGCGGGAACTAACCTGAAAACCGACCACCGACAACCGACTACCGAGAACCGTCAACTGCGAACCGAAAACCGAAAACCGAGGACCGAGGACCGCCATGTCCCTACGCAAATCACCCCGACGTACCCGAACTTTACTGGCCGCGAATCGCCGCAATTCCCGCAAATCGACCGGCCCGCGCACGGCCGCCGGCAAACGGCACTCCGCGTGG
>Ga0335085_10006337_pt1 | contig 18714 bp, 14 predicted proteins | sample Lox_Sample_45_FD_206712 | JGI IMG/M metagenome (GOLD analysis project Ga0335085, IMG submission 206712) | Soil microbial communities from Loxahatchee National Wildlife Refuge, Florida, United States - Lox_Sample_4.5 | ecosystem: Environmental > Terrestrial > Soil > Wetlands | place: USA...
GTCCGAGCTCGACCGCCTTCACGATCGTCGCGAAGTTGTCGTCGGTCAGGATCATCGCCGCGGCCTCCTTCGAGACCTCGGTGCCGGTGATCCCCATCGCGATGCCGATGTCCGCCTTCTTCAGGGCCGGCGCGTCGTTCACGCCGTCGCCGGTCATCGCCACGATGTGGCCCTTCGCCTTCAGCGTCTCGACGAGGCGCACCTTGTGCTCGGGGGTGACGCGCGCGATCACGCCGATGCCGTCGATCTCCCGCCGGGCCTCCTCGTCGGACATCGCCCCCCACTCGGCGCCCGTGATCGCCCGCCCGGGGATGCCGAGGTTGCGGGCGATCGCCTCGGCCGTGACGGCATGGTCGCCGGTGATCATCCGCACCTGGATGCCGGCCTTGTGCGCGGTCGCAATGGCGTCCTTCGCCGTCGGACGGGGCGGGTCGACGATGCCGACGAGCGTCAGCAGCGTCAGCCCCTGCATCAGCGTGAGCAGGTCGGCATTCGCGTCGAACGTCGCGGGGTCCAGGTCCCGGCGCGCGGTGGCCAGGACCCGCAGGCCCTGCTTGGCGAGGCGCTCGTTCTCCGCTTCGTACCTGGCGCGCACGTCGTCGTCGACCGGCACCGGGTTCAGCGACGCATCGAGGATCAGCGTCGCCCGGGCGAGGAGCTGGTCGGGAGCGCCCTTGACGAAGCAGCGCACGACGTCGTTGCCCGCCGCGTCCTTCATCCGGTGGAACGTCGCCATCAGCTTGTAGTCGGCGTCGAACGGCAGCTCGGCGATCCGCGGGAAGGCGGCCCTCGTCGCGTCCGCGTCGAGGCCCCCCTTCGCCGCCAGCACGACGAGGGCTCCCTCGGTCGGGTCGCCGATCATCTCGCCGTTCTGCACCACCGCGTCCGAGGCGAGGAGCATCGGCAGCAGGAACTGCTCGAGCGGCACGTCCTCCTGCCCGGCGACCCGCGTGATCTGGCCCTCGGTCGAGTAGCCGTTGCCGATGATCGAGTAGCGGCGGCCGGGGATGGCCATCTCGACGGCGGTCATCTGGTTGAGCGTCAGCGTCCCCGTCTTGTCGGAGTTGATCGCGGACGTCGAGCCGAGCGTCTCCGTCGAGCGCAGCCGCTTCACGATCGCGTTCGCCCGGGCGAGCATCTGCGTCCCCATCGAGAGGATCGTCGTCACGACCGCCGGCAGCCCGGTCGGGATCGCCGCGATCGCGAAGGCGATGGCGGCCGTGAAGACCGTGTTGAACGTCTGCCCGCGCGAGGCGTTGAGGATGATCGAGATGATCACCGCAACGCCGGAGATGACGAGGATCTGGCTCGTCAGCACCTTCAGCTGCTTCGTCAGCGGCGTCTCGGTCTCGCCCTCTGCCTGCAGCATCCCCGAGATGTGGCCCACCTCGGTCCGCATCCCCGTCGAGGTGACGACGAACTCGCCCGCCCCGCGCGTCACGTTCGTGTTCATGAAGACCATGTCTGTGCGGTCGCCGAGCGGGGTGTCGGCGGCGGCCACCGCGTCGACGCCCTTCGACACCGGCAGGCTCTCGCCCGTCAGCGCCGACTCGGCGATCTCGAGCGTGGCCGCGTTCAGGAGCCGCCCGTCGGCAGGAACGACGTCCCCCGCCTCGAGCAGGACCACGTCACCCGGCACGAGCTGCTCGGCCGGGATCTGGACGAGGCCGCCGTCGCGGCGGACCCGCGCCTTGACGATCATCATCTTCTGCAGCGCCGCGACCGCCTCGGCGGCCTTGCCCTCCTGACGCAGGCCGAGCACGGCGTTGAAGAGCGTCAGGAAGATCAGGACGATGCCGGTGCCGTACTGCTTGAGCGGCCAGAGGCTGCCGATGCCGGCGACGAGCAGCACGATCTGCATCGCGTCCCTGTACTGGCGCACGAACGCGCGCCAGCGCGGCTCGGTCTTCCCCTCGGCGAACCTGTTCGGCCCGTACTTCTCGAGCCGCGCTGCGGCCTCGGCGGCCGAGAGCCCGCGCTCCGCGTCGACCTCGAGCCTTTGCGTGACGTCCTCACGCGGGAGGACGTACCACGGTTCGGCGCCCTCCTCGACCACCGGAGCGGGCGCGGTCTCAATCGTCGCCATCGCTTCTCCCTCCTATCGGGTTCCGACGAGCTCGAGTCCGGCGGCGTCCAGCGCGACGGTGGTCCCCGTCTCCCCGCGCAGGAGCGCTCCGGCGTTGGCAATCGAGCCGATGGCGGCGACGCCGCCGGTCTGCTCGACGAACATGCAGGCGGCCTGGACCTTCGGCCCCATCGACCCCTGCGCGAAGTCCATCTCCGCGAGCGCCTCCGGCGACGCGCGCCGGATCACCCGCTGGTTCGGCGTCCCCCACTCCGTGTAGACGCCGTCGACGTCGGTGACGATGAGCAGTACGTCCGCGGTGAGGTCGCGCGCGAGCAGCGCGCTCGCGAGGTCCTTGTCGATGACGCCCTCGACGCCGACGAGGCGCCTGCCCGCGGGCACGCGCTCGCGCGTGTGCACGACCGGGATGCCGCCGCCGCCGGCACAGACGACGACGCAGCCCTCGGAGAGCAGGCACTCGATCGTCTCGAGCCCGTAGACCCGCTTCGGGATCGGTGACGGCACGACGCGGCGGAAGCTGCCGCCGTCGGGCTTCAGCGTCCATCCCTTCGCCGACCCGAGCACCTTCGCCTCCTCGGCCGTGTAGAGCGGGCCGATCGGCTTCGTCGGGTCGCCGAACGCGGGGTCGTCGGGGTCGACCTCGATCTGGGTGAGCAGCGTCGCGAGGCGCTTCTCGGGAGGCAGCTCGTTGCCGAGCTCCTGCTGGAGCAGGTAGCCGATCATCCCCTCCGTCTGGGCCCCGAGCAGGTCGAGCGGGTAGACCTCCACCGGCGTGTAGGCCGCGCCCTGGAGCGCCAGCAGCCCCACCTGCGGCCCGTTGCCGTGCGAAACGACGAGCTCGTGCGCGAGCGCGAGCGGCGCCAGCGCCCGGCAGGCGATCCGCGCGTTCGCGCGCTGGTTCTCGGCGGTGAGCGCCTGCCCACGCCGCAGCAATGCGTTGCCTCCGAGAGCTGCGACGACCCGCACCTCAGCCTCCGAGCGTCGCGACCATGACGGCCTTGATGGTGTGCATCCGGTTCTCCGCCTCGTCCCAGACGAGCGAGGCCGGCGACTCGAAGACCTCCTCGGTGACCTCGAGCGCCTCGAGCCCGAACTTCTCGAAGATCTGCTTCCCCACCTCGGTGTCCGTGTTGTGGAACGCGGGCAGGCAGTGCATGAACTTGACGTCGGGGTTGCCCGTCGCCGCCATCGCCTTCGCGTTCACCTGGTACGGCAGCAGCAGGTCGATGCGCTGCGCCCACACGTCGTCGGGCTCGCCCATCGAGACCCACACGTCGGTCAGGAGCACGTCGCAGCCACGCACGGCCTCGGCGACGTCGTCCGTGATCATGATGTGGGCGCCGCTCTCGACCGCGAGCTCGTTCGCGAGGCCGGCGAACTGCTCGGACGGCTGCAGCTCCGCCGGCGCCGCGATGCGGACGTCCATGCCGATCTTCGCGCCGCCGATGAGATACGTGTCGGCCATGTTGAAGCGCGCGTCGCCGAGGTAGCAGAACGAGACCTCCTCGAGCGGCTTCGCGATGTGCTCCCGCATGGTCAGGAAGTCGGCGAGGATCTGCGTCGGGTGCCACTCGTCGGTGAGGCCGTTGTAGACGGGGACGCCGGCCCAGCGGGCGAGCTCCTCGGCCACGTTCTCGCCGAACCCCCGGTACTCGATCGCGTCGTACATGCGGCCGAGGACGCGAGCGGTGTCCTTCACGGTCTCCTTGTGGCCCATGTGCGAGCCGCTCGGGCCGATGAAGGTGACGTGCGCGCCCTGGTCGTACGCTGCGACCTCGAAGGCGCAGCGCGTGCGGGTCGAGTCCTTCTCGAAGATCAGCGCGATCTCCTTGCCGACCAGGGCTCTGTCCTCGCGCCCCTCGCGCTTGGCCGCCTTCAGCTCGGCAGCGAGGTCGAGGAGATAGACGATCTCCTCCTTCGTGAACTCCGCGAGCGTCAGGAAGCTCCGGCCGCGCAGGTGGATGACGGTGCTCATGGTTCCTCCCTTCAGGCGTCGCGGGAAATCGGACAGGTCATGCAATGGCCGCCGCCGCGGCCCCGGCCGAGCTCCTGACCTGCGATCGCCAGAACCTCGATCCCTGCTTTCGCGAGCTTCGCGTTCGTCGCCTCGTTGCGCTCGTAGGCGACGACGACGCCCGGCGCGAGCGCGACGACGTTGTTGCCGTCGTCCCACTGCTGGCGCTCCGCCTCGAACTCGTCGCCGGCGGTCGTGACGACGTCGAGCTTCCCGAGGCCGAGGGCTTCCTGGACCTCCTCCAGGAAGGTGCGCTCGGAGATCACGGCCTCGACACCGCCGTTGCCGTCGGGCGTGTAGAGGATCGGCAGGATCTGCGACACGACCGGCGCGTAGATCGTGACGACGTTCCGGTTGCAGAAGGTGAAGACGGTGTCGAGGTGCATCGCCGCGCGCTCACGCGGCATCCGGGCGCCGATCACGAGGCGCGCGGCGCCCGCCGCGAACAGGTTCTTCGCGAGGATGCTCACCGCCCGGGCGTTGGTGCGCTCGCCCTGGCCGATCAGGAGGACGCCGTCCCCGACCGGCATGATGTCGCCGCCCTCGATCGTCGCGCCGCCCCAGTCGTGATCGACGCCGCCGAACCAGATCGGCACGTCCGTGGCGGTGAAGCGCGGGTGGAACCGGTAGACCGCCTCGACGTTCAGCGTCTCGTGCTGGCGCGCCGGCCAGTACATCGAGTTGATCGAGACGCCGCCGTAGATCCAGGCGCTCGTGTCGCGCGTGAAGAGCTGATTCGGGAGCGGCGCGAGCACGAAGTCGGTCGGCTGCATCGCCCGGCCGATGACGGTCGAGATGTCGGAGGGCAGCTCCTGCACGGTGATGCCGCCGGTGAGCTTCGACGCGAGCTCGTCCGCGGGCATCTCCGTCATCCACGCCGTGAGCTCGTCCGAGAACATCGTCGTGACCTCTTCGGGGCGCAGCCGGTGCGAGAGCACCCACCCCCGCGCCTCGTCGTTCTCGAGCGTCTCGGCAAGGAGCTCGTGCAGGAGGAGGACCTCGACCTCGCGGTCGCGCATCAGGTCGACGAACGCGTCGTGCTCCTGGCGGGCGCGGCGGACCCAGATGACGTCGTCGAACAGCAGCTCGTGGCAGTTCGTCGGCGACAGGCGCTCGTGCGCCTTGTCGGGCCGGTGGACGAGGACGGTCCTGAGCTTCCCGACCTCGGAGTGCGCTCCGAGTGCCGGTGCCGCCACGACGTTCATGTTTGCTCTCCTTTCACGAGCTCAGCTCACCGCCGCCGAGATGCCGACGAACGCGCAGCAGACGACGAACACGGCGCCGAGATAGGGCCAGACGAACTTCAGGTAGCGGTCGTAGCCGACCTTCGACAGCGCGAGGCCGCCCATGATCACGGCCGAGGTCGGCGTGAACAGGTTCACGAACCCGGACGCCTCCTGGAAGGCGGTGACGACGGTCGAGCGGGCGACGCCCGCGAAGTCGGCGAGCGGCGCCAGGATCGGCATCACGAGTGCGGCGTGCCCCGACGAGGACGGCACGAGGAACGCGATCGGGATGTTGACGATGAAGGCGAGGACCGCGAACGCCCCCTGCGAGCTGCCGGAGACGGCGTTCTCCATCCAGTGCAGGATCGTGTCGGTCATGTAGGCGTTGCGCATGACGACGGTGATTCCGCGTGCGAGGACGATGATCAGCGCCGCGCTGAGGAAGTCGGCGGCGCCGGCGACGATCGTGGTGACGGTACCTTCCTCGCCGAACTTGCCGATCAGCCCGATCACGACCGACATCACGAGGAAGAGCCCCGCCGCCTCGGGGAAGTAGAAGTCGTGGAACGTCGGCAGCGGGAAGTTCTTCCCGAACCCCTCCTGCCAGAGGTCGTTCCAGGGGATGAAGCCGTAGATCATCGTCAGGAAGGTGCCGCCGAAGAGGACGAGGATCAGCTTCTGGCGGCCGGTGAGCGGCGGCACGTCGGCGACGAGGCTCTTCGACTGCTCGGCGTCCGCCGGCGAGATGCCGACGACCGACTTCTCCGGCTGCGTGCGGACGCGCCTCGCGTACCAGAGGACGTAGGCGATGCCCAGCGAGACAACGGTGAGCCAGAGGGCGATCCGCAGCCCGATGCCCTCGCCGATCGTGATGCCGGCCGCGTCGGACGCGACGCCGGTCGCGAACGGGTTGACGGTCGAGCCGATCACGCCGGCCCCGGCGCCCAGGAAGACGATCGCCGCGCCGACCATCCGGTCGTAGCCGAGCGCGAGCGTCAGCGGGACGAGGAGCGCGAAGAAGCCGAGTGTCTCCTCCCACATGCCGTAGCTCGTGCCGCCGAGGGCGAAGACCGCCATCAGGATCGCGATCAGCACCGAGCCGCTGTGGCTGAACCGGAGCGCCAGCCGGCCGATGCCGGTCTGGATCGCCTGCGTCTTCATCGTCACGGTGATGAAGGCGCCGACGGCGAGGACGAAGAAGAAGATCGCCGCCGACCCGTAGAGGAAGCCCTCCTCCCACGGGCCGATGAAGCCGTTCGACGCCTCGACGCCGTAGAGCCCGTTCGGCGGCGCGTTCCAGAGCTGCTTGAACCGGTACGAGAAGGAGGTGTCGACGCAGTTCTCGCCCGGCACCGGCTCGACGGCGCCGGGCGCGGCCGCCGCGTCCGTCGGCGCCACGCCCGTCTCCGCCGGGGACGGGACGTCGAGCGACGCGCCCTGCGCCTGGACCGCCGAGCAGGACGGGAGCTTGTAGTAGGTGCCGGGCACCGGCGCTCCGGTCGTCGCGTCCGTCTTGTACCGCCCGGCCGGGATGAAGAACGCCGCGATCCAGACGAGCAGGAGGACGGCCGCGAGGACGGTGAAGGCGGTCGGGAACTTGAACTTCTTGCCCGGCGCCGCGTCAGGCTGAGACGGCGGCGGGGGCGCCGGATCGTCAGCCGGCCGCGTGAGCGTTGCCTCCTGGGCCACCCCTCGATCGTCCCTACGCGGGGCGCTCGCAGCATCACCCCATGCGGACGATCGAACGGGCGCCGAGAACGAGATGAGCGGCCTCCGGGAAAGCCGCCCATCTCATCGCCCCCGCCCCCTTGCGTCGGAGGAGCGGCTCCCCAAAGCCGCTCCCCGCTTCCTCCGTCCGGAGGAACCTGTCAGGTGCCCGCGCCGACCGGCTCGCGGGTGCTCTCGCCGTGGAGCGCTTCCTGCAGCTCCTGCTGTGCCTCGTTGGAGAGCGACGTCTTGAGCACGGTGCCGCCGTACTTGCTCAGGGCCGCGATGGCCTTGTCCGGCGTGACCTTCTCGACCACGAGGAAGAGCGCCGACGTGCCCGGCTTGAGCATGTCGCGAACCTGGTTCATGAACGACTGGTCGATGCCGGAGGCCTCGAGCTTCCCCATCAGCGCGCCGATGCCGGCGCCGATCGCGAGGCCGAAGAACGGGACGAAGAAGAGCAGCCCGAAGAGAAACCCCCAGAACATGCCCCACGTCGTGCCGCCGGCGACCGGATGGTGGTTGGTCGTGACCTTGAGCTTGCCCTCCTTGTCACGCACGATCGCCGCGATCGCGTCGGGCTGGATGATCAGGTCGGCCGCCAGGCGCTCCGCCTCCCGAGCAGCCTCGTGCGCCGTCGTCTCGTCCGGGTATCCGATAGCAATGAGATCCGCCATTTCCTTCCTCCTCGGTCAGTCGGCGTCAGTAGACGGAGGCTTCGGTCATGGCGGGCCGGCTGATCATGTAGATGAGCGCCCCGATCAGCGGCAGGAAGATCAGCAGCACCGTCCACCCGGCCTTCGCCACTCCGGAATGATCGGTCCGGCGGAAGTTGTCGATGAGGAGGAAGACGAGGAACGAGACCCAGATCAGCCATGCGAAGAAGATGAACATCGTCCACATGATGTCCAGGAATGGATAGCTATCGGCAAGCATCGAAGGGTCCTCTCTGTCGTCGTTGGCCTTGCGGGTCTACGACACCACCACGGAAGCGGCGAGCCATCGCCCGGATGGGATGACCGAATACCGAGGGGACGCACTGGGGCGTCCCCTCGACCGTTCGCCTTTGCCGCGACGTTCCTAGGTCCGCCTGCCGCCGTACACGGCCAGGGCGTAGATGATGAGCATGTCCATCGTGAACACTGCGGTTGCCCAGAACGGGTAGGCGTGGAAGAACCCGAGCTGGCCCCACGCGTTGACCCCGGCGACCGCGATCCCGAACCAGCGGGCGAGCCCGCTCCCGCTCACGATGGTGAAGGCGGCCAGGAGCTCGAGCAGCCCGAGGACGAGGATGATCCAGCCCCACGTCTTCAGGTCGCTGAAGACGTACGTCGCGTGCTTCGTATAGACCTTCGAGTTGCCGATCGCCAGCAGCCCGTTGATGACGTTGTAGGTCCCGGCGAACGCCAGCATCACGGCGGCGTAGAACAGCCAGCCGGTGCCGCGCGTCAGCCGCTCGTCCGCCCGGGCGAGCTCGCGCTCGTACGTCGAGTCCGTCGTTGCAGCCATCGCCAACCTCCTTCCTCTCGGTCGCGGCCAACGAAAGCGCAGCGGCCGTGGCTGGACATCGTCCCGATCGGGTGAGGCTCGGCGCCGCCCGGACGGCCAGTCTCGGCCCGATGCAAGCAGACGGCGTCCGGGTCACCTGGCTCGGCCACAGCACCGTCGAGCTCGAGCTCGACGGGGTCAGGCTCCTGACCGACCCGGTCCTGCGGCGCCGCGTGGCCCACCTCCGGCGGGTCGCGATGGCCCCGCGCGAGCTCGCGACGCCGGATGCGGTGCTGGTCTCCCACACCCACTACGACCACCTCGACCTGCCGACGCTGCGACGGCTCCTCGACGTGCCGCGAGTGATCGTGCCGCGGGGGGCCGGCACGCTCCTCCGCCGGCGCGGGTTCCGGGGGGTGGTCGAGCTGGCTCCCGGCGACGAGCTCGAGGTGGGGCCGGTCGCGGTCCGCGCGACGGAAGCGGTTCACGGCGGCTGGCGTCCCGGCGTCGCGCGCGACACGCCGCCGCTCGGCTTCGTCGTCGCCGGCTCGGCGACCGTGTACTTCGCCGGCGACACCGGCCTCTTTCCGGGCATGTCCTCGCTGGTGCCGGCTCTGGACGTGGCGCTACTGCCGATCGGCGGCTGGGGACCCCGGCTTCCCGAGGACCACCTCGACCCGGAGCGAGCCGCGGAGGCGCTCGCGCTGCTCGAGCCGCGCCTCGCGATCCCGGTGCACTGGGGCACGTACCGGCGGCTCGGGCTGCGGCCGGAGCCGGCGGCCTCCGAGACGCCGCCCGAGCGGTTCCGGCGCCTCGCCGCCGAGCTCGCGCCCGAGGTCGAGGTCGTGGTGCTCGAGCCGGGCCAGTCGGTGCAGGTTGCGCAGGCCCTACGCGCATGATCCGCTTCGGCCCCGGGGTGTGGGGGACACCGGACGAGGCGGCGAGCCGGGAGCTGCTCGTGAGCGACGGCCTCGGTCGCCCGGCTGATCCGCGCCCGCAAGCAGCTCGCGCCAGCCGGCAAGGACGTCGTGGAGCGCCTCGGCGCCGGACACGGGCCCTTCCGGGAGCGGGAGCGCGACGGGGCTGAGCAGGAACGGCCTCGTCTGCGGCCCACCGAGGCCGCCGTGAAACGAGATCAGCTCCTCGAACGCGCAGCCCTCCTCGAGTGCCGGGTCGTAGAAGCTGCCGACGAGGACGTCCGGGGCGTGCGCGAACCCGCTCGCGCGGAGCAGGTGGCGCGCCGCCGTCGGCGCGAACACGGCCAGGGGGTCCTCGCCCTCCGCCCGGCCCTCGTCGAGGTACCGGGCGCCGCGAGGCCCGAGCACGATCGCGCCGTGCTCCTCGGAGCGCACGAGCAGCCAGCCGATGTGCGGGTGCTCGCGCAGCGAGCGCAGCAGGTCGGGATAGCGCTCGTCGATCTCCTCCCGCGTGAGCCGCCGGGGGAGGTCCATCAGGTAGACGAGCCCGAGGTTCCCCGACGCGAGGACGACGACGTCGGTGTCGACACCCTCGGTCTTCCCGCCCGGCGCCGCACCTCCGGTCGCCTCCTGCACGGCGTGGCTCACCGCGCGATCGTTCTCGTCGCCGCTCGTGACGCCCGAGACGCTCCCGGACGCGATCGACCTGCGTACGAGCTCGTCCAGCGTGTAGCCGTTCCGCTGCGCGAACGTCGCGCCCTGCGTCTGGCCGTGATCCGAGAGAACGACGAGCTCGTACGGGCGTGCCGCGTACGGCCGCGCGCGCTCGATCCGGGCGAACTGCTCGTCGAGCTTCCGCAGCGCCTCCAGCGTGTCCGCGCGCTCGAGCCCCGAGTGGTGGGCGACCTCGTCGTAGCTCGAGAAGGTCGCGTAGACGGCGGGCCGGCCCTTCATCATGTCGGAGAGGACCCCGTAGACGATCAGGTCGCGCACGACCACGCACACCGCGCCCCGCACGAACGGATACTTCCCGCCGCGATGGCCGATCGGCCGCACGCCCCGCCGCGCCGCTCGGGCGGCGGCGGTCCACTCGAGCACGACCTCCCGGGCAAAGAGCACCAGCGCGCGCGTGACGTTGAAGCCGTTGGCGAGGAACGCCCGGTAGCCGGGGTTCGCGCGCTTCTCCTCCTCCATCCTGCTGACCGTGAGGATGACCTCGGACGCCTCGCCGGAGAGAAGGTTGCCGCGGCTCGCACCGCCGTCCACGAGGAGCCCCCGCCCGGTCGCCAGCCTTCGCTCGAGCTCGGCGCAGTCGCGCGGCGCCGAGCAGGTCATGATCCTCCCAGTCTCCTTCTCCACCCACCTGAACGCCGGGATGTCGTCGTTCGAGCCGAGCAGGATGCCCGCCTGGGAGGCGCCGGTCTGCGACGAGAGGTCCGTCTCCCACTCGGTCAGCCGGTGCGTCCCGTCCGCGAGCCACCGCGCCATCGTCGGCGCGTGACCGCTCCTCATGGCGAGCTGCAGCACCGGGTAGGCGAGCCCGTCGACCTCGAGGAAGACGATGCCGGGCTCGTCGGTGATCGTCCGCCCGCCGGCCCGGCGCGCGATCCGCTGGACGACGCGGAACGCATAGACGTCGTCGTCGTTCGTCCCCAGGGCGACGTCGACCGCGACCCCGACCGCCGACGCGACGAGGCTGACCGCGAGCGCCGACCAGAACGAGCTGACGGTCAGGTCGCCGTCCGTGAGGTTGTCGACCGCGAGGAGCATCGCGGCGTCGAGACAGAGGACGAGGAGGAAGCCCAGGAGCGCGGTGAGCGGGAGGCGGAGGGCCGCGATCACGGGCGGCAGCACGGCGTTGATGACCGCGATCGCGGCGACGGCGCCGAATGCGCCCCGGAAGCTCGAGACCGATGCGCCCGGGACGATCCAGGCGGCGACGGAGAGGGCGACGGTGGAGACGAGCCAGGCGACGACGAGCGGCAGCGGCCGGAAGCGGGGGCGCACCGGCTTCCATCTCGGCGGCATCCCGCGTTCCCCTTCCACCGCTGCCAGCGTCGCCGCGGAGCAGTCGGCGCGAATCACCCGATGCGGACGATTTGCGGCGGGAATCGGGGCTTCAACCGCTTTGGACGATGCCGCCCGGCGGTCCGGGCGGCACGTTGATCCGGATGAGATCGCCGTGGGTCCGGGCGGCCGCGGCCGCGGTGGCGTTGGTGCTCCTCGGGTCGGGCTGCGGCTCGAGCGGGACGAGCACGACCACGCAGCTCTCGGCCTCGTCGTGGGCCAACGGCGTCTGCAACGCCGTCCACTCGTACGCCGACCAGCTGAAGCGCGCAGCCGACACGTTCAAGGAGAACCCGACGAGCGCCGGCCTCCGGCGCGCCCTCAATCAGGTGCAGTCGGCGACCAGGACGTTCAAGGCGAACGTGAAGGGGTTCGGCCGTCCGGAGACAGCGGCGAGCAAGCAGGCGAAGCAGGCGATCGACTCGCTCGCCTCGGAGCTCTCCCAGGCCACCGACACGGCACGAGCCGCTGCCGCCTCCGCCCAGGGCGTCACCGGCCTGCTCAATGCCGTCTCGGTGATCGGCGACACGTTCGTGAGCGCCCGCCAGCAGATCTCGGCCACGGTCACCGAGCTCGGCAAGCTCGGCCGCGGCGAGCTGAAGGACGCGTTCGCGAGCTCCGACTCCTGCAAGTCCCTGGCAAGCGGTTGACGATCGCGCCGCTCGAACCGGACCGCCTCCGCCATGACGGCACGTCGTGGCTCGAGCTCGGCGCGCAGCTCCTCGAGCGCGCGAGCGACCGGCGCCTGCCGCCGGCCGAGCGCCTCGGCCTCTGCGCCGCGGTCTCGACCCTGCTCGACGACTTCTTCGCCCTTCGGGTCGTGAGGCTGGTGGAGCCGGCGGCGACCGGCGCGCACGGCGCGGTCGTCGAGCTCCAGGCCGCGCAGGACCGGCTCTGGCTCGACGAGCTCCAGCCCGCGCTGCGCGGGCACGGCGTCGACCTCGCCCGCATCGACGAGTGCGACGAGGTAGCCCGGCGCGCGCTCGCGACGGAGTTCGACCGCTGGGTGCACCCGCTTCTGACGCCGATCGCGGTCGGGCCGTCGGCGCCGTTCCCCCGCGTACGCTCGCTCGGGCTGGGCGTCGTGGCGCTCGTCGACCGTCCGGGCCGCCGCACCTTCGTCTGCGTTCCGATCCCCCGGAGCCTGCCGCGCTTCGTGCGCGCGCCCGGCGGCATCCACGTTCCGGTCGAGGAGCTGGTCGTCAACTGCCTCGGGGTCCTGCTCGTGACCGACACGGTCGCCTTCGCAGCCGCGTTTCGCATCACGCGCGCGGCCGACGCCCTCCACGGCGACCTCGAGCCGCGGCGGCGCGGGTTCGGCCCCGTCACGCGCCTCGAGCTACCGGCGGGGACGCCGTGGGAGCTCGAGTCGAAGCTCCACGAGTCGCTCCGTCTTCCGCGTGGGGTCACGTTCACGACTGCGGCGCCGCTCGGTCTGGCGGCGCTCGAGGATCTCGCTCAGGCCCCGTAGGCCGTCGCGCCGCCGCCGTCGCCGTCACCCGGCTCGAGGAGCTGCGTCGAGGGCGCGGAGCGCGGCTCGGGCACCGCGAGCCCGAGCTCGAAGGCGCGGCTGATCGCCTCGCTGCGCGACGAGACGCCGAGCTTGCGGTAGATGGAGATCGCCTCGGTCTTCACCGTGTTCCGGGAGATGCTCAGGCGGTCGGCGATGGCGCGAAACGACAGGTGCGTCGGCAGGAGCGGGAGCAGCCGGAGCTCGGCCGGCGTCAAGCTGGCGGCGCGGCGCCGGTCGTCCTCTTCGCCGGCCGCGAGATCGGCGCGAAGAGGGGCCGCCTGCTCTGCGAGCACGCCGAGGGCGGGCCGCACGGCGAGGAGCGCGTCGACCTCGTCGAGGAGCCTCGCAGCGGTGGTGACGTCGGCGAGCGCGATGTGTGCGCGCGCGAGCTCGAGGCGCGCCTGGACGGCGAGCCACGGCACGGCGTGCGTCGCCTGAGGCAGGAGATCCATGCTGCGCTTCAGCAGGCGCCGTGCCTCGAGCCACTCGCCGTGGCGGAGCGCGAGGCGGGCGCCGACGACCCACGCGAGCAGCGACTGGAGCTGGGTGACGTCGCCCATCTCGGCTGCGGACTTCGCGGCCGCCGCCATCTCCTCCGCACGCTCCCAGTCGCCACGCGCGGCCGCCACGAGCGCCGACTCGGCGAGCGCGAGGCTCTGCAGCCCCGGCAGCTCCGAGCTGCGCGCGCCCTCCGCGGCGGCGGCGAAGGCGCTGCCGTCGTCCCGGCTGCCGCCGAGCAGCCGGGCGACGCCGAGGGCGAGAAAAGCGGCCGGGCGGACGACGCTGTCGGGCGGCAGCTTCGAGACGGCGAGCTCCGCGTCGCGGCGCATCCGCTCCGGCCCGCTCCGGCAGAGGACCGCGCGCAGCACCGCCTTCCAGGCGTCCGGTGTGGGGCTGCCGTCCGGCATCGCGACCTCGTCGCCTTGCTCGGCTGCCGCCGCCAGGCGCTCCGCACGCTCCGCGCCCCCGGTCAGCGCGGCCACGAGCGCCGCATACACGGTCAGCGCCGGGTGGCGGCGCAGCAGCTTCGGGTCGTCGAGCCGCTCGAGCCACTGGTCGAGGAGCTCCCCCATGCCGGCATGCCAGAGGCGCTGCGCGTTCGACTCGATCAGGCGCACGAGCGAGTCTCGGCGCCCCGCGTCGGCGTAGTGGCGCATCGCCGCCTCGATCTGGCCGTGCTGCTCGAACCACGCCCCCGCACGCTCGTTCAGTGCCGCAACCGCCTCGGGAGGCTCACGCAGCGCAAGCTCCTCGAGCAGAAGCTCCCGGAAGAGATGGTGGAGCCTGAACCAGCTCCGCGTCCGGTCGAGCGGCACGAGGAAGAGGTTCGTCCGCTCGAGCTCCTCGAGCCGCTCGAAGCAGTCGGCGCGGCCTGTGATCGCATTCGCCAGCAGGCCGCTGATCCGCTCGGGGACGGCGATCGCGCGCAGGAAGGTCAGCTGGTCCGGCGACAGGTGAGGGACGACCTCGCGCCGGAAGTAGGCGTGGAGGTCGGAGCCGGGGCCGGTGCTGCCGACAGGCCCACCCTGGCCGCGCTGGGCCCTGATGGAGAGGACGCCGAGATAGAGGCCGGCAGCCCAACCCTCGGCCCGTTCGTTCAGCTCGGCCACCTGGGCGTCCGGCACGTGGACACCTGCCAGCCGGAGCAGCGCGCGCGCCTCGCGGCTCGCCAGCCGGAGCTCGTCGCGCCCGAACTCCGCCAGCCGGCCCTGCGCTCGCAGGCGGGCGAACGGAAGGTCCGGCGCCGAGCGGCCGGCGAGCGCGAGCTGCGACCCGGGCGGCATCGCCGAGGCGAGGGTGCCGAGCGCGTCGAGGCACGCGGCCGTGCTCAGCGCGTCGACGTCGTCGATCACGACCACCACGGGGTCGGCGTAGCCGTGGAGCGCGTTCGCGATCCACGAGACGACCGCGTCCACCGGAGTCGGCTTCGCATCCAGCAGGCCGAGCGCCCCCTCGGCGGGAACGCCCGCGGCGCAGAACGCCAGCACGAGCCGCGCGAGGAACGTATGGGGGACGTTGTCGGTGCGGTCGACGGTGAGCCAGCCGAACTCGCGCCCGTCCCGGGCAGCCCACTCCTTGAGGAGCGTCGTCTTCCCGTAGCCCGCCGGCGCGAAGCTGGCGACGAGGGATGCGCTTCGCGAGGCGCGCAGGCGGTTCACGAGCGCCGCTCGGGAAACGACCCCCGCCGGTACCGGAGGTGGCCGGTAGGCGCTCGTGCCGAGGCTTCGAGCCGGAACTTCCTCGGTGGTCGTCATGTCACCAGCTCCGGCAGCAGGGAGCGTGCACCGTCGATGAACCCGAGCTCGACCGCCGCCTGCACCGCCTCCGTGCGGGAGGTCACCTGGAGCTTCCGGTACACCGAGATCGCCTGCGTCTTCACGGTGTTCCGGGAGATGCCGAGATCGGTGGCGATCTCGCGGAAGGTGAGGTGCGTGGCCAGGAGCGGCAGCAGGCGCCGCTCGGCGGAGGTCAGGGTCGACGCCCATCCCTCGATCGGCTCGCGCGCGACACGGAGCTGCTCGTCGAGCGCGGCACACGCGGCGGTGATCGTTCCGAGGTCGAAGCCGCGCCGGAGCAGGTCGGTGACCTCGGCCGTGAGGACAGCTGCCTCGTTCAGCTCGCCGAAGGCGAGGTGGACGCGTGCGAGCTCCAACCGCACCTGCGCCGAGAGCCACGGCAGCGCCCACGTCAGGCGGGGCAGGAACGGCCTGATGCGCTCGAGCTCTCTTCCGGCGTCGAGCAGGTCGCCCGCGTGCGCGGCGACGCGCGCCGCGGCGGCGAACACCAGGGCGCTCGGCAGGTGGTCCGCGAGCCCGGCCTCGCGGATCGTGTCGAGCGCATCGCGGGTCAACACGTCGGCCGTGCCCCACTCGCCGCCGTCGAGCGCGAGCAGCGCCAGCTGGGCCAGCGCCACCGCCAGCTCGTCGGCCGCCCCGGAGGTCGCCGCGGCCGCCGCAGCCCGGTCGAACACCTTCTCCGCACGCAGCGGGTTCCCGGCGAGCAGGTAGGAGGTTCCGAGCGCGACGAGGGCGGTCGCCTGCCACGGCTCGTCGGCCTCGGTCGCGCGGATCGCGCACTCCGCCTCGGCGCGCATCGCGTCGACGCCGTCACGGCAGAGCCACGCCCGGATGGCCGCGATGCAAGCGGGGGCAGCCGCATACGGAGGCATGACGGCGTCCGTGATCAGCGCCGAGCGGTCTGCAGCCTCCGGCTCGCCGAGGAGCGCATGCACCCGCGCGCTGAGCATCGCGACCGTCGGATGGGCGCCGAGCACCACCTGGGTCTCGAGCCCCTTCAGCACGTCGCGATAGGCCGCTAGACGGCGCTCGCCGCACGGGCGCGGCTCCATCGTCTCGAGCAGGAGGAGCAGCCGGTCGTCGTCGCGGGCGCTCCAGGCGTACCGGATCGCGCGATCGATCTCGACCTCGCTGCCGCCGCGCGTCCAGTGCTGCTCCTCGTAGAAACGCGACGCCTCGCCAGACAGGCGCTCCAGCACGTCGGGCTCCTCCCGCTCGAGGTCCGCCGCCAGGAGCTCACGCAGGACGTTGTGCAGGCGGAAGCACCGGCCTCCCCGCGCGATTCCACACTCGTGCTCCGCGGGCATCACGAGCGCCGTCCTCTGCGCGATGGCGTCCAGCTTGGGCGCGGCGTCGTGCGTCTCGCCGAGCGCGTCCGCGATCGGGCCGCAGACATGCTCGAGGAAGGCGGTCCGGCGGAGGAGCATGACCTCGTCCTGTGTGAGGTCGCTGAGCACCTCGAAGCGTATGTAGTCGGCGACGATGCGGTCGGCGGCGCTGAACTCCGGCCGGCGCACCCCGTCTGCTCGCTGGGAGAGCAGCGAGAGCGCCGCGAGATACAGCGCCGCGGGCCAGCCTTCGACGCGGTGGTTGAGCTCCTCGACCTGACCGTCGGCCAGCTCGACGCCCGCTGCCGCGAGCAGCGCGCTCGCGTCCTCCGGGCCGAGCTGGAGCTCCGCGGCGCCGACGTCGATCATCGTGTACCGCGACGCCAGCCAGTCGTGTGGAAGGAGTGAGAGCCGGCGACCCGAGAGGACGAGCTCGCAGCCGTCGGGGAGGGCGTCGAGGACGGCGACCACGATCCTCCGGGCCGCCTCGGAGGTGAGCGCCTGTGCGTCGTCGACGACGATCACGACCGGCTCGTCGACGCCCGCGAGCGTCTCGGCGAGAAGGGAGGTCGCCGCCGCCTCGGCCTGGCCGGCCGCGAGCGCCGCGAAGACGGGGCCGCAGTCGCAGCCGGCGCGTGACATCGCGACCGCGAGGTACGCCAGGAAGACGGCCGGCTCGTTGTCGCCCTCGTCGGCGTTCAGCCACGCGAAGCGGCGCCGGTCGCGGCTCGCCCACTCGGCGAGCAGCGTGCTCTTGCCGTACCCGGGCGGCGCGGTGACGAGGACGAGCGGCTTGCGCGTCGTCGAGAGCCGGTGGAGCAGTGCGCTCTTGACCGCGGCGCCGCCTCGCCGCGGTGGAACCTCCAGCTTTGCCTGTCGCAGGAGGAAGCTCTCGTTCGGTGCCGCGCTCGAGAGGAACGCGGGCGGGCTCATGATGCGCCTACGGGATGGTTCGGCAGCTCGTGACGGACGCGGTCGACGTGCATTGGGGCCTCCAGGGGGGGTTTGGCTGCTCTTGACTCACGCCGCAACTCGACGGCAATCGGATCTGACGCGAGGAGCGTATGACCCGGGAAGATCTCTCGCCGTCCGTGGATCCTCGGAAAGATTCTGCGTAAAACACCAGGATGTTCTCCATTTCGACCCTCTTCGCGGGGGGGGCGGGCGATACATGACGCATGCGAGACGATATGTGTGCGGGTTATCGCGCCTCAATAGAGCACGCTTGTGTCCGTTGCCCGGGCTGGCGCACCCCGAAAACCGGTGTCAACCGAACTCCGATTCTTCGGTTAACCCCAGCTTCCGTGCGGGACGCCCAGAAATCGGTGAAATACCCGAAGACGTTCGCCCGCGCTGCGCCCTACTCTACTCCCAGTGGAGCCGGTACGCGTGGTCGTCGCCGACGACAATCTCCTGATCAGGGAGGGCATCGTCCGCGTTCTCGAGCAGGAGCCGGACATCGTGGTCGTCGGCACCGGCGAGGATCAGGAGACGCTGCTGCGCGCGATCGAGGAGCAGGACCCGGACGTCGTCGTCACCGACATCCGGATGCCGCCCACGCACGGGATGGAGGGCATCACTGTCGCGCTCGGCCTGCACGAGTCGCACCCGGGCACGGGCGTCATCGTCATCAGCCAGTACGCCGACCCGGAGTACGCGGTAGCGCTGCTCCGGCACGGCTCCGCGCGCCGGGGCTACGTGCTCAAGGACCGGCTCGGCGATCGCGCGGAGCTCGCCGGCGCGATCCGGGAGGTCGCCGCAGGTGGATCCGTCGTCGACCCCCAGGTGGTCGAGCGGCTCGTCGAGGCGCGCCAGAGCGACGGTGACTCTCCCATGCGGTCGCTGACCGAGCGTGAGCGCGAGGTGCTGGCGCAGCTTGCGACGGGCAAGAGCAATGCCGCGATCGGCCGTTCGCTCCAGATCGGCAAGCGCGCGGTCGAGCACCACGTGGGCGCGATCTTCGCGAAGCTCGACCTCCCCGAGGAGGAGGACGTCAACCGGAGGGTGACCGCGACGTTGATCTATCTGGCGGCCCGCGCCAGGCAGGAGGACTGACCTCGCGCCCTCGCTG
>Ga0335085_10006338_pt1 | contig 18713 bp, 13 predicted proteins | sample Lox_Sample_45_FD_206712 | JGI IMG/M metagenome (GOLD analysis project Ga0335085, IMG submission 206712) | Soil microbial communities from Loxahatchee National Wildlife Refuge, Florida, United States - Lox_Sample_4.5 | ecosystem: Environmental > Terrestrial > Soil > Wetlands | place: USA...
ACTTAGATCTGTATGTTGCCTAGGTGTCGATCGAGAAAGTGTCAACGTGGGAGCGATCGAAAAAGTGGCGTCGTTTACTGGTGTCGTTGTTGAACCGGGAAGAACGTTATTGACGTAAGCTCCGTTCGCTGAAACCCCGAGCGACAGGTAATTCGATCGCGCATTCGAGCTGAAGGTCGTCGGATACGCTTCACCGCTCACCGGCGCAGGAGTCATCATCTGGGTGTCATTATCCGTAGCGGCGCCGCCAGTTGCGCCAGGCTCCACCTGGGCAAGCACCGGAGTAGTCACGATGATTGCGGCGAACGCAATCAACCCAGAAAGATATTGATCCCGTTTGGGCATCAGCGCACCTTACGGTACTACGACCGTGTCATTCGGTTTGAGTTGAAAGTCTTGGCCCGTATTTTTCTTTCCCTTAATGAAGTTCTGATAGTTAAAACTGATCCGAATCTCTGTCCCGTTCGGGCCTTGGCGGATCACATAAACGCCCTTCTTTTTCGCAAACTCCTTTAATCCGCCTGCGAGTGCAATCGCATCAACGATCGTCGTATCGGTCGTAAGCGAATAGGAGCCGGGTTTGTTTACTTCGCCCAGAATATTGAACTTCCGGCTGTTAATTGTCTGAACAATCACTGTCACCTGTGGATCGGTGATGTATCCGACCAGGGCGGCCTTGATGTCTTCCTCAAGCTGTCTTGGTGTTCGTCCCGCCGCTTGCACCTCTCCCACGAGGGGCAATGAGATCTTCCCGTCCGATCGCACAGTGACCGATCGCGTCAATTCCGTTTCCTTCCATACATTGATGGCGAGAACGTCATCGTCACCGATGATGTAAGTGTCGTCAGTGCGCGGGCCTCTGGCAGCTGAATCGGGCGTCGGCGCGGCGATAGGCGACGCCGTGTCAGGTGTCGCGTCCGGCTGATTGGACGGGGCAGTCTGTCCCCATAAGACCGCAGCGAACGCCACACAGGCTAGCAGGCACGATTTGAGCGCCAAATGACACAAGCATTTCACCACGTCTCTCCTAAAGACCATTTGTGAAGGATTTGAACATTCCGATAACGCCAATTTTCGCATCAAGGATTTCCTGATTACGTAACTTTTGAAGAAGTCAAAGACGGATGATCGCCAGTCGACTATGGGGCTACTGATCCGATTGCTGGAGCGTGTCCGGAAATGCTACGCAGCATGTACCCGCATCGGATTTCCAGCTTGAACTCGGGTCTGGCCCGTGCAAAAAGCCGGCGGCCGCATCTCCATCTCCTTGCCGGACGCCGCGCACGGTTCCACGTCGGAGGCATGGACCTCAACCGACACGGACTGCGCGAGCATTTCAACCGAGAGAACCAGGCGCAGCAGATTCTTTTTGCGAATGAGGATGCCCTCAACTCCTTCAAGGGCGCCTCGAATCACGCGAACTCGCATTCCACATTTGAGGAACGGGTGGGGCTCCACGCAGTGAGGCCCACCCATCGCCTTTTGAATCGCATCCATCTCCTGGTCCGGAATCGTTGCGACTTCTTGACCGCGATAGAGAACCATGTGTATCCCCGGAGTTGTCACGACCTGCAGCTTGCGATCGAGGCCTCCGCGAACGAAAACGTAGCAGGGGAACAAGGGGAGAGAAAGCACCATTCTCCTGTCTTTCCAGCGGCGAGTTGATTCATAAAGCGGCAGAAAGACTTCAAAACCCTTCGTCGAGAGCATCTCTGCCACGGCCTTCTCATGCTGGTGGCGCGTGTAGACAGCCCACCAGGGAGAAGCACGGTGCATTGCGGTTTCGAATGTCTCGGCAGCCTGCATTTCGAGTTCTCTTGTCGTCGAAGGAAATCTTCGAAGGGACTCAGACGGATATAGCTTCGCCCTGTGAGTCACATCGGTGGGCCGGTGACTCCATCTCAGCTACCTTGTCTTCCCCGGACATTGACCCAAAAAGGGGGGAGACTTACTGCGCACAATCTGCGTGCAAATACTGTGTCTTCATCATCATGGCCCGTGCAGTGAGTGACAATGCCTCTATTGTGCTAGCGCCCCAACTCCCGGTAACACGTTCCAGGCTCCTCTGGTAATAGCCATCAGCCAGAATGCCTCCAGGTACCAAAGCTACCCTCAAATTCCCGGCGTTTTTGCACCACGCGATCACACACAGCGCAGCGGCTGCATGAGGTTCATCGTTCCGGGCCCCGAGTTCAAGGTCGCTTGACTTTCCAAATCCAATCCACAATCCTTTTCGTTTTCTTTGTCCGCCAACAACCCGATCTGTCGTCTGATCCCTTTTCCGGCACCTACAAATGTGTGTTCGGAGGCCCCCTATGGCTTCTGCGCTTCTGGGGCATACCAGCACTGCGCAATTTGAAAAGCAACGCGCGATAACTCATCTTCAGCTCATCCGCCGTCTTCCGCCTGTTCCACTTATTTGCCTGCAAGGCTTTCAAAATCAACGCGCCGGTGACCAGGGACGTAGCAGGATCGGTCTCCTTCAAAGAACCGCGCTGATGCTGACGGCTGGCGAAGCTCCTAGAGGGATCCAGCTGGCGCTTAAGCTCAACGACCAGTGCATCGTCACCTCCGAGAATGACGGCTCGTGCAATCCAGTTCTCAAGTTCTCGCATATTCCCCGGCCAGTCCCATTGCGTGAGCAGATCCAATGTGTCTAGACTCAAAAGGGGCATGCTCCGGCGGAACTGGCGAGACAATTTCTGAAGAAAGTACTCACATAACTGCGGGATATCTTGTTTTCGATCACGCAAACGCGGTAACCGAAGAGAAACAGCACCAATGCGGCAGATGAAATCTTCGCGGAGCGCGCCCGATGCAATGGCCTGTTGCAAGTCGACATTGGTCGCGCAGACAATTCGCGCGCGCCCTTTTCGCCTCTCGCGACCGCCAACGCTTGCATAAGTGCCGTCGCGCAGCAGGTGAAACAACCTTTCCTGCAGTTCCAAACTGATCTCGCTAATCTCATTGAAGAAGAGCGTGCCTTCATTTGCGATCTCGACCAGACCAGGCCGGTCTTCGCTGGCCCCCGCGAACGAGCCCTTTTCGAATCCAAATAACTCTCTCTCTAGAAGGTTTGCCGGAATCGCAGCGCAGTTGAGTTGCACAAACGGCGCCTCTCTGCGGCGCGATCGCGTATGCAGATACCGTGCGATCACTTCCTTACCCGTTCCGCTCTCCCCCTGGATGAAGATGGGAAGATTGCTCGAAAGAGTGGCTTCTATCTTGTCCCGGAGCTCGCGCATGGTCACCGTGCTGCCAAAGATCACAGCATCACCGGGCAACTCAGCGGAATCGACACGAAAGTTATGGCTCAAGTCTGTAGGCATAGACCCCGAAAGACCGAAGAAACACTACATTCTTGGCTGCACGCGAGAGGCCAAGACGAAGCTGCCAGGGCCGACGCAAATCGTTGTGTTTGTTGTTGATTATTCGATACTTATGCTGGAAAGCCACGAGCATCCCGCGGCATGCGCGACCAAGTATGCAAAACTTTGCACACTTTCTACCAGTCGTTTGCAGATCGTTTGTTGGATCGGGTTGAATGGCCAAACCCTGAAGACGGCAGTCGCAAGATCCGCGATCCTTCCATTTCGCTCAGTTCAATGGATCTAAAGCGTGCTCTCAGTTGGCGCCCACTGCGAAGCCAATCCTTCGCTCACAGGCGCTTTCAGCATCGGACGATATTTTCGGCTGTTAGACCCTGGGTCGCATTGCGTGTATCCACCACCAACTGCGCTTTGGAGACGATGGCAGGGTAGTCATACTGAGAGTGGTCAGTAGCGATCACGACGCAATCGAACTCAGGGATACGCTCCAAGGGGGTACTGGCCATGTTGAGCGCATATTTGCGCCCCTGTCCTGCGAACGGGATAAAGGGGTCGTTGAATTCGACCGATGCACCGCGCTTCTGGAGCAGTTCAATGATGGTGAGTGAGGGTGACTCGCGAAGGTCATCGATATCGCGTTTGTAAGCCAGCCCCAAAACCAACACCCGTGCTCCAAACAGCGATTTACGCCGCTGGCTGAGGGCCTCAACAATGTTGTCGACGACGAAATAGGGCATGGCGATGTTTACTTCGCCGGCCAGCTCGATGAACTTGGTACGGAAGTCGAACTGCTTGGCTTTCCAGGATAGATAAAAGGGATCGATGGGAATGCAGTGTCCGCCCAGACCAGGACCCGGATAGAACGCTTGAAATCCGAAAGGTTTTGTTCTGGCCGCTTCAATCACTTCAAAGATATCAATCCCCATGCGCATGCAGAGCTGTTTCAGCTCATTGACCAGCGCGATGTTGACGCATCGATAGATATTCTCAAGGAGCTTGGTCATCTCGGCTGCTGCCGGCGTGGAGACGGGAACAATCCGGTTGAAGATGGACGCATATACGGCCGAAGCAAGCGCAACTGCAGCCGTACCGCAGCCACCAACAACCTTGGGAATATCGCGCCGATCGATCGAATCGTTTCCCGGATCTTCCCGCTCAGGAGAGAACGCCACGTAGAATCCGTGGCTCACGTCGTCCATCGCCAGGCGAAGACTCCCTCGATTCAATTGCTCGAGAAGCGGGACAACAACCTCTTCGGTCGTTCCCGGATAGGTGGTGCTCTCCAGAATGATGAGCTGCCCGTCATGCAGGTGCGGCGCAATGCTTCGAACAGTGTCACAAACAAAACTGAGGTCGGGTTCGTGATACTCGTTAAGCGGAGTCGGCACGCATAAGATGACAACATCCATTTGCGCGATTGCGCCATAGTCCGCCGTTGCCTTAAAGCCATTCTCCCGCGCCTCCTGAATCAGGTTCGAGGGAATTCGCACGATATATGAGTCGCTCTGGTTGAGTTTCTCCACCTTGCGGGCATCGATATCAAAGCCGGTCACCGGGAATCGTTCTTCGCTAAAAAGCAGAGCGAGAGGCAGCCCTACATAGCCCATACCAATGATCCCAATCCGGGCCTCACGAGTTTCGATGAGACTTTTGAGTTCGCTGATTCGAGTTGAGGATGTCGATGTCACCTTTCTCCTTTTACATGCCTCTCTCGAAGATCACGCATGAACTCCGGCGAAGAGATCTTTACCGGGAAGGAGAGAGCATGCACCTTTATAACTCTGGACGCTGCCATTGTGTGTGGGGAAGAAACAGCTAAGAACGTCAAGTGGACACAAGAAAGGACAGGCGGGATCAATCGCGAAGGCCGCCAGCACTGGCATCACGGCCGACTGCAATCAGCAGAACAGAACTAATCCTTTTTCGATTCTCTACTTTCCAGCTAGATAGCATTATTGCGAGCTGACTGGCTTTTTTGGAGAGAATGCTCGGGATCTCCAGCCGGCCAGGGCCGAAGGTGGTGCTGCTGGATTTTGTACAGCAGACCACGGTAGCTCATGTTGAGGTACTGCGCTGCGCGGCGGCGATTCCAGCCGAAGGTTTCAAGCGCGTTTTGGATCATCTTCGCCTCGGCGCGGGCCTTCACATCGCGGATCACCGATCGAATGCCCACGCAGGGAGCGGGCGCACCGATCAACCGGTCATGCGAATCGGATGTTGCAGAAGCTGCCGCCTTGGTTTCCAACTCCCGCGTAGCGGCATCCACGTCGCGCATAACGACTGTTCGCGTCACAAAATTCCGAAGCTCTCGCAGGTTTCCCTTCCAATCGTAGAGGAGGGCTGCATCCATCAGCCGGGACGGTAGACTGCTCCCGAATCCATTTGTCAATTCCACAGGCGAGCGGCGAATGAACTCCTCAATGAGATAGGGAATCTCCTCGCGCCGTTCGCGCAGGGGCGGAACTTTGATGGTGAAGACGCTCAGGCGGTAATAAAGATCCTCGCGGAAAGTCTTTGCGAACAGCGCATCTTCCATCATCACATTTGTGGCGGCGAGAACTCTGACGTCGACCTTCGTGGTCTCCTGGGCGCCGAGGCGTGCGAACTGCCCGTCCTGGAGAACCTGAAGCAGTTTCGCCTGCATTTGCACACCAATTTCACCGATCTCGTCCAGCAACAGAGTGCCGCGGTTCGCCTGCTCAAATTTACCAGCCCGATCGTTAATGGCACCGGTGAAAGCACCTTGCCGATGGCCGAAAAGCTCACTCTCGAGCAAGTCCGCAGGCAGGGCCGCGCAATTGACTTTCAGAAATCTCTCTCGCGACCGCCGCGAGTGCTTATGAATCAATTGTGCGATCACTTCCTTGCCTGTACCGCTTTCACCAAGGATCAAGACGTTGACATCGATGTCCGCAAGTAATTTGACCTGGCGATGGATTTCCAACATCTGCGGCGAAGCAGCCAGGAAGAAATTGCTGCCACCAAGCTCTTCAAGATACGGCACTGCAGGCATGTCATCGGGAATATGAGCTGATGGTGAGAATTCTTCCGGCGCGATTTGAAGATCCGCGCAATTGGCAGGCGCGTGGCCGACCGCACACTTCGCTCCCTTGATTGAGGTCAACGATTCAACGACCGACTCAACATCTTCCCTTGTGAGCGGCATGGTCAAGCTACGCTCGATGCCGAGCTGGGCTGCCTCTTTGCGCAGCTTTTCTTCGCTCAATTTTGTAATGAGGCAGACTCTCTCGCGCGGAGCGACGTTCAAAAGCTGACGGAACAGAGATGTGCAAGGTGCATAGCCACGCGAAGCCTCGCAAAGCAGCAGGTCAGGATCGAGCCCATTGGTCAGAAGCGCATGGACCTGAGCATGCCCGGCGGCTTCGATCACTCTGTGGCCGGCGCCCTCAAGCACCATCTTGACCGTGGAACGCACTTTGGCGTTCTGAATGTCTGTCAAAACCAGGAGGAGCGGTCTCACCAAGGCCTCTTTCTGAAAATCCAATGACTACAAATGAAAAGTCACGCGATCGTAATCGCCCAAAACGACAGGCTGTCTTCCGTATGAATGGGATGCGGTATAAGCAGGGGCCCTTCAGTTGACAAAACAGCCCCGCGCTGCAACTGAATGATTATTGCGTAAAGAAATGATGCCCTTGTAAGAGCGAGATTAAACCTCTAGAGCGGCTTTTATTTTACGAACCGTTTGAGGAATCACTGTTCATCGTAGCGTCAAACAATGCATTACAGCCACAAGAGTTTCGTCCGTTGCCCACGGGGCAACCTCCACGGGAAAGTGGGTACCCAACTTTAAGAATCCGAGGAGCGTTGACCAGGACCCCAAAAACGGTTCGAAATGATGACGCGAACGATTGCGAAACTTGCTTTCGTGCTTTGACGATAATGAGAGTGCAGTCTCAGTGTCAATGGCACAATGGTCATGAGCGGTGCGCCCCGGTAACTCGCGTTCGTAACCTCCCATGTTGCCTTTCTTCACACTAGGCAAATTTGTGCGTGTCCCAGAAAAGTCTGTGGACCAAGTCATGGCGGCAGCCGAGTTTTCTCTTCAAACGAACCTGCATTCGTTGAAATTTAATCGCTCCCCAAAACTACAGCTCGGTTTCGATTATCTGCGTTATCCACTTTATCCACAACCATCCACAGGGCCACGTGGGTGAGGGTCTGTCCGACCGGTAACCACGCCTCGCGATTCCGTGTGATCGCCGCCGAGTCAGTCCCTTCGGGAGCCTTCTTGATGGACATAAAAAGCCGAAGTTGGCCGATCTCTCGCGAACCGTTAGGGACAACCTGGATGGCCTCGTTTCGTCGTATCCTGTATGAAATTGGGGTCGTGCAATGAAGACGTTCACTTTGGACGAAGCGCAATCCTTGCTCCCTGTGCTCGATTCGCTTCTGAAGCGCGCCATAGAAGGCAGGCGCTCGGCGCAATCCGTCGAATCCGGCCTTAGCGGCCTGGCGCAGCGTATCTTCCTCTCCGGCGGAATGAAAATAGACTCTGCCAGCGTCGCCAGACAGCGCGCGGAGATGGAAGAGCTTCTGAAACAGGTCCGCGAGAACATCGCTGAGATCGATGCGATCGGCGTCCAGGTGAAGGACCTCGATTCCGGATTGCTCGACTTTCCCTGCCGCATTGACGATCAAGTGGTGCTGCTTTGTTGGCGCATGGGCGAGCCGGCAATCGAATATTGGCACACAGTTGACGCGGGCTTTCAGGGGCGCCAGCCGGTGGATGAGCGCTTCCGCCGCCGTGCCGCGTCGGGTGGCCGCCCCAACTAGCCCAGCCGACGCAGCCGTATTATGGGCTTTATGTGTGGACGATTTGCGCGCCGGTCTACGCGCGAGGTTCTTGCCGATTGGTTCGGAGTCGACCTGGAAGATCTGCCGGCTTTCCCCGCCAGTTACAACATTGCACCGCAGAGTGTGCAGCCTGTCGTGCGTCTGTTCCCGAAAACAGGAGTGAAGGAGTTTGCGTTGCTTCGCTGGGGCCTTGTGCCGTTCTGGGCCAAAGACGCAAAGATCGGCTACTCCACCATCAACGCGCGGGCGGAGGAAGTTGCAAACAAGCCCGCTTTCCGTGATGCGCTGCGGAAACGTCGATGTTTGGTTCCCGCCGACGCTTTTTATGAATGGGCCAAACGCGATGCGAAGACCAGGCTGCCGTTCGCATTCAGTTTAAGAAGCGGAAAGCCGTTTGCTTTCGCGGGGTTGTGGGAACAGTGGCGCCCGAAAAAAGGAGAGATGCTTGAGACGTTTACCATTCTGACCACCGACGCCAACGAAGTGCTTGAGCCTATTCACAATCGCATGCCGATTATTCTGGAGCCGCGAAATTACGGCCGTTGGCTGGAACCCGCACCGGTAGAGCAATTGCCCGTCGACCTGCTGCGGCCGTTTCCAGCGGAGCAAATGATCTCCTGGCCCGTGGGCGACCGGGTCGGCAATGTCCGCAACAATGATCCAGAGCTGCTCGCTGTTCGCGGATGATCCGCTGGAAATACCTTTGCGCTGCTTCGTCCTTTATCTACCCATTAAGACTGCGCTTGGCCCTAAATAAATTTGCGCCACAAAACCGGGCGCCAGTCCTCTTGCAGTTTTAGCTAACCTCGCCTTGCCCCCGGTCATCTAACAGAGCAGAACACCGCGCTTCCGGAAAGATGTTCTCGCGGAAGCGTTCCATCAAAACTATTGACCCTGTTTCTCTCGACTGCGGTTTTCGCGGGATGAGTATTCGCGGCTGCAGCGCAGAGATGCGCCCGTTCAAGATTCCCGGCAGCACAAAGTCGCAGAAAGCAAGGCGCAATTACCTAGAAGAGCACAAGGAGAATTTATTTATGAGAAGCAAAAACATTTTCGTCGTCTCGATGGCTTTCGCCACATGCGCTCTTGTCTACCCCAGCCTCGCCAGTGCTCGAAACTCGACAAATGGTGCTACAGTCGACCCGAGCGCAACGCCCAAAGCGGCACAACGCGAGGCCTCAGAGATGGTGCCAGCGCAGGCCACCCTCGAGAAGGGAATCGACGCGAAGAAGGTGCGGTCGGGCGAGCAATTCCGTGCGACTTTGAGTGAAACGGTGCACTTGAAGAGCGGAGTCGAACTGCCTCGCGATACGGTATTGGTGGGCACGATTGCCAAGGATCAAATGCACGACGGCGGCACCTCAACGCTTGCATTGCGCTTCACCAAAGCGCAACTGAAGGACGGGAAGGTGATTCCGATCCAGGCAGACATTATGGGAGTGGCTGGGCCTGACAATGGAGGTTATGCTGGGTCTTACAACACAGGCTCTTCACTTTCGCCATGGGACGGCAAAACCACCCAGGTCGACGAGGAAGGTGCAATATCCGGATTCGACTTTCACGGCCGCATCGGCGGCCAGAATTCCGGCCAGTTTGTGTCGACGAGGAAGGACAACATGAAGCTGTCAGCCGGAAGCCAGATCTCGCTGGCGATTGCAGCCCAGAACGCATAAACAGCCGAGACATTCGATCGCCTGGCGAATGCCTCGCCGGTGCCCCGTTGTGCGTTTAGTGTGCATGCTCTTTCCGAGGGGAGGGCGTGCACACGCATGTCTGCGCATGTTAATGATTCATCGCTGGTTCTCATTCGGCAACAACGGCGTTCTCGAGCGAAATCCGCTTCTGAACGTCTTTGTTGCAGGATTCCGCAGCAGCCGAGCGAACTGAACGGTTGCGACAAGACAAAAACGGCGACCGAGCGTTACCTTTGAGTAGGATCCTTTGGGACTTCCGCGTGCCCGCATGAGCCCCCGAGATGGGCCATGCGCGAGGGTTGGCGATGAAGAGCGTGCGTTGGGCAGCACTAGGACTGGTCATCACCGCGCTCCTGGCCGGGTGCAAAGGCTTTTGGGACGCCCCCACAACGACCAGTACAGGCGGCACAACGCCCACGACGCTTTCCAGTGGCGTGTTTTACGTGCTGAACCAATCAACGAGTCAAATCGCGGCCGAAGTCATTTCGTCGGGCACGCTGGATACTGTGTCCGGCAGCCCATACACTTTGTCTGCGGCACCGAGCTCCATCGCGGTCGCCCCGAGTGGTGGATTCCTCTATGTCGGCACCGTCGGCGGCATCTACCTCTACGCCGTTGGATCTGGTGGCGTTCTGACCCTTCAAAACAGCGGCAACCCGATCGCCACCGACGTCCCCGCGGCCATGGTGGTCAGCGGTCCGTGGCTGTTGGACGCGTTCATCAGCGCAACCAACAGCGTGCAATTGGATGCGATTCCAATCAATGAATCAACGGGAGCGTATGCCGGTTCCGGCGGCGCTCCACCGTCACAGACCTTCAGCATCGCGAATTCGCCAACGGTAAAGCAGATGGTTCTCTCTGCCGACGGCGCCAACCTGTTTGTCGCGCTGGGGACGGGTGGAACCATCGTTGTTCCGTTCGCCACCGGCAATTCCAATCCGCTGGGAACTGCGGCAACGACGATTCCGCTTGCTAGGACTGGCGGCTCCGCGCTCTCTGTGGCCGTCGATCCAAGCAGCACGCCCCGGCTGTTCTACATCGGTGAGACACTGGCCAACTCCGGCGGGACGTCCGGCGGCCTGCGCGTCTTCAACTACAGCTCGCTTGTCAGCGCCACGTTGACGCAGGCAACCGGTTCGCCCATTGCCAGCGGCGGTCTTGCGCCGAACGCCATTTTGCCTCTCTCCACGGGCGATTATGTCTACGTCGCCAATGGAACCGGCACCACTTCGCAGGGCAACGTTGCGTGGTTTCCCATCACCGCTTCGGGAACTACGTACACAGTCGCGACGGGAAGCACGGTTGCATCCGGCGTTCAGCCGATGAGCCTCGCCGAGGACAGCACGGGCCACTTTGTTCTGGCGGTCGCGACGGGCGGATCGACTGCCAGCGGCGACCCTGACCTCGACGCCTATACGATCAGCTCCGGCGCGCTGACCTCGGCGATCCAGTCCAAGACGGGAACCGACCCTGTGGGCGCGGTGGCCGTGACGGCGCTGCCGTAAGAACAGTTCACAGTTCGTAGTTCGTATTTCTCAGATCGGGGTGCGCTATCTGCGTCCCATTGACAACTGTGAACTGCGAACTGAGAACTCCCACGCTTTCGCGTGGGGTGCTATCCTCGAGTTGAACGCCGCGAGCTGTGCTCACTCGTCTCACAATCCTTTCCGATCGATCGATCTGGCGCTTCGGCTGTCACTTCAGACGCGCTGCCTTGCCGCCGTTTGCGGCGATGTGCTGCCTCGTGATCGCTTCTGGATGCTCGCGATTCCGGCACGAGCATCACGAGATGGCCTACGTTTCGGTTCGAGCGACATACTTGCACGACCGCGTCGCCCCGGTTTCAAACCGCGTGTGCGAGGTTGTGAACGGGCAGCCGCTCGAGGTACTGGATCATGCCAAGCGATTTCTAAAAGTTCAAACCGACAAGAATCAGGTCGGCTGGATTGAAGAGCGCGCCGTGATCGACGAGAAGACGTACGATGGATTCGTTGAACTCAGCAAGCAGCACAAGGACGATGCGGGGGCCGCGACGGCAACCCTGCGCGACGACCTAGCCATGCATCTACTTCCGGGGCGCGAATCACCGCGCTTCTATCTGCTGGCCGCCAACGCCAAGGTGCAACTGCTGGCGCGTGCATCCGCTCCCAAGAGTCCGGCGGAGACGCCCCCGCCGATCGCCTTGCCCAAAGTGGCAAATCCCGCTCAAAGCGCCAAAACGCCGGGCAAGAGCCCTGCTAAGACAACATCCGGTTTGGCGCCGCCGGATCTTAGAGCCGCCGAAGAACCCGAGCCTCCCGTGATGGAGGATTGGTGGCTGGCGCGCGATGCGCAGGGCCGCGTGGGCTGGCTGCTTGCGAGCCGCCTGGATGTGGATGTGCCGCTCGATATCGCGCAGTACGCCGAGGGCCAGCGCATCGTAGGCGCCTGGATTCTGACCAAGGTCAACGACCCGGACTCCGACGCGCCGGACCACCAGGTTCCCGAATATCTCACCCTGCTCGACCCGCTCAAATACGGACTGCCATTCGACTTTGACGAAGTGCGCATCTTCACATGGAGCATCAAGCACCATCGCTACGAGACGGGCTTCCGGCTGCATCCCATTCAGGGCTATCTGCCGGCGCGCGTCTATACTCAGAGCACGCCGAAAGGAAACGTTCCCGCGTTTAGCTTTGAAATCGCGGGCAGCAACGACATCCGAACCGATCCGGCCACCGGCATCACGAGGCCGACCACTCCGCGCACGATCAACTACGAGATGATCGACACGCAATTGAAGCGCATCGGGCCGGACATGGCGCCGATTCCGATCACGCATGAGCCGGGAGAGAAAATCCTGGCCGCGAAGAAGTCAAAGAAGCGGTAAGCCGAGACGATTATTGCGGATGGCGGCGGAGCTCGAGTTCGACGGCGTGGAGCATTTCAGATTCCGGCGCGGGCTTGCCGGTCCAGATTTCGAACTGGCGCGCGCCCTGCTGCACGAACATTTCAAGGCCTGAGATGACCGCGAGGCCGCGCGACTTTGCCAATTTGAGCAGCGGCGTCTCGATCGGCGTGTAGACGAGATCGAAGACGAGCGAGGCGTTGAGCTCGTTTTCCTTCAAGGGCAATTGCTGCTTGATGCCGGTCATGCCGCACGGCGTGGTGTTGATGATGGCGTCAAATTTCTGTTTTGAGAGAACGTTCTGCTTGAGTACATGGGCCTTGGCCTTGCGCGCCAGGGCAGCGGCTTTTTCGTGCGTGCGGTTGACAATGGTCACCTCTGCGCCCTGCTCCACAAGGCCGAAGACTGCGGCACGAGCCGCGCCGCCTGCCCCAACGACAAGAATGCGCGCGCCGTGGAGCTTCATGCGGCGCTCAAGCGGGCGAACGATGCCGGCGACATCAGTATTAAAGCCGTAGAGCTTGCCGTCAGCGCCGGTGCGCAGAGTGTTGCATGCGCCGATGCGGCCGGTGAGCGGGTCCATATTGGCGAGGTGCGGCAGTACTTCCTGCTTGAGCGGCATGGTGACGGCGACGCCGTCGAGAGGCAGATCGCGGACGACGGTGAGCAGATCGTCGAGTGACTTGACCTTGAGCGGAAGCATGACGGCGTTGACGTTTTCGCGGCGAAAAGCCGTGGCATGCATCAGTGGCGAAAGCGAATGTGCGATAGGATTGCCGGCGACGGCAAAGATGCGCGTGGCTTGATCAAGCTGATCGAGACGATAGAGATCGAGGAGAGTGCGCGCGGGGATTTGGCCCGCGGCGGTTTCAGCACCATCGGCCGATGATGCGAAAGTGAAGGCTGCGCCGGCGCGCGGGCTGAGGATGCGGCTGATGAGGCCCTCCTCGCCCATGGCAATCCCGACGATGTGGGCGTTGAGGGACTGATCCTCGATCATCTGAAGGACTGAGAGATTGTCGGCCAGGGTGCGGGCAGTGGTGACGACTTTGACGAAGTCGGGCTCAAAAGCGGCGATGCGCTGCGCAGTCTGGTTGAGGCCGTCAGGACGGCGTGTGCGCGTGAAGTCGTGCGAGCTGATGAGGAGCGCGGCGCCGGCGGCGCGGATGGCGGCGCGGAACTTGGCCAGCTGGGCACGGGTGCACTGGTCTGCCGAATCGACCTCAAGATCGACGATGTGGCAGCCGGTTTCAGCGGCTTTCTGAAGGATTTCAAGCTCGGCGTTGAGGGAGCCGGTGAACTTGCCACCAAAGGGCTTGCGGCGGCAGGTGGCAATGGCTGTCATGTCGCGGCGGCGGCCGAGAAGGGACTTGACGTCAGGCAGGACGGCGGCGGGCTTGGGCAGAGTATCGAGACGCAACTCAATGAAAGGAGAGTCTTTAAGCGCGGCTTCAACACGGGAAAGGAGCTCCGCTGGAGTAGCTCCCTGGACCGCAATACACAGCTTTCCAACGCGCAGGCGAGGCAGAACCGCGGGCGGTGCGGCCGGAGCGTCAATCGTGTTGGAGACGGTGAGAGGCATTCTCTTCAATTGACGCATATTAAAGGGGTTTCGATGCTAATGCAACCGGGAATGTGCAGAATTCGGGGGTATTTCGGTACCGAATTCCGAGCGGTTGGGGCCTGAAGCTCGGGTGAGGGTGGGGTTGGGGTCGGCGATGGGTTGAGGTGGTTGGCCTCCGGGCTGGGTTCGGATTGGGCGTCGGCGGCTAGTATGAGGCGAAAGGCGGAAGAAATTGGATCGCTTCGAGCTTAAGAAGTGATCCAGCCTGCTTGCGGAAAGAGAATGGTTGCGGGAGGGAATGCGGACATGGAGATTAAACGAAGCGGGAGTCAGCGGTCGGGCAAGGGAGCAGCGGATTGGTTCACGGGAGCGGTGCGGATCGATCCGCTGTTTCAAGCGCCGGATCCGGCGCGGGTGCAGGGCGCGAGCGTGACGTTTGAGCCGGGCGCGCGGACCGCGTGGCACACGCATCCGCTGGGACAGACGCTGATTGTGACGGCGGGATGCGGGCTGGCGCAACTGTGGGGCGGCAAGATCGAGGAGATCCGGCCTGGCGACGTGGTGTGGTTCGCGCCTGGCGAGAAGCATTGGCACGGGGCCTGCCCTACGACAGCCATGACGCACTTCGCAATCCAGGAAAGGCTGGACGGGAAGACGGTCGACTGGATGGAGCATGTGAGTGACAAGCAATACCGGGGATGATGGAGCGCAGGCGGGGGTGCCTTGCGCAGAGGTCGATGGGACGAGATGAAACGCGACAGTACCGGCTGGATGAGAGAATTCCTCAGTGATTGAGGAGCCTTCTGGATGCACCACCAGCTTCAACCGATTGGCTGTGCCCGCGACGTTCTATACTAAACGGCACAATATGAATCCAGATCCGCTCATCGGACAATCCATTCTTCACTACACCATTCTTCGCCAACTAGGCTCGGGCGGGATGGGCGTGGTGTACGAAGCGCAGGACGGGCAGTTGGACCGTCACGTTGCGCTAAAGTTTCTCCCCCCAGATTTGGCAAGAGACAGCCAGTTGCTGGAGCGCTTTCAGCGCGAGGCGCGGGCGGCTTCGTCGCTGAATCATCCAAATATCTGCACCATCCACGCGATTGAACGAAACGAGCTGCAGCACTTTATCGTGATGGAGTTGCTGTTGGGACAGACGCTGGCGCAGCGGCTGACGGGGCAGCCGATGGACGTGGAGACGATGCTGCCGCTGGCAATCCAGATGGCCGACGCCCTGGAATCGGCCCACGCCAAGGGCATTGTCCATCGCGACATCAAGCCGGCGAATCTGTTTCTCACAGAACGCGGACAATTGAAGATCCTGGATTTTGGGCTGGCGAAGATCGGACTGAGCCAGGCGACGCAGGCAGCCGACGGGGGCAGGACAATAGCCGCGAGCGACGAACTGACTTCGCCCGGCTCGGCAGTGGGGACGATCTCTTACATGTCGCCGGAGCAGGCGCGCGGGCAACTTGTGGATGCGCGGACGGATCTTTTTTCGGCGGGCACGGTGATGTATCAGATGGCCACCGGCGTTTTGCCCTTTCAGGGCGACACGTCGGCGGTAATCTTCGATGCCATTTTGAACCGCGAACCACAACCGGCAGCGGAGATCAATCCGGCATTGCCGGTGGAGTTTGTGCGCATCCTGGAGAAGTGCATCGAGAAGGACCGCTCGCTTCGCTGCCAGACGGCGACGGAGTTGAAGACGGACCTGAACCGGATGAAGCGCAACCTGGAGTCGAATAAGAGCCGCGCGAAAGCGAAGACGGATTCAGACTCCGGCACTCATAAGCAAGGAAAATCGGTGGCTGTGCTCTATTTTGAAAACCTGAGCGGCGCCAAGGAAGACGAATACCTGCGCGACGGCATCACTGAAGACGTGATTACGGAGCTTTCAAAGATTCGCGGGCTGAATATTTTCTCGAGGCCCACGGTGCTAGCCTTTCGGGACCAGACTGTGACCCCGCAGCAGGTGGGGCAGAAACTGGGCGCCGCATACGTGCTGACGGGCACGCTGCGCCGTTCTGGCGCGCGGCTGCGCATTAACGCGCAACTGGTGGATACGCGCACGGATTTTCCGTTGTGGTCGGAACGATTTGACCGCGAGATGAAGGATGTTTTCGAAGTGCAGGACGAGATGGCACGCAAGATCGCTGAGGCGCTGCGTGTGACGCTTTCACCGGAGGAGCTGGAGGCCTTGGCGGTGAAGCCGACGGAAAACTTGCAGGCCTACGATCTCTATTTGCGCGGCAAGCGCTACGCGCGGCGCCAGACGCGGCAGGACCTGGAGTTCGCGCTGCAGATGTTCGAAAACGGAGTGGCCATCGATCCTAACTTCGCGCTGGCCTACGCGGCCTGCGCCAACGCCTGCGCGATGTTTTATTGCAACTACAGCCGAGACCAGGTGTGGGTGGAGCGCGCGCGCGAAGCTTCAGGTAAGGCCGTGGCGCTGCGCTGGGAACTGCCCGAAGTACAGGTGAGCCAGGCGTGGGTGCTGTACGCGGCGGAATTGCACGATGAAGCCGTGCGCATGGTGAAGAAGGCCATCGAGCGCAAGCGCGATTGCGAGGGAGCTTACTACTTGCTGTGCCGCGCGCTGTTTGCGGCGGGCCGCTACCAAGAAGTGCTGGACGTGGCGGAAACGGCAATCGAAGCCAGCGGCGAGGACTACAACGTTTACGTGCCGATTGTGAACACGATGGGCGCTTTGGGAAAAACAGAAAACGTGCGCAATATGATCCAGCGCCGGATTGGGGCTCTTGAAAACCACTTGAAGCAAGTGCCGGAAGATGCGCGGGCGCGCATCCTGCTGGGCGGGGATTACGCCCGGCTGGAACGGACCGACGATGCCCTGCGCGAACTGAACCTGGCGGTAACGCTGCGCGCCAACGAGGCATCCATCCTGTACAACGCATGCTGCCTGTACTGCGTTCTGGATAGAAAAGCGGAGGCCCTGGACGCGCTGAGCAAGGCGTGGGAGGCGGGATTTCGTGACGCGGTGTGGGCGCGCCGCGATCCCGACTTGCTGAAGCTGCACGACGATCCGGAGTTCAACCGCCTTTATCCGGAACCCGCGGCATAAGCGACGACGCAGTTTGACGTGCCTGCTGGTCGGACGTTTCCGTCCCGCAAGACACACTTGAGATGGAACAGTCTCGTCGCGATCTGCAAACGTGGATCGCCGCCCGGATGCGGCTTGCTCGAATCAATCTATGGAGGAAGCGCGCCAATGAGCAAAATTGTGGGCGAAATTGCGGATCGGAGAGATTTCCTGAAGAAGGCAGCGCAGGGCGCGCTGGCGGCGCCCGTTGTGGCTGCACTGAGCGAGCTTGGGTTGACGGAGATGGCAAGAGCACTGGAGCCGACCCCTGCTCGCACCCATCGAACGAAAGCACCAGAAGGCGGGCCGAAGGTCTCGCTGAACGTGCGCGACCTGGGCGCAATTGGCGACGGCAAAGCAAAAGACACGCTGGCGCTGCAACAAGCCATTGATCGCTGCGCGGTGCTGGGCGGAGGCGAGGTGGTGGTTCCGGCGGGAGACTACGCAACAGGTGCGCTGGAACTGAGGAGCAACGTGCTGCTGCACATTGAGGACGGCGCGAGTTTGCTGGGGTCGGGCGACATGAATGATTATCCGGTGATGCAGGTGCGTTGGGAAGGGCGATGGATCAAGGGATACAGTGCGCTGATCTCTGCGATGGACAGCGAGGACCTGGGAATTACCGGGCCGGGAAAGATTTTGGCGAGCGACGCAATCAAGGGCCGCGTGGAGCGCGCGACGGGAATGCGGCTGCCCGCGTTGTTGGAGTTTACGAATTGCCGCAACGTGAATGTGAAGGATTGCGTCACCAACCAGACAGGAATGTGGTCGATCCATCCGGTGTATTGCGAGAACGTGACCTTTACGAATGTGGTGGTGAACAGCGGCGCGGACGGCATTGACGTAGACTCGTGCAAGCACGTGGTGATCGACGGTTGCACGTTTGAGACCGGGGACGACTGCATCTCGCTAAAGTCAGGACGCGGCGAGGAGGGGTACACGATCAACCGGCCGACCGAGGATGTGCGCATTACGAATTGCACATTCACCGACCGGACGTTTGCCTGCGTCGGGATCGGAAGCGAAACCTCGGCCGGAATTCGCAACGTCGTTGTGGAGCGCTGCAAATGCCTGGGCGCGCGGAGCTATGCCATTTACATTAAGAGCCGGCCGGGGCGTGGAGCGTACGTTGAAAACGTGACGGTGAACGATCTGGATGTTTCGGGAGCGAAGCAGGGATTTTTGCGGCTGAATAATTTGAATAGCGGGAAGAAAGATGATTTTCCGGTACCCGGCGATGAAGGTATTCCGAAGTTTGCCGATTTTCATTTTTCGAATATTCGCGTGACCGATGTGCCCAGGTTGGTGGAGGCTA
>Ga0335085_10006339_pt1 | contig 18709 bp, 17 predicted proteins | sample Lox_Sample_45_FD_206712 | JGI IMG/M metagenome (GOLD analysis project Ga0335085, IMG submission 206712) | Soil microbial communities from Loxahatchee National Wildlife Refuge, Florida, United States - Lox_Sample_4.5 | ecosystem: Environmental > Terrestrial > Soil > Wetlands | place: USA...
TCACGCGGATTGCTTACGCAATCCGACCTCTCCCCGCCCGGCGGGGAGAGGTAAAGAAAAGGAAAATCGTTCTCGCGGCGCATGTCTGCGTCCGAGGCGTGCTCACCATGACTGAACGACGAAGCGGCCTCTGCGAGGCCATTTACCGAAGCCCTCTCAAAGGCGGGCTTCCGCGCATGATCCCGAAAAGTGGCGTCCGGTTTTCGGACAAGATCATGCGCACAAAAGAGGGAAGCGGAGCGCCGAAAGGCGCATTGTCCAACCAATGTCCGCGTCAAGCGCGGCGGCGCGCCTTACCTCACTTTCCCTCCCCGCTTGCGGGGGGAGGGTCAGGGAGGGGGTGCGCCCGCCTTTCGGCGCTCACGCTTGCGGCACTCGCCACCGGCTTCTACCCCGATGGCTCAGCTCCAGAACCGGGTTTCCCGCAGGCGTCGGCGCAACAGGTGTTTTGCCCGCTGCGCCGGAAGCTGCCGCGGTTAAGCACGCTCCGTGCGGACCGGTCCTTGTGCCGGTCGACCGGGGACCCGGAGCCGCCCGGGTGCGGATTGGCAATTCCGCCCGCGGGCACCGCATCTCGCTTTCGTCTTTGCGGCATGCCTTCCGGAAAGGCGCCCTCGATAAAGCGAGACGGTTGGGGGCAATATCCGAAACGGGGACAACTGTCAAGGAAAAGGTGACGAGGCCCGTTCTAAGTCCGAATGCAGCGGCTACGAAGGCACGGGCGTTACAGGGCCTCTGGCGGCACCTCTACGCATCGACGTATTCCGCGATGCTGGTCGCGCCGGAACCGAAGCACCGTCGGCCTTGAGACCCTCGATGTGAAAGCGAATGGCGGCGCGGATTTCCGCTTCCACTTCTGCAACCGAGGCGCCGGTCGCGACGCAGCCAGGCAAGTCAGGCACGTAGGCTGAGTAGTTGCCGGCGGCTTTTTCGATCACCACAGCGTAACGCACTATTTTTGCTCCTTCTCCAGCCTGCTTAAGCACGCTGTTCAGCGTTCCCGGCGCCATGTCGTCCGACAGTTTCCCGGCCACGGTAACCCGACCAGGCTTTGTCGGATGCTTGTATTGCCGATGCGACCCCCGCGTTGCAACCAGAAACCAGCCGTCTTGTTCAATGAGACGGATAATGTCGCGCACCCTCATAGGACAAACATCTGCCACTCTGTCTCGACGACAAGGGGCGCGCTCTCAAGGCGAGCGACCGCGGCCGCATCCTTCGAGGCGCGCCTTGCGGCGCGCACCTCAGGATGAGGTGCGTTGGTGGTCTTCCCGGCCACTTGCACAGATCAGCGAAAAGGCACTTTCGCACGCGGTCGCGCGGACCCGCGCGTTCCGAGCCTCGGCCCGCGGCCTTCCAGAGCGGGATGACTTTTCGTCGAATCGGCGGGCCGCTCTAGCTTATTGGTGAAGCGTGATCTTTTCCGAAAACCGGCGTCCACTTTTCGGGATCATGCTTTAGGCATCGACGTATTCCGCGATGCTGGTCGGCGCCGAAACCGAAGCACCGTCGGCCTTGAGACCCTCGATGTGAAAGCGAATGGCGGCGCGGATTGCCGCTTCCACTTCTGCAACCGCGGCGCCAGTCGCACGCAGCCGGCAGGTCAGGCTGATCTGCCTTGCGGCTGCGTTTGCTCATCGGCGAGCCGCGCCGACAGCCAGGCGGGGTAGCTCAAAAACGCGCCGGACGACACGATGCCGGCCAGAGCCGCGCTTTCCGGCAGGATGGCCCGGGTCAGGTTGACGGGCACGGCGTCGAAGTCGCCGAAGGCCTCGAAGCCGAGCGTCCACCACATACCGGATCGACCGAGCATATTCACTTCGGTCAATTCCACGTTGCAGCCTTGAACGGGCATCGTATGGTTGGCTTTCGGCCGTTCATCGGCGTCGAGCGGAATCTCGACGCGATCGGGTTGCGACGTATCGAATTGCCGCAGCCATCTTGTCTTCGTTACCGCCACCTCATCGGCCGATGTCAGGCCGGGAATCGTGCACGACCATTTGCACCAGATCTCGACACGGCTTGCGACAGCGGCGAGCGCGGCGATGCCGCGCGTCGCGACAAGTCCCTTGAATTCCAATCCGGGCGTATCGCCGCGTTCCTTAAGGCCGATGTCAGCGGTATTCGGCTGCGGCAGATATCTGTCGATCCGCGGACGACCGCCGCCTGGCGGCAATCCGGTCTTGAAGAACCAGTCGTGTATTTGCTGCGGACAATTTCCTGGCCAGAACCACCTGACTTCGGCCGACGCGAACATTTCAATACCTTGAGCGACCGGCGCGCAGGGCGCAATGGCGAAGCGTATTTCGCCATTCGGCTTCGCCGCCGTAGCGGCTATGCCTTCCGCTCACCGCGCCGAGCTCTCCGGTTAGTGCCGGCTCATAATTCCTTCGATCCGCTTGCCGTCAGTCTAACGACAGTACCCTCGTCGATGAGCCATCCCTTTTCGCCCGCCCGGCGCAGAGCGGCCGCGTAGTCTTCGGCCGCGTGGTCGTCCACAAAGCCCTGGTAAAGCGCGGCTGCCGTCAGGGCCTCGCCGGCCTGGACGCCCTCGTCCCGAAAAATGCTGAGAATGGCGCGCGCATTTTCATCCGTAGACAAGGGTTCCATGATCGCTCCCCTCCTGCATCAACGAATTTCATTATATCCCGGCGCGCTTTTAGCGCGTAGCGCGCAATAGCGTGCGTATTCTTCCAGGGCGTCCCACGCGCTCGCGAATGTTTGCCGCCGTTTCATATCCGCTCATCCTATATCAGAACCGATATGGTTCTGCTCGTAAGCCGAGCCGCACTATCTGGAAGCGGGGTGAGGGCTTATTCCCCCTCCACCGCGCTACGCGCGGTCCCCCTCCCCCGCTGCGCTTCACTCCGCGGGGGCGGATAACACGGTTTTCCCCGGCCACTTGCACAGGTCGGCGATGATGCACGTCTCGCACAGCGGCCGCCGGGCGAGGCAGACGTAGCGGCCGTGCAGGATGAGCCAGTGGTGCGCGTGCAGCCGGTAGCGTTCGGGCACGACCTGCATCAGCTTGGTCTCGACCTCGAGCGGCGTCCTGCCGGGAGCCAGCCCGGTGCGGTTGCCGACGCGGAAAATATGGGTGTCGACGGCGATGGTCGGCTCGCCGAAGGCGACGTTGAGCACCACGTTCGCGGTCTTCCTCCCGACGCCGGGCAGCGCCTCCAGCGCCGCGCGGTCGTGCGGCACCTCGCCGCCGTGTGCGGCGATGAGCTTCCTCGACAGCGCGATCAGGTTCTTCGCCTTGGTGCGGTAGAGGCCGATAGTCTTGATCAGTTCGCGCAGGCGCGCCTCGCCGAGCCTGGCCATCTTCTCCGGCGTGTCGGCGAGCTTGAACAAGGCCGGCGTCGCCTTGTTGACGCCGGCGTCGGTCGCCTGCGCGGAGAGAACCACGGCGACAAGGAGGGTGAACGGATCGACGTGCCTAAGCTCGCCCTTCGGCACCGGGTTGGCGGCGGCAAAGCGGCGGAACGCTTCTTCGACCTCGGCCTTTGTCCATTGCGGCAAGGCGCCGTGGGCGGCTTTGCCGTCGCCCTTCGTTGCTGCCTGGCGGCCCTTGAGGCGCGCGGCCTTGCCGGCGCGGGCCGCCGTCGGCGTTGTCGACTTGAGACGCTGCCGCTCGCTCCGAACGTTCGCCTCCCCCTTGTGGGGAGGGGATGGGGAAGGGGGTGTGGTTCTGCGCGGCGGCCCAAGACGATACTCCCCTCCCGGCCCCTCGTCCACGAGGGCGGAGGGAGCGGTGCGCGTCCCCCACCTGGATCGACTACGTTTCGGCGTGGTCGGTTCTCGCCGTTGTTTGATGATCTTTTTGGCCATCTTTCCCCTATAGTGGGCGCCATGACTTCCGACAACAGCCGTCGCGACAACGATCCGTTCGCCGAGCCCACGATCTTTTCCGCGATCATCACCCCGCACCGGTCGTTGAGTTCGACCGGGTTCCTGATCCTGATGCTGTGCATCGGCGGCATCAGCTTCGCCTCCGGAATGGTGTTTCTGCTGCTCGGGGCGTGGCCGGTGTTCGGCTTCCTCGGCCTCGACGTGGCGCTGGTGTACTTCGCCTTCCGGGCCAATTTCCGCGCCGCGCGCGCCTATGAGGAGGTGAGGGTCACCGCCTCGGAGCTGACGCTGCGCAAGGTCAGTCACCGCGGCGCGGTGCGCGAATGGACGCTCAATCCGGTGTGGGTGCGGCTCGATCGCGTCGTGCACGAGGAGTTCGGCATCGAGCGCCTGTTCCTGGTGTCGCGCGGCCGGCGACTGTCGATCGCCTCGTGTCTCGGCCCCGACGAGAAGGCAAGCTTCGCCCAGGCGCTGTCGGGGGCGCTCGGCGAGGCCAGGCGCGGGCCGACGCGGACGGTGCTGGAGTAATTCATCCTCCCCCTGAAAGGGGGAATGGTGATAGCTGCGTAAGTAGGCCACCAAAGGTACAAACGCCGGCCCAGGCGGCCACTCACCGAGTTAAGTGTTACAAATCGCGGCTTTGGATCATGGGGCGCCTGCAGATAACGCATTGCCTCATCGCTCACCACCAAGACGGCCGCCCGAATGTCGAAACTACGCACGGCGAGAGCAATTTGGTTGTTCAACAACGTGGCGGCGTACGCGAGATGGTGCGCCGGATGCGATGTCCAAAACGGTTCCAAGGCCTTGCAGTCCTTTGCTTCGCCGGCGTAGTCCGTTGCGAAGTCTTGAAAAGGAAACCGGCAGACGCGAAGATAGAGCGGGCGCGGGAATTTTGAGCTTCACCGTCAGACTGGCCTGGGCAAAATTCGTGAAGCGATGACGCGTGCAGAACCCGCAGCAAGCAGCACAGTCCGATGAAAGTTGGTTTTCTCAATCCGTGGTCGAACGCCGCCGAAAACCAGGCGTACATGTCCCAGGCGATTGCCGCCCGTCGCATCGGATTGGAGCTGCTCGGCTGCCGTGACGAGATCGAATTGGAAGCAAGTCAGGTCGACTTCGTCATATCGATTGCCAGCTCCGTGCCGAAAGTCTGCGATTATCCAACCTATCTTAATGTGCACGAGCCGACGAGCCGCTTTCTTAGAAACGAGGTCTATCTTAGAAATCTGATGAGCTATGATGGTTATCTCACCATAGCAGACTCGTTGCGGCGCTTTGTGCGTGATGTCAGCTTTGGCGTTGGCCGTTCCGATGAGCCTGGTTTTTATTTCGATACTCCGCAAAAGTCGGATACCTGCGCGTGCATACCCGAAATCGTCAAACAGCGAAATTTGCAGGTTGTATATTTTGGCACCAACTGGGATCGCCGTTCACCGGAGTTGTTCGACCTGCTTGACGCAAAGGGAATCCTGAGAATTCATGGCCCAATTCATTCCTGGCCTAATCGACTGGAGAGCTATGCTGGCCCCCTTCCGTTTGACGGAATCGCCCCACAGCTAACCTACGCCTCGTTCGGCGCCGGCCTGGTGCTACTATCGGTCGATCATTTACGCGAGGATGTCGTCTCGAATCGGGTCTTCGAGATTTCCAGCGTGGGCGCAGTCTCGATCTGTCCGGACATCCCGTGGATTCGCCGGTGGTTCGGCGATGCCGTCTTCTACTTCGATCCGCAATGCGACGCACAGCGCATTGCAGCGCAAGTCATGTCTATCCACGAATACTGCAAGACGCATCCCCAGACCGCCGCCAAGATGGGGCAGGACGCACGCGCAATATTTGAGAAGAATTTCTCGGCGGAAGTCATGCTGTCGAATGCTGCGGATTATCACCTAAAAAAGCAGAATACGCGCTCCGGCAGGCGAAAGGCTCTCGGACAGCCGCCGCTCATCGCGGTGATCATGCGCTGCGGCGGCCGCGACGTCGGATATCTGAAACGGGCAATTGCCTCCGTGGGCAATCAGAGCTTCGGGCGTTTTGCGCTTGTGCTGGTGAAATATAGGACCATCTCTCTGTCTGAGATTCTCTCCGACGCTCCATCAAACATCGAACGTATCGTGGAACTTGAGTGTCCGAACGCTAATCGTAGCGCCACCTTGTTCGCCGGCTTGGCAAAATTGCGCGAGCTGGACGCGGAATATTTTGCGGTGCTCGACGATGATGATTTCTGGCTGAGCAATCACATGGAAAGCCTGTTTTCCGCTGCGAAGCGAAACGGCCGTGAATTTGATGTTATCTTCTCCGGCTCTGTCGCAGTGGCGCCTGAGGCGCGGGAAATCGAAAAACATCTGTTCTGGAGGCGAAACATATATAGATTTGGCTATCCCCGAGAAACCCGGTCGATCGGAGACGTCGTCGGCGTATTCAGTTCCAACTGCTTTGTGGCGCGCACCAGCCTCGTCGTGGAGGAAATTGACTTCCCAGAAATGGAGACGGCCGAAGACTCTTTGATAGTCAGCCTGGTGGCGCGTTGCCGGAAACCCATTTTCTCCTACCAGGCGACGGCATTTCACACACAGAGCGCACCTGATGGATCGAGGTTCGAATCACATCCGCTGCGACGGAGGGATGAGATTTCATGGCTTCTGCGATCCGGCCTGCTTTACAGTCCCGCTTGGCTTAGCGAAAGCTCGATTTCCGGTTTGCTGCAGATGTGGTCTCATATTGTCGACAGATTAGCCACAGCTACGGAGCGCCTTGATTCGGTTGATCTGGTGGGCCTGATCTCGGAACTGCATTGGGTCGGTGCGAGTGTCAATCCCGGAGAGCCGGTCGTCGTCGTGACCGTCGAGGCTGCATGGGGATATTCTGCGCGACTGCCTCTTGCACGAGTTCGTGAATCGCACCGCGGCGACGATGATCGGCTTTTTTGGGAAGTCGAGGCCCAAGTTCATACCGGAGATGTCGGATTTGGGCTAATCGATCGTGACGAGCTGATTGAAGAAAAATTCCTAAAGCCGGCTGACGGGCATGCAATTGTTCATTTGCGCGCGGCTGCGGTCGGGGCCGAGCTGATGGTCAGGAACGGCGCCCACAATCGAAAGTCGCTTGTGGCCATCCATGGCGTTCGCCTCGTTCGTGTTACGAGCGACAAGCCGTCGCTCGCGCAACTGGGCGGCGGGCACACTTAAATGCCTCAGATTCTATATGACCTTGCGATCCCGATGAATGGATCCAACTTCACGCTCATTGACTCCGGTTGTTTTCGGTTTCGCACACTGCCTGGCACGGGCGATTACTCCGGTTACATTCCTCTTCGCCTGGCGCGCGACGAACAGGGCGGCGTCGAATTTGAGATCGATGTAGACGTCGATGTCGGCTCGGTGGGAATCGCGGCGGTCGACTCTGATATGGGCATCATCTCCGAACGGCAGAGCAGCCGCGGTGGCGGCGCCCAAAAGCTGAAATTGCGAGCGCCCGAGCTAGGCGACATCGCGGGTCTGCTGCTGCGTAACGCCGATCATCGCGGCCTTTCGTCTGAAGGGACGCTGATGAAAATAAGCTTTCGTCCCGTCGCCGGCCCCATTTTTGCGCCGCCGAAGCCGACCTTATCGGGTGTTCTGTCATTGCCGCTGCGCCAACGCGAAGGCCCAGTGGGCGGTACCGAGCAATCGCCGGCAAGCGGCGGGGGACATCGCACAAGTCTAAAGCGACTGAGCACTGCGGAAACCGCCGTGGTCATCATCGATCCTTGGGCCAAGCATGAGTGCCCGGGCTGGGAACTGCGCCTATCCGATAATCTATCGAAATTCTTACTACCCGCGCTCATGGCGTTCCGTTCGACTGGAATTCCGATAATTTACGCGCCCCACGACAGAATGATGTCTCCGGCAATCCGTCCGACCGAGGATGAACTGGTGATGCAGGGAATCCTTTCTCCCCGCGATATCGCTCATGGACTTAAAGCCGCCGGAATTACCCACCTGATATACATGGGATATGCATCGAACTACTGCCTGATGTCGCGGCCGATCGGCGCGATAAACATGTGGCGCGCGGGATTTGGCATCATTGTTGTTCGCGATGCTTCGATCGCGCTTGAAACAAGCGAGACGTTCGCCGGCGAATGGTCTCACCGCGTAATGATGGACTTTGTTGAAGCAAGTCTGGGCGCTACGACCTCAGTCGACGAGATACGTCAGGCTGCAGATCGCATAGAGGTCGATCAATCGCGCGGTAAGCGTCTCGGCGATTCGTCTCTCCCAGAACCCGTCAGCTCGCAGAATTCGTAATGCCCTCGTTACCTATGCTCCCTACCGGACACTGATTGACAGCGGGCATTATTCCCAAAGCATTGACAGCGCACTCGTCCTTTTGGAGGGCTTAAAGGAGTTTCCCGCCGGAATACCAAGGCCGCACACAAGGGTACGAAGCGAGCCAGAAATCGGGTGGCGGGGCACTTACGAGCGGCCTAGATCCGGAGCAAATGATGGAGGCACCCATGCTGTCGCCCGATCGCGTACCCGATCTCGCAACGCTCGACGCCGCCGCCGCCGATTACGACGTGGTGCGCCGCGCCATCGGCCATATCCGCGGCCATTGGCGCGAACAGCCCGAGATCGACGCCATTGCCGACGCGGCCGGCGTAACCGCGACCGAGCTGCATCACTTGTTCCGCCGCTGGGCCGGGCTGACGCCGAAGGCTTTTTTGCAGGCGCTGACGCTCGACGGCGCGCGGCAATTGCTGCGCGCCTCCGCCAGCGTGCTCGACGCCAGCTATGAAGTCGGGCTGTCCGGCCCCGGCCGCCTGCATGATCTGTTCGTCACCCATGAAGCCATGTCGCCGGGCGAGTGGAAATCCGGCGGCGAGGGCCTGACCATCCGGTTCGGCTTCTATCCGTCGCCGTTCGGCAAGGCGCTCGTCATGGCGACCGCGCGCGGCCTTGCCGGATTGGCCTTCGCCGATCCCGGCGAAGAGGAGGCAACGCTTGCCGACATGAAGCGCCGCTGGCCCAAGGCGAGCTATATGGCCGATGCGGCGCGGACCGCGGCGATCGCGCGGCGCGTTTTCGACCCCGGGCAATGGCGTCCCGACCAGCCGCTGCGGATCGTGCTCATCGGCACCGACTGGGAGGTGCGCGTCTGGGAGGCGCTTCTGAAAATCCCGATGGGCAAGATCGCAACCTATTCGGGCATTGCCGGCAAAGTCTGCTCGCCGCGGGCCGCGCGCGCCGTCGGCGCCGCCGTCGGCAAGAACCCGATCTCGTTCGTGGTGCCGTGCCACCGCGTCATCGGCAAGGGAGGCGCGCTCACCGGCTACCACTGGGGCATCACCCGCAAGCAGGCGATGCTCGGCTGGGAGGCAGGGCGTGTGGGGGCGGCGGCGTAGAATTCACCTCTCCCCGTGTACGGGGAGAGGTCGGATTGCGAAGCAATCCGCCCCGCACGCGGCGAGAAGGGGAAAAAGAGCTACGCCGCCAAATCTTTTTTCTCGGCTACGGTCGAGTCGGCATTGAGCCGATAGACCAGCGGCACGCCGGTTGCGATTTCCCGCGCCACGATCTCCTTGGGCGACAGGCGCTCCAGCACCATGATCAAGGCGCGCAGCGAGTTGCCGTGGGCGGAGACGATCACGTTGTCGCCGCGCAGGACGAGCGGCAGCATCTCCTGGATGTAATAGGGCAGCACGCGCGCCGCGGTATCCTTCAAGCTCTCGCCGCCCGGCGGCGCCACATCGTAGGACCGCCGCCAGACGTGCACCTGCTCGGCGCCCCATTTTTTCCGCGCGTCGTCCTTGTTGAGGCCGACGAGATCGCCGTAGTCGCGCTCGTTGAGCGCCTGATCCTTGAACACCGGAATATGCTGTTGTTCCAGCTCCTCGAGCATCAGGTCGAGCGAGTGCTGGGCGCGGACCAGCGCCGAGGTAAAAGCAACGTCGAAGCGCAAGCCTTGCGCCTTGAGCTTGCGCCCGGCGGCGCGCGCTTCGGCAATCCCCTTCTCGGTGAGATCGACGTCGCGCCACCCGGTGAACAGGTTCTTCTTGTTCCAGTCGCTCTCGCCGTGGCGCACGAGCACGAGAAGGCGGTCGCTCATTCCGTTTTCCTTCTTCCTTCGTCATGCCGGGCTTGACCCGGGCAATCCATGCGGCAGCGCCCGAGGCGCGGCGATTCAGCATGGACCCCCGGCTCAAGCCCGGGGGTGACGGGCTTTAGATGTCTTTAAGTCCCAACACGTCCGCCATGGTATAGAGGCCCGGCTTCTTGCCGCGCGCCCAAAACGCCGCACGCAGCGCGCCGCGGGCGAAGATCATGCGATCCTCGGCGCGGTGCGTAAGTTCGATGCGCTCGGCCGGTCCGGCGAACGTCACGGCGTGGTCGCCGACCACCGTGCCGCCGCGCAGCGAGGCAAAGCCGATGTCGCCCGAGCGGCGCGGGCCGGTCATGCCGTCGCGGCCGCGCACCGAATGCCGGGGCAGATCGATGCCGCGGCCCTCGGCCGCCGCGCGGCCGAGCATCAGCGCGGTGCCGGACGGCGCGTCGATTTTCTTGTTGTGATGCATTTCCAGAATTTCGATGTCGTAGTCGTCGCCGAGCGTCTGCGCCACGCGCTTGACCAGGGCGGCAAGGAGATTGACGCCGAGACTCATGTTGCCGGATTTGACGATCGGCGCGCGACTCGCCGCCTTGGCGATCGCGGCTTCCTCCGCCGCCGAATGGCCGGTGGTGCCGATGACATGGACGATGCCGGCGGCGGCGGTCAGCTCGGCCAGCGCCAAAGTCGCAGCGGGAACGGTGAACTCGATCAGACCGTCGGCGGCCTGCAAGAGCGGCGCCGCGTCGCTCGCCACCTTGACGCCGTTCGGACCGAGCCCGGCCAGATCGCCCGCATCGCGGCCGATCACCGCGGAATCCTTGGCTTCGACCGCGCCGGCAAGCGTGACGCCCTTGGTCGCGGCGATGGCATGAATGAGCGCGCGCCCCATGCGCCCGCCGGCGCCGGCAATGACCAAACGCATGTCCGAATTTGCCGGCGCCATTTGCTGGGGGCCGCCCTTTCAGTTGCGGCGGATATACCGGGGTCACGCCGCGGCAGCAACTTTACCTCTCCCCGTGTACGGGGAGAGGTCGGATTGCAAAGCGATCCGGGTGAGGGGCGCTTCAAGCTGCCTGAGCGAGCGGACAGGCCCCCTCACCCCGACCCTCTCCCCGCACGCGGGGCGAGGGAGAAGCTACGGCTACGGCTGCGGGCCGTCGTAGCCTTCGAGGATGATGAGATCCACGTCGGCATGCGACAGCCGCCGCTTGATGTTCTCCTGGTATTCCGGCGAGCGGTAACAGGCGATTGCGGCGGCGTAATCGGGAAATTCGATGACGACTTGGCGCGCGCGCGTTGTGCCCTCCACGCAGTCGCGTTGGCCGCCGCGCACCAAAAAGCGGCCGCCATACTTCTTGAAGATCGCCGGATTGGCGGCGGCGTAGGGCTTATAGCCCTCGTCGTTTTTCACATCGACATGCGCGATCCAGTAGCCTTTGGCCATGTCACCTCTCCTTTGCGGTTCGTTGCGCAATCTCCGCCACGATCGCCTCCGCCGCCGCTCTCGGATGGGCGGCGGCAACGATCGGCCGGCCGATGACGAGATAATCGGCGCCTGCCGCAACGGCGGCGGCCGGTGTCATGATGCGCTTCTGGTCGCCGGCATCGGCCCCGGCCGGCCGGATGCCGGGCGTCACCAGCACCATGTCGCTGCCAACGATGGCGCGCAGGTTCGCGGCCTCCTCGGCCGAACAGACCAGGCCGTCGACGCCAAGATCGCGCGCCTGTCCGGCGCGCCTGGCGACGAGCGCCTGCACGGTCGCATCGTAGCCAGCCTGCCTCAAGTCGTCGTCGTCGTAGGACGTGAGCACCGTGACGGCGAGAATGCGCAAAGCGCCTTCACGCGCCTCGACGGCGGCCCGCATGGTCTGCGGATAGGCATGGACAGTGAGAAAGCGCGCCCCGAGCCGCGCCACGCTTTTGACGCCCTGGGCGACCGTGTTGCCGATGTCGTGAAGCTTCAGATCGAGAAATACCCGCTTGCCGGCGCTCGCCAGCGCCTGCGCATAATCAAGCCCGCCGGCGAAAGCCAACTGATAGCCGATCTTGTAGAACGATACCGCGTCGCCAAGCCGCGCCACCATCGCCTGCGCCGCCTCGACCGACGGCAGATCGAGCGCGACGATCAGCCGGTCGCGCGGATCGGTCGGCGCTGTCGCTTGCTTCATCCGATTGCGGCGGGCATCAGGCTCGCCATCTCGACGAGCCGGCGCACCAGCGCCTTGAGGTTCGCCGCCTGGGTCTCATCCTTGAGATTGTCCATGTCGTCGAACGCCTGGCCGGCGCGGCCGACCGTCATCTGTTCCGGGAGAACGAGCGCGCCGCAGCCGAGTTCCAGGACTTGCCGCAGCGCCATGAGCCCGCGCAGTCCGCCGGCCGAGCCGTTCGACGCCGCGCCCAGCGCGAACACCCGCCCCTTGAACACCGCGTAGTTCGGTTCGTTGCGGTCGCGCCCGCGCGACATCCAGTCGATGGTATTTTTGATCAGCGGCGGGACCGACGCGCTGTATTCGGGACTGGCGATGAAGACGCCCTGATGCGCGAGCATCATCCGCTTGAGCTCGACGGCGTGCCGCGGCAGGCCGCCCTCGCCCATCAGATCCGCATCGAACAGCGGCAGCGGATAATCGGCAAACGAGATGCGCGTGACGTCGGCTTCGGCGAGCGCCAGCTCCTTGGCCGCAAGCGCGGCAAGCCGCGCGTTGTGCGAGCCCGAGCGCAGCGAACCGGCCATGACGAGGATTTTTGGCACTGGCATGGTCAGCGGACGGATGACGGACGTCGGAGGACGGATAAAGCCCTGTTCAGCTTTCTGTCCTCCGTGCTTCGCCCTCCGTCGTCAAGTCCTCCGATAGACCCACACCCGCGCCGGCGGCAGGTTCATCCAGATGCGTTCGGAGGCCTCGACCGAGAAGCCGCCGAGCCGGCGCGGCAAGGGCGATGCCACCGAATAGGTGAATTGAACGAACGGCGCGCCCGGCAGCATCAGATCGAAGGCATCGCGGATGAGCCGCAACCGCAACTTGATCGGCTTGGTGATGAGCGGCAGGCCGGAGACGACCGCGGCGGCGGGCTGCAGCAGCAGCGTTTCCAAGAGGCGCCGCAGGCCGTAGGCGTCGCCCTGCACCAAGGTGGCGTCCGGGTAGCGCGACCGCAGGATGCGGCAGAAGGTCGGATTAAACTCGACCAGCACCAGACGCGACGGCGCAACGCCGGCCTCCACCAGAGCTTCCGTCACCGGTCCGGTGCCGGGTCCAAGCTCGACGACCGGACCGTCGCTCTCCGGATCCACATAACGCGCCATGGTGCGTGCCAGAAGCTTTCCCGAAGGCGTCACCGCCCCAATGGACAGCGGCCGCTCGATCCAGGAGCGGATGAAGCGTACCTCGTCGTCGAGCCGAATACCGCGCTTGCGCTCGAACTGGCGGATTTGTTCTTCGATCTTCTTGCCGATGCCGTTGCGTTTTTGCTCGAACAGCCGAACTTGCCGCTCGATCTTTCGCTCAATGAGGTTCTTCCTCAGCTCCAGAAGCCGGAGCTGCCGCTCGATCTTTTGCTCAAATTTTTGCAGCCCCCGGACCGGCATGGCATCCCGCAACAACGAGACGATGGTTCTAGAACATTCATGGCGCCAAGACCAGCCGACCGCCGGCAGCCGAGCCGATGTTCCCAAGACGCCCGCCCGGCGACTGCGTCATGCGGAGCTTGCGGCCTTACCGCCGAACAGCTCCTTGACCTTGCCGAAGAATCCCATGGATTCCGGCTGCGTTTCCGCCGATGACAGCCGCTCGAATTCGGCGAGCAGATCGCGCTGCTTCTTGGTGAGCTTCTGCGGCGTCTCGACGATGACCTGTACGTACATGTCGCCGTTCTGCCGGGCGCGCAGCACCGGCATTCCCTTGCCCGCCAAGCGGAAGCGCTGGCCGGTCTGCATGCCCTCCGGCACCTTCACCCGGGTCTTGCTGCCGTCGATGGTCGGCACTTCGAACTCGCCGCCGAGCGACGCCGTCACCATGGAGACCGGCACGCGGCAGTGCAGATCGGCGCCTTCCCGCTGAAAAAACGCGTGTGCGCCGATCGAGAGGAAGATGTAGAGATCGCCCGGGGGCCCGCCGCGCACGCCGGCTTCGCCTTCGCCGGCAAGCCGGATGCGGGTGCCGTCTTCGACGCCGGCGGGAATATTCACCGACAGCGTGCGCTCGCGCATGACGCGGCCCGAGCCGCTGCATGACCCGCACGGGCTTTCGATCACCTGGCCGCGGCCTTGGCAGCTGGGACAGGTGCGTTCAAGGGTGAAGAAGCCCTGGGCGTGGCGAATCTTGCCCTGACCGCCGCACATCGGACAGGCTTTCGGCTTGGTGCCGGCCTTGGCGCCGCTGCCCGAGCAGGCTTCGCACGTGACGGAAGTCGGAATGCGGACCTGCGCCGTCTTGCCGACATAGGCCTCCTGCAACGAGATTTCCATGTTGTAGCGCAGATCGGCGCCGCGCTCGCGGCCGGAGCCGCGGCCGCGGCGTCCGCCCATGCCGAACAGGTCGTCGAAAATATCGGAGAAGGTCGTAGCAAAGTCGGCGCCGAAGCCGTGCGCGGCGCCCATCCCGCCGCCATGCTCGAAAGCCGCGTGACCGAAACGATCATAGGCCGCGCGCTTGTCGGGATCTTTGAGTATCTCATAGGCCTCGTTCACTTCCTTGAAGCGATGCTCGGCCTTGTCATCTCCGGGATTGCGATCCGGATGCCATTGCATCGCTTGCTTGCGGAAAGCGGTCTTGATGTCGCTGTCGCTTGCCGCGCGCTCGACCTCGAGGACTTCGTAGAAGCAGCGTTTGGCCATTCCCGTTCCGACCCTGCATTACGCGCCGGCATCGAGCCCGGAACGGACGAGCCCGGCGCTAAAATCTGCCGCCTGGAAAAGATGGCCCCCCGGGCTCGGCCCGGGGGTGATAAGAGCGGCGAGTCTGATGCTGAACGCTGCCGGCATGAAAGACCTCGCCGGATCAGGCCGACTTCTTGTTCTTCTTGTCGTCGTCGACTTCGGTGAATTCGGCGTCGACAACGTCTTCCTTCTTCGCTTCGCCGGCTCCGGCACCGGCGCCGCCCGGCGGCTGCTCGGCGGACTGCTTGTACATCGCCTCGCCGAGCTTCATGGAGGCCTGCGCCAGCGCATTGGTCTTGGCGGTGATGGCGTCGGCGTCATTGCCCTTCAAGGCTTCCTTGAGATCGGCCATGGCGTTCTCGATCGCGCGCCGGTCGGCATCGCCGACCTTCGAGCCATGCTCGGCGAGCGTCTTCTCGGTCGAGTGGACCAAAGCTTCGGCGTGGTTCTTTGCCTCCACCTGGGCCTTGCGCTTCTTGTCCTCGTCGGCGTGCGCTTCGGCATCCTTGACCATCTTCTGGATGTCGGCCTCGGCGAGGCCGCCGGAAGCCTGGATGCGGATCTGCTGTTCCTTGCCGGTGCCCTTGTCCTTGGCCGACACGTTGACGATGCCGTTGGCGTCGATGTCGAAAGTGACCTCGATCTGCGGCACGCCGCGCGGCGCCGGCGGAATGCCGATGAGATCGAACTGGCCGAGCATCTTGTTGTCGGCCGCCATCTCGCGCTCGCCCTGGAACACGCGGATCGTGACCGCGGTCTGGCTGTCCTCCGCCGTGGAGAACACCTGGCTCTTCTTGGTCGGGATGGTGGTGTTGCGGTCGATCAGCCGGGTGAACACGCCGCCCAGCGTCTCGATGCCGAGCGACAGCGGCGTCACGTCGAGCAACAGCACGTCCTTGACGTCGCCCTGCAGCACGCCGGCCTGGATCGCGGCACCGACGGCCACGACCTCGTCCGGATTGACGCCCTTGTGCGGCTCCTTGCCGAACAATTGCTTCACGACCTCCTGGACCTTCGGCATGCGGGTCATGCCGCCGACCAGAACCACTTCGTTGATCTCGGCCGCGGACAGGCCGGCGTCCTTGAGCGCCTGACGGCACGGCTCCATGGTCTTCTGCACCAAGTCGTCGACCAGCGCCTCGAACTTGGCGCGGGTCAGCTTCATGGTCAGGTGCTTCGGTCCCGACGCATCCGCGGTGATGAACGGCAGATTGATTTCCGTCTGCGTCGTCGACGACAGCTCGATCTTGGCCTTCTCCGCGGCTTCCTTGAGCCGCTGCAACGCCAGCTTGTCGCGGCGCAGATCGATGCCCTGCTCCTTCTGGAACTCGTCGGCCAGATAATTGACCAGCCGCATGTCGAAATCTTCGCCGCCGAGGAAGGTGTCGCCGTTCGTCGACTTCACCTCGAAGACGCCGTCGCCGATTTCGAGAATCGAAATATCGAACGTGCCGCCGCCGAGGTCGTAGACCGCGATCGTGCCGGTCTTGTTCTTGTCGAGCCCGTAGGCGAGCGCGGCCGCCGTCGGCTCGTTGATGATGCGCAGGACTTCAAGTCCGGCGATCTTGCCGGCGTCCTTGGTGGCCTGACGCTGGGCGTCATTGAAATAGGCGGGAACGGTGATGACGGCCTGCTCGACCTTGCTGCCGAGATAGGCTTCGGCCGTCTCCTTCATCTTCTGCAGAACGAATGCAGAGATCTGCGACGGCGAATAGCTCTTGCCCTCGATCTCAACCCAGGCGTCGCCATTCGAGGCGCGCATGATCTTGTAGGGAACGAGCTTCTTGTCCTTCTCCACCATCGGGTCGTCATAGCGCCGGCCGATCAGGCGCTTGACCGCAAAAATCGTCCGCTCGGGATTGGTGACCGCCTGGCGCTTGGCCGGCTGGCCGACGAGCCGCTCGCCTTCGTCCGTGAAAGCGACGATCGACGGCGTCGTGCGCATTCCCTCCGCGTTCTCGATGACCTTGGGCGTCTTGCCTTCCATTACGGCGACGCACGAATTCGTAGTTCCGAGATCGATACCAATGACCTTGGCCATGGCGTGTTAACCCTCTCTTTATCGGCAGGTCGGGCAGGCCCAGGAGGCGCCCCATCCGACCCCCTCTCAGTCTCGCCATCGCGGGCGCTATTTTCCCGCGATGTCCTTGGCTCATATAGGAGGACATGATGGCCCCGCAAGGCAGCTTCGGCGGGTTCGCCGCAGCAAAAGCGCCGGAATTGCCTGACAATATTGCCGGACCATGCTGACGAGCCGATGAGCGCATGCGCATGAGCCTGCCGACCGCCATTTCAGGGCTTCGCGTCTATCCCGGCTACCTCGACCGCGAGGCGCAGGCGGCGCTCGTCGCCGCGGTGCACGATATCTTTGCGGCAGCGCCCTTGTTCACGCCGCGGATGCCGAAGTCGGGACGACCATTTACCGTGCGCATGTCAAACTGCGGCCCGCTCGGATGGGTATCGGATGAGTGCGGCTATCGCTATCAGCCGACGCATCCCGAAACCGGGCTGCCTTGGCCGTCGATTCCGCACCTGCTGCTCGCCATTTGGCGCCAGCTCGCCGGCTATCCGGCTCCGCCGCAAGCCTGCCTCATCAACTTTTATGGAGCGGAGGCGAAAATGGGTCTGCATCAGGACCGCGACGAGGCCGATTTCGACGCGCCGGTGGCCTCGATCTCGCTCGGCGACACTTGCCTGTTCCGCATCGGCGGCCATAAGCGCCGCGATCCCACTCGCGCCTTCCGCCTTGGCTCCGGCGACGTGCTCATTCTCGGCGGCGCCGCCCGGCTCGCCTTCCACGGCGTAGACCGGATTTATCCAGGTACGTCGAGCTTGCTCCCACACGGCGGACGGATCAATCTGACGTTGCGCCGGGTCACGCGCGGCGCCTTCAACCACTCCCATTCCCAGCCGGCAGCAGAGGCCCGCAATGATCGGCCATAGCACGCGCTCAGCTTTCGCGGTCTTCGCCGCCGTTGCGTTTTTGGCAGCAGCGCCGGCGTTCGCGGCCAACCCGGTGTTTCCGCGCGGCTCTCGCGTCGGGCTGGTTCCGCCGCCGGGCATGGTGGCAAGCGACCAGTTCGACGGATTTGCCGACCCGAGCAAGGATGCCGCAATCCTGATAAACGTGCTGCCGGCCGCCGCCTATGCAGAGATCGAGAAGACGCTGGACACCGACGTGCTGAGAAAGCAGGGCGTCAGCGTGAAGAAACGCGAGCCGATGAAGCTCGACATCGGCGATGGCTTTCTGCTCATCGGCCAGCAGGCGGCCGAGAAGGTACGCTACCGCAAATGGCTTCTGGTCGTGCAGACGACCGATCTCACCGCGCTCGTGACCATCCAGGTTCCGCAACAGGATGACACCTATTCGGACCAGGTGTTGCGCGCCGCGCTGGCGACGCTCGCGGAGCGGCCAAAGGTGCCGGAGGCGGAAGAGCTGAGCCTGTTGCCGTTCGCGGTAGGCGACCTGGCCGGATTCCACGTCGAAGGCGTAGTACGCGGCCGCGTGCTGATGCTGCGCGACACCAGCGGCGAAAATGCTGCGGATGCCGCCAAGAAGGTCCCGGAAACCGGTCCCGCAGCGCGGCTCCTCATCGCCGCGCTGCCCGGCGGTCCCGCCGATCCGGCCGACCACGCCAATTTCGCCCGCTTGTTGTTCAACGAAATCGGCGGCATCGGCGACGTTCACGTGACAATGTCGGAACCGCTGCGGCTCGGCGGTCAGAGCGGATATCAGACCATGGCCGAGGCCAAGGACTTGCGTACCGGCAGCGATCTCATGGTGATCCAGTGGCTGCGCTTCGGCGGCGGCGGCTTCCTGCAGATGATCGGTCTTGGCCGCGCCGACGCCTGGCCGAGCGTTCTCTCGCGCTTTCGCGCGGTCCGCGA
>Ga0335085_10006340_pt1 | contig 18709 bp, 6 predicted proteins | sample Lox_Sample_45_FD_206712 | JGI IMG/M metagenome (GOLD analysis project Ga0335085, IMG submission 206712) | Soil microbial communities from Loxahatchee National Wildlife Refuge, Florida, United States - Lox_Sample_4.5 | ecosystem: Environmental > Terrestrial > Soil > Wetlands | place: USA: Florida...
CTCACCGGCGGCGCACGGCAGCCGAGGCTAGGGACCCGGCGGCTGCGGGGCCAGCAGGGTGAGTTGCGTTCTCTCTTCGGTGTACGGCGCTTCTTCGAGCGTCGCTTCGATATCCGCCGTCCCGGCGGAGCACGAGAACGCGCCGAACACGACCGCGAAGGCGTTGCCGTCGTCATCGAGCTGGACCCTGGCCGAGGATTCCGCTCCGAAGTCGAGCAGTTTCAGGTTCGGCCCGAACCAGATCAGGTGCGGCGGGATTTTGCAGCGCACCGCCAGCTGTTCGGCGTTGATCGTGACCCAGTCCTCGGCGAACACCGACGGGTACTCGACCTGCACGATCGCGCCGAAGGCGCTCGCGAGATCACCGAGGGTGATTTCGGAAGGAAGCACCGACGCCCCGACAGGGGTGACCCGCGGCGCCAGGACCGTAAAGGCGGTCGTCACGGTGGAGTAGGGCGGCGCTTCTAGGTGGGAGCTGATGAGGCTTTCACCGCTGGCGCAACCGGGCCCGGCGAACACGACGGCCCAGGTGTTGCCGGCATCGTCGAGGCGCAGGGTGACGCTCTTGCCGACGCCGATCAGCCCGAGGAATTTGAGCAGCGGCCATTCCACCCGACCGACCCACTCGAGTTTGTCCGAGCAGCGGTCGAACAGCTCGGTGGCCGACACTTTCACAGAACGCCCGGCGTATGCCGGGCTACAGGACACCTTCACGTAGTCGGCCACGCTGGACGCGTTGGCACCCTCACCCTGATCCACGAACGAGGGGAGCGAGCTGATCGCGCACGTGGCCGGATCGACCGCGGTCTTGGCCGTGGCCCGCGAGCGGGCGAGCGCGGGGACGCTCGTCGCCAACAGGACGGTGGACAGGATCGCCAGGCCCAGAAGGGCTTTCCTCGTAGCCATCGGTCCTCCAGTCACTCGTGTTCTGTTTGACCCGTCGCCGGTCGGCGAGCGAACCCCGGCCACGACCACGCGGCACCAACAGGCGAAGCCCCTAAGCGCGGCCAGTGCTACCGCACGTTAAAGCCGACGGCGGCGGAACTGGCAAGCATTGCGGCACTTAAGGGCAAGCCTCGACCCCGGCGGCGAGGAGGGGGGTCGATTCGGGGAGTCCTCGTCGCCCGATCGGGTAGCTTGGCCTCAGCCGATGGCGATGGCAGACAACACCACGGCCCCGGCGGCCACCGGGGGACCGGTGACGGCTCGCGCGCTGACCCGTCGCTTCGGCGAGGGCCCCACGGCGGTCGAAGCCCTGCGCGGCGTGGACCTCGACGTCAAGGAGCGCGAACTGGTGGCGGTGATGGGTCCCTCCGGGTCGGGCAAGTCCACGCTCATGCACCTGCTGGCGGGCCTCGACACCCCCACGGCCGGGTCCGTGACGATCGCCGGAACAGAGCTGGCGGGGCTAGGGGACAGCGAGCTCACGCGGCTGCGCCGCGACCACATCGGCTTCATCTTCCAGTTCTTCAACCTGCTGCCGATGCTGGACGCCGAGGAGAACGTGACCTTGCCGCTGGCGATCGCGGGCGAGCGCCCCGACCGGGATTGGGTTCGGGAGGTGATGGCGAAACTGGGGCTCGCCGACCGCGGCACCCACAGGCCCTCACAGCTCTCCGGAGGGGAGCAGCAGCGTGTGGCGATAGCGCGAGCGCTGATCACGCGCCCGACGGTGATGCTGGCGGACGAGCCGACGGGGAACCTCGACTCCAAGACGGGAGGGGAGATCCTCGAGCTGTTGCGCCAGTCGATCGCGGACTACGGGCAGACGACCGTGATGGTCACCCACGATCCACGGGCCGCATCGATCGCCGACCGCATCCTGTTCATCGCCGATGGCCTCGTGGTGAAGGAGCTCACCGACGTCAGCGCCGCCGAGGTCATCAACGTGATCGGGGAGCTCGCCGATTGACCGCCTTCGCGCTGAAGAGTCTCGGCTCCCGCAAGCTGCGCGCCCTGCTGACAGCCATCGCGATCGTGCTCGGGGTCGCGATGATCGCGGGCACCTACATCCTCACCGACACGATCAAGTCCGCCTTCGGGACCGTCTTCCAGGAAGTCTATAAGCGCACCGACATCGTCATCTCGGCGCGCAGCGCGATCGAAGAAGAAGGTGAAAACGAACGCGCCGTGCCCCCGGCCTTCTCCGAATCGCTACTGAAGCAGGTGCGCGCCCTGAGGGGCGTCCAGCAGGCCCAGGGAGGCATCACCTCCACGGCCCAGCTCGTCGGGCGCGACGGCAAGGTGCTCTCGACGGGTGGAGCCCCGGGACTGGCCTTCAGCGTCCATCCCCACGGCAACCAGCGCTTCAACCCGCTCACGCTCGTCGCCGGCAACTGGCCCAGCGGCGAAGACGAAGTGGGGATCGACGACAACACCGCCGAACGGCACGGCTACCGCGTGGGGCAGACGATCGGCGTGATCGCACGAGGCTCAGAGCAGCACATGCGCATCGCGGGGATCATGCGCATCGGCGGAGTGGCCTCGCTCGGCGGGGCGACGATGGCGATCTTCAACTTCCCCGTCGCCCAGCGCCTGTTCAACCTCGAGGGCAAGCTCAGCTCGATCTCGGTCGCTGCGGCTCCGGGCTACAAGCGCGCAAAGCTGCTGCGCGAGATCCGGCCCCTGTTGCCGCCCAACGCGGAAGCACGGACCGGAACCTCGCAGGCCAAAAAGGCCACCCACGACACCAGTGGCTTCCTCGACATCATCCAGAACTTCCTGCTCGCGTTCGCGGGCATCGCGCTGTTCGTCGGCAGCTTCGTGATCGCCAACACGCTGTCGATCACGATCGCCCAGCGCACCCGCGAGCTGGCCACGCTGCGCACCCTGGGAGCCACCCGGCGTCAGGTCCTGCGCACCGTGCTGGTCGAAGCGGTCGTGATCGGCCTGCTCGCATCGGTCGTCGGGTTGCTGCTCGGGATCGGGCTCGCGAAGGGGCTGAACTCGCTGTTCAAGTCAGCCGGCATCGACCTTCCGCAGGCGTCCACCGTGCTGGCCACGCGGACGATCGTCGTCTCGCTCGTCGTCGGCGTGGTGGTGACGCTGCTGGCCGCCCTGCGCCCGGCGCTGCGGGCCACCCACGTGCCGCCGATCGCTGCCGTGCGTGAGGGCGCGGTGCTGCCACCGTCGCGGTTTGCGCGCCTGGGAGCGCCGGCAGCGCTGCTGACGCTCGCCGGCGCGGTCGCGCTGATGCTCATCGGCCTGTTCGCGGGCGGGCTCAGCAGCGGACAGCGGCTGCTCGCGATCGGGGTCGGGGCCGGCGCGATCTTCCTGGCCGTGGCGGTGCTGGCGCGGCGCCTGGTGCCGCCGCTGGCGGCGGTCCTCGGATGGCCCTCGACGCGGATCGCCGGCGCCGCCGGGAGGCTCGCGCGCGCCAACTCGGAGCGCAACCCCACCCGCACGGCCTCCACCGCCGCCGCCCTGATGATCGGCCTGGCGCTGGTGACCTTCGTGGCGGTGCTCGGGGCGGGCCTGAAGTCCACCTTCGAGAGCGCGATCAACGAGACCTTCGCGGCCGATTACGTGATCACCGCGACGAACAACTTCTCGCCGATATCGACCGCCTCCGAGAAGGCCGTGCGTGCAGCGCCCGGGGTGCTCTCGGTCTCGGGCGTGCGCACCGGGTCGGGCCGCACCTTCGACAAGAACATCGGCGTCACCGGCGTGGGCCCTGAAATCAGCCGTTCGATACGGGTCCACTGGGAGGCCGGCTCCCCGGCGGTGCCGGCCCACCTCGGCTCCAGCGGGGCGTTCGTCTCCAAGGACTTCGCCAAAGAACACCACCTGCACGTCGGCTCCCCGATCAACGTCGAGACGCCGGCGGGCGGGACCATGGAACTGCAGCTCCACGGCATCTTCAAGCCCAACAAAGGCGGCTCCCCGTTCGGCGACGTGACCGTGTCCACCGAACGCTTCGACTCCGAATACCAGGACCCCCAGAACATCTATGCGTTCGTGGAGGTCGCGGGGGGCGCGAACGCGGCCACCACGCACGGACTGCAGCAGGTGATGCGGGCGTTCCCGAACGCGAAGGTCCAGACCGAGGCCGAATTCAAGAAAAACCAGGAGCAGGGGATCAACACCCTGCTGAACCTGCTGTACGTGCTGCTGTCGCTGTCGATCATCGTGAGCCTGTTCGGGATCGTCAACACGCTGCTGCTGAGCGTGTTCGAGCGCACGCGCGAGCTGGGGATGCTGCGGGCGGTGGGGATGACGCGCAGGCAGCTGCGCTCCATGATCCGTCACGAGAGCATCGTGACCGCCCTGATCGGCGCCGCGCTCGGCATCCCGATCGGCATCCTGCTGGCGCTGATGGTGGGCAAGGCGATCGAATATCCGGCCTTCAGCGTGCCGCTCGGGACGCTGGTGGTGTTCGTGGTGGCGGCCGTGATCTGCGGGCTGCTGGCGGCGATCTTCCCCGCCCGCCGGGCGGCGCGGATGAACGTGCTGGAGGCGCTGCAGTACGAGTAGCGGAGGGCGCCTACGACCGTTTGAGCGAGTGCGCCGTCAACACCGCCGCGCGCGGGCACGGGTCCCTGATCTTCTTGAACGTCAGCCACTGGCCGGAGACCTTGAACGAGTACGTGCCCGCTGAGCTGCACTTGCCGGGGCCGTGCAGGGTGATCCTGGATCCCGAGATCGAGTAGGTCCCGCGGCCGACGAGGCCGTAGGGGGCGTGCAGCACGAACTTCCCCGGCTGGAAGGTGACGTGGTAGGTCCCGTTCAGTTCCCCCGCGCTGTTGACGCTCGTCACGTAGGTGCCCGACAGGCTGGACGCCACGGCGGTGGCGCACAGGGCGGCCGTCAGGAGGCACACGAGCGCCGTCAGGCGGGCGAGTCTGGTCATGGTTGCGAATCCCTCCCGAGCATCGTGAGTTGGCTGCTGTTTATAGCGATCGACTCTGCGCGTGTCGCACAGCGACTCGAGTCCTTGCCTCGAGGCGGGCCAGTCCGAAGGCTTGGGGGGCGTCAACACGTCCATGGCCGACCTGGGAGAGGCGGAGCACGTTAGGCAGGCCACAGCAGCCGGTCAACGCGCCTTGCCCCTTTGGGCAAGGTTCGCGGGGAGCGCTTGACCGGCTCCCCATCGGTGGGAGAAAGTCCGCACCCTCCGGGGTGCAGTGACTGCATGCTCCGCCCGCGGTGACGCCTACGGATCGGTGCACGCGTGTTCGAATTCATAGTCATGTGCCCGCTGGGCTCCGCCCAGGCGGCGACGGCGATCGCGGGTAGCCGCGCCGGGGAGCTCGGGGTGGTGAGCCTCGCGTTCGCGGAGGACCTGCCTGCCGGGCTGGAGCAGCTGCAGAGGCTGTGTGAGCTGGGCGGGGAGGCGTGCGGCGTGCTGGTTCGGGAGGACCATGTGATGGAGGCCGCACTCGCCGCGGAGGCGCCGCGGCTGCGGGCGGTCCTCCTCGACGGGGTGGCCGGGGGCGCGGACGCGGCCGCATGCCTCTCGCGGCGCGTCGCATCGGTACGCGACGCCGGGCCGCGGGCGATTGTCGTCGCCGCCTCGCTGCAGGAGGCGCTCGCCGCTCAGGAGGCCGGCGCCGACGCGGTCATCGCCAAGGGCCAGGAGGCAGGCGGCTGGGTTGGCGACACCGGTGCCTTCGTCCTCTCCCAGCAGCTCGTGGGCGCGCTCGAGCTTCCCGTTTTCGTGCACGGCGGAGTCGGCCTGCGCACCGTGGCCGCCGTCCGCGCCTCCGGCGCCGCGGGAGCGGTGCTCGACGCGCAGCTGCTCCTGAGCCGTGAGTCCCCGGCCCCGGATGCCCTGCGGAGCGCGCTGGCGGGCGCCGACGGCAGCGAGACGGCGATGGTGGGAGGCGACCTGGAGGCCCCGTTCCGGGGCTACAGCCGACCCGACCGCGACGGGCTGCAATCGCTGCGGCGCGCAGAGTCGGACCTCGTCCGCGAGCGAGGCGGGGCCGAGGAGTGGCGCTCGGCTGTGCGGGCGGCGGTGTACGCCGGCGCGGTGACGCCCCTCGGCCAGGACGTGGCGCTGGCCGGCGAGCTCGGGGAGCGCTTCGCCACCGTCGCGGGCATCATCGACGGGCTGCGGGCGGCGGCCGACACCGCCGCGGACGCGCTCGAGCTCGAGAACCCGCTGGCCGCGGGCGGTCCGCTGGCGAGCGCGCACGGAACGCGCTACCCGCTCGTCCAGGGCCCGATGACGAGGGTCAGCGATCGCGCCGAGTTCGCGCTCGCGGTGGCCCGCGGGGGAGCGCTGCCGTTCCTGGCGCTGGCGCTGATGCGGGGCGAGGAGGTCGACGTGCTGCTCGGGCGCACCGCGCAGCTGCTCGGAGACCTCCCCTGGGGCGTCGGGATCCTGGGTTTCGTGCCCGCCGAGCTGCGGGCCGAGCAGCTCGCCGCGGTGGGCAAGCATCGGCCCCCGTTCGCGCTGATCGCCGGCGGGCGCCCCGATCAGGCGCGCGAGCTCGACCGGCAGGGCATCGCCACCTACCTGCACGCCCCCTCACCCCACCTGCTGCGGCTGTATCTCCGCGACGGCGCGCGTAGGTTCGTGTTCGAGGGGCGTGAGTGCGGCGGACACGTCGGCCCGCGTACGAGCTTCGTGTTGTGGGACACGATGCTCGGGGTGCTCGCCGACGAGCTCGGCGGGGAGCTGGCCGACTGCCAGGTGCTGCTCGCCGGGGGGATCCACGACGGCCGCTCGGCCGCGATGGCAGCCGCGACCGCTGCCTGCGTGAGCGCGCGTGGCGCCCGCGTCGGCGCGCTGATGGGCACCGCCTACCTGTTCACTCGCGAGGCCGTCGAGACGGGAGCGATCACCCCCCGCTTCCAGGCGGCAGCCGTCTCCGCCGCCGAGACGGCGCTGCTGGAGAGCGGACCCGGCCACACCACCCGCTGCCTGTCCTCGCCGTTCGTCGAGCTGTTCGAGGCCGAGCGGCGCCGGCTGGACGCCGCCGGAGTCGACCCGGGCGAGCGCCGGCTGCAGCTTGAGGCGCTCAACATCGGGCGCCTGCGGGTCGCCGCCAAGGGAGTGGACCGGCTCGGCGAGGAGCACTCGGCAGCGGCGGATCCGGGCCGGGCGGAGGATGCGGGCGAGTCGGCGAACGGGAAGCCCGAGCTGGTCCCCGTGTCCGAGCAGCAGCAGTGGCAGCGGGGCATGTACATGATCGGCCAGGTCGCCGCGCTGCGCGACTCCGTGACGACGATCGCCGACCTCCACCGCGAGGTCTGCGAGGGCGCCGTGGAGCAGGGGCGGAGTCTCGCCCGCGCGCGTGCGGGGCGCAAGGCGAGGCCCGAGCCGTCGCCGCCCGCCGACGTGGCGATCATCGGGATCGGCTGCATCCTGCCCGGCTCCCGCGGCGTCGAGAGCTTCTGGGCGAACATCCTCGAGAAGGTCGACGCGATCCGCGAGATCCCCCCCGAGCGCTGGGACTGGCGCCAGATGTTCGACCCCGACCCCGCCGCGCCCGACAAGGTCTACTCCCGCTGGGGAGGGTTCATAGACCCGGTGGAGCTCGATCCCCTCGCGCTCGGACTGCCGCCGCGCTCGCTGCAGTCGATCGAGCCGTTCCAGTTGCTGGCCCTGCTGTGCGCCCAGGCCGCGCTCGAGGACGCCGGCTACGGGCAACGTCCGTTCGACCGCGAGCGGACCTCGGTGATCCTCGGGGCCGGGGGCGGCGGCGCCGACACCTCGGTCGGCTACACCGTGCGCTCGGCGCTGCCCTCGCTGCTAGGGGGCGCGCATCCCGAGCTGCAGGAGCAGTTGTTCGAGCGGCTCCCGGAGTGGACCGAGGACAGCTTCGCGGGGCTGCTGATGAACGTCGCCGCCGGGCGCATCGCCAACCGCCTGGACCTGGGCGGCACCAACTACACGGTGGACGCCGCCTGCGCCTCCTCGCTGGGCGCCGTCGGCCTCGCCGCGCGCGAGCTGCACGGGGGCACCAGCGACATGGTGCTCGCGGGGGGCGTGGACGCGATCCAGAACCCGTTCGCCTACCTGTGCTTCGCCAAGACGCACGCCCTCTCGCCGACGGGCCGCTGCCGCCCCTTCGACGCCACCGCCGACGGCATCGCGATCAGCGAGGGCTTTGCCACGGTGGTCCTGAAGCGCGTCGCCGACGCCGAGCGCGACGGCGACCGCATCTACGCCGTGATCCGCGGGGTCGGGGCGGCGAGCGACGGGCGTGACCGCAGCCTCACGGCACCCCGGCCGGAGGGCCAGATGCGCGCGCTGCGCCGTGCCTACGCGCAGGCACGCGTGTCGCCGGCGACCGTGGGGCTCGTGGAGGCGCACGGCACCGGCACCGTCGCCGGCGACGGCGCGGAGGTGGAGGCGCTCAGCACGGTGTTCGGCGAGCACTCCGACGAGCACCAGTGGTGCGCGATCGGCTCGGTCAAGTCGATGATCGGCCACACCAAGGCGACGGCGGGTGTGGCGGGGCTGGTGAAGGCCGCCCTGGCACTGCACCACGGGGTACTGCCGCCCACGATCGGCGTGAGCGAGCCGAACCCGAAGGCCGACTTCCCCTCGAGTCCCTTCTACGTCAACACCGAGGCCCGGCCCTGGTTGACCGGCGGCGCGCCCCATCCCCGCCGTGCGGGTGTCAGCGCCTTCGGCTTCGGGGGGACCGACTTCCACGTCGTGATGGAGGAGTACGGCGGGGCGTTCCTGTCGCCGTCCGAGGCGGCGGTCCCGCGCTGGCCCGCGCAGCTGCTGATGTGGAGCGGCACCCGCGGCGAGCTGATCGGTGCGATCGACGATTTGGCACGGACGCTCGTCAGCGCGGATCCCCCGCGCCTCGACGTGCTGGCCCGAGAGCTGGCGGAGCGGATGCGCGCGGCGACGGACGCCGGGGTGCTCGCACTTGTGGTCGAGCCCGGCGAGGACCTGAAGGCCAAGCTCGCACGCTGCCACGAGCTGTTGTCCTCAGGGGCCGCGACGGTGCACGAGCGCGACGGTATCCACTTCGCCGAGCATCCACTGGCACGACGCGGGAAGCTCGCGTTCCTGTTCCCCGGGCAGGGCTCGCAGACCGTCGACATGGGCCGCGAGCTGGCCGTCGCGTTCCCCCAGGCGAGGGAGCAGTTCGAGCTCGCCGACCGCGTGCTCGCCGACCGCTACGAGCGCCGCCTGTCGAGCTTCGTGTTCCCGCAGCCCGCGTTCTCGGCGGAGGAAAGCCGCACCCGCCAGGCGGCCCTCACCGACACCCACGTAGCCCAGCCGGCGCTCGGGACCGTGGAGCTCGCGTGGCTGAGCGTGCTCGACACGCTCGGCATCTCGCCGCACATGACGGCCGGTCACAGCTACGGGGAGTTCGCCGCCCTCGCCGCCGCCGGCGCGCTCGACCCGGTGACGCTGCTGGAGCTGTCCGAGGCGCGCGGGCGCTTCATGAAGCAGGCCTCCGCCGGCGAGGCCGGCGCGATGGCGGCCGTCGAGGCGGCTCCGCCCGAGCTCGCGTCCCTGCTGGAGGGCTCGGGCGTGGTGGTCGCGAACCTCAACGCTCCCCACCAGACCGTGCTGTCGGGACCCCGCGAGCACGTCGAGGCGGCGGTCAAACGCTGCGCCTCGCAAGGGGTCGCCGCGCGACTGCTTCCGGTCGCCTGCGCGTTCCACTCGCCCCTGGTCGCCGCCGCTCAGCGGGAGCTCGCGGAGGTGCTCGCCGGCGCGACGATCGCCGCCCCGCGCGTGCCGGTGTACTCGAACACGAGCGGCCGGGCGCACGCCTCCGACCCGGCCGAGATCGCGCGGTTGCTCGCCGAGCACCTCGTCCGCCCGGTCGAGTTCGTACAGGAGATCTCGGCGATGTACGAGGACGGCGCCCGCGTGTTCCTCGAGGTCGGCCCGCGGTCGGTGCTGAGCGGTCTCGTCGGGCAGATCCTCGAGGACCGTGAGCACGTCGCGTTGCCGGTCGAACGCTCCGGGCGATCCGGCCTCGTGTCGATGCTCCACTGCCTGGCCGGGCTGGCGGCCGAGGGGGTGCAGTTTGACGCCACCAGCCTGGTCCGTGGACGACCCACGGAGCGGGACGGGCGGGAGCGCGAACGAGCCGGCAGCGGGAGGGCCGCGGCCTGGCTGCTGGACGGCGGACGCGCCTGGCCGGCCGCCGAGCCGAGACCGTTGCCGGAGCCGATCCATGCAATCCACACACAGGAGCAACGAGCCATGACAACGAGCATGAACGGGGGCTCGGCGCAGCCTCCCCTCGCAACGACGGGGGAGCTCGTCAGCTCCCACCCGTCCCACAGCCCGCCGCCCCGGGCGCCGGCGCAGCACCTCCCACCCGCCGGGCCGATAGGGGGGACGCTCGACGGCGGCGACCGGGTCGCCGAGGCGATGGCCGGCCACCAGCGGGTGATGCAGCAGTTCCTCGAGACGCAGCGTGCCGTGATGCTCGGCTATCTCGGTGGCCGTGTGCAGCCGCTCGCCCCGCTGCCATCGGTGCCTGCCGCCGGTGCCCTTCCGCCGTTCGCGGCTCCGGTGCCGGCAGCGGCTGTGGCACCGGCGGCGGCTCCGGTGCCGGCGCCGGAAGCGGTCCTGGTGCCGGCCGGCGCGGCGGGGCCGGCCGCGGACGCGCCGCCCGCCTCGCCCACAGCGCCCGTCGCCGCATCGGTCCCCGACGTGGAGCCCGCGGTGGCGGTGGGCGGCTCCCGGCCCGTCGGCGCGGATGCGGCGTTGACGCGGGAGGCGATCCAGGAGCGGCTGCTGGGGCTCGTGAGCGAGCGCACCGGCTACCCGCCCGACATGCTGGCGCTGGACGCGGATCTTGAGGGCGATCTCGGGATCGACTCGATCAAGCGCGTGGAGATCGCGGGAAGCTTCACCCAGAGCCTCCCCGAGGAGGATCGCGGTGCGGTCGACATGGAGGAGCTCACGGCGAGCAGGACGCTTCGCGCGGTGATCGACACGCTCGAGGCCTCGCTGGCCGCCGGCGCCTCCAACGGACGCGTCGCCGGCGAGGGCGACGCCCTGGGAGGCGAGCGCCCTTTTGAAAACGGACCGGCCGAGGAGGAGCGCATCGGCCGGTTCGTCCCAGCAGTGGTGAGCGCTCCCGCGATCCGCGCCACCGCCGGCCTCGGCGGCGCTGGCGCGGTCGTGATCATCGACGACGGAACCGGTGTCGGCGAGACCCTCGCAGGCACCCTCGAGGGCGAGGGGCATCTCGTTCGGCGCCTGATGGTGGGCGATGGGCCGATGGGAGACGAGCAGGCGTGGGCGCTGGCGCAGGAGCTGCGCGGCAGACGCGGCGTCAAGGCGCTCGTACACCTCGCCGCGCTGGCCTCCGAGCCGCCGCGCTATGGCGGCGTCGATTCGCTGCTCGCGCTCGCCAGGGCGTTCGGGGAAGACCTGGAGGTGTCCGCCGCCGCCGGTGGCGCGGTCGTGCTCGCCGCCACACGCATGGGCGGCACCTTCGGGATCGACGCGGACGGGGCCGTCGACGGGTCCTTCGAGCAGGGCGCGGCGGCCGGGTTCCTGAAGAGCCTGGGACAGGAGTGGCCGCAGGTGCGCGTCAAGGCCGTCGACCTGTCCACCGACGACCCGCGCCGAGCCGCGGGCGAGCTGCGTGCCGAGCTGACCGCTGCGGACGGGCTCACCGAGGCCGGCTATCGCCGCGGCGCGCGCACCACGATCGAGCTCCGCGCCCAGCCGGCGTCGGGAGGGCCCGAGCGGCAGATCCTGGAGCAGGGCTCGGTGCTGCTGGTCACCGGCGGAGCGCGCGGGATCACCGCGCACGTCGTGCAGAGGCTGGCGGGCCGCTACCGGCCGGCGCTGGTGCTCGTCGGCAGGACACCCCTGGGCGAGGAGGACCCAGACGTCGCCGTGGCGGGCGGGCTGGCCGAGCTGCGGGCGGTCCTGATCGAGCGCCACCGCGGTCGTGGTGAGCAGACCACGCCCGCCCGCATCGAGCAGGAGTGCCGGGAGATCATGCGCCGACGCGAGGTCCACGAGAACCTCGAGACGCTGCGTGGGAGCGGGGCGGAGGTCGAGTACCGGGTGTGCGACGTGGCGGACGAGCACGCCTTCGGTGCCCTGATCGACGACGTCTACGAGCGCCACGGGCGGATCGACGGCGTGATCCACGGCGCGGGGCTGATCGAGGACCGCCTCGTGCGGGACAAGGCGCGCGACTCGTTGCTGCGCGTGATGGATGCCAAGGCGGGAGCCGCGCGCACGCTCGCGCGGCGCCTGCGCCCCGACTCTCTGCGCTTCATGGTGCTGTTCGGCTCCGTGTCCGGGCGCCTCGGCAACCGGGGTCAGGCCGACTACGCCGCCGCCAGCGAGGTGCTCGCGAAGCTCGCTCACGAGCTCGACCGCCGCTGGGAGGCGCGCGTCGTGACGATCGACTGGGGGCCGTGGCGCTCGGCGGGGATGGTGTCGCCGGCGCTAGAACGCCAGTTCGAGAGCCGGGGCGTGGCCCTGATCGGGCTCGAGCGGGGATGCCGGCTGCTCGAGGAGGAGCTCCTCCGGGGCCGCAAGGGCGAGCCCGAGGTGGTGCTCGGCGCCGAGACCGGACTTTCGGCGGCGCCGCAGCCGCGGCGACCGGCGGGCGACGGCGAGTCCAACGGCGAGCGCAAGGGCGGCGTCGGCCTGCCGCTCCTGCTGCAGGCTCGCAAGGAAGTGGGCGGCGAGCACGAGAACGGCCACGGCGGTGCGCTGCGGCTGGAGGTCGAGCTCGACCCGGGACGACACCGCTACCTGGACGACCACCGCATCGACGGGCATCCAGTGCTGCCGTTCGCGGTGGCGATGGAGCTGATGGGGGAGGCGGCGCTCACGACGGGCGCGGGGGAGCAGCTCGCCGGCCTGCGCGAGATCCGCCTGCTCGACGGGGTCGGCTTCGCGGACGGCCGCCCCGTGCGCCTGCGCCTCGACGCAGTCGCAACCGACGTGGCCGGCGAGCTCGAAGTGACGATCGCGCCCGCCGCCCACGGGATCGCGCCCGCCGCCCACGGCCGCCCCCACTACCGCTCCATGGTTCAGCTGCGCGACCGAACGAGGGACCCAAGCCCGACCGTCGTTCAGCCGCCCGCGCTGGAGGGCCTGGGCCCGTTCCCGATGGAGATCGCCGACGCCTACAGCGAGCTGCTGTTCCACGGCCCGCTGTTCCAGGGGATCCTCGCGATCGAGGGCATGGACGAGCGCGGCGCGCGCTCGCGGCTGGCCCGCACCGCACCGGCGCAGAGCGTCGCCGGCGCGGAGGGGCTCCGCTGGATGCTCGATCCGATCATGCTCGACAGCGCCCTGCAGGTGCAGGTCCTGTGGGCGCGTCTGCAGTGGGACGTGACGCTGCTGCCGGCCCAGATCGGGGCGTGGCGCGCCGTGCAGCCCCGGGGCGGCTCCGGGCCGGTGCGGCACGAGCTGCGCATCCGCCCCGAAAGCACCCCGCCGCTGTGCCACGCCGACCACTGGTTCTACGACGCCGACGGCGTCCTGCTGGCGACGCTCGAGGACGTCGTCGGTGTGGGCACCCAGACGCTCAACCGTCTCGCGGGAGCGCGCGCATGAGCGCGGGAGCGGACCTGGGTGGCGACCGCGGCGTGGCGATCGTCGGGATGGCGTGCCTGTTCCCGGGGGCCGAGGACCTCGATGCGTACTGGCGCAACATCCTCGCCGGGGTCGACGCGACCTCCGAGCCGCCGCCGGAGGCCTGGGATCCGGCCGTCTACTACGACCCCGAGTTCGAGGACAGCGACCGCACGTACTGCCAACGCGGGGGCTACCTGGGGTCGCTCGCGCGCTTCGACCCGCTGGCACACGGCATCCCGCCTGTGGCGGTCGGGGGAGAGCCGGATCAGTGGTTGGCCCTGCGGGTCGCGCGCGACGCACTCGCCGATGCGCGCCAGGGGGAGCTTCCCGAGCACGTGCGGGCCCGCACCGCGGTGGTGTTCGGCAAGGGCACATACCTCAATGGCGGCAACGCGATCGCGGTGCAGCGGATGATGGTGATCGGCCAGACCCTCGAGCTGATCCGCAGCCTGTGTCCCGACAGCAGCGAGGAGCAGCTCGAGCGGCTGCGGGAGGAGCTGCAGGCAGTGCTGCCCGACCTGGGCCCCGAGACGGTGCCGGGCCTGATCCCGAACATCATCGTGGGCAGGATCGCCAACCGGCTCGACCTGATGGGGCCCGCCTACACGGTCGACGCCGCCTGTGCGTCCTCGCTGCTGGCGCTCCAGCAGACGGTCCGCGACCTGCTCGCCGGCGAGCTGGACCTGGCGATCGCGGGCGGCTCGCAGGTGTGGATGCCGGTCGCGACGATGAACCTCTTCTGCCGGCTCGGCGCGCTCTCCCGCCGCCAGCAGCTGCGGGCCTTCGACCGCGACGCCGACGGCACGCTGCTGGGCGAGGGGATCGGGGCGGTCGTGCTCAAGCGCGCCGAGGACGCGGTCCGCGACGGGGACCGCGTGTACGCCGTGATCCGCGGCGTCGGCGTCGCCAGCGACGGGCGCGGCCTGAGCGTGATGGCCCCGCGCGTGGAGGGTGAGGAGCTGGCGCTACGGCGCGCCTACGAGGCCGCCGGCTTGGAGCCGGGGACCGTCGGGCTGATCGAGGCCCACGGGACCGGCACCCCGGTCGGCGACGTGGTCGAGATCGAAGCGCTCGCACGCGTGTTCGGGGAGCGCGAGGGGCAGCTCCCACGGTGCGCCATCGGGACCGTCAAGACGATGATCGGACACACGATCCCGGCGGCCGGCATCGCCGGTGTCATCAAGACGGCGCTGGCGCTGCACCACCGCGTCCTGCCGCCGACGCTGGGCTGCGAGGAGCCCAACCCCGAGCTCGGGCTCGAGCGCACGCCCTTCTACATCAACACCGAGACGCGGCCGTGGATCCACACGCCCGCCGCACCGCGGCGCGCCGGGGTCAACGCGTTCGGCTTCGGCGGCATCAACGCCCACGCCGTGCTCGAAGAGTGGGGCCCGGGGCAGCACGCCGAGCACGCGCCGCCGTGGGACAGCGAGGTCTTCGTCCTCGAGGCGGGCTCGGCGCCGGAGCTGGCAGAGCGGGCGCATGAGCTGCACGCGGCGATGTCCCGGACGCAGCGGCCGGCGCTCGAGGACGTCTCCTACACGCTGAGCCGTGACCTCGGGTCCGCTCCCCGGCCGCGCCGGCTCGCGGTCGTCGCCCGCTCCGCCGCGGAGCTGTGCGAGAAGCTTGCCCAGGCCGCGGCCAAGCTCGAAGATCCCGGCTGCAAGCGCATCCAGTCGACCTCCGGGGTCTACTTCGAGTCCGAGCCCCTGGGACGCGAGGCGAAGGTCGCGTTCGTGTTCCCCGGCGAGGGCGCGCAGTACCAGGGGATGCTCGCGGAGCTGTGCATGCGCTTCCCCGAGGCGCGGGCTTCGTTCGACAGGATCGACGGGCTCTATGCGGAGCACCCCCGGGGCCACGTGTTGAGCGACTGGGTGTTCCCGCGCCCGTCGTTCTCCGACGAGGAGCGGGCTCGGGGAGAGGACAGGCTGATGGAGCTCGACATCGCCGTCGAGGCCGTCCTGACGGCGAATGCGGCCGCGCATGCCGTCGTCGGGCGCCTCGTCCGCCGCTGCGACGCGCTCGTCGGCCACAGCACCGGTGAGCACTCGGCGGCGATGATCGCCGGCGCCCTGGACCTCGACAGCGACGAGCGCCTGGCGGCCTTCTGCCACGGCCTGTACGCGTCCTACGCCGACGCCGCCGGCCGTCACGGGGTGCCCGCCGCCGTCCTGCTCGCGATCGGATCCGACGCCGGGACCGCCCTGCGGATCGCCGAGCTGGCCGGGGGCGAGCTGTTCCTGGCGATGGACAACTGCCCCCACCAGGCGGTGCTCGTGGGGGAGGCGGGCGCCGCCGCCCGCGCGCGTGAGCTGGCGGTGGCCGACGGGCTGATGTGCGAGCAGCTGCCATATGACCGCGCCGTCCACACACCCCTGTTCGCCGCGTTCGCGGAGGACCTGCGCGCCACCTTCGCGGACCTGCCGGTGCGCTCGCCGAGGCTGCCGATGTGGTCGTGCACGACCGCGGCCCCGTGCCCGCAGGACCCCGAGGAGATGCGCGAGCTGCTCGTCGAGCACTGGACCCGCCCGGTGCGCTTCCGCGAGACGATCGAGGCGCTGCACGACGACGGGGTGCGGATCTTCGTCGAGGCCGGTCCACGCGGCAACATGACCTCGTTCATCGAGGACATCCTGCGCGGCAAGCAGGCGTGCGCGGGCGCCGCCGACACGCGCCGGCGCTCGGGTACCGAACAGCTCAATCACCTCGTCGCGAGGCTGGCCGTCCACGACGTCGAGCTCGACCTCGACTACCTGTTCTCGCAGCGCACCCCCGAGCACGTCGACTGGCGCGCGTGGCCCGCCGGCGAGACCGGCTCTCGGGGCGAGCCCGACGGCGCCGGCGCACGTCTCGAGGTCCCACTGGCGACGGCGTGGCCGATGTTGCGGCTCTCCGAGGAGGCCTTGGAGCGGGTGGGCCCGCTGCAGGCGGCGCCCGCCCCAGTGGCGAGCGCCGCCACGAGCCCGCCGCCGACGCCCGAGCGGCACGCGGCGCCGGACGGGCACGCGGCGCCGGACGGGCACGCGGCGCCGGACGGGCACGCGGCGCCGAACGGGCACGCGGCGCCGGAGAGGTACGGGGCGGCGGAGAGCTACGCGGCGCCCGAGCCGTACGCGGCGGCGGCCGTGGCGGCGGAGCCGGCGATCGAGGGGCATCTGCATACGATGCAGCAGTTCCTCCTCGCCCAGCAACAGGTGATGGAGGCGTACCTGGCGAGCGTGTCGACGATCGCGGGCGAGGGTTCGACCTGGCCGTTGCTGGGCACCGTCGTCACCCACCAGCCCGGGAGCGAGCTCGTCGCGCAGAGGGTGGTCGATCCGCCCCGCGAGCCCTACCTGCTCGACCACACGCTCGGCAGGGAGGTCTCGCGCAGCGACCCGCAGCTGCATGCGCTCGCGCTGATGCCGCTGGCGATGAGCATCGAGATCCTGGCCGAGGCCGCCTGCTGCCTGCTCCCGGGGCGGGTCGTGATCGGCGTGCGGGACGTGCGGGCCCACCGCTGGATCGCTTTCGGAGAGAAGGCGCAGACGGTGCAGGCCAGCGCCGTTCGGCTCGCCGACGGGGACGGGTGCGAGCGCGTCCAGGTCGAGCTTCGCGGCCTCCACGCCGACGACGGGGCCCCTGCCGTCGAGGCCACGGTGCTGCTTGGTGCCGAGCTGCCTGCGGCGCCCCCGCCGCGGCTCGGACCGTTGGCAGCCGAGGCACCCCCGAGCCACGCGCCCGAGCAGCTGTACGAGACGATGTTCCACGGTCCCCTGTGGCAGGGGGTGCGCAGTCTCGAGGCCATCGCGCCCGGCGGCGCGAGGGCGCTCCTGCGGGTTCCGTCGCGGGCCGGCCTGTTGCGCGACGACCCGGCTCCGCGCTTGGCGTTGGACCCCGTGCTGCTCGACAGCGCGGGCCAGGTGGTCGGCTTCTGGGCGGCCGAGATGCTCGACCGCGGCCGCGTCGTGTTCCCTTTCCGTCTGGCGGCACTCGACCTCTACGCACCGCCGCCGGCCGAGGGGGCGCAATTGACCTGCACGGCCGCGATCACGCTGCGGGGAGAGCAGCTCACCAGCTCGGACATCGACGTCGTCGACGCCGAGGGGCGCTGCGCGATGCGCCTGACCGGGTGGGAGGACAAGCGCTTCGAGGTGCCCGAGCGCTTCGAGCCGCTCGTCGGGCCGGGAGTGCTGGGGGCGATCTCCGAGCCGTGGGCGGCGCCGCTGGAGGCGTTCCCGCAGGGCGCGGCGCTGGCGTGCCGGCGGCTGGACGGACGCATCGAGGGCGACCGCCCGCTGTGGACCGACGTATGGGCCGCCCGCGTGCTTTCCCGTCGCGAGCGCGAGCTGTTCGAGGGCCTGACCGTGCCGGCCGCGAGAAGGCTGGAGTGGCTGGCGGCGCGCACGGCGGCCAAGGAGTGCGTGGCCGAGCTGCTCGCCCCCGCCCTCGGGCTGGAGCTGGCGCCGGCCGACATCGAGGTGCTTCCCGACGAGCGTGGCGCGCCGGTGGTGCACGTCCAGGGATTGGAGGGAGCGGGCCCCACGCCGCTGGTGTCGCTGTCGCACACGGGCGGCCGCGCGGCCGCGCTGGCGGCGCTGCCCGTGGACGGCGTGGACGGGATCGGCATCGACATCGAGCGGCTCCCCGGTCCCTCGCGGGGATGGGTCGGGGCCGCGTTCAGCGAGGCCGAGCTGCAGCTGCTCGAGGGGCTCGACGGCGGGGACGAGTGGCTGCTGCGCCTGTGGTGCGCGCGCGAGGCGGCGGGAAAGGCGCTCGGCACCGGTCTGGCCTCCGGGGAGCATCAGCCGCGCGCGCGGACCGTCGAGCCCACTCGGGGCGAGGTGACGGTCGAGGCGGGCGACCGGCTGGTGATGGCTCACACGCGGCGCGACGGGGAGCTGGTGGTGGCGAGCGTGGTGGGTACGGTCATCGTCGCGGCGGGGCCGGTCGGGGCGGGGCCGGTCGGGGCGGGGCCGGTCACGGCCGGGGAGGTGCGGCCGTGAGCGCCCTGGACCCGGACGTGCTGGACGCGATCCTCGCGCTGCTCGACGAGGCGCGCGGCGATTGGGAGTACGAGGGCGACATCGGCCCCGAGACGCGCTTCATCGGCGACCTCGGGCTGGAGTCGCTCGAGATCGTGATCCTCTCGACGATGGTGCAGCAGCAGTACGGCAAGCTGCCGTTCCCGCAGTTCTTCGAGGAGATCGGACAGCGGCCCGTCGAGGAGCGCGA
>Ga0335085_10006341_pt1 | contig 18706 bp, 13 predicted proteins | sample Lox_Sample_45_FD_206712 | JGI IMG/M metagenome (GOLD analysis project Ga0335085, IMG submission 206712) | Soil microbial communities from Loxahatchee National Wildlife Refuge, Florida, United States - Lox_Sample_4.5 | ecosystem: Environmental > Terrestrial > Soil > Wetlands | place: USA...
TGAGGAGATTCTCGCCGAGCTCGTCGAGAATCACCTCATAAGCCAGAAGCTTGGCCGGCTGGTCATCGACCAGCAGAATGTTGACTTTATCGTTCTCGGCCATGATTGCCCGATGCTCAGCGATGCAGCCACATACGCAGCGCCGACAACAGCTGTTCCGTGTTCACCGGCTTGGCGAGATAGTCGGACGCGCCGGCCTCGAGGCATTTCTCGCGGTCGCCTTTCATCGCCTTCGCGGTGAGTGCGATGATCGGCAAGCGGCGGAACGACGGGTTCTGGCGGATCACGCCCATCGTCTCGTAGCCGTCCATCTCGGGCATCATGATGTCCATCAGCACGATCGCGACGCCGGGCGTGTTGTCCAGCATAGCGATGGCCTCGCGGCCGGTCGAGGCGGTCAACACCTGCATGCCGCGGCGCTCCAGCACCGAGGACAGCGCGAAGATGTTGCGCGCGTCGTCGTCGACCACCAGCACGGTGCGGCCGACAAGGTCGTCGTCCGACAAGTGCAGGCGCTCGAGCATGCGCTGCTTCTCGACCGGCAGATCGCCGACCACGCGATGGAGGAAGAGCGCGGTCTCGTCGAGCAGCCGCTCGGGGGATTCAACGCCCTTCACCACGACGCTGCGCGCCATGGTGTGGAGCTGCGCGTCCTCCTCCGGCGAGAGCTCGCGGCCGGTGAAGACGACGATCGGCAGATCGGCCAGGCGGGTGTCGTCCTTCATCTGCTCGAGCAGATCGAAGCCCGACATGTCCGGTAGGCGCAGATCGAGCACGACGCAATCGACGTCCTGCACGCGCAGGACCGAAAGCGCCTCGCTGCCGGTCTCGACCGAGACGATCTCGATGTCGTCGTGACCCAAGAGCTCGGTGATGCTCAGCCGCTCATCGGGGTTGTCTTCGACCACGAGCAAGCGCTTGCGACGCGGCGTCGTGTATTCCTTGATGCGGTTGAGCGCTTCTTCGAGGCCTTCCGGCGTCGTCGGCTTGTTGATGAAGGAGAAGGCGCCGCGCGACAGGCCGTGCTGGCGATCCTCGTCGAGGGTCACGATCTGCACCGGGATATGGCGCGTCGCCGGATCCTGCTTCAACTGGCCGAGCACGCTCCAGCCCAGCATGTCGGGCAGGAAGACGTCGAGCGAGACCGCGTAGGGCTTGAATTCGCGCGCCAGGGTCAACGCGTCGGCGCCGCGCATCGCGACCAGGACCTTGAGGCCCTTGTCATGCGCGAGGTCGGCCATGATCCGCGCATAATGCGGATCGTCCTCGACGATCAGCAGCACCGGCTCGCCGGGCTCGAGATTGTCGCGGTCGTCGGCCACTTGCTCGACCGCGGTTTCGAGCCGCGCGTTGTTGAGCATCACGGCCGAAGGCGCCGCGACCGCGGGCGGCGGCACCACCGCATCGCCCGAGGCGGCACGCTGCTGCGCCGCGGCCGGGCCTTTGTATTTGAGCGGCAGGTAGAGGATGAAGGTGCTGCCGACGCCGGGCGCCGAGCGGAGCTGGATCTCGCCGCCGAGCAGATTGGCGAGCTCGCGGCTGATCGCGAGGCCGAGACCGGTGCCGCCGTATTTGCGGCTGGTCGAGGCGTCGGCCTGCTGGAAGGCTTCGAAGATCAGCTTCTGCTTCTCGGCGGCGATACCGATACCGGTATCCGACACTTCGAAGGAGACCACCATCGGCTCGAAGGAGAGCGTCGGATGATCGGGGCTCCAGCCCTGCTCCGCCACCCCGATGGAAAGCTTCACGCTGCCGTGCTCGGTGAATTTGAAGGCGTTGGAGAGCAGGTTCTTCAACACCTGCTGCAGGCGCTTCGAATCGGTGACCATGCCGCGCGGCAGCTTGCTGTCGAGATTGAGCTCGAAAGCGAGCTTGCGGCTCTCGGCCTCGTGGCGGAACGGCAGCGCCACCATGTCGGCGAGATTGGCGAAGGCGATGTCCTCGGCGTTGACCGACACCGTGCCGGACTCGATCTTCGACAGGTCGAGAATGTCCGAGATAAGGTTCAGGAGGTCGGTGCCGGCCGCGTGGATGGTGCGGCCGAATTCGACCTGCTTGGCGGTGAGGTTGCCCTCGGGGTTGTCGATGAGCTGCTGACCGAGGATCAAGATCGAGTTCAGCGGCGTGCGCAGCTCGTGCGACATGTTCGCCAAGAACTCGGACTTGTACTTCGAGGTAAGCGCCAGCTCGGTCGCCTTTTCTTCGATCGCGCGCCGCGCCTGCTCGATTTCCTGGTTCTTTCTTTCGACTTCGACGTTGCGTTCGGCGAGCTGCTGCGCCTTTTGCTCGAGCTGTTCGTTGGTCTGCTGCAATTCGCGCTGCCGCGTCTGGAGCTCGGTGGCGAGCTGCTGAGACTGCTTCAACAGCGCTTCGGTCTGCATCGTCGCTTCGATCGAGTTCAGCACGATGCCGCTCGAGGCGGTGAGCTGATCGAGGAAGGAGATCTGCAGGTCGGTGAAGGCGTTCATCGAGGAGAGCTCGATCACGGCCTTGACCTGGCCCTCGAAGAGGATCGGCAGGACGATGATATTCTTCGGCAGCACCTTGAGCAGCGCCGAGCCGATCGGCACGACGTTCTCGGGCACGTCGGTGATGAGCAGGCGGCGGGCGTCGGCGGCGCACTGGCCGATCAGCCCTTCGCCGATCAGCAACCGCTCGGGATGGCCCTCGCCCGGCCCTTGATCGGCGTAGCTCGCCAGCAATCTGAGGCTCGGCGAGCCTTCGGTCTGCACCAGATACATGACGCCCGATTGGGCGTTGACCAGCGGCGCCAGTTCGGAGAGCAACATGCGGCCGACCACCGCGAGGTCGCGCTGGCCTTGGAGCATGTTGGTGAAGCGCGCCAGGTTGGTCTTGAGCCAGTCCTGCTCCTTGTTGCGGTCCGTCGTGAGACGGAGGTTGTCGATCATCGTGTTGATGTTGTCTTTGAGCTCCGCGACTTCGCCGCGCGCGGACACTTGGATCGACCGGGTCAAGTCGCCCTTGGTCACGGCGGTCGCCACTTCGGCGATCGCGCGCACCTGGGTGGTGAGGTTCGCGGCCAGGAGGTTGACGTTACCGGTCAAGTCCTTCCACGTACCGGCGGCGCCCGGCACGTTGGCCTGACCGCCGAGACGGCCTTCGACGCCGACTTCGCGCGCGACGGTCGTCACCTGCTCGGCGAAGGTGCCGAGCGTGTTGGTCATGTCGTTGATGGTCTCGGCGAGCGCCGCGACCTCGCCCATCGACTTCACGGTCAGTTTCTGCCGCAGATCGCCGGTGGCGACCGCGGTCACCACCTTGACGATGCCGCGCACCTGCTCGGTGAGGTTGGCGGCCATGACGTTGACGGTATCGGTCAAGTCCTTCCACGTACCGGCGACGCCCGGCACCACCGCCTGACCGCCGAGCTTGCCTTCGGTGCCGACTTCGCGCGCGACGCGCGTCACTTCGGCGGCGAAGGCGTTGAGCTGATCGACCATCGTGTTGATGGTGTTCTTCAGCTCGAGGATTTCGCCCGACACGTTGACGGTGATCTTCTTCGACAAGTCGCCGCGCGCGACCGAGGTCGCGACTTCGGCGATGTTGCGCACCTGGGTGGTAAGGTTCGCGGCCAGCAGGTTGACGTTGTCGGTCAAGTCCTTCCACGTACCGGCGACGCCGTGCACGTTGGCCTGACCGCCGAGCTTGCCTTCGGTGCCGACCTCGCGCGCGACGCGCGTGACTTCGGCGGCGAAGGAGCGCAGCTGCTCGACCATCGTGTTCAGCGTCTCTTTGAGCTGCAGGATTTCGCCGCGGACATCGACGGTGATCTTCTTCGACAAGTCGCCGTTGGCGATGGCGGTCGCGACTTCGGCGATATTACGCACCTGACCCGTCAGGTTCGAGGCCATGAAGTTCACCGAGTCGGTCAAGTCCTTCCACGTACCGGCAACGCCCGGCACGTTGGCCTGACCGCCGAGACGGCCTTCGGTACCGACTTCGCGCGCGACGCGAGTCACTTCCGAGGCGAAGGCATTCAATTGGTCCACCATCGTGTTGATGGTGTTTTTCAGCTCGAGGATTTCGCCCTTCACGTCGACGGTGATCTTGCGTGACAAGTCGCCGCGCGCCACGGCGGTGGTCACTTCGGCGATGTTGCGGACCTGACCCGTCAGGTTCGAGGCCATGAAGTTGACGTTGTCCGTCAAGTCCTTCCACGTACCGGCGACACCCGGCACGTTGGCCTGGCCGCCGAGCTTGCCTTCGGTGCCGACCTCGCGCGCGACGCGCGTCACCTCGCCGGCAAAGCGGTTGAGCTGGTCGACCATGGTGTTCAGCGTTTCCTTCAGCTGAAGGATCTCGCCGCGTACGTCCACCGTAATCTTACGAGAAAGATCGCCGTTCGCGATGGCGGTCGCGACTTCGGCGATGTTACGCACCTGGCCGGTCAAATTGCCGGCCATGAAGTTCACGCTGTCGGTCAAGTCCTTCCACGTGCCGGCGACGCCCGGCACCGCCGCCTGACCGCCGAGCTTGCCTTCGGTGCCGACCTCGCGCGCGACGCGCGTCACCTCGCCGGCGAAGGCGTTCAATTGGTCCACCATCGTGTTGATGGTGTTCTTCAGCTCGAGAATTTCGCCCTTCACGTCGACGGTGATCTTGCGGGACAAGTCGCCGCGCGCGACGGCCGTGGTCACTTCGGCGATGTTGCGGACCTGGCCCGTCAGGTTCGAGGCCATGAAGTTGACGTTGTCGGTCAAGTCTTTCCACGTACCGGCGACGCCCTTCACCTGCGCCTGGCCGCCGAGCTTACCTTCGGTGCCGACCTCGCGCGCGACGCGCGTGACTTCGCCGGCGAAGGCGTTGAGCTGGTCGACCATGGTGTTGATCGTGTCTTTGAGCTGAAGGATTTCGCCCGACACGTTCACGGTGATCTTCTTCGACAAGTCGCCGTTGGCGATGGCGGTCGACACTTCGGCGATGTTGCGGACTTGCGCCGTGAGGTTCGAGGCCATCGAATTCACGCTATCGGTCAAATCTTTCCAGGTGCCGGCGACGCCGACCACGTTGGCCTGACCGCCGAGGCGTCCGTCGGTACCGACCTCGCGCGCGACGCGCGTCACTTCCGAGGCGAAAGCGTTGAGCTGATCGACCATCGTGTTGACGGTTTCTTTCAGCTGCAGGATTTCGCCCGACACGGACACGGTGATCTTCTTCGACAAATCGCCGCGCGCGATGGCGGTCGCGACTTCGGCGATGTTACGGACCTGGCCGGTCAGGTTCGAGGCCATGAAGTTGACGTTGTCGGTCAAATCCTTCCACGTACCGGCGACGCCCGGCACCATGGCCTGGCCGCCGAGCTTGCCTTCCGTGCCGACCTCGCGCGCGACGCGCGTCACTTCGGCGGCGAAGGCGTTCAATTGGTCCACCATCGTGTTGATGGTGTCTTTCAACTCGAGGATTTCGCCGCGCACGTCGACGGTGATCTTGCGGGACAAGTCGCCGCGCGCGACGGCCGTGGTCACTTGCGCGATGTTGCGGACCTGGTCGGTCAAGTTGCCGCACATGGCGTTGACCGAATCGGTCAAATCCTTCCAGGTGCCGGCGACGCCCGGCACAATCGCCTGACCGCCGAGCTTGCCTTCGGTGCCGACCTCGCGCGCGACGCGCGTCACTTCCGAAGCGAACGAGCGCAGCTGATCCACCATCGTGTTGATGGCTTCCTTGAGCTGCAGGATTTCGCCGCGCACGTCGACGGTGATCTTCTTCGACAAGTCGCCGTTGGCGACGGCGATCGTCACTTCGGCGATGTTACGAACCTGGGCGGTCAGGTTCGAGGCCATCGAGTTCACGCTTTCGGTCAGATCCTTCCACACGCCGGTGACTTCGCTCACCTGCGCCTGACCGCCGAGCTTGCCGTCGGTGCCGACTTCGCGCGCGACGCGCGTCACTTCCGAGGTGAAGACGCTAAGCTGGCTGACCATCGTATTGACGATCGTCGCCGAGGTGAGGAATTCGCCTTCGAGCGGCCGGCCGTCGGCTTCGAGGGGCACGGTCTGCAGCAGATCGCCGCGCGCCACGGCGGCGATCGATCGCGTCACCGCGTTGTTGAGCCAGAGCAGATCGTCGATCAGCGAATTGACCGACGTCTCCATGCCGGCCCAGGCGCCGGCCGGGGCACCGAGCTTCAGGCGCTGGCGCGTGCGGCCTTGCTTACCGACGGCCTGACCGACGAATTCCAATTGCTGCGCCATGCGCTCGTTCGAGCTGACGATCTCGTTGAAGGCGTCCGCGACCTTGCCCGACAGTCCCTCGAGATCGTTCGGCAAGCGCACCGAGAAATCGCCGTTGCGCATCGCCTGCATGGCTTGCAGCAGGATGCGCATGTCGAGCGATCCGGGCCCGCCGCCATGGCCGTTCTTCGCCTTCTTCGGAACGAAAGGAGTCGGCCGCGAAACAGCGGCATCTGTGGCGAGACCGGCGCTGCTGGCCTCGAGTTGCGATCTGACGGCACGTGCCACGGAGAAACCCCTTTTCCGCTAGAATCCCGGTGGATTATTCGGGCTGAAATGTGGCGTTACATCGCCCCAATTGTGGCGATTTCTGGACGCCGCTCCGGTGATGAGAAAGTTCCGGTTATGATCGGGTAAGCCTACTCGGCTTAAACCGATTGACGTTTAAACCGTGTTGCGGTCGTCACCGCAATACCCGGCCGCCCGGTGCGATGATATTGCTCGATCAGGGCCTGCGTGTATTCGTCGGCATTGACCGTCGGATAGCGCGCCGGATTGTCGGGTCCCCGACATGTCGGCAGACAGGAGATTTCCGCCGTCGACGGCGGGCCGACGAAAAACGACACCGACAGCCGCTCGTTGCCGCTGAAATTCGCGACTCGATGAAGGTTGGAGGTGTAGAGATCGTTGGTCGCGAGCGCGACCAGATCGCCGATATTGACGATGACAGTGCCGGGGATCGGCGTCACGTCGATCCATTGGCCAGCGGCATTGCGGACTTGCAGCCCGCCATTCTCGTCCTGGACCACGACGGTGAAGGAGCCGTAATCCGTGTGCGGCGAGAAGCTCCATTGGGTCCGCTCGAGCGTGGCGCGATCGAGCGGCGGATAATAGTTGTAAACCATGGTGCTGCCGAAGCGCCCGTTCTCTCGCTCAAAATAGCCCTCATCGAGGCCGAGGCTGCGCGCCAGCGCGAAGCCGAGCCGCTGGATGAGATCGACACTCTTATATTGCGTATCGGCGACGAAGCGTCGGAAACCGGGCAGCGCGGTTTCATCCGGCCATTGATGCGGCCCCGGCGGAAACGCGCCGGCGTGCTCGGCCGCGCTCAAGGCAAATTCGCGCGCGAAATAAAGCCGCTCTTTGAGATCGACCGGCTTGTCCTTGTTCGCTTCGGGATTGAGCCCGCCCGGCGGGACATAGCCGCGACCGGGGTCCTTCTTCCAGAACAGCTTGTCCTTCTCCGCCCGCGGCAGATGGAAAAAGCGCAAGCCCCAGTCGAGCAACGCCTGGAGCTCGGCCGCGCTGAAGCCGTGCCCTTTGGCGTAGAAAAAGCCGATATCGATCGAGGCTTGGCGGATCTGCTTTGCGACCGCATCGCGCGCGGTCTCGCTGCCGCCTTGCATGAACGGCGATATGTCGATCACCGGCAGGCTGGCGAGATCGTTGCGCGCGACGCCCTGGCGCAGGTAGCGATTGTCGAAATCGCTGAACGCGTCGACGGCGCCGTCGCTGATCGGATCGATCGTCGTCGCGGCTGTTTGCGGTGTCGCCATGCGCGTCTCCATCCCCGGCCGAAGCCCGAGCTTATCCCCTCGCCGCACGGCGTCAAAGCCCGGCTTGGTTCCCGCCGGGGAACCCCGGCCTAGGCTTCGCGTTAGGGATGAGGTGGCGCCACGAACGCGCCAATTTCCGTTCATCGCATGCGGAGAAAATGTCATGAAGACCTTTACCTATGTGGCGGCCATCGCCCTTCTCACGGCAGGCACCGCCTTTGCACAAGCACAATCCCAGTCTGGCGCAGCCGGCATGAACGGCTCGACCATCAACAATTCGACCCCGACGCCGGCGGCGAAGGGCGCGGCGGAAGGCGCGCCGCGGACATCGACCGGCACCTCTTCCGGCACGATGATGAATCACTCGGGCTCGGGCATGTCGAGCTCGACGAACAGTTCGGGAAGCATGGGCTCGAGCAGCATGGGCTCGAGCAGCATGAATCAATCGAGCGACATAAATCACACGAGCGGCAAAGCGGCGAAGCACGCCTCGAAATCCACGACGCGGATGCATCATGTCGCGAGCGCGCGCGGGAGCGGCAACGATGCGAAGGAGAATCGCGAGACCGAGCAGCTCAATCGTCAGCAGGTCGCGGGCGGCACCAGCATGGCGCCGGGCGGCATGAACGGCTCGAGCGGCATGAACTCGTCGGGCGCCGGCAATCCGTTCAACAACGGCTCACCGCAACAGGCGCAGGGTGGCGGCGCGAACTGCACGCCGGATAACCCGAGCTGCGGCACGGCACGGCAGAACCCGGCGATCCAGTCCTCGCCGGAGCACCGCACCTACCCCAATCAGCAGCGGTAAGCGCTAATGCTCTAGGCCAGCCTGCGTCGCGCCAAAGCGCGCAAGGCTGAAAAGGCCGGCCCCTGACGAAAGGTCAGGAGCCGGCCTTTTGCTGTTTCGATGCGGCGCCGACGCCGGCCGCTTCCAGCTGGCGTGCGAGATTGCCGCTGAGCCAGACGCCGAACAGGCGGAAATCGCTCACCAGCGACCATACGGGATAGCGGAATGTTGCGGGACGATTGCGCTCGCTCGCGAAATGGCCGATCCAGGCAGGTGCATAGCCGAGGATAACCGATGCCGCCAGGAACCATGGCTGGCGCAGCACCGCCGCCGCCAGCAGGCAGAGAATCGTGAGACTTGTGCCGAAATAATGCCACGCGCGAGTGGCGGGCTTGGCATGCTCGCGCAGGTAATAGTGCCAGAACTCGGGGTAAGTCGCGATCCGGGCGGCGTTCACGGCCGATTCGCCAATCCTTGCAATGCGTTCGCGGCATGGTCGCCATGCCGAGCGGAGGCAACGTCGAGCGCCTCAACTAGGTTATCTCTAAAGGCATGACCTGAGCCAGTCTTGCCTATAAACTGGATGAGTAGCCTTTGCCGGCAACGGGGGAAAAGCAGGGGCCAAAGATGATGGATGACAGCGAAATCAAAGGACGCGTGGGTGGCGCCTCCTGGTCGGTTGAGGACATCGACTACGATTCGATTGATGCCTCGCTGATCCACGACAACACCGAGTTGTTTTATCTCCTCGCCGCGGCGTCCTTCGTCGAGATCACGTCGGATCTCTATACGAAGAATCTCATCGAGTTCTATCACGGCAATCCCGAGATCGAGAACTGGCTCGCCAATTTCTGGGAGCATGAAGAGGTCCAGCACGGCACCGCGCTGAAGCGCTATGTGCAGGCGGTGTGGCCGGAATTCGATTGGGAGCGCGCCTATCGCGGCTTCTTCGAGGAATACGGACGCGCCTGCACGATGGAAGCGCTCGCCGAGAACCACGCGCTCGAGATGGTGGCGCGCTGCGTCGTCGAGACCGGGACCTCGTCCTTCTACCGCACGCTGTCGGACGCCACCGCCGAGCCGGTGCTGAAGCAGATCACGGCGAATATCAGCTCAGACGAGGTGCGCCACTACAAGCACTTCTACCGCTACTTCCTCGACTACAAGGATCGCGACCGGCCGGGCCGCGTCGCCATCCTGCGCCAACTCTGGAAGCGCAGCACCGACGTGAAGGCCGAGGATGCCTATATCGCCTTCAAGCACGTCTTCCTCGTGCGCAATCCGGGCGAGCCCTTCACCGAGGAAGCCTATAACGAATTCCGCGCCAGCTTCCGGCGCATCGGGCGCACCGCTTTCCCCTACGAGATGGCGGTGAAGATGATCTTGAAGCCACTCGATCTCAGCCCGCCGCTCGGCCGCGTCGTCCAGCCCGCCGTCGAGACCACTGCGCGGTTCCTGTTCTCGATCTAGATCGAGCGGCATCGATCCAAGTTCCCGCGTAAGCGGCTTCCGCTGCTTATCCTGGACCCGCTTTCGCGGGGGTGACGAAGTACGTAGAGTGGTCGCGGAGGAGCAATCGTTGACCGAAATCCCCCGCGATACGTCCGTTGCCGTGCCGCGCTTCCCCGTGCTCGCCGTGCTGGTGCCGTTCGCGCTGGTCTTCGCGCTGTGCAATTACTATCGCACCGTCAACGCGGTGCTCGCGCCTTACCTGATCCAGCAGCTCAGCCTCAACGCCGGTCAGCTCGGCCTGCTCATCTCGGTCTATTTCCTCGTCTCGGCGCTGTTCCAGGCACCGCTCGGCCTGCTCATGGACCGTTATGGGCCGCGGCGCGTGCAAGCCGTGCTCATCGTCGTCGCCGGCCTCGGCGCAATCGTCTTCGCCCTCGGCACGAGCTGGCCGGTGCTGATCACCGGCCGCGCGATCATGGGGATCGGCGCCGCCGGCGGGCTGATGACTTCGATCCAGGCGGTGACCTTGTGGTTTCCGGCGTCGCGCTGGCCGTTCTTCAACGGCTTCGTCATGAGCCTCGGCGCGCTCGGCTCGCTCGCCGCGACCTTGCCGACGCAATATCTCATCGATCTCTTTGACTGGCATCATGTGCTGGTCGCGGTCGCCTTCATCGGCTTCATCGGCTCGGTGGTTCTGTTCGGCGTCGTGCCCGAGAAGCGCAAGGCGCCGAAAGGCGAGACGCTCGGCGATCAGCTTCGCGGCATGGCGGCGATCTATCGCGACCGCCTGTTCTGGCGCTTCGCGCCGCTCTACCTCTCGACCACCGGCAGCACCATGGCGTTCCAGAGCCTCTGGGCGGGGCCGTGGCTGCACGATGTCGGCGCGCTCGATGCGCAAGCGGTCGCCAGCCATCTGCTGATGCTGAGCCTCTTGCAGATCGGCAGCTATTTCCTCGTCGGCTTCATCGCGACGGAACTCGGCAAGCGCAACGTGCCGCTGACGCGCATCGTGCAATGCGGCTCGGCGATCTATATCGCGACACTGACGCCGCTGCTGCTGCCGACCGGCATCGGCCTGTGGAGCGTGATCCTCGGCATCGGCCTGCTCTCCAACGTCAACACGCTGTGCTATCCGATCCTGTCGCAGTATTTCCCGGCGGCAATGACCGGCCGCGCGACGACCGCGCTCAACTCGTTCTTCTTCGTCGGCGCCTTCCTGGTGCAATTCGCGATCGGCCTCGTCATCGACCTCGTTCCCGCGACCGAGCCGGGACATTACCCCGCCCTCGCCTACCAGCTCGCCTTCGCGGTGATGATCGCGCTGCAGCTCTGCGGCTGGGCGTGGTGCCTGATCACGCCGAAAAAGCTGCGCGTCGCGGCCTCCATCGCGGAGCCCAGCGCATGAGCACGATCCTCGCCATCCGCCACGTCGCCTTCGAGGATCTCGGCAGCTTCGAGCGTCTGCTCCAGGCGCGCGGCCACGACATCCGCTACGTCGACGCCGTCACCGACGATCTCGCCGCCCTGCCGCATGACGATCCGGCGCCGGTTTTCGTGCTGGGCGGACCGATCGGCGCCTATGAGGAGGCGATCTATCCCTTCCTCAAGGACGAGCTGCGCTTCATCGAGAAGCGCCTCGCGACGAAATTGCCGATCTTCGGGATTTGCTTGGGCGCGCAGCTCATGGCGCGGGCGCTCGGCGCGCGCGTCTATCCGGCGCCGGCCAAAGAGCTCGGCTGGGCACCGATCGCGCTGACCGCCGCCGGCGAGCGCAGCGTCCTCAAGCCGATCGGCAGCGGTCCGGTGCTGCACTGGCATGGCGACACGTTCGACCTGCCCGCCGGTGCGACGCGCCTTGCCTCGACCGCGATCTGCGAGAACCAGGCGTTCAGCTTCGGCCCAAACGCGCTGGCGCTGCAATTCCATATCGAGGCCGAAGCCCAAGGTCTTGAGCGCTGGTATGTCGGCCATACGATGGAGCTCGCTCTCGCGAGCATCACCGTGCCCACGCTGCGCGCGCAATCGCGGGAATTCGCCGCCGCGGCCGCTTCGCGGGGCAATGCCTGCCTCACCGCCTGGCTCGACGCGCTCTAGGACGCAGCCCGCACGGCGTGTAGGATGCGCGGCATAAGAGGAAACCGAAATGCCGCTCGATAACCCCATCCCGCAGAACGATCTTCGCGAATTCATCAAGGCCGTCGAGGCCCGAGGCGAGCTGGCGCGTGTGCCCGGCGCGCATTGGGATCGCGAGCTCGGCGCGGTCGCCGAAGTGCTCTATCGCCAAAAGGTGGAGAAATCGCCGATGCTGCTGTTCGACAGCATCCCCGACTATCCGAAGAACTATCAGTGCCTCTACGGCATGTTCGGCTCGCCTTTCCGGCTGGCGACGGTGCTCGGCATGGAGCCGACCCTGTCGACCGACCGTAAGGAAATGCTCGATCATTTCCGCAAGCAGATCAAAAAGAGCTTCAAGCGCATCGAGCCGAAGATGGTCGATAGTGGCCCCGTCACCGAGAACATCGTGCGCGACAATGAAGTCGACATGCTGAAATTCCCCGTGCCGATCCATCACGAGGACGATGGCGGGCGCTATATCGGCACCGCCTGCGGCGTCGTCACCCGCGATCCCGATACCGGCCGCGTCAATGTCGGCACGTATCGCGTCCAGGTGAAGAGCGGCAATACCTGCGCCTCCTACATCTCCAACGGCAAGCAGGGCCGCATCCATCGCGACAAATATCTCAAGGCCGGCAAGCCCTGCCCGGTCGTGATCATCGTCGGCTGCGATCCGATCACCTATCTCGCCGCCGGCTACACCATGCCCGACGCGATGCCGGAATATGAATGGGCCGGCGGGCTGATGGACCGGCCGATCGAGCTGGTCACCGGCGAAGTGACCGGCCTGCCCTTCCCCGCCCGCGCCGAGATCGTGCTCGAAGGCGAGATCTCGCCGACCGAGACGACGCTCGAAGGGCCGTTCGGCGAGTGGCACGGCTATTACGCCGGCGAGGCGAAGGACGAGCCGGTGATCCGCATCAAGCGCATCTATCATCGCAACGATCCGATCCTCACCTGCGCCGCCTCGAACAAGCCGCCGCATTCGCATCTCTTCGAGCGCTGCTTCCTGCGCTCGGCCTCGCTGCTCGATGCGCTCGAAGGTGCCGGCATTCCCGATGTGCGCGGCGCGTGGCTGCACCAGGCGGGCGCCGGCCGCACCTTCTGCGTCGTCTCGATCAAGCAGCGCTATCACGGCCACTCGACGCAAGTCGGGCTGGTCGCCTCACAGGTCGCCTCGGTCGGCTATATCAGCCGCTGGATCGTCGTCGTCGACGACGACGTCGATCCGACCGATATCCACGACGTGATCTGGGCGATGGGCACGCGCTGCGATCCGAAGACGCGCACGACGATGCTCGACAATTGCTGGTCGTCGCGGCTCGACACGATGGTGTTCGATTATTCGAAGCTCACCAATTCGCGCATGGTGATCGACGCGTGCAAGCCCTACGAGCATTACGACCACTTCCCCAAAGTCGCGATGACCTCGCCGGATTTCGCCGCGAAGATCCGCGCCAAGTGGCCCGAGCTTTATAAGTGACGCGACACCTCTAACCCGTCACCCCGCGAAAGCGGACCCGATGCATGCGCAAAGCCACGAGATTGGCATCGTTCGAGCCGAGCGGCATCGGCGTCACGCCATCCTGACAATCAGCGAAATGATGCGCGACAATGCTTCCCCCTGTCCTGCTTGACCTATCCTAGCGGCGGCTTAGTCTCGAATCATCATGAGCGAGACCGAACAAACCCTCCGTCACCAGGTTGCCGCCGTATCGTTGCTGCTCAACGCCGAGAATATCCTCGGCTATAGCGGCCATATCAGCGTGCGCCTCCCCGGCACCGAGACCTTCCTTATCCAGCCGGTCGATCAGAGCCGCGCGCAGCTTCGCCCCGAGCATCTGCTGATCTGCGGCATGGACGGCAAGTCGCTCGACCGCTCGAACCGCGCGCGGCCGCCGTCCGAAGTGTTCATCCACACCGAAATCTTCCGCGCCCGGCCCGACGTCAACGCGATCGCCCATTTCCACCACGATCTCACCACGACCTTTTCGCTGGTCGAAGGGCTCGAGCTCGTGCCGATCAAGAATCACGCCGTGCGCTGGGAGAGCGGCATCCCGACCCATGGCGATCCGAGCCACGTCTCCTCGCCTGAGCTCGGCCGCAGCGTCGCCGCGACCCTGGGGCCGCATCAGGCGATGCTGATTCGCGCGCATGGCCAGGTCGTGGTCGCGGAAGACCTGCCGTCGCTGCTCAGCGACTGCGTGCATTTCGTCGAGAATGCGGAGGCGCTTTACCGCGCCGCGACGCTCGGCAAGGTGATGCCGCTCACCGCCAAGGAAATGGACGCGTTCCGTCACGACTTCCGTCGCGATTCCCACGCGTCGAAGCTCTGGAGCTATTACGTCGGCAAGGGTCTCGACAGCGGCGTGTTACGCCGCGACTGGGCCGACACCCTGCTCAATTAGATCGCGCGCGCTAACCGACGATGCGGAGCGCGCCGACCAGGATCAAGCAAACGAGAGCGACGAAGGCGATCACGAAATATCGCACCTGCGCCGCGCGCGGATCTTTACGCTTAGGCATGACACTATCCTTTCACGAGGGCCTCCAAGCCAAGCCACACGTGCAAAGGGAGCAATCCTTGTACCAGGACAACTAATTCAACGCGTTAGCGGGGCACGCCCGGTACTAGAGGGGCGCAATGGCAAAACCGCCGACGGTTAAGACGAGCGCGCGCGAAAGAGGCTTGGCGGCGGCCGAATCTCGAAATATAATATCTTAATATCTTTCCCAGCCGAGGCAGGTTTTCGGCCCATGTCGGTCCATCCGCTCTTCCGCGCGACGCCCGGTAAACCGGGCCCCGGCCGCCCGACCCTCTCGGGGCGGCTGGTTGCGGAAGTCCGCCAGGCGCTGTTCGAGAAGCGGCTGAAGCCGGGCGATTTCCTCGGCGGCGAGCAGGACATCGCCGATCAGCGCGGCGTGTCGCGCATGGTGGCGCGCGATGCGCTCCGCACTCTCGAAGCCCTCGGCATCGTCGAGATCAAGGTCGGCTCGGGCGGCGGCGCGCGCATCGCCCGCGGCGATCCGCGGCGCTTCGCCGAGGCCCTCGCCGTCCAGCTCGAACTCGCCGGCACCGATGTCGCCGACATCATGGACGCGCAACGCGCGGTCGAGACCCTCGCCGCCGAGCTCGCCGCCGAGCATGCGACCAAAGCCGATATCGCGCGGCTGAAAGCGCTGCTCGACGCCGGCGACAAAGCGATCGACGACGTCGGGGCTTTCACCCAGAACGGCGCCGACTTCCATCTCGCGGTGGCCGAAGCCTCGCATAACCGTGTGCTCGCCGTGCAGCTGCAGTCGCTGCAGCACGTCTCCTGGCCGAGCCGCAATCCGACCCTCACCCGCGAGGTTGCGCTGCATGTGCAATCGGCGCATCGCGATCTCGTCAAGCTGATCGAGCTTCACGACCCGAGCGCGGCGCGCCGCCTGATGGACGACCACGTGAAGATGATCCGCGCCCGGCGGGTCGCCGAACAGGGTAACGACACCACGATGATCAACACTTGCTGCTGAGGTCAGAGGAGGAAACCATGACGGATAAGTTCATCATTGCACCGCATTTCCGCTTGCAGGAATGGGTCGCCGAGGAAAAGGGCTACTTCAAGGACGAAGGCCTCGACTACATCTTCCAGGAGACAATGCCCTCGACCAGCGGCTCGGGCCATCAGCTCGGCAACAAGGTCGGCGCCTATCAGACGATCGAGGCCGGCCGCAGCTGCAACATCAGCGGCGCCTGCCACTGGACGGTGAACGTCGCCGCCGCCTCGGGCCACGGCAAGCTCTATGCCGACGCCTATTCGGTCTCGCCCGCCGGCGTGTTCGTGCCGCCGGAATCGCCGATCAAGGAGCCGAAGGATCTAGCGAACGTGCCGATCTCGGTCGGCTATCAATCGGGCAGCCACTACGCGACGATTCAGGCGCTCGAAGGCTACCTGCCGCTCGACCAGATCAAACTGAGCTTCGGCGAAGGCCTGTTGTTCAGCCGCATGGAGCAGCTCTTCGATCGCAAGGTGCCGGCCGTCTCGGTGTTCAGCGGCCCCTACTATTTCCTCGAGCAGCTCGGCTTCCGCAAGGTGATCGACAGCACCTTCATGATGGCGATGACCATCACCGGCAATCCCGACATGGAAGACGTGCGCAAATACTATCGTGCGCTGCGCCGCGCCCAGCGCGACATCGATCTCCGCCCCGAGCTCTACACGCATTACTACAAGAAGGAATTCCCCGTCCGCTTCCATTCCATGATGGATACGCGGCGCTGGGGCCCGGGCGAGCGCATCGTGTTCGAGCCGTATACGAAGCAAGTCTTCGAGGAATCGCGCAAGTGGATCGCCGAACGCGGCATCTTCCCCGACGGCAATCTCGGCTCGAACGATTACGAGCACTCGATCGTCTCGCTCGAAGCGGCGGAATAAAACGCACGCCTGAGCCAACCGTCACCCCCCGCGAAAGCGGGGGTCCAGAACCGTTGCTGGATGCCCGCTTTCGCGGGCATGACGGTCTTTAGGACAAAGCGAACAAGGGAGGCACGATGATCCGCACGCGGATAACCGAGCTATTGAAGATCGACCATCCGATCGCGCTCGGCGGGATGGGCTCGATCTATGCGCCCGATCTCGTCGCGGCGGTCTCGAATGCCGGCGGGCTCGGCGCGATGGGTTGTCACGGCCTGCCGCCGGAGCGGATACGCGCGGGCACGGAAGCGATCCGCGCCAAGACCAACAAGCCGTTCGCGCTCAATTTCCTGCTGTTCTGCGTGCAAGAGGAGTCCTTCGCCGCCGCCCTGCAATTGCGCCCCGCGGTCATCGCCTTCGCCTGGCCGCGGCCGGAGCAGGATCTCAAGCCGTTCATCGATCGTGCGCATGACGCCGGCGCGAAGGTCACCTTCATGGCTGGCGCCGTGCCGGAAGCAGTGCGTGCGGCCAAGGCCGGCGCCGATATCATCATCGCGCAAGGCACCGAAGGCGGCGGCCATGTGGCCTGGCAGGCGAGCCTGCCGCTGATCCCTGCGGTGATCGATGCCGTCGCGCCGGTGCCAGTGCTCGCCGCCGGAGGGATCGCCGATGGCCGCGGCCTTGCCGCGGCGCTGGCGCTCGGCGCCGATGGCGCGCTGCTCGGCACGCGCTTCCTCGCCTCCGTCGAATCGCCGCTGCATCCGAATTTCAAGCAGGCGATCGTCGACACCGACGCGCATGAGACGCTGCTCAGCGAGATTCCCGACGTCGCCGCCGGACTCGTCTGGCCGGGCGCGATGTCGCGCTCCAAGCGCAACGGCTTCATCGCCCGCTGGGCGGGGCGCGAATGGGCGCTGCGGCAGAACCAGGCGCAGGCGCTCGCCGACGTGCAGGACGCACGCAAGGCCGGCGATATCGACAACGCGCCGCTGTCGATGGGCCAGGATTGCAGCCTCATCCACGACATCGCCCCGGCTGGCGAGCTCGTCGCCCGGATCGCGCGCGAAGCCGAGGCGATCCTCACAGCGAAATTGCCGCGACTGGTTGGATAAGACTGGCGGGATGACCGACACGCGGCGCGGCGCGCCTGCCAATAATGGCGCCCTCTTTGCGACGGCACTCGGCGCGATCACATTGATCGGACCGCTGGCCATCCATCTTTTCCTGCCGGTCATGCCGGCGGTGAAGACCGCGTTCGCGATCTCGGACGCGCTGGTCGAGCTCACCTTCAGCGTGACGCTCTTCACGATGGCGATCGTGACGCTGTTCTATGGCAGCCTCAGCGATCGCTATGGCCGCCGGCCGGTACTGCTCGGCGGCCTCGCCCTCTTCGTGCTCGGCAGCGCCCTCTCGGCTTTCGCCGGCTCGGTCGCGATCTTGATCGCCGGCCGCGTCATCCAGGCGATCGGCGCCGGCTGCGGCCTGACCTTGTCGCGCGCCATCGCCCGCGACGCCTATGGGCCGGAAGCGCTGGTCAAGGCGATCGCCTATCTCACCATGGCCTACACGATCGGGCCGATGATCGCGCCGCCGCTCGGCGGCGTGCTGATGGACGTGCTCGGCTGGCGCGCCGCTTTCTGGTTCGCGCTGCTCGTCGGTGCGGCGATCCTGGCCGTTGCGTGCCTGGTGCTGGTCGAGACCCGGCATCGCGGCGATATGTCGGCGCCGCGCGGCCCGGTGCTCGGCCACTACGCGACGCTGCTGCGGCATCGCCGCTTCGTCGCCTACATCGTGCAATCGGGCGCGATGTCTTTCGCCTTCTTCGGCATTGCCGCCGCCTCGCCGCTGCTGATGAAAGACCTTCTCGGCGAAAGCGGCACTGAATACGGACTCTATTTCATGCTGTTTCCGCTCGGCTATATGAGCGGCAACTGGATCTCGAGCCATCTCTCGGGCCGCGCGCCGATCGATCACATGGTGCTGCTCGGCTCCGCCCTCGCCTTCCTCGTGCTCGCGGTGCAGGCGGGGCTGATCCTCGGCGGCCATCTTTCGCCGCTGCTGATCTTCCTGCCCGGCGGCCTCACCAGCTTCGCGCAAGGCCTCTCGCTGCCGAACGCGCAGGCCGGCGCGATGCGCGTCGCACCCAGCCTTGCCGGCACCGCCGCGGGGCTCGGCGTCTTCGCGCAGATGTTCCTCGCCGCGGTC
>Ga0335085_10006342_pt1 | contig 18705 bp, 21 predicted proteins | sample Lox_Sample_45_FD_206712 | JGI IMG/M metagenome (GOLD analysis project Ga0335085, IMG submission 206712) | Soil microbial communities from Loxahatchee National Wildlife Refuge, Florida, United States - Lox_Sample_4.5 | ecosystem: Environmental > Terrestrial > Soil > Wetlands | place: USA...
TCGCTACGACCCCGAGCGGCTCGTGTCGGGCCGGGTCCTGTTCGCCGGAGATGCGGCCGGTGTCGTCGATCCGATGACCGGCGAAGGCATTGCGCAGGCCATCGAGACGGGCGTGCTCGCGGCCGAGGCCCTCGCGACCGGTGCCGACTATCGGGCATCGGTGCAACGCGCGATTGGGCGCGACCTGCGCTTCGCGCTCGCGCTACAGCGCCTCCTGCGGCGCCCGCTCGGCGCGCGGGCCGCGATACGCGCCGCCGACCTGACACCCTGGACTCGGCGCAACTTCGCCCGCTGGATGTGGGAGGACTACCCGCGGGCGATCCTCGGCACACCCGACCGCTGGCACCGCCGGATGTTCACACAACCGGGCGTGTCCTTCGCCGCCTCGGACACGCTCACCGGCTGACATGCCATGATGTCGGAATGTCCGACGGAAAAGCAGAAGTATCGATTGCGCGGAGCCCTGACGACGCGTGGAAGCTCATCCGCGAGTTCGGCGGGCTCGACACCTGGATGCCGGGCGTGGAGACGTGCGTCGTCGACGGCGATGTCCGCACCATCGGCATGATGGGAATCGAGATCAAAGAGAAGCTGCGTACGCTCGACGATCGCAACCGTACGATCTCGTACTCGGTGGTGGAATCGCCGATGGGCAACCTCGAGTCGCATCTCGCGACCATCTCGGTCGAACCGGAAGGCAACGGCTCGCGCGTCACGTGGACCGTCGAAGTATCGCCCGACGAACTGCTCGGCCTCTTCCTGCCGGTCTACGAGGGCTCGGTCGTCGAGCTCAAGAAGAAGCTCGAAGGCTAGATCGCGACGATCGCGCCGGGCCCTCCCGGCTCGACGAGGATCTTGACGTGCCCTTCGGGATTCCCGAGCTCGTCGAACGCGGCGGGTACTCCGTCGACGCCACAGATCCCGGTGATCATCGGCGTCACGTCGATCTCGCCTTCTGCGATCGCGCGCAACGTGTCACCGAACTCGAACGGGTCGTACGCGAACGAGAACAAGATCGTCAGCTGCTTGACCTGCGCGACGAGGGGTCGCACGCTGTCAGCTTGCATGCACGACCCGACGACGCAGACGCGGCCGGTCGCCGGTGCGGCCCTGATCACAAGCTCGAGTGATCCGGGAATGCCGATCGCGTCGAACACGACGGGCGCTCGCCGAGCGTCCGCCGCCGTCAACATCGCCATGGGATCGTCGCGCGCGGGATCGACAGCGAGGCCCGCTCCCATCGCGAGCGCAACACTGCGCCGCCGCGGCGAGAAGTCGGACACGACGATGGTCTCGACGCCGAGGCGCTTGAGCTCGGCGACGACCGCGAGCCCGACCGGTCCCGCGCCGAGCACGAGGGCGGACTCTGCAGGTGTGACCGCAGCGCGCGCGACCGCGTGGCGACCGACCGACATCGGCTCGGTCAACGCGGCGCGCCGATGGTCGAGACCGTTGGGGACCTTCATGCACAACGCGGCGCTCAGGCGCATCCGATCCGCGTACGCGCCGTTGTAGACGTTCGAGTACGCGCCGACCGGCTCCATCCCGTCGGGCGTGAGCGCGACCGGCAGCGAGGTGACGAGATCACCCGGGTGCACCGGCGCGCCGTCGGTCATCGGTCCGAGCTGGAGCACCTCGCCCGAGAACTCGTGACCCATGATGTAATCGGCCGACGGATCGAACGCGAGCGGCGCGCCCATCTCCTCCGCGACGGAGACGAGCGCGTCCGCGTGGTGCAGGGCGTGGAGATCAGAGCCGCAGATCCCGCATGCCTTGACACCGACGAGCGCATCCCCCGGGCCGAGAACGGGTTCGTCCACCTCATCGACGACGAGTCGGCCACGACGGGCGACGGCGGCACGCACCCGGGCGAGACTACCGGTGCGGCGACCTTCTCACCCGGCGATGGAACCGAAGACGGGGTTCGCCGGTCTGGATCTGTTGGCGGACGGAACGGCCCCCAACCGGCGGACGGATGAGTATGGCGATGACGAAACCGAGCGCAAGCGGCGAGGTCGCTCCGCCTTCCGACTTCGCCGCGTTCTATCGCGACGCGTGGCCGGGAGCGGTCCGGCTCGCGGGACTGCTCACCCAGGACGCGCGCGTCGCGGAGGATGTCGCGCAGGAGGCCTTCACGCGCATCTACCCGCAGTGGTCACGCGTCCAGAACCCGAGCGCGTACCTTCGCGTCGCGATCGTCAACGCGTGCAGGAGCTGGGCGTCCCGCCGGCACACGGAACGCATGAAGCTCCCCCTCGTCGCCACACCGATGTCGACCGAGCTCGCGTTCGACGTGCTCGCCGACGCGGTGGCCGGGCTGCCGTACCGTCAGCGCGCGGTGCTCGTGCTCCGCTACCACGCGGGGTTGCGCGAAGCGGATATTGCCGAGGCACTCGGATGCCGTCCCGGCACTGTCAAGTCGTTGACCTCCCGCGCGCTCGCCGCACTCCGGAAAGGAATCGAGCCATGAGCCGGACCACGTACGACGACCTCGAAGCGAACCTGCGCGAGCTGTTCCGCCGGCAAGAGGAAGCGATGTCCGTGAGCGACCGCGGGTGGGACGATCCGCCGCTGGCGACGGTCACGACCGTCTCGGCGATCGAGCCGGCGCGCCCGAAGCGGTCCGCGGTCGTCGCGGTCGCGGCCGCGACGCTGCTCATCATCGGCGTCGCCGCGATCGGCGCCGGCGGCGGACGCGCTGTTCACGTTGCCGGGCCGTCGGGCTCGCCCGCGAGGGTGCACTTCGAGACGCAACAGGTGACGTTCGACGCGAGCGCGCTGCGGATCACCGCGAACGGTCAGACCTTCACGTCGGGCGGCAGCACAGTCGACGTACACAGCGATCCGGGCAACGCGTACTACCAGACCCTCGAGCTCACCTGGCGCGAGCACGGTGTCGAGATGCGGGTGTACATGTACTTCGCGGCCGACGCGCACGACTGGTGGGTGACGTCGATCAGGACCTACAACGGCAGGTCCGAAGGCGACTGGATCGGATACAACGGGACTCGCTTCCGCACGCCGCTCGGTTCGGCGTTCACCGGCGACGTCGACCTGGCGTCAACCTCGGGCAACCGCGGTCGCCTGACGATCTCGAACCTCCGCTTGGAGGCGTTCCGCCGCCCGCCGGTGTGCGCGACGCAAACCGGCGCGTACGCGATCGAATCGAACGAGGGCGCCGCGATCACGGTCGTCCCCGCTGCGCAGGCATCGTTCTCGGACACAGTCACGCTTCTCGACCGTGCTGCCTGCACGCCGGTCGCCACCCCCGGTCGGTTCGAGTACCGGTTCACTTCGAGCGATCCGGACGTCGTGGCCGTCACGGCGATGCCGTGTCCCCCGGGTCTGCCGGCCGATTACTGCCCGTTCCACACATACTTCGATCTGACTGCGAAGACTCCTGGAGCAGCCCGCGTGCACGTGGTGGCGATCGACGTCCGGACCGCAGCCACGGTCGCGCAGACCGACGTGCGCGTCACCGCGAAACGGTGATCGGCGCGGCTTGACCGGGCGGTCAAGGCCGCACGACACTGCTCACATGGCCATTGACTTCAGCCTCTCCCCCGAGCTCGAGGACATCCGCAACCGCGTACGCGCCCTGGTCGACGAAGTCGTGCGCCCCATCGAGAAGCGTTGGGACCGCAATGATCGCAAGCAGCTCATCGACGGCATCATCGAGATGCGCACCGCGGCGCGCGAGCGCGGGCTGTGGCTCCCGCACATGCCCGAGGAGTGGGGCGGTATGGGGCTCGGGCACGTCGAGCTCGCAATGGTGCAGGCCGAAGCGGCGCGCACGAGCTTCGGACCGTTCGCGATCAATGCGCAGGCGCCCGATGAGGGCAACATGCACACGCTGTTGCACTGGGGTACCGAGGAACAGAAGCAGAAGTATCTGAAGCCTCTATGTGACGGAACGTCGGCGTCGTGCTTCGCGATGACCGAGCCCGAGGTGGCCGGCTCGGACCCGACATTGATCAAGACGTGGGGCTACCCCGACGGCGACGAGTGGGTCATCAGCGGGCACAAGTGGTTCATCAGCAACGCGCACCGCGCCCGCTTTGCGATACTCATTGCGCGTACCGAGCAGGAGCCCGACATCCCGCAGGCCGCAAATACGGCGTTCATCGTCGACCTTCCCTCCGACGGCTGGACGGAAGTGCGCGAGGTCGAGACGATGCACGGGCCGGGAGGTCACTCCGAGATCCGCATCGAAGACCTACGCGTGCACAAGGACCAGATGCTCGGCGGCCGGGGCCAGGGCCATCTGCTCGGTCAGTACCGCCTCGGGCCCGCACGGCTCGCGCACTGCATGCGTTGGATCGCGCAAGCCGAGACCGCGCTCGACATGATGGTCGACCGTTCGCTCAACCGGTACTCGCACGGATCGCTGCTCGCGGAGAAGCAAGGCATCCAGTGGATGATCGCGGAGTCGACGATCGAGCTGTACCAGTGCAAGCTCATGGTGCTGCACGCCGCGTACAAGATCGATCGCAAGGAAGACTTCAAGAGCGAGGTCTCGATGACGAAGCACTTCGTCGCGAACGCGCTCAACCGCATCATCGATCGAGCGATCCAGGTCCACGGCGCGCTCGGCTACTCGAAGGACACGCCGCTCGCCGACATGTTCCTGCATGCGCGCTGGGCACGCTTCGCCGACGGAGCCGACGAGATCCACTTGATGCGAACCGCCGAACGTGCGATCTCCGCGTACCGAGACCACGGATCGACCTCCGCGGCAACTGGCAACCTTCCGCTATGACTCCCGCGCGTCCATAAGCAGTTCGACGTGACGTGGGAACCGGAGCTCGACGAACTGGCGCGACGTTCCGAGCTCGCGCGCCGCATGGGCGGCGAGGAGAAGGTCGAGCGTCATCACGCCCAGGGACGGCTCACGGTGCGCGAGCGCATCGACGCGCTGCTCGACACCAACTCTTTTCACGAGATCGGCGCGCTCACCGGTCGGGCATCGTACGAAGAGGACGGAGCTCTCATCGACGTGACCCCCGCGAACTTCGTCATGGGCCGCGGTTGCATCGACGGCCGACCCGTCGTCGTCGGCGGTGACGACTTCACCGTGCGGGGCGGCGCGGCGGACGCGTCGATCTTCCAGAAGCAAGTTCATGCCGAACGACTCGCTCACGACCTCCGCATGCCGATCGTGCGCCTCGTCGACGGATCGGGTGGTGGCGGCTCTGTGAAGTCGTTGGAAACCGAGCGCCGATCGTTCGTACCCTTCAACCCCGGCTGGGAGCACGTCGTCGCGAACCTCGCAACCGTTCCGGTCGTGTCGTGTTGTCTCGGCTCGGTCGCGGGTCTGGGAGCCGCGCGCGTCGTGACGAGCCACTACAGCGTGATGGTGAAGGGGACGTCGCAGCTGTTCGTCGCGGGCCCGCCGGTAGTCGCGCGGCTGGGCGAGGAGGTCGACAAGGAAGGTCTCGGCGGCAGCGCGATACATACCCGCAACGGCGCCGTCGACGACGAGGTCGCGACCGAGGCGGATGCGTTCGCGCGCGCACGGCAGTTCTTGTCGTATCTGCCGTCCTCGGTTTACGAGCTGCCGGCGCGCGCGGCCGCGGTCGACGACGCAGAGCGCCGCGACCCGTCGCTCCTGGACGCGATCCCACGCGACCGGCGCAAGGTTTACAAGGTCCGCTCGATCATCGACGCGGTCGTCGACCGCGACTCGTGGTTCGAGCTCGGTCGTTTCAACGGCCGGAGCGCGGTCACCGGACTTGCTCGCCTCGACGGGCGGCCGGTTGCGGTCCTTGCGAACGATCCCTACTTCTACGCGGGCGGCTGGACCGCCGCGTCCTCGGAGAAGGTCACGCGCTTCGTAGACCTCGCTGACACCTTCCATCTCCCTGTCGTGCATTTCGTCGACAACCCGGGTTTCGTCATCGGTACCGATGCCGAGAAGGCGGCGACGATCCGTTACGGCGCCCGCGCACTCGCCGCGATCTACCAGGCATCGACACCGTGGTGCTCGGTGATCCTGCGCAAGGTGTACGGCGTCGCGGGCGCCGCGCACCAGGACGCGTCGAAGCTCTCGTACCGATTCGCGTGGCCGTCGGGGAACTGGGGCAGCCTGCCGCTCGAAGGGGGCATCGAAGCCGCGTACAAGGCGCAGCTCGAAGCCGCCGACGATCCCGAGGCGCTGCGCGCCGAGATCGAGCGACGTCTCGCAGCGCGCCAGTCGCCGTTCAAGACCGCCGAGGCCTTCCTCATCGAGGAGATCATCGACCCGCGCGACACCCGGCCGTTGCTGTGCGAATTCGCCGAGCTGGCGGTGCGCGCGCAGCGGGCCGGGCCCACAGCCCGCGGACTGCGCCCCTGACTGCGCCCCCGGCTGCGATTCCGCCCGCCGTAGACTCCTCGCGCATGGCGACCACGTTCTGGCCGACCGCCGACCACTGGTCGTGCGAGATCCCGTTGGACACCCCGCACCCGCGCGTCGACGCGCTCGCCGCGCACGGAGTGATCCGGTTGAAAGACCTGCCGTTCGAGATCCCGGCGGCGGAATATCTCGATCTCGAGTACATGGACTGGAAGAGCGGCGGCGACACCAACTTCGCGCCGATTGCAACGGCCGACGGTGAGCTCGATTGCCGCGGGTTCTGGAGCGCCGGCGACGAACGACCCGACAAGGGCGCGCGCTTCACGAGCAATGCAGCGAAGTGTCCGACGATCAAGGGCTACGTCGAGAGTGTCGGCGCCGACTTCGGCCGGGTACGAACGATCAAGCTCGAACCGCAAGACCATGAGCAAGCCTTCCGCAGCTTCCACCGCGACGACAACAATCGCTTCAACCCGCCGACCGACGGCTGGGTCGTGCGTGCATGGTTGGAACTCACCGACAACCCGTCGAGCTACATGCTGTTGATGGATACGGGAGCCGACGGACTCCCCGACCCCGCGACGGAAATTCGGGTTCCGCTGCAACGGGGCTCGCGTTTCGTCGTGGACACGCAGCGCCTCTGGCACGTCGTCGTCCACAACGGCAGCGCTCCCCGCTACGCGTTGATCGCGAGCTACGAGAGCGGTCCTGCCCTCGAAGCCTGGATCGCCTCGCAGCTCCCATAGCTCGTCCCCACCGTGCCAACAGTTGGCACGCTCGCACTCGTCAACGCAACCCCACCGTCCCAACAGTCGGCGGGTGGACTGGCTGAAGTTGACCGAGCGGTCAAGTCGGGACTCCAATGAGGCAATGCGCTTCGGACTCTTCATGGCGCCGTTCCACCCGACCGGCCAGAACCCGACGCTTGCCCTCGAGCGCGACCTCGAGTTGATCGAGCACCTCGACCGTTTGGGCTTCCACGAGGTGTGGATCGGCGAGCACCACTCAGGGGGCTACGAGATCATCTCATCGCCCGAGGTATTCATCGCGGCGGCGGCCGCGCGCACGAAACACATCCGGCTCGGCAGCGGTGTCAACTCGCTTCCGTATCACCATCCGCTCATGCTCGCGGATCGGTTCGTGCTCCTCGATCACCTCACGCGCGGGCGTGCGATGCTCGGCTGCGGTCCCGGCCAACTCACTTCCGACGCGCACATGCTCGGAATTCCCGCCGACGAGCAACGGCCGCGCATGGACGAGGCTCTGGACGTGATCATGGCGCTGCTGCGCGGCGAGACCGTGACGCGCCAGACCGACTGGTTCACCCTTCAGGACGCGCGCCTGCAGTTGCGGCCGTACAGCGAGCCGCGCCTCGAGGTCGCGGTGGCCGCGTCGATCTCACCAACGGGCGCCAAGGCCGCGGGAAAGTACGACACCGGGCTGCTGTCGATCGCGGCGACAACGAGGCAGGGCTTCGACGCAATCGGCACTCACTGGCAGACTTGGAACGACGTCGCGGCGCAACATGGTCACGTGGCCGATCGCGCGAACTGGCGGCTCGTCGGTCCGATGCACCTCGCGGAGACGAGGGCGCAGGCGCGGGCCGACGTCGCGTACGGCATTGTCCCCTTCTCGAAGTACTTCACGCACGTGCTCCCGGCCGGACCCACCCGCGGTGAGACGCCGGATGAGATCATCGCCAACGTCGACGAGGACGGCTTCGCGGTCATCGGCACGCCCGACGACGCGATAGCAAAGATCCAATCGTTGGTCGACGAGTCGGGCGGCTTCGGGACGTTCCTGCTGTTCGGGCACGATTGGGCCAGTCCCGCGGCAACGAAGCACAGCTTCGAGCTGTTCGCGCAATACGTCACGCCGCACTTCACGGGCCAACTCGAACAACCACAGGCGTCGTGTGAATGGGTGACGGGGAGCGGTGGTGAGTTCGTGAACCGAGCCGCGAATGCGATCATGAAGGCGATCGCCGATCACGCGGCCGAGCAGCAGCAGCAACAACAGCAGACGACCGCTTGAGTCGCGGGGGATGTCGACGCCGGTGGTGACACATCAGTTCGACGCGACGGAGGTCCGCCTGTCGGTGCACGAATGGGGCGGCGATGGTCCGCCCGTGTTGCTCGCTCACGCGACGGGCTTCCACGGGATGGTTTGGGGGCCGCTCGCGGCTCGGCTCGTGGCGGCGGGCCGGCGCGTGTTCTCGTTCGACTTTCGGGGCCACGGTGACAGCGATGCACCCGACAGCGATTACTCGTGGCACGGTTTCGCGGACGACGTGCTCGCCGTCGCGGACCACCTCGGCGTCGCGCGTGATCCGGCGCTCGTTGCGTGCGGCCACTCGAAGGGCGGCGCAGCCCTCCTCCTGGCCGAGCAGAAGCTCCCGGGCACCTTCAGGAGGATCTGGGCCTACGAGCCCATCCTGTTCGCGTCGGAGGAGACGCTCCCGCCGAAGGATGACTTCTTCCTTGCACGCGCGGCGCGCAAGCGCCGTAACGAGTGGACGTCGACCGAGGAGGCGATCGCGGCGTACAGCGCCAAAGCCCCGCTCGACGTGATGACACCCGATTCGATGCGCGCCTACGTGGAATACGGCTTGCGCGACCGGGGCGATGGAGTGCTCGTGCTCAAGTGCCGGCCGGAGGTCGAAGCGCAAGTGTTCTCGATGGCGCCGAACAATGGCGCGTACGCGCACCTCGGCGAAGTCGATGCCGAGGTCTTGATCGTGTGCGGCGAGATCTCGACCTCCGTCGACCCGGCTCTCGGCGCGCGGATCGCCGACGCCTTGCCCCACGGGCGGCTCGAGGTGCTCGCCGGACTCGGCCACTTCGGTCCGCAGCAGGACCCCGACGCGTGCGCGGCGTCGATCGTGGCGTTCACGGGCTGACGTCGCCTGTGCCGACCCCGCCTATGCCGTCTATACCGACCTGAGGTCGTCGATCACGCGTGTCCAGCGATCGGCTTCGATGCGGTACGGCGCATAGAAGGAGCAACGGTCGACAACCCCGCCGTAGCGCCGCTTGAGCTCGGCCGCGACCCCCTCGGGCCCGGCGACGACGGCGAACGTGTTCAGGATCTCGTCGTCGATGAGCTCGCCCATCTCGACCCACTTGCCCTGCTTCGACAAGCCGTTGAGCTCCGTTTGCAACTCACCCCATCCGTGCAGCTCGAGCACGCCCCGGTACGCGGGCGTCGAGCCGTAGAACGCGATCTGCTGCTTGACGCCCTGCTTCGCGGTCGCGATCTCCTCCGTGGTGTCGCCGGTGACCACGAACAGGGGCCCGGAAACCTGGAAGGACGCGCGGTCGCGGCCGGCGGCCTTCAGCCCCCGCTCGACCGCGGGCATCGTCACCTCCTTCACGTACCGCTCCGTGGTGAAGCCGTGGATGATGATGCCGTCGGCCACCTCCCCGGCGACCTCCGTCATCATCTCGCCGACTGCTGCAAGGAACACCTTCGGAGCGCCGTACGGGTTCGGCGCCGGTGCGAAGAACGGGGTCATGAGCGTGTGGCGATAGAACTCCCCGTCGAACTTCAGCGGCGCCTGCTCGTTCCACGCGGCCCAGATCGCGTGCAGCGCCAAGATGTACTCACGCATCCGGCGCGCCGGATGCGACCACGGCATCGAGAACCGCTTCTCGATGTGCGGCCTGATCTGCGAGCCGAGTCCGAGCACGAAGCGGCCCTTCGACATCTGTTGGAGATCGTTGGCGGTGTACGCGAGCACCATCGGCGTGCGCGCGAATGCGACGGCGATGCCGGTGGCAAGCTCGATTCGCTCCGTGTGCTCGGCTGCCAGCGCGATCGGCAGGAATGCATCGTGGCCGGTCTCGGCCGTGAGCAGGCCGTCGTATCCGAGCGACTCGAGCTCCCGGGCGCGGGGCCCGATATCGGCGAGCGAGGGGGCCATGACTCCGGTGTCGACCTTCACGCGGAGAACCGTAGACGGTCCGCGGTAGGTGGCACACCCCGGCGGTATGGTCGCTCCATGACGGCGGAGGATCCCCCGCACCAGCCGCGCGACCAGGCACGCGACCAAGAACACGACCAAGAACGCGAGCCGACACATACCGAGGCCGGCGACCCGTCGCGCGACGACCCGCGCCAGCCGGCTCGGGAGTACACGCATCCCGTGCCGGTGTCGCTGTCGCCGAGCTCGATGGGAACGTTCACGAGTTGCCCGCTGGCATTCCGGTTCGGGTACATCGAGCGGCTCCCCGAACCACCTTCGGCGCCCGCGAGCAAGGGAACACTCGTCCACCTGGCGCTGCAGTACCTCATGTGGCGCCCGCCCGCCGAGCGAACGCTCGAAACGGCGCTGACCGACCTCGCGCGCGCCGAGGCCGATGTCGCGGAACATCCCGACTTCGCACACCTCGAACTCACCGAAGGCGAGCGGGCCGCGTTCCGCGCCGACGCGGAGGTGCTCGTCCGGCGGTATTTCGCGCTGGAAGACCCCCGAGATGTCAGGGTCCTCGGCGTCGAGCTGCGCGTCACGGCGGAGACGAGCGCCGGCGTAACCATCCGGGGAATCATCGACCGCCTCGAGCTCGATGCCGACGGCGAGCTCGTCGTCACCGACTACAAGACCGGTTCGGCCCCGAGCGAAGGTTGGGAGCAGAAGAGCCTCGCGGGTGTCCACGTGTACTCGCTGTTGTGCGAGCGGATGTTCGGTCGCCGGCCCGCGCGGGTGCAGCTGCTCTATCTGTCGAAGCCCGAGCGCATCATTACCGCACCATCCGATCAGAGCCTGCGCGGCGTCGACGTGAAGACCAATGCAGTGATGCAAGCGGTCCGCCAGGCGTGCAAGCGCGACGATTTCCGGCCGCGCACCTCCGCGCTGTGTAACTACTGCAACTTCCAGGAATTCTGCCCCGAGTTCGACGGACAGCCGGAGCTTGCCCGGCCCACCCTGCTCGCTCGCCAGGCCGAGCGCGACGGCCGGCCGCAATTGCCGCTCGTCTTTGCATGAACCTCGGTGATCGTGTCGCCGCGTTCGACGCTGCCGTCGACCGCGGCTTCGACCGCATACGCAGCCCGGCCGTCGACCGGATCGCGTATCGCCTGTCGAGCGCCGCCGATCACAGCCTGTTGTGGCATTCCATCGGTGCCGCGAGAGCCCTCTTCCACGGGCGCGACTTCGAGCACGCGGCGCGCTTCTCCCTCGCCCTCGGCGCCGAGTCCGCGATCACGAACGGGCTGCTCAAGTCGGTGTTTCGCCGCGTGCGCCCCGTCGAGTACTCCGAGCTCGAGTTTCCGCACGGCTTGCGCCGCCCGATCACGAGCTCGTTTCCTTCCGGGCACGCCACCGCGGCGTTCTGCGCGGCGACGATGTTCGGCGGCGGCCCGCTGTGGTACGGCGCCGCCGCCACCGTCGCCGCGACGCGGGTCTACGTCCGGCTGCACCACGCTTCCGACGTCCTCGCGGGCGCCGCGATAGGGGTTGCGCTGGGATTGGCCCTGCGGCCGGTCGTAGGCGGCGCATTCGTCAGGCGCGGGGAATGACGTGCATCCTGGAGCGGTTGGCGACAACGAGCGGAAGCCCAAGCGAGGCGGGAAACCCAAGGAGGAGCAGTGGCTCGTCGATTTGGAGTGACCTTCGATTACCGCTGCCCGTTCGCGCGCAACGGCCATGAGTCCGTCGTCGCAGGGATGCGTGCGGGACGCGACTGGGACGTGACGTTCCTGCCGTTCTCGCTCGACCAGGTGCACGTCGAAGAAGGCGATCCCGCAGTCTGGGATCGCGACCCCGCCGAGCGCGGGACGGGTGTCAGCGCGCTTTGTTGGGGCATCGCCGTACGCGACGAGTTTTCCGACAAGTTCCTCGACTGGCACCTCGCCGTCTTCGCCGCCCGACACGAGGAAGGCGCGAAGATCGCCAAGGACGAGGTACTCGCCGAGATCACGTCGTCAGTCGGGCTCGACCCGGCGGCCGTGGCGGCCGAGGTCGCGTCGGGTCGTCCGCTCAAGACGCTGGCGCAAGCGCACACGGATGCGGTCAAGAACCACTCGGTGTTTGGCGTGCCCACGTTCATCGTCGGCGAGAAGGCCGCGTTCGTCCGCCTCATGGATCGCGGCAATCCGGACGACGTCGACCGCGTGCTCGATCTTCTCGAATGGTCGGATCTGAACGAGTTCAAGCACACTTCGGTCCCCCGCTGAGGGTCCCTCACTGAGCGCTCGTTCGCCGAGGCACCTCGGCGCGGGCGCCTGGCCGCAAGTGGCGCATCGGGGGTCGTAAGGTTTCCTCGGTGCGGATGTCGAGCTCCGAAGCAATCATGTGGGCCGTCGAGAAGGACCCGGCCCTGCGCTCCGATTTCTGCAATCTCACGTTCCTCGACCGCCGGCCGACCGACGCCCGCATCCGGGCCACACTCGACCGCGCACTCGCGACGATCCCGCGTCTGAGTCAGCGCGTTGTCGGTGCTCCTTTGCGCATCGTCCCGCCCGAGTTCGCCGACGACCCGACCTTCGACGTCGACGCGCACGTGCGGGTCGTCGCCGTGCCGCCGCCCGGCGACGACCGTGCGCTCCTCGACCTTTGCGGCTCGCTGGCCGAGCAGCCGCTCGACCGCGCCCGCCCCCTCTGGGAGTTCACACTCATCGACGGGCTCCCTGACGGCCGCGCGGCGCTGCTACAGAAGGTGCACCACACCGTCACCGACGGCGTCGGCGGCCTGAAACTCTCGATGGCCCTCGTCGACCTCGAGCGCAATCCCGACTCCACGCCGCGCTCGCCGGCGCCCGGTGTGACCTCCCGCGCCCCGGCCTCGCCGCTCGCGGCGACACGCGACGCTGCAGTCGACGCCGCCCAGCGCGGGGTCGATACCGTCCGGCGCGCGGTGGCGACGGCCGGGCACGTCGTCGCGCATCCCACCGAGGTCCCGGGCCGTGCCACCGACGCGGCCCGATTGCTCGGGTCGCTACAACGGCAGGCGCTCGTGACCGGCGCGGCGAAGTCCGACGTGATCAACGCCCGTTCGACCCGCCGCCACTTCGAGATGCTCGACATGCCGTTCGACCCTATGCGCGCGGCGGCGACCAAACTCGGCGGCAGCGTGAACGACGTGTTCGTCACCAGCCTGGCGGCCGCGCTCGGCCGCTACCACGAACGATTCGGCAGCGGGATCGACGAACTGCGCCTGGCCATGCCGATCAGCACGCGCCGCCGCGGTGACGAATCGCACAACCGCTTCGTGCCCGCCCGCGTCCTGATCCCGATCCAGCCCGCACGTGACATCGAGTCGCTGTTCGCCGGCATCCACGATCGACTGCAGTCGGCCAAGGGCGAGACCTCACTCGGCGCCGCCGAGGGACTCGCCGGGGTGATCGCCGGACTCCCGACCTCGATGCTCGTCACCATGACGCGTTCGCAGACGCGCACCGTCGACTTCGCCGCGTCGAACCTGCGCGGCAGCCCGGTACCGCTGTACGTCGCGGGCGCGCGCATACTCGGCAGCTACGGGATGGGTCCGCGAACCGGCTGCGCGCTCACCGTCACAATGCTGTCCTATTGCGACGACATGCAGATCGGCCTGAACATCGATCCGCTCGCGGTCGCCGACGTTCCCGCGTTCATGCGCGACATGCGCGACGCATTCGCTGACGTGTGTCGCGTCGCCTGACGCGACACACGTCAGCGGCGAACGTGCGGACCGGGCACGACCCCGGCGTCGAGCCATTCGTCGAAGAGCGGGTCGAGCCACCGTGGGTGCTCGCACTGCGTCGAGGGGTCGACGACGTAGAGGTGTAACGAGGGCGCGTCGTCCGCGAGATCGATCAGCTCCGTGCTGCGCGGATGCGGTGGCGCCGCGTCCAGCAGATCGATCAGCGCCATGCCCGCGAGCACGCGGCAGCGGCAGTCGGGACACGCCGAAACCGTTGCCGCATCGAGGCCACCGGTGAGCAGGAGCAGGCACTCGCTCTCGCGAGCATCGAGCCCGACCTCGTTCCCGTCCTCATCCATGATCACGAGCCCACCGGCCACGCCTCGACGGTAGCGCCGGCCCCGAGGGCCCCTCGCAGCCCGCTAGGTTCCTGGCTCGTGCGTTCGATCACGATCGTCGACGGCCGCCTGGAGGTCGCCGATCGACCGCTGCCCCAGCCGGCTGCCGACGGTGTGGTCGTGAGGGTCCACGGTGCGGGACTCAACCGGGCCGACCTGTTGCAGCGCGCCGGCCGCTACCCGGCGCCGCCCGGCGTGCCCGCCGACATTCCGGGCATGGAGTTCGCCGGCATCGTCGCGGCGGTCGGGAACGAGGTCTCGACGCCCGTGCCCGGAGATCATGTGTGCGGGATCACAGCCGGCGGCGCGCAGGCCGAATACGTCGCGATACCGGCGGTGCACTGCGCGCCGGTTCCCGACAATCTCGGACTCGTCGAGATGGGCGGCGTTCCCGAGGTCTACATCACCGCCCACGACGCGTTGGTGACGCAGGCGCATCTCGCACCGGGCGAATGGACGCTCGTGCACGCCATCGGCTCCGGTGTCGGCACCGCCGCGCTCCAACTCGCGCGCGCCGCGGGTGCCCGCGTCATCGGGACCGCGCGCACCGCCGACAAGATCGCACGTTGCCGGTCGCTGGGGCTGGAGGCCGGGATCGTCCCGGCACGAACCGCCGACGGTGCGCTGGACGCCGACGCCCTGGCATGGGAGATCGTCGAGACGACCGGCGGCGGAGCCGACGTTACGCTCGACACAGTGGGCGGTGACTACATCACGGCCGACGTCAACGCGGCGGCGCCGAAGGGACGGATCGTGTGCATCGGCACCATCGCTGGCGGGCGCGTGACTCTCCCGATCATGGCGATACTCGGGAAGCGACTTACGCTCATCGGTACGGTGCTGCGGGGACGGGACGTCGCCGAGAAGGCCGCCGCGACGAGTGCTTTCGTGCGCGATGTGATCCCGCTGCTCGCCGACGGGCGTGTCGTGCCGGTTCTGGAAGCGACGTTCCCGCTCGAACGCGCGTCCGAGGCCTATGCGCTGCTCGAGTCCGACACGACGTTCGGCAAGGTCATCCTGGACTGCACGTAACGCCGCGAGCCCGCGGCCGCATCAGCTGATCGTCACCACGAGCTGGTGGCGCGGCGTACCCGTGGCCTGAACGGTGAAGGGCCGCTTCGCATCGAGTCCGATCACCCACGTGAGCACACCCTCGAAATCTCCGGTCTCGACGATGGCGCGCACGTGATTGGTACCCCCGACCGGCACGCTCAACGGTCCCTTGTACGTCGGCGTACCCGTCTCGAAGTCGTAGCCGTAGCCGGGTTGCACCTTCACCACCACGAACGCCTGGCCGGCAATGGTCACCGGCGCGCCCGAGGCGTCTTGCGTGAACGGCGGGTTGCCGTACGTCACCGAATAGCCGGGGAGGTCGGTTCCCTTGGCCTCGAAGTCGAAGATCACGTGATCGACGCAGTGATCGCCGAGCTCGCTGACGTTCGTGAGCAGGGATGCCTGCGTGGTCGGTGGACCCTTCACGGGTGTCGCCGGGATCGGCAGGGACTGGCACGGCAATGAGGTAGTCGGTAACTCGACAGTGGTGGTCGGCGCGGGATTCACCACGGTCGACGTCGACGACCCGGGCGCCGCCGTTGGCGACACCTCCACGGTCGACGGTGTGCTGCTCGACCCGGTCGACTTCCCGCCTCCGCACGCGGCAAGCAACAACGCGGCGGCGCAGCCGATGACGGGAGAGAATCGCATCGAGTCATACTGACACCACGGGAGCCGGCCTGCGCGTCACCGGTACGATTCGCCCGACGCCCGTTCCGACCCGGCGAGGAGAGACGTGATGCCCGAGCTCAACGACACCGACGTCGTCATCGTCGAAGCGGTGCGTTCCCCGCTCGGCCGCCGCAACGGCGCGCTCGCGACGGTGCACCCGGCGGATCTGCTCGGCCTCGTCCAGCGCGCGGCGGTCGAGCGGTCGGGCATCGATCCGTTCGAGGTCGGCCAGGTCATCGGCGGGTGCGTGAGCCAGGTCGGCGAACAGACGTTCAACATCGCCCGCACCGCGTGGCTCAGCGCGGGACTCCCGTTGCAGGTCGCGGGCACGACGGTCGACAGTCAGTGCGGCTCATCGCAACAAGCGACCAATCTCGCCACCGCGATGGTCGAGTCGGGCGTCGTCGACACCGCGCTCGCGTGCGGCATCGAGTCGATGAGCCGCGTGCCACTCGGCGCCGCGGCGCGCGGCGAGTTCGGCCGGCCCAATCCCCCGTCGTACCGAGAGCATTACGAGCTGACGAGCCAGTTCGAGGGCGCCGAGCGCATCGCCGACAAGTGGGGCGTCACCCGCCGCGACTGCGACGAGTTCGGGCTGATGTCGCAGGAGCGCGCGCAACAGGCCTGGGCCGAGGGACGATTCGAACGCGAAATCCTGCCCGTCGACGCGCCCGACGTCGACGCGGACGGGAAGCCCACCGGATCGACGCACCGCGTGACACGCGACGAAGGGCTGCGGGAGACGTCACTCGAGGCGCTGGCCAAGCTGAAGCCCGTCGCCCGCGAGAACGGCGTGCACACTGCGGGATCGTCGTCACAGATCACCGACGGCGCGGCCGCGGTTCTCCTCACCACCGCCCGCAAAGCCCGCGAGCTCGGGCTACGGCCGCGTGCCCGCGTCGTAGACCAGTGCCTCGTCGGCGTCGACCCCGTGCTGATGCTCACCGGGCCGATCGATGCGACACGGCGGATGCTCGATCGCACCGGTCTCAGCATCACCGACTTCGACACGATCGAGATCAACGAGGCGTTCGCGTCGGTCGTGCTCGCGTGGGAGCGTGAGGTGAAGCCCGACATGTCGCGCGTCAATCCGAACGGTGGGGCGATCGCGCTCGGGCATCCGGTCGGCGCCACCGGTGCCCGGCTCGTCACCACGGCGTTGCACGAGTTGGAACGCGCCGACGGGCAATTCGCGCTCGTCACGATGTGCTGCGGCGGCGGCCTCGGAACCGGCACGGTGCTCGAGCGCGTCTGACGGTGGCTCGCGCCGACCTCCTCGACCTCGAACCGGGCGAAGAGCTGCTCGCGGCCGCCCGTGCGAGCTTTCGGGGTGCGGCGGCATCGAGTGTGGGCGCGACATTCGCGCTCGGTTCGGCGCGCATGCGGATGCGCGCTTTCGACGCGTGGCACGACGCCGCCATCGGCGCCGGCTTCCCGTTCGTCCCGCCAGACATGGTTATCGCGGCCTCGGATCGGCGCCTCCTGTTCGGGAAGCCCACGTTCCTCGGCCGGACCCCGTCGCGGTTCTGGAGCGAGCTGGACTACGCGAAGGTCGCCCAGATCGTCGCGGTGCGGCACGGATTGCTCACTGGGGTCGCGTTCGCGTTCAACCACGGCGCGGTCATCGAGGTCGAGGCGGTCCGGGGCCGGCGACTGCGCCAACTCGTCGCGGTGATCGACGCCCATCTCCCCCGCACCTAGCCTGCGGCCATGAGCCTCGCCGAACGCCTCGGATACTCCCCTGACGCGCGGTTGCTGATCGTCAACTGCGACGACCTCGGCTCGTCCCGTTCGGCGAACGTCGCGGTCTACGAAGCGCTGCGCGACGGCGCCGCCACAAGCGCGACGCTCATGGTGCCGTGCCCGTGGGCGCGCGACGCGGCCGCGATGTACCGCGGCGAGGACGTCGGGGTGCACCTCACCCTGAACGCGGAGTGGGAGACCTACCGCTGGGGACCCATCACCCACTCGCCCAGCCTCCTCGACGGCGACGGCGGCTTCCCCCGGACGGTGCAGGACGTCTGGGACCATGCCGACATCGACGAGGTCCGCAAGGAGTGTCGTGCGCAGCTCGAACGGGCGATCTACTGGGGATTCGACGTCTCACACATCGACTCACACATGGGCACGATGCAGCTCCGCCCCGAGTTCTTCGACGTATATCTCGAGCTGGCCGTGGATTTCCAGCTCCCGCTGCGTATGGCCAGCGCCAGCGCCGAACGTCTGGTCGGTTTTCCGTATCGCCGGCTCGCCGCCGAGGAACACGTCGTCTTTCCCGACCACTTCGTGTACACGAAGGTAGGTTCCCGCCGCGCGATCGAAAAGGCGCTCTTCGACCTCGCGCCCGGTGTCACCGAGGTCTACCTGCATCCCGCGGTCGACACGGACGAGCTTCGAGCCTCGCACCCCGACTGGCCCGACCGGGTGGAGGATCATGCCTACCTGACACGCGACCCTTGGTTCCGCGAGCTCATCGAGCGTGCGGGCGTGACGGTCATCGGCTATCGGGAGCTGCGCGCGCTGCAACGGGCCGAGGGCTCGAGATGACAGATCCGGAGGCGCTCGGCGCGCTGTGCACCGCGGCCATGCCCGAGGAGCGCCTGACGTCGTCCGAGCTCGCGTATCTCTG
>Ga0335085_10006343_pt1 | contig 18701 bp, 19 predicted proteins | sample Lox_Sample_45_FD_206712 | JGI IMG/M metagenome (GOLD analysis project Ga0335085, IMG submission 206712) | Soil microbial communities from Loxahatchee National Wildlife Refuge, Florida, United States - Lox_Sample_4.5 | ecosystem: Environmental > Terrestrial > Soil > Wetlands | place: USA...
CGCCATCTTGCCGCCCTCCCAGGTGGTGGAATTGGTAGACACACTAGATTCAGGGTCTAGCGCCGCGAGGCATGGAGGTTCGAGTCCTCTCCTGGGCACTGTGTCGCACCCGACGCACGAGCGCCGCCTCGCCGAGTAGCCGCGCGTTCGGGCGTCCCGCTGGACGGGTTCCGGGAATGACTTAACCGCCCGGTGGTCTTCTCGGTTTCAAGGAGTTGTCGGTCGCGGCGGCGGTGTGCCGCCGTCGGCCGCCGGGGGGGTCGGGAGGCGGGGAAGGAAGGTGTGGTCGTGGGAAAGAATCCAGTCTTGAGCTGGGTCCTGGCCATCGCCATCGCGGCCATCGTGGGGGCGGTCGAGTTCGGCACGGCGGGTTGGCTCGCGCAGCGTGCCGACTCGATGGTGATGCATGTGCATCCGTCGTCGTAGGCCGGAGCCCGCCCCACGCATCGTCATCGCCGATGACGATCCGGAGACCGTCGAGGTCCTCCGCGATGCGCTCCGCGACCCGGGCGTCGAGCTGCGCGTGGCGACGAGCGGTGTCGAGCTCCTTTCCCTCCTCGCCGACGAGGGGCCGTTCGACCTGGTGGTCACCGACGTGTCCATGTCCTGGATGAGCGGGCTCCAGGTCATGCTCAGCGCCCGGAGCTCCGGTATCGACGTCCCGGTGCTGGTCATCACCGGGCTCCCCGACTCCGGCCTGCCCGCCCAGGTGGGCCGGCTCGGGCGGGCTCGGCTGCTCCGGAAACCCGTGGCCCTCCAGACGCTGCTCGCCTCGGTCGACGAGCTGCTCGAAGGACCGGAGCGGTCCGGAGGGTGACCTCGGCCCCCGTCGCGCGACGTCGGTTGGCGCTCAGGCGCGGGGGAGGCGCAGCGTGACCCGCGTTCCCGCTCCGGGGCGCGAGGCGATCGCCGCCGTGCCGCCCGCGGCCCGCACGTAGCCCTCGACGATGGACAGTCCGAGACCATGGCCGGGGATGTCGCTCCGGCCCCGGAAGAAGGGCTCGAAGGCATGCGCCGCCGCCTCCGGGTCCATCCCCACGCCGTTGTCGGCCAGCTCGACGGTCACGAACCGTCCCTCCGCCGCAGACCGGGCGTCGATGTGCAGCGGTCGCTCCGGCGCGCGGTACTTGATGGCATTGGACACGAGGTTCCGGACGATCTGACCGAGAACGGTCGGTGGGCAGCTCACCCGGTGGTCGCCGATGCCGTTCGAGACCCGGGCCACGCGGAGCTCGGGCTCCAGCTCGCCGAGCACCTCGAGGAACGCCTCCTTCACCGAGGCCTCACCCGATGGCAGGCGGCCGATGCTCGCCAGCTCCAGCATGTCGTCGATGACCCGGGCCATGCGAGTGACGGACTCCCCGATGCGAATGGCCCTCCCCTTCACGTTCTCCGGGGCCGCCTGGTCGAGGGCAATCAGGTCGGCGAACACCCGGATGGGATGAAGCGGCGCACGCAGGTCGTGGGCGGCGCGGGCGGCAAACGTCTCCAGCGCCTGGCTCTTCTCCACCACCAGCGCGAGATTCCGCTCCGCCAGCTGCCGCTCCCGCTCCAGCGACCGCAGGTGGCCGAGCCCCATCTGGAGCACCAGGAGGAGAGTGATGACGCCGGCCACCCCGTCGATGACCACCTCCTTGCGGCGCAGCGATCGCATCTGGTCGGCGATGGCCACCGCGGACAGCCCTCCTTGGCCCGAGGACAGCGAGCTCTCCAGGGCTGCTTCCGAGCTCCGCGACACCTCGATCGCCGCCACCACATCGATGGCCAGCATCGCGGACACGGCCGCCAGGATGATGACCAGGGCCCCGTAGAGGCGGAAACGCGGGCTGGCTCTCGGAATCAAGCGCCACATCCTGACCCATGAGGCCCCCGCTTAGGTAAGGCTCGGACGCTGGACGGTCGGGCAGCCCTCGGCTCCGACCTAGAACGACACCGCCCGTCGAGTGACCTGGACGGTGGTCGTGCTGCCATCGCTCCGGCGCACCTCCAGCCGCACCACGCTCCCCTCCTCCCCGCGCAGGAGCTGGACCGCCTCGGCAAAGCCCAAGTCGGTCACCGCCGCGCCGTCGATGCGAAGGAGGACGTCCCCCTCGGTCAGCCCGGCCAGGGCCGCGCCCCCGGAGGGCACGACCGTGCCGAGCACGATGCCCTGGTCGCCGCGGTTCACCACCGCGCCGATGCCCACCAGGTCGGTGGCCGGCTCCTGACCGGACGGAATGGCGCGCAGGAGGACCTCCGCCTCGCCGCGCGCCGCGGGCAGGGTGACGAGCTTTCGGTTGTAGCCCTCGGCCTCCACGGTCAACGTCGCCGGCGCCTCGGGCAGCCCGTCCAGCTCGAAGCGTCCGTCCTCCGCAGTGAAGACGTCGCTCCGCGCCACCACCGCGTCCTCCGCCGGTGAGGCCTCGAGGGCCACCTCGGCGTGCGGCACCGGCGCGCGCGTCCGCGCGTCGCGCACCACCCCCACGAGCCGGTGCCCGCGGCGGAGGCGGATGTCCCTCTCCACGCGGCCCGGGCCGGCCGGCAGCTCGACGCGCACCGGAAGCGAGGCCGCCGCTCCGGGAGCCGCCGCCTCGAGAAAGTAGCCGCCGCTGCGCAACCCGCGCAGCTCCCAGCGACCCTCGGGATCCGTGACCGAGAGGGTGACCGGGAGCGACTCCGACCATCGCCGGACCCGGGAGACCTTGAGCGCGAAGGTCGGAGCGGGACGCCCGTCGGTGTAGAGCACCCGGCCGGCCAGGACACCTCCCGGCTTGACCACCAGGACCGCGTCCGTCTGCCCGGCGTGGACGCCCGTCGGGTCGGAGAGAGCATCCGCTGTCCGCGCCTGGGCCCAGCTCGTCGTCTCCGGAACCTCGCCGAAGGCGAAGCGTCCGTCGCCGTCGGTGGTCACCGGGAAGGGCAGGAGCGCCCAGCCGAGCGGTCCGCGTCCGCGCCCGGCGCCCAGGGTCACCGTGGCTCCGGGCACCGGCGCGCCGGCGCCGTCCACCACCTGCCCCGCCACTCGCTGCTCACCCGCCGCAGCATCCGGACCAGCCCGGAGGACCAGTCGCACCAGCTGCGTCGTGGTCCGGGCGCGCTTCAGCGCTGCCACTCCGGGAAGGAAGCCCTCGTGGCGGGCGACGAGCACCCCGTCCTCGGGCGCCGTGCCGCGGAACTCGCCCTGCGCGTCCGCCGTCCACTTCCGCTCGGTGCTGGCCAGGCCCGGTGCCCCTCCCTGGACCCGCAGCGTCACCGTCGCCTTCGGCACCGGGCTCCCGTCCTCCCTTTCCACCCGGCCCCGGAAGCGCGTCTCGGGCTCGAGCGACACGACGAGCTCGGGAGTTCCCGGCGGGAGCGGCGAGAGGAACCGGATCGGGCTCTGCCCCCATTCCGGCCCGAAGGGTACGTGGCCTTCGGCCAGGACCGCCGCCAGCTGATAGCTCCCCGCCCCGGGCGGGACGAAGCGAAACGAGCCGTCCGCACCCGAGCGCGTGCTCAGCGCCCCCTGAGGAGCGGCGAAGGTGAGCTCCGCGCCGGGAACCGGGGCCCCCGTCCACGACGAGATGACGCGCCCGAGCACCGCGGGCTGCGGTGGCAGGCTGGGTTCGGACGCCAGCGCGGCCGGCGGCGTGGGTTCGGTCGTCAGGCCGACCGGTGCGGGGCGGGGAGCAGACTCCGCGCGCGCACCGGGCGGCGCCTCGGGCTCGGCGCTCAGACGGAGGAGCAGCAGCACCAGCACGCCCAGGGCGCACACCGCGGCCGCCGCCCAGGGCCATCGTCCGAGTCGAGCCTGCCTTCCTTCCGGCGCACCCACGCTGCGCGAAGGCTACCCGAGGTATCCGCCGACCCCCTCCGAAAGTCGTGCTGGCCGGCCGTGCAGCGCAGCAGTCGGGCTTTCGTTCACCACCCGACGCCACCGACGGCGTTTTGCGCGGCCGTCCAACGATGCGCTCGCGAAAGCCGAGCGACTCTGGGCGTCTAGCGGCACCCCCGCCAAAAGTAGGGCTGAGCGCCTGCGCAGTCGGTCGTTTTGAACTCTTGGCGCGCCCGGCCGCTCTGCGCTACGTCCCCGACGAGCGCGTACCGGATCCCCCCCATCGGTGCGGGCTCCCGCGCGCCCCCGGCTCCCGCGAGGGATGCCGGGTGGTGCGTGGTTTTTCCTCTGCCCTCGCTCAGGCCACCTTGGGGAGCCCGGCCAGCGCCGCGGCCAGGTCGCGGTCGTCGTACGGCTGGTCGACGAGGCTTCCGGCGAAGTAGTCGGCGTAGGCCTGCATGTCGAAGTGACCGTGCCCGCACAGGTTGAAGAGGATGGCCCGTGACACGCCCTCGTCCTTGCAGCGCAGCGCCTCGTCGATGGCCCCCTTCACCGCGTGGTTCGCCTCCGGCGCCGGGACGATGCCCTCCAGCCGAGCGAAGGTGACTCCCGCCTCGAAGCAGGTCTTCTGGTGGAAGGCCACCGCCTCGATCAGCCCCAGCTCCTTGAGGTGGGACACGAGCGGGGCCATCCCGTGGTAGCGCAGCCCGCCGGCGTGGAAGCCCGGCGGGGTGAAGCTCGAGCCGAGGGTGTGCATCTTGGCCAGCGGCGTGAGGTGGCCGGTGTCGCCGAAGTCGTAGGCGTAGCGGCCCCGGGTCAGCGACGGGCAGGCGGCGGGCTCGACGGCCACGATGCGCACCTGCTTGCCCCCGCGGAGCTGCACGCCGAGGAAGGGGAAGACCAGACCGGAGAAGTTGGACCCACCGCCGGTGCAACCCACCAGGACGTCCGGGTAGTCGTCAGCCATCTCCATCTGGGCCATCGCCTCCTGGCCAATCACCGTCTGGTGGAGGAGCACGTGGTTGAGCACCGAGCCGAGCGCGTACTTGGTGTCCTCGCGCTGGGCGGCCACCTCCACCGCCTCGGAGATGGCGATGCCCAGGCTGCCTGGATGGTCCTCGCGCTGGGCGAGCACGTTGCGGCCGGATTGCGTCTCGCGGGAGGGCGAAGGGATGCAGCGCGCGCCGTAGGTCTCCATCAGCGCCCGCCGGTAGGGCTTCTGCTCGTACGACACGCGCACCATGAACACCTGGATCTCGATGCCGAAGAGCGCCCCGGCGAAGGCCAGCGACGAGCCCCACTGCCCGGCGCCGGTCTCGGTGGTGATCCGCTTGGTGCCCGCCTCCTTGTTGTAGAAGGCCTGGGCCACGGCGGTGTTCGGCTTGTGGCTTCCCGCCGGCGAGACGCCCTCGTACTTGTAGTAGATGCGCGCCGGCGTCCCGAGGGCCTGCTCCAGGCGGCGGGCTCGATGGAGCGGCGTCGGCCGCCACTGCCGGTAGACGTCCCGCACCGGCCCGGGAATCTCCACCGCCCGCTCGGTGGAGACCTCCTGGAGGATGAGCGCCATGGGGAAGAGCGGCGCCAGGTCGTCCGGTCCCACCGGCTTGAGCGTCCCGGGATGGAGCACGGGCGGCGGCGGCGAGGGGAGGTCGGCCAGCAGGTTGTACCAGGTGGTCGGGATGCGGCGCTCGTCGAGCAGGTACTTGATGCTGTCCGCCATGACGTCCTCCGGACGGGAGAGGCGGGGCAGTGAAGCGCCGCCAGCCGCGGGGGGTCAAGCCTCGACCCCCGGGGAGCTCTGTGCTTCCCTGCGCGCCGCCCGCCGCTCGGAGGAAAACACATGCGTCCGTTGACTGGAGTGATCGGCCTCGCCGTGGTAACGCTCGTTCTGCTCGCGTCCAATCAGGCGGGTGCCCAACAGATGTCCAATCTCTATGGTGCGCCGATCGGCGTGGAGACGGCGCGGAAGGTGGCCCAGGCGGCCATCGCTGAAGGAAAGAAGAACGGCTGGATGGTGGCCGCAGCGGTGGTCGACCCGGGTGGGGCGCTGGTCTACTTCGAGCGCATCGACGGAACGCAGAGCGGCAGCACGGAGGTGGCCCAGCACAAGGCCCGTTCCGCCGCCGCCTTCAAGCGGCCGACCAAGGCCTTCGAGGAGGCCGTCGCCGGGGGCCGGACCGCGGTGCTCGGGCTGCCCGGGGCGGTGCCGCTGGAGGGCGGAATCCCCCTCGTCGTCGACGGGAAGATCGTCGGCGCCATCGGCGTCAGCGGCGCAACCTCCCAACAGGACGGGGTGTGCGCCAAGGCGGGCGCGGACGTCCTGGGCCCGGCGACGCCTGCGCAAAAATAGCGCCGCGCCGGTCGCGCTCCGGTGCTGCGGCGCTGCTTGCGCTGGCCCCGGAGACTGGGGCAGCGTGCTCGGCGCTATGACCCTCCGTGCACTCCTGGTTGTCTTCCTCGGCCTGTCGGCGACGGCGGCACTGGCCCAGAGCGAACCCGTCGCCTCCGGCACCAGCGTCACGCTCAAGGTCGGTCAGAAGAAGAGCCTCAACGTCGGCCTGGCCATGGGCCTGGTCTGCGACGACGGGAGCATCGTCCGGGCCGAGCTGGAGGCCGTCTCCGACAAGGAGAATCACCTCGTGCTCACCGGGCTCAAGCCCGGTCAGACGGCGTGTCGAGCCGGGACGGCGAACGTGAGCCGCTCCGTCCTGGTCAACATCACCGTCGTCGCCAAGGGAAACAACAACCACTGAGCGGTCGGCGACGCCGGGTCTGGGCACGGCTGCGGGCTTCCGCGAACGCCGGAGCTCTCACTCGTCGCCGACGTTGGTCGTCGCCCAGGGGACCGCCTCCAGCCGCGCGACGGGGATGGGATCCCCGGTCACCTCGCTCGTGCCATAGGCCCCCAGCTCCAGCCGCTGCAGCGCCCGGTCAATCTGCGTCAGCATCCGCTGGTCCGCCTCGGAGAGGCCGATGCGGATGTCGGAGGTGGTGGCCTCGTTGGCCTCGTCGCCGGCATCGTGCGGGTCGGGCATGCCCGGCTGCCGGTCGGCGTCGAGGGCGGTGGACTGATGGAGGGCGAGGATGCGGCGGCGCTCCTGGCGCAGCCGTTCCTTGAAGTGGGCGATCTGCTTCTGGCTCAGCGGTCCGTTGCGCTTGGCCTTCGACTTGGGCATCCCCGCTCCAGCAGGCGAGGGCACAGGTTAGGCACGGAGCCTCAGCGGGGGGAAGCCCGGGCCGTCACTTCCAGGGACACCAGCCGGGCGATGAGAATGGCCAGGTAGAGCGGTCCGATCAGCGCCTCGAGGCTGGCCACCGCGCGCGCCCCCAGGCTCACGGGCAGGATGTCGCCGTAGCCGAGGGTGGTGAGCGTGGTCATCGAGAAGTAAAAGAAGACGAAGAGGTTTTCCCCACCGGGGGCCCAGCGGGTTCCCTGGAGCGCCTGGGCATCGACCACGGCCAAGAAGCGGTAGACGTTGGCGAAGACCAGTCCGATGAGCAGGTAGGCGGCCACCGCACCGAGGATGCGGTGCCGCGTGGTCGGGCCCTCACCCAGCACGTGGGCCAGGATGAGCGCGGTGAGGCCGCCGAAGGCCAGGGCCGAAACCACCGACCGCACGGCGTCGATGACGAGGACCGGCAAGGCCCGGGCGGTGAGGTGAACGAAGAGGACCCCGACCACGGCCACCACCCCCAGCGTGACCATGCCTCGGCTCATCCGGTACCAGCCGAGCGCCGAGGTCCCGGCCACCAGAACTCCCGCCGTCCATACGTCGACCAGCACCAGCAGGCCGACGCCGACGCGTCCGCTCGCCTCCAGGGGCAGGACGACGAACTCGAGGACGATCACCACCACGAGGAGGACCGCCAGCCCCCGGTCGGACGACCAGTACCCGGCACCGGACAGCGAGCGGAGAAGGGGAAAGCGCGAAGGCATGGGGTGGGGCCTCAGGCGGCGAGCCAGGACGAGAGAAGTGGAGGAGCCTGGGGCTCGATGCGGACGCCCGGCTCGACGGAGAGGGCGAGGGCGTGAATCCCGCGCGCCCGGAGCGAGGCCAGGAGCTGACCCTGCGACTCGGCGTCGGGAGAGAGGAGGAGGCAGCCGTCCCCGCCCCCGGCCCCGCTCACCTTCCCCGCGCTGCCGCCCGCCCGCGCCAGAGAGAGGATGCGGGCCAGGGCCGGAGTGGCCACCCGGCCGAGCGAGCCGAGGAGCTTCTGGAGCCCGTCGCAGGCTTCGCGGACGGCGGGGAAGCTCTCCTTGGACAGGGCGTCCTCGAGCGCCTCCCCGAGCAGGTCGGACTCGGCGACGAAGGCGGCGCGTGCCCGGTCGTCGAGGCCCTTCTCCGCCTCGGCGATCATCTCCCCGGTGGAGGCGCTCTCGCCGCCGAAGGCATAGCTCAGGAACCGGGGGGCGATGCGGGTGCGCACCACGTCCACCGGTCCGGCCTCGGCGAGCAGGACGCCCAGGGGGCGGCCCCCGGCGAGCACCCGCTCCACCGGCCAGCGCCGGTAGCGCACCACGCCCCCGGCGGATGCGGCCACCACGTCCGCGCCGCTCCCCTTCCCTCCCTGGGCCTCGGCGTGCGCCAGCAGCGCCAGCGGCAACGGGGGGCGGACCTCGAGCAGCCCTGCCGCCGCCTCCACCGCCAGCACCGCGGTGCGCGCGCTGCTTCCCAGCCCCAGCTTCCGGCCGCCCGGACCGAGCGGCGACGGAGCCAGGGCCAGCGACAGCCCGAGCGCGTCGCGCCCGTGCGCGCGGTAGACGACGTCCAGGGCCCGGGCGGCGAAGCGGAACGGGGCACTCACCTCCTGGTCCCAGCGCACGCCCAGGGGTGTGGAGACGCCGGAGAGGCGGCCGTCGGCGGTGAGGAGCTCCACCGTCCGGTCCTCCCGGGCCCGGACCAGGCACTGGCCGCGCGGGCCCACCGCCACCACGCGGGCCACCCCTCCCCAGAGGACCGCGTACTCTCCGGAGAGGAAGAGCTTTCCCGGGGCGGAGAGGGTGCGTTCCACGGCACCCACCCTGCTAGCACACGGTCTGTCAGAAGAGGGGCGTGTCCACCAGGCGGGCGTCCCCGCCGGGCGCGCAGCGCACGACGTCCGTCGCCCCCGCCTCCCGGGCCAGCGCCTCCGCCGCGGCGAGATGCGGCTCGGTGGTGAGGAGCACCGGGTTCGGTCCGGCATCGAGGGTGAACCACACCGGAAGGCCACGGCCCCGTGCCCCGGGCAGGGCCAGTAAAAGGGCCAGGGTGGCCGGCTTGAGGTAGCAGAGCGGCGGGTCGGCAGCGAAGGCGGTGGCGTGCATCCGCCAGGCGTTGCGCTCGGCGAGCGCGCCGAGCGCCGCGAGGTCGCGCCGGGCCACCGCCTGCCGGGCGCGGGGCACCTCGGCCTCGGCGTCGACCGTCCAGGCCCGGTAGTAGGGGGAGGTGTCGACGGTGGACTGCATCCCGTCGCGCGAGGAGACCTCCTTCTCCTCGCCGGAGACGATGCAGGCCAGAAGGCGCAGCTCCGGCCAGTGCGCCTCGGAGAAGTCCTGGGTGGCGAAGCTGTCCCGGCCATCGGCGCGCTCGCCCCGGTGCCAGGTGCAGAACCCTCCCTGGACGGACCGGCTGGCCGAGCCGCTGCCGCCGCGCGCCAGCCGCGAGGTGGCGGCCGGGTCACGCGGAAGCCCGGCCGCGACCCGGGCGGCGAGGGCCAGCGCGGCGAAGCCGGCCGCGCTCGAGGCCAGCCCGGCGGCCATGGGGAAGCTCCCCCGGGAGACGACTCGCGCCGGCCCGAGCGCCCGGCCGGCCTCGGCCTCCACCTCGGCGAGGAGGGCCAGGACGCGCTCGCGCTCGCGCCCCGTCGCCGGCCGCCCGTTGAGCTCCACCTCGCCGGCGGCCACCCCGAGCTGGACGGTGGTGGTCACCTCGAGCGGGGCGAGGGTGACGCTGAAGCTGGACTGGTGCGGCAGGATGCGCGCGGCGTCGCGCTTTCCCCAGTACTTGACCAGGGCGATGTTGGGGTGAGCCCGGGCGGTGGCCTTGGCTGCGCTCATCGCCCCGCCTCCACCCGGGTGCGGAAGCAGGTGACGCCGGCGCGGCGGAGGCGGGCCTCGGCCGCCCGCGCGTCGCGAAAGAGCCCCACCACCGCGCCCCCGTCGCCGCCGGCCCCGGTGAGCTTCGCCCCCAGCGCCCCGGCGGCGCGAAGCCTGGCCACCATCGCCTCCAGCGCCTCCGAGCTCACTCCCAGCGCGGCGAGCAGGCCGTGGTTCACGTTCATCGCATCTCCGAGCGATTCCAGGTCGCCGGCCTCCAGCGCGCGCACCCCCTCCTCGGCGACGTTTCCCACCTCGCGGAAGAGCCGTCCATAGCGGACCGGCCAGCGCGCCTGGCGCTCGCGCAGCCCGGCCACGGTGGCCCGGGTGGGCCGGCGGACACCGGCGATGGTCACCAGGAGCTCAAGCGGGCGACGGACCACGAGCCGGCGGATGCGCGGGGGCCGGGCGCCGCGGCGGCGAAAGGCGATGGGGGCGCCGAGCGCGCTGCAGGCGTGGTCCACGCCGGAGGGCGTTCCGTGGAAGACGACCTCCATCCGGCCGGCGAGGACGCGGAGGCGCTCGGCGGAGGGGACGCGGCCGGTGGCGGCCCGGAGCAGCACCCCCGAGACCGCCACCGCCACCGCCGCCGAGCTCCCCAGGCCCATGGACATGGGGAGGTTGCTCGTCACCGAGACGTTGACCTTCGGGCGGCCGGCGGCCTCGGCGGCGGCCGAGAAGGCGGTGAGGAGCTGGGCCCGGGTCGCCCGCGCAAGGCCGCGAGGAGGCCGGAAGGTGCAAGCCGGCGCCGGCGAGGCTGACGCGGTGACGCCGATGGCCAGCGGCACGGCGAGCGCGGTGCTCCCGTAGACCACCGCGTGCTCGCCGAGAAGGATGACCTTCCCCGGCCCGAAGGCGGTGCTCGTCCCCGCCCGAGCCGGCCTCACGGCCGGTCGGCGGCGCCGTGCGGCTCGTGGGGCTCGAGCGGCGGAAGCGAGGCGAGGATTTCCCTGGCCTTGTCCACCTTGACCGTCCCCGACTTCACCAGGAGGTGGGCCACCCGCTCCACGTGGTCGCCCCGCGCTCCGGCGGTCACCGCCACGCAGCGGGCGTGGAGCGCCATGTGCCCCTGCTGGATGCCCACCGAGCCGAGCGCCCGGAGCGCGGCGAAGTTCTGGGCCAGCCCCACCGCGGCCAGCACCTGGGCCATCTCCCGGACGCCCGAGGCACGGAGCAGCTTGAGCGCCACCTGGACACCGGGGTGAATCTTGATCGGCCCGCCCACCGTCCCCAGCGCCATGGGCAGCTCGATGCGCCCCACCAGCGCGCCGTCGTCCAGCGTCCACTGCGAGAGCGGCCGGTACTGTCCGCTCCGCGCAGCGTAGGCATGGGCCCCCGCCTCCAGCGCCCGCCAGTCCTGGCCCAAGGCGATGGCCGCGGCGTCGATGCCGTTCATCACACCCTTGTTGTGCGTCGCCGCCCGGTACGGGTCGGCCATGGCGAAGCGGCTGGCCTGGTGAATCCCGTCGGCGATCTCCGCCCCGTCCATGTCGAAGTCGGCCAGCGCCGCGATGGGGATGCGGCAGGTGGCCCGGGCCAAGCGCCGGTCGGAGAGGTTGGAGAGGATGCGCAGGTAGACCCGGCCGCCGGTGATCTGCTCGATGAGCGGCGCCACCCCCTCGGCCATGGTGTTGATCAGGTTGGCGCCCATCGCCTCCTGGGTGTCGATGAGGAGATGGACGATGAGCAGCGGCTCGCCGCGGGCGCCCTCCGGTGCGGGGAGGACGCGGACCTCCACCTCGGTGGCTCCGCCGCCCCGGCGCTGCATGGAGGGATGGAAGCTGTTGGCCAGGGCGAGGATCTGCTCGCGGTGGGCGAGGATGCGCTCCATGGCCTCGGTGGGGTCGCCGTAGCCGGTGACCTGGACCTGGCCCACCATCAGCGACTCGTCGGCCTCGGCCTCGAAGCCGCCCGCCTCGCGGACGATCTTCGCCGCGAAGGACACCGCCGCCACCACGCTCGGCTCCTCCACCGCCATCGGCACCAGGTAGTCACGGCCGTTGACGAGCAGGTTCAGCCCGAGCCCGAGGGGGAGGCTGAAGGTCCCCACCGCGTTCTCGATCATCGAGTTGGCGGTGGCGATGGGAAGCGGACCCGGGCTGTGCAGCGTGGCCAGCTCCTCCTCGGAGAGGCCGTGGCTGCGCGCCAGGTGGTCCAGCCTCTGCTTCAGCGTCAGCTTGTGGAACCCTGGCAGCCGCGACGACGGGCGGGGCTCGTGTGGCGCGACGCTGTTCCGGGCAAGTGCGCCGGTGGCTTTTCCCCTCACAGTGACTCCATCCAGTCTTTCAGTGGTCCGGCCACCACCTTGGGTTGGTTGCGAAGCTCGCTCACGGTGCGGCTCCCGCTCAGGAGCAGGGTCTGCCTGAGGGCAGAGACCACCGTGTCCACCGCCGCCTCGGCGGCGGGAATACCGCCTGCCTGCTGGGCGCGAAAGAGGGGCAGGGCCATGCCTGCCACGTCGGCCCCCAGGGCGAGGACCTTGGCCACCTCCAGGCCGTTGCGCACGCCCCCGGAGGCGATGAGCCGGATGCTCGGCCCCACCGCCCGCCGAACCGAGGCCACCGCCGCGGCGGTGGGGATGCCCCAGGAGGAGAAGAGCTCGCCCAGCTCGCGGGCCGGCCCGCCCTGGAGCCGCAGCTGCTCCACCCGCACCCAGGAGGTGCCGCCGAGGCCGCTCACGTCCAGCGTCCTGACGCCGCAGTCCACCAGCCGGCGCGCCACCTGGGGGGAGAGCCCGCACCCGGTCTCCTTGACCAGGAAGTGGTCGCCCAGCGAGGCGCTGAGCGAATTCACCAGGCTGTAGCCGCCGCGGAAGTCCCGGTCGCCCTCTGGCTGGGTGAGCTCCTGGCCGGCGTTGAGGTGCAGCGCCATCCCGTCGGCGCCGATGGCGTCCATGAGCCGGCGGACGCCGTCCACGCCGAGGGAGATCCCCTGGCGGAGCCCGATGTTGCCGAGGAGGAGCACGTTGGGGGCGACGTCCCGCACGGCGAAGGTGCGCGCCAGCTCGGGGTGCTCGGCCATGGCGCGCTGGCTCCCCACGCCGAAGGCCAGCCCCCGCCGCTCCGCCACCTGGGCCAGCTCGCGATTCACGCTGCGGGCCCGCTCGCTGCCCCCGGTCATCCCGGTGACGAGCACCGGCGCGCGGAGGGTCTTTCCCCACCAGGGCGTGTCCAGACTGACCTCGTCGATGGACAGCTCGGGCATGGCGCAGTGGACGAGGTGCACGTGCTCGAGCAGGGTGGAGTTCCCTGCCGGCTCGACCTCGTTGGCCGCGCACAAGTCGAGATGCGCGTCCTTACGCAGCGGAGTCGTGGAATCGGGCATCGGCGGGAGGGGGGGAACTAGCAGCGGTGCCTTCTCGACGCAAGGCGGTGAGGTTTGCCACAGTCCCCGGCCGTGACTGTGGAACCCCCGAGAGTCGTTCTGTTTCTTCATAGCGCGGACTACGACCGGGTGCACCAGGGGCTGGCCATCGCCGCCGCTGCCGCCGCGCTGGGTAAGAAGGTTGAATTATACTTCTTTTGGTGGGCATTAGAGCGCTTGCTCGACGGCCGCCTGGATGAGCCGGACTTCCATCCGCCGCGGCCGGACATCTCGGACCGCTTCGAGGCCCGGGGGCTTCCCACCGCGCGCGAGCTCCTCGCCCACCTGCGCGCCTCGGGGCGCTGCCATCTGGTCGCTTGCACGGGAAGCCTGGCTGCGCTGGGGCGGGACGCCGGGGCGGCGGCGCCCCACGTGGACGAGGTGCTGGGGTGGACGGCCATCCTCCAGCGGACCACCGGCGTGGCCGACCGCTTCTATCTCTGAGCGCGGATTATCTGGTACTGGACGGAGGTCATGGCTCTGGCGCTCGTCCTCGTCACCTGTGCTTTCGCGGTCACCCTGGGGCTCCTGCTCTTCGGGCCGAACCGCGCCCCCTCCGTCGCCTCGCCCTCCACCCGCTCCGAGCCGGACCGGATCCGTGCCCTGGAAGCGGATCTGGAGAAGCGCCGGCACGAGGTGGAGGAGGCGAAGGCCAGCCTGACCGAGCTCCGGGGGGAGCTGAAGCAGACCAAGCGCAAGCTTCACGACCAGCGCGAGTCGGAGAAGGGCGGGCAGGAGCTGGTCCGGGCGCGGACCGAGGTCGAGCGCACCGCCTCCCAGCAGCTGGAGGTGGTGCGCGGCGAGCTGGCGCACGCCCTGGCCGAGCTGGCCAAGCTCCGCGCCGACGCGGAGAGCTCCCGGAGCCGGCGCCCGCTCGCGCCCGCCCCGGCGCCGGCCGCCCCTGCCCCCGTCCCGACCCCGGTGGCCGTCCCGGCTGCCGGGGCCGAGGCCGACCGGGCCCTGCGCCGCTTCCGAGAGCTGTCCGACGCCGACCGCGAGAAGATGGAGCGGCTCGAGCACCAGGCCAGCCGCGAGCGCACCCGCGCCCAGGAGCTGCAGGCGGAGGTGCGCCGGCTCAAGGGGCGGAGCGAGACCCAACATCGAGTCTGGGTGGTGACCAAGGGCGAGCTGGATCTGCTCAAGGACAAGTTCAAGGCCCTGGAGAAGCGGCTCAACCGGACGCTCCTCGAGCGGGACCTGCTCAAGCGCGCCATCGGGGATCTGGAGCGGCGCACCGGCCTCGCCGCCGGGCGCACCGAGCTCACCCAGGAGGAGATCGCCCGGTCCGACCGGGACGTGGAGGAACGCGCCCGCGCCGAGGCCGACCGGCTGGAGCGCAGGACGGCCAGCGCCGCCGCTCCGTCCGCCGCCCAGCCTGCCCCCGCCGAGCCGGCCGGGCGTGAAGAGGCGCTGCCCTCCGACGCCGCCGCGGCGGGCGTCGAGCAGGAGAGCGCGGGCTAGAGGGCCCCGTGCCCATGCGGCGCACCGCGCTCTCGCTCGCCACCCGCATCTTCCTCGGCCACGCCGCGGTCCTCCTCACCTTCGGCGTGGTGGCCCTGTTCAGCGTGGCCGAGCTTCACCGGAGCCAGCAGGAGATGCGGCTGGTGGGCCAGGGCTACCTCCAGCTCTCGCAGGATGCGGCGGCGCTGGAGAGCTTCGAGAAGAACCAGATCCAGGAGTCGATGCAGATCGCCGGCGAGCAGAATCCGGACACCCGGGCGGCGCTGATCAAGCTCGCCCCGCGGACCTTCCCTCCGCTGGTGCGGCAGCGGCTGACCTCGGCGCTCTCCACGCTGCAGACGATGCGGCTCGACGCGCCCTCCGACGAGCGGCACCCGCTGGAGGAGCTCCAGGCCCGGCTCGAGCAGCTCGGCCGGCACGTGGAGGAGATCGACCGCGCCGCCGCCGAGACCTACCCGGCGGTGGCCGCCGGCGCGGCCGGTGCACCGGAACGGATGGCGGCGCTCGTCTCGCGGCAGGAGGCGGTGGGCCGGGAAGTGCGGGCGCTGCGGGCGGCGGTGGAGGCCCGCATCGCCGCCCGGGTAGACCGCGCCGAGCGCCGGGAGAGGAGCCGCGGCCTCCTGGTCATCGCGCTCACCGTGCTCGCCATCGGCGTCGGGCTCCTGGCCACCGCGCTCTCCGCCCGCTCCCTGGCCCCGGTGCGGACGCTCATCGAGGGGGTGAGCCGGGTCCGCAAGGGAGACTACGCGGCCCAGCTCCCGGTGCGCGGCGAGGACGAGATCGCCCAGCTGGCCAACGAGTTCAACGCCATGGCTCGGGAGCTGGCCGAGCGCCAGCGCCAGCTGGCCGAGCAGCAGCGCGCCCTGCTCCTCGCCGAGCGCCTGGCGGCGGTGGGCCGGGTGTCCGCCCAGGTGGCTCACGAGGTCCGCAACCCGCTCTCCTCCATCGGGCTGAACACCGAGCTGCTCGAGGAGGCGGTGGGACGGGCCCGCTTCTCGGATCCGGCCGCCGAGCGCGAGATGAAGGCGCTGCTCGCCGCCATCGGGGGCGAGGTCGACCGCCTCACCGAAATCACCGACCAGTACCTGCGCCTGGCCCGCCTCCCCAGCCCGGCGCTGGAGCCGGAGGACGTGAACCTGATTCTGGCGGCCGTCCTGGACTTCTCCCGGGAAGAGCTGGAGCGGGCCGGGGTGGAGGTGGTGCGCGAGCTGGACCCGGGCCTCCCTCGGGCGCTGGCTGACGAGGGACAGCTCCGCCAGGTGTTCCTCAACCTCCTGCGCAACAGCAGGGAGGCGATGCCCGGCGGGGGGAGGCTCAAGGTCACCTCGCGGGTGATCGACGGGACGGTGGAGGTGACCATCGCCGACAGCGGGGCGGGGATTCCGCCGGAGGTCCAGGCCCGCCTCTTCGAGCCCTTCTTCTCCACCAAGGCCGGAGGCACCGGGCTCGGGCTCGCCCTGGCGCGGCAGATCCTCGAGGCCCACGGCGGCTCCATCGCCTGCGCTTCCACGGCATCCGAGGGGACGACCTTCGTGCTGCGCGTGCCGCGTGCCTGAGGGCGCGGAAACTTTCTCCCCTCACTCCGGGTTGCAGGTGAGGATGCGGGTGGTGCGCGCCGGGTGGCTGACCCTCTCTGTCGGGCTCCTGGCCACGTCTCCAGCCCGGGCCAGCTCGATGGCCGTGGAGCTCGGTGGAACGGCGGGCCAGGCCACCGACATCTCCTCCGGAGCCGGGAGCCTGCTCGTCCGGGGGATGGGCGACGTGGACCTCGCCGAGCAGGTGTCGCTGCACGTCGACCTCGCCTACACCCGGGCGCTCGCCCAGGGCCCTCCCCCCGGGCTCACCGTGGGCAGCTCGGGGGGAAACGTCTTCTCCCTCGCCGCCGGCGTGGACCTGGCGGTGCTGGACACCGGGCTGCTCACCCTGGAGCTGAACTTCTCGCCCGCCTCCACCGTCGAGCAGCAGGTCAACGTTCCGGTCGGGGCGACCACCCTCCATCCCCTGGTCAGCTCGCACAGCCAGGCGGTGGGCGGGACGATGGCCTTCGCCTACGCCACCGGCTTCGAGCGGGACGTGGAGGTGGGGCTGGACGGCGCGGTCGGCGTCACCCGGTTCGACAGCACCCAGCAGATCGTCGATCGCTCGGGCGCCCCCATCCCGCCCTTGGCGTGCGCGAGCGTGCCGGTCAGCCTGCGTGCGGTGTGCGCGCTGCTCGTGGCCCAGCACGGCACCGCCTTCACCCAGTCCCGCCTGGCCGCCGGAGCGACGGTGACCTTCTTCCGGGACACCGACCTCGGCCTGTCCGCCGAGTACTACGTGTACAGCGACGACCCGACCCAGGTCGGCTTCTTCGCCCTGGCCACCGGGGGCCGGCTCCCGACGTCGCTCGGGGACCCCTTCACCCTCGTCCCCCTGCTCTGGTCGGTGCGGCCCGGGCTCACCCACCGCTTCGGCGAGGCGGTGTCGCTCGGCGTCTACTACGAGTACGCCGACGGCTATGCCGACGAGGGAACGAGCAATCTGGTCGGCCTCCGGCTGGCGGTGAAGGTGAGCCCGACGGTCAAGCTGGTCCTGCGGGCCGAGGGCCAGGGCTTCACCGACGCGGCCGGGCTCACCACCCTCTCCGGGAGCGCCGTGCTCACCGCGCGCGTCGAGCTGTAGCCCGCTTCGGCTGCTACATTCCAGGGCCAGCCCCGGGGATGGACGCCTTCGTTCGCCGTCTGGTGGAGCACCTCCTCGCCGAGGAGCGGCCGCTGTCGCGGAACCGGCACTTCCACACCTTCGACACCCCGGAGGGGCGCTCCGCGCTGCGCATCGCGCGGCGGCTGGGGGCGCTGCGCAAGAGCGTGCTCCTCTGCGTGGCCGAGGGCGGAGCGGTGCGGCTCGGCGAGCGGGGCGGGGCCGGCCCGGCCGCCCGGCGCGAGCTGCGCATCGCCCGGGCGGTGGGGAGCCACCGCGCCTACCTGAGCGACGACGAGCTGGCGCTGCTCCGCACCCTGCCCGGCGTGGGCGAGGCGATGGGCGGCGCCTCGGGCTAGGGGAGCCTCAGGGCGCGTCGGCCGCCTCGGCGGCCGCGGCCTGGGCCGGCGCGGCCTCCTCGGTGCGGCCGACGAGAAGCGCGCGCAGCGCCGCCTCCGCTCCCCGCGGGACGGCCGCCACCGGTGTGGGCCCGGCGGCCAGGAGGGGCGGGACCTCGGCCAGCGTGCACACCACGGGAAGGCGGAGCTGGAAGGCCAGCGCCGCGGCCTGGGCCAGCGTGTCCTCCTCGGCATCGAGGACGAGCGCTCCGGCCGCGCCGGCGCCGAACGGGCGCCAGAGAGGGCGCGCGGCATCGGCCGAGGGGAGCACGCAGAAGTCGAGCCGGAGCCCCTCCCCCAGCTCCAGCCGGGCCACCGTCCCGAACCCGCTCTCCAGGGCGGCGGCCTCCTCCGGTCCGGCGCTGAGGTTGGCCACCTGTCCGAGCAGCCGCCGGGTGCGCTCGGTGCCGTGCCCGCACAGGAGCACCTTGGCCACCATCGCTCGGGTGGCCGACCGCCCGCGCCGCATCCGGGCGCGCAGCGCGTGCACCTCGGCGGCCCCCAGGAGCGGGCCCTCGCCCTGAGGCGATTCCGGCTCGGTGACGCGGACCGCTCCGCGGCGCAGGAGAAGGAGGAGGCCGCGGAGCACGGCCAGGTCCGGGTCGGGGTGCAGGTCGAGCAGCTCGGAGACCGCGCGGGGCTCGCGGAGCATGGCCAAGAGCCCCTGCCCGAGCGCATCCAGCGGAGGCACCGGGTCGACCGGTGCGCCGAGGGCGAGCCAGGCGCCGCGCGGCGGCAGCCCCGGAGCGAGCCGGGCCAGCTCGTCCGCCTGGCGGAGCCCCTCGAGGATGGCGTCGTCCATGGTCCGCTCGATGCGGGCCAGGCTCGGCGGTGCGCCGGGGACGAAGGCGAAGCTGCCCTCCTTCCAGGTGAGGAGCCGGAAGAGGGCCTTCTCGCCCTGCACCGTGCCCACCGAGGCATCCACCGGACG
>Ga0335085_10006345_pt1 | contig 18699 bp, 16 predicted proteins | sample Lox_Sample_45_FD_206712 | JGI IMG/M metagenome (GOLD analysis project Ga0335085, IMG submission 206712) | Soil microbial communities from Loxahatchee National Wildlife Refuge, Florida, United States - Lox_Sample_4.5 | ecosystem: Environmental > Terrestrial > Soil > Wetlands | place: USA...
GATCCCGTTGCTGATCCCGGTGCTGACCAGCTACCCGCTGCCGCTGGGGTACAGGGGCGACATCCTGGGCGGCGGGTTCCTGCTGTCGCTGGCCAGCTTCGTGGTCGCCACCGCCGCGCTGGAGACGGGCAGCCCGTACGCGCAGCTCGGCTCGAGCCGGGCCAAGACGTTCTCGGCCATCACCGAGCCGGTGGTGCTGTTCGTGGTGTTCACCGTGGCCCTGCTGACCGGCACCGACCTGCCCTACGCGCTGGCCGCGACGGTCCGGTCCAGCGCCGGGCAGGTGATCCGGCCGGCGCACCTGCTGGCCGCGGCCGCGCTGTTCATGGTGATCCTGCACGAGACCGGGCGGATCCCGGTGGAGACGCACACCGGCACGAACGAGTTCGGGATGATCGAGGAGGCCCGGGCGTTCGAGCATTCCGGCCCGTATTTCGCGCTGCTGAAGTGGGGCAGCGAGCTCAAGCAGCTGGTCCTGTTCACGATCCTGGCCAACGTGTTCCTGGCACCGTGGGGCCTAGCCTCCACCCAGCGCCTCGGTGCCGTCGTCCTGGCCATCGCGGCGCTGCTGGCCAAGGCGGTCGCGGTCGGCGGCGCGGTTGCGGTGATCGACAACTCCTTCGCCAAGCTGCGCCTGTTCAAGATCACCGAGTTCGTGTCGGCTGCGTTCCTGATCGCCGTGCTCGGTGTGTTCACACTCTACCTAGGGGGTGGCTGATGGACCCGGTGCAGGCACCCGGCATCTACGAGGGCGTGGCCAACGTGATCGCGGCGGTCATGCTGCTCCTGGAGTTCGGCATGTTGCGCCAGGCGCTGGCCCGGGACCAGATCAGACTGTATATGGCGCAGTCCGCGCTGATCTCGGTGCTCGCGATTGTCATCGCCGCGGACCGGAACCTGCCCGACCTGTACGTGCTGGCCGCGCTGTCCGCCGCGCTCAAGGTGGTCGCGGTTCCGCTGGTCATGCGGCGGTTGCTCGGCCGGACCGACCCCGACGAGGGGGAGGAGGCACCGGGTGTGGCGGGTAGCCACACGCTCAGCCCGGCCTCCGCGGTGCTGGCCGGGATCGTGCTGGCCGCGTACGGGTTCTTCTGCGCTGGCGCTCTCGGCATCCACAGTCCCGCCGCTCCGGTCCTCGCGCTGGCCCTGGCCACCGCGATGGTGCTGGTCGCGTTCGGCCTGATGATCGTGCGCCGGGACGTCGCATCCCAGGCCATCGGGTTCTTTACGCTGGAGAACGCCATCTCGCTGGCCGCGCTGGTGGTGGCAGCTGGGCTGCCGCTGATCCTGGAGACCGCGTTTCTGTTCGACCTGCTGGTGGCGGTGGTGGTGTTCGGAATGCTGATCCGCAGCCACCACACCAAGGCCGAGTCACTGTCCACCGCCGATCTGACCAGGCTACGGGGGTAAGCCGATGCTCGGCGTGATACTAACCCTGCTGATCATGCCGCTGGCGGCCAGCGTAGCCTGCGCTCTCCTGCCAGGGCCGACCAAGGTCGGCCCAGCCGTCACCGGAACGTGCGGCGTGGCCAGCTTCGGCCTGGTCCTCGTGCTCGTCCCGGCCGCGGCCCATCACGATCTCAGCTACCTCAGCTATCTGCGGGTCGACGCGCTCAGTGCGATCTTCCTGCTCGCCACCGCCTTCCTGTACGCCGCCGTGAGCGTCTACTCGATCGGCTACGTTCGGCACCATGGGCATGGCGACTACTACGCCCGGCGCTTCTACGCCGGGCTGAACCTATTCGCCTGGGCGATGCTGGCCGCGCCGCTGATGAGCAGCCTGGCTCTGCTGTGGATCGCGGTCGAGATCACCACCGTGGTCTCAGCGCTGCTGGTGGCGATCGAGGACACCGACGGGGCGGCCGAAGCCGCCTGGAAGTACGTGCTGATTGCCAGCGCGGGCCTCGGCTTGGGCCTGCTGGGCACGGTGTTCGCTTACTTTGCCGGCTCCCAGGTCCTCGGCGAGCACTATAACCTGGCCATTCAGCCGCTCATCGCGGCGGGCCCACACCTGTCGGCCACCCCGGTCCGGCTCGCGTTCCTGCTCGCGCTGCTCGGCTACGGCACCAAGGTCGGTCTGTTCCCGGTGCACACTTGGCTGCCGGACGCGCACTCCGAAGCGCCTACGCCGGTCTCCGCGCTTCTGTCCGGGTCGCTGCTGGCGGTCAGCTTCTACGCGATCCTGCGGTTCTACCAGTTCACCGTGGCCGCGTTGGGTAGCGGCTTCCCGCGCGACGCGCTGCTGGCGTTCGGGGTGGCCTCGCTGCTGCTGGCCGCGCTATACGTGTTCGGCCAGCGGGACGTCAAGCGGCTGCTGGCCTACTCCAGCATCGAGCACATGGGCATCCTGGCTATCGGGGTGAGCTTCGGCGCGCCGGTCGCGCTGGCCGGCGTCATGCTGCACGTGCTGGCGCACGCCGCGGCCAAGGGGAACGCGTTCATGGGCGCCGGCGTGTTCACGGTGAAGTACGGCACCAAGGAGATCTCGACCATGCGCGGCGGCCTCGACCTGCTGCCGTGGAGCGGGCCGCTGTTCCTGCTCGCGATCTTCGCGCTGTCGGCGATGCCGCCGTCAGGCATCTTCCGCAGCGAGTTCCAGATCGTCTACGGCGGCCTGGAGTCGGGCAGTTACGCCGCCGCAGCGGTGCTTGTGGTGCTGGTCACCGTGGCCTTCTTCGGGCTGACCACCGCGTCTACCCGGATTCTGTTCACCCTGGCCCCGCGGTCTCTATCCGCCGCGGCGGTCGGCCCCGCGGACCGTGGAGAGCCGTCCGCCTGGATGGTGGTTCCGGCGGTCGCCGGCGTGGCGGCCCTGTTCATCTTGGGCCTGCACCCGCCGGGCGAGCTCACCGACCTGATCTCGAGGGCCGTGACCCAACTCGGAGCGGTGCGATGACGACGACCGAGCCCGACGTCCATGCTTTGTGGAAGATCCTGGAGGCGCGGATAGTCGCGGGCGACCGGTTCGCCGGCCTGTTCGCTACCCGGATCGCCGATCGCGACCCGGTCACGCTATCCGCGCACGTCGCAGTGAAAGGGGACGGGGAGGCGGGCGGGGACATCGACACGCTGGAGGTGACACTGCCGCCCGGCGAGACACGCTATCCCTCGCTCACTCGTCGGGTCGGCGCTGCCTTCTGGTATGAGCGTGTCGTCCACGACGAGCTCGGCCTGGTCCCCGAGGGCCATCCCCGGCTCGCGCCGCTGATCCGCCCGGGTGACCCGCTGCCCCGGCACGTAGAGGGCTACGGGCTGTTCACAATCCCGCACGGCCCGGTCCGCTCCGGCGTCCTGGAGTCCATCGAGTACCTGGTCGAGACGCCGGGCGAGGCCATCCCGCACCTGAACATGCGGGTGTTCTACAAACACCGCGGAGTAGCGCGCCGGTTCACCGGGATGAGGCCACCTGACGCCGTACTGCTGGCCGAACGCACAGAGGGCATCGCATCGGTCGCCCATGCGCTGGCCTTCTGCCACGCGGTCGAGCGGATGGCCGGCTGCGCCCCGCCGCCCGCCGCGGCCCTGATCCGCGTGCTGCACGCCGAACTGGAACGGATCGCCAACCACATCGACGTGGCCGTCCGCCTGGCCGACGCGGCCGGCCTGGCCGTGGCCACGGCCAGGCTGGCGCTGCACAAGGAGAGGGTCATGCGGCTGGTCAGCCGGATGTGCGGCAGCCGCTTCGGGCGCGGCGTGGTGGTGCCGGGCGGGGTCAGCGCGCTGCCGCGGCTGACCCCCGCCGAGCTGCGCGCCGAGGTCGAGGGACTGGCCAAGCAGGTCACCGACGATGCCGGCGCGCTGATGGCCACGTCCTCGTTCCTGGACCGGCTGCGCGGCACCGGCCCGCTGACCCCCGCGCGGGCCCGCACCCACGGAGCGCTGGGCCCGATCGGCAAGGCGGCCGGGTTCGCCGACGACAACCGGCTGACCCGCCCGTATGACGGCTACCCTGACCTGGCCCTGCCGCCCGCCCGGGCGCACGAGGCTGGCGACGCTCTGATCCGGCTGCGGGTCAGGTGGGAGGAGGTGGACCAGTCCTTCGGCCTGCTCCGGCGGGTCGCCGCGGAATTGGCCGGACGAACTGGTGATCAGCTCCGGGTCAGCTGCGAGCCCGCCGCGGGGCGGGCGCTCGGCTGGGCCGAGGCGCCACAGGGCGAGGTGCTCTACGACGTCGCCCTGGCCGGCGGCCGGGTGGTCCACTGCCAGCCCCGCTCGGCGTCGTTCCACAACCTGGTGCTGATGCACGAGGTCTTCACCGGGGACATCCTGACCGACTTCCCGTTCATCGAGGCCAGCTTCGGCCTGTCCGTCGCTGGGGTGGCGCTGTGAGCATCTGGGTACTGCGCGGCCTGCGCGACGGCGTCGTCACCACCCGCTGGCCCGCCAAGCCGGACCCTTACGCCGACGCCTGGCGCGGGCCCGCCCGTCCCCTCGACGCCCCCGACTCCGGCAGGCCCGCTGACCTGACGGACCTCTGTCCCACCGGCGCCATCACGGTCACCGGCGGCACCGTGCGCGTCGACCAGGGCCGGTGCATCCTGTGCGGCCGGTGCGTGGCCGAGCGTCCTGGCGTCTTCGCCTGGTCCGAGGGTGTCACCGGCCCCGCCGCGCTGACCCGGGAGCAGCTGGTCATCCCCGAACTGCCTGAGACCGACGAGGCCGTTCAGGCGGCCCGGGCCCGGCTACGCCAGCGGACCGCCGCGCTGCGCCGCAGCGTGTATGTCCGGCACGTGGACGCCGGGTCCGACGGGAGCGAGGAGTGGGAGATCCAGGCGCTGCTCGGCCCGGTCTACGACCTCCACAGGCTGGGCGTGTTCGTCACCGCCAGCCCTCGGCACGCCGACGTGCTGCTGGTCACCGGGGCCGGGGCCCGCGGCATGTCCGGCCCGCTGCGCACCACCTACGACGGGATGCCAGACCCGAAGGTCGTGATCGCGACCGGCACCGACGCGGTCAGCGGCGGCCTACTCGCCGGCGGCGAGGCCGTCACAGGGGGCGTCGGCGCCACCGTCCCAGTCGACATCTGGCTGGCCGGCTCCCCGCCCAGCCCGTTCGGCATCCTGAACGCCCTGCTGATCGCGGTCGGCTACCTGACACCCGACGGGAGGCGGTCACGGTGAACTGGGTATTCGGCGCGGGCCTGATCCTGCTGGCGCTGGCTGCGGCTGCGGACTTCCTCGGCGGCAGGTTCATGCGGGCCGGGCCCCTGTACCTGCTCGGTGCCGCCGGTTCGGGCTGCCTGGCCGTCACTGGAGGGTTCGCGCTGACCGGCCGGCTGGTGACGCTGGGCATCGGCGGCTGGCTCGGCGACCCCATCCCAGGCCAGCCGACGGCCGGGCTGGCCGCCGACCCGCTGTCCGGGCTGTTCCTCGCCATGGCGTTCGGCGCGGCACTACCCGTCTCGGTGGCCTTCGCCAGCTGGGCCCGGCGGCAGGGGCCCCGCCCGGGCCGGCTCGGCGCTAGCTACGCGCTAGCCCTCGGTGCGGTCGCGGTGATCGTGACCGCGCAGGACGCGTTCACCGCCCTCTTCGGCTGGGAGACGCTGACGGTCGCCTTCTACCTGCTGGCCGGCGCAGAGCGAACCCGCCGGGACCGGGTCGGCGCGGCCCAGATCACGGTCGCATTCGGCAAGGTCAGCGGGGCCGCGCTGCTGTTCGGGCTGCTATTGCTGGCGACCCGGTCGCACTCGATCCTGCTGGCCTCGTTCGCGCACGTGCCCGGCGGCGCGGCCCGGACCACGGCGCAGGTTCTGCTGCTGGCCGGGTTTGCCGTCAAGGCCGGGCTGGTGCCGTTCCAGATCTGGATGCCCCGCGGTTACGCTGCCGCGCCCGGCCCGGCCCGAGCGATCATGGCCGGAGTCTGCGTCAACGTGGCCTTCTACGGCATGTGGCGGACGCTGGCGCTGCTCGGTCGGCCGCCGGGCTGGCTTGTCGGCGCGGTGCTCCTGCTGGGTGCGGTCACCTCGCTGCTCGGCATCGCGCACGCCGCGGTGCAGAACAGGCTATCCCGGGTGATCGCCTACTCCAGCGTCGAGAACACCGGCCTGATCGTAACCGGCTTCGGCGTCGCGCTGACCGGCGCCGCCGTCGGCAACCGCCTCCTGGTGGCGACCGGCCTGCTGGCCGCGACCCTGCAGATGGTCGCGCACACCGTCGCCAAGTCGCTGCTGTTCACCTCGGCCGCCGGGCTCGAGGCGGGAGCTGGCGGGGACGACCTGGAATTGCTGCGGGCCCGGTCCCGGCGGACCCCGTGGAGCGGTTTCGGCCTGGTCGTGGGCTCGGTGACACTAGCCGGGCTGCCGCCCACGGTGGGCTTCGTGTCCGAGTGGTTCCTGCTCGAGTCGCTGATGCAGCAGTTCCGGGTGGCCGGCCTGGGCTACCGACTCCCGCTGGCCGTGGCCGGCGCCGCGGTCGCTCTGACCGTCGGCTTCGCCGGCGTGACGTTCGTCCGCCTCGTCGGCTTGGTCGTCAAGCGTGACGGTTCGCAACCCGTCCGCGGCGCGCCGCTTACGTACGGCTGGGCCGGCCGGGCCGCCGTGGTCGTACTCTCCGTTTGTTGCCTGGCCATCTCCGCGGTGACCCCGCTGGAGATCCGGGTCATCGCGGCCGGGCTGTCCCCGGTCGTGCCCGGCCCGCTGGTCTTGGGCGCGCTGAAGTCACCGTGGGTGCTCCAACCGCCCTTCGCCGGATTCTCCATCTTGTCGCCATCCTGGCTGTGGGTCGAGATGCCGCTGATGCTGCTGCTGACCGTACTGTTCGCCTGGGTCGTGTCCGGCCGGCGGCTGCTGCGGGTGCGCCGGGTCCCGGCCTGGCGCTCGGCCACCATCGGGGTCGACGGCCTAGATTCCTACACCGCCTTCGGCTACGCCAACCCCACTCGCCGAGTACTGGCCGGCGTCCTGCACACCCGCGCCGAGGTGCAGGAGGTCATGCTGGAGGCCAGGGACCGCGACGAGGGGTCCGGTCCCCCGGACCGGGACGACGACGCCGAGCGGGAGCAGGCCGCGCATCTCAGGTACGCCTCCGATGTGGTGGAGGTGGTGGAGGCTTACCTGTACCGTCCCGCGCTCCGCTCCTTCCAGGCGATCGTGACCGCGGCCAAGCGCCTGCAGTCCGGGCGGCTCGACGCTTATCTGCTGTACATGCTCATCGCCCTGATCGCCATCATCGCCGTGGTAACCGCCCTAGCGTGAACCAGGTACTGGCGCTCAACCATGTCTGCAAGCCCTACGGCAGCAATCTGCTCGCCGCCGCCGCGCCGGCGCTGGTACCCGGTCGCCTGATCGGAGCGCAAGGGTGATCGCGGATGGCATCAAGCTGACCAGTTACTTCGGCGAGCGCGATCGGGTCAACGGCGCATTCGTCGCCGACGCCCTCCTTGACCTGTACAGCCGGCACGACATTGCGGCTAGCATCGTGCTCCGCGGCATCCGGGGATCCGGGCTGAAGCATCACCTGCGCACCAACAGCTCGCTGAGCCTGTCGGGGAACCTGCCGCTGACCGCGATCGCGGTCGACGCCAGGCCGACCATCGAAGCTGTACTCAACCAGACACTCGAGCTCAACCAGTCCGGCCTCGTCACGATCGAACGGGCGCGGCTGCTCAGCGGGAAGATCGAGCCCGTCGGCATCGAGGACAACGCCGGCGAGGCCACCAAGCTGACGTGCTATCTCAGCCGCCGCGACAGCGTCTACATGGTCCCGGCCTTCGAGGAGATCTGCGATCTGCTGTACCGCCGCGGCATCCCCGGTGCCATCGCCCTCCTCGGCGTCGACGGCATCGCCCACGGTCGCCGCCAGCGGACCCGCTTTCTCAGCCGCAACGCGAACCTGCCCATGATGGTAGTCGCCGTGGGCCCCGCCGACAGGATCGGCACGATGCTTCCCGAACTGGCCGGGCTGCTGCGGCATCCGCTGATGACGCTGGAGCGGGTCCGCATCTGCAAGCGCGACGGGCAGCTCATCGACATCCCGGAACCGGCGGTGGAAGCAGATGACCGCGGCTTCCCGCTGTGGCAGAAGCTCACCGTCTACACCCCGGAGGCGGCCCGGCACAACGGCCGGCCGATCCACCGCGTCGACGTGCGCCGACTACGTCTGGCCGGAATCAGCGGCGCCACGACCCACCGCGGATTCTGGGGCTTCCACGGTGAGCGCCCGCCGCACGGCGATCGTTTCCTGCGGCTTGGCCAGCATGTACCCATGGTCATGACGGTGATCGACACCGCGGAGCGCATCATCGCCGCGTTCGCTGTCATCGATGAACTCACCAAGGAACAGGGACTCGTCACCAGTGAGACTGTGCCCGGAATACGAGCGATTTCAGGGCATCGGCAGCCGGGAAAGCTATAGCAAGCGCTGGCCGCCGTGCTGCGGCGAACGAATCCCGGCGGGCCGGTGCCTGCGATTCAGGCTGGGACACCGTGTCGTTACGACGGGCCGGACGCAGCGCCATCACTCATCACTCTTTCTCGCATCTGCGTGGCTATCATCCCTGATCCCGGGGCGGGTACCACGGCGGGTTGGCCGTCAGAGTCTTCCGGGTGTAGGGATCGCTCCGGGGAAGTGGGACGATGGGGCCGTGAGACTGACAGTGCACGCGGATTATGCGCTCAGGGTGCTGATGTACCTGGCGGTGGCTCCTGGCCGTCGCGCGAGCGCGCGCGAGATCGCTGGGGCATTCCACGTCTCCCAGCATCACTTGTCCAAGGTGGCGCAGCGGCTGGTGCGGACGGGGATGGTGACGAGCAGCTCGGGCCGGAACGGCGGGCTGGAGCTGGCTCTCGAGCCGCGTGAGATAACCCTTGGTGCCATCGTGCGGGCCGCTGAGGATGACATGGCGGTCGTGGAGTGCCTGGGGCACACCCGCTACTGCAGGGTTGCCGGCGTCTGCGGGGCCCGTTCCATCTTCTCCGACGCGGTCGACGCCTTCATGGCCACGCTGGACGGCCAGACCCTGGAGACGGTGCTGCGGAACCGCGAGGGCGTTCGCGGTGCCCTGCGGCTTCGGTAGTTCCTGCTGCGTTCCCGCCCGGGACGGTCCTGCGAATGGGCTGGGCAAGGGCTTCCCCCGGCCTCGTAAATTAGGTATTCTGCATACCAGGTTTACTGACGCGGGCGAGAGTCGATCGCCTCAGTAGGTGGGTGCATGGAGTGGCCCGTGCTCACCCCTACCGAAAGGGTCTGAATCATGGCCATCGACTTCGAGTTGACGCCAGGGCAGAAGAAGCTTAAGTACGACACCCGGGAGTTCGCGCAAGAGGTGGTCAAGCCCTGCGCGGAGAAGGGCGATCGGGAACCCGGCGCGCAGAAGGCGTTCGGGGCGATGAAGCCGGCGTTCGAGGAGGCCTGCAAGCTCGGCCTGCCGACAAGCTTCCTGCCAAAGGAGTATGGCGGAGGCGGGTTCTCGAACGTCGACTTCCTGATCGCGGCCGAGGAACTGGCCGCCGTCGATCCGGGCTTCGCCACCATCGTGTTTGTCAACGGTCTTGCTTTGATGCCTCTGACCTGGTTCGGACGCGAGGCGCAGAGGGCGAAGTGGATCGGTCAGGCGACCGGCGGTACTGCCAATGATTATCTCGCCGGCTGGGTTGTCAGCGAACGCGGAGGCACCGCCAACTTCGATCACCCGAGCCCCGTCGCCGGGATCCAGGTGACCGCGGACCATGACAAGAAGAACGGCGTTTACGTGCTCAGCGGGGAGAAGCACTGGCCGTGTAACGCCGGAGGGTGGGATCTGCAGGGCGCCGATACCAACCTGTGCATCGTCCGTACCGACCGCAACGCTGGCGGCAAGGAGGGCCTGTCAGCGATCCTCGTCGACCGCGGTACCCCAGGTGTCTCGTACGAGGTGATCGACAAGATCGGCCACCGCACGTGCCAGAACGTCACCGTGACGTTCACCCGTGCGGAGGTACCGGAGGAGAACGTCTTCGCGGTCGGCAATGGCGACTTCGTCATCAACCGCAACTTCACCTGGTCTGGTCCGGTGGCGAGCATCGCGGCGGTCGGCGTGGCGCGGGGCGCGTACGAGTTTGCCCTGAACTGGGCGAAGACCTTCACCGGTGGCGGCGCCAAGCCGATCATCAACTATCAGGGGGTCGGCAATCTTCTCGCCGAGATCGCCGGGAAGATCGAAGCCGCCCGGTACATGGCGTGGAAGAGCGCCTGCTACATGGATAAGTACGACAGCGAGGGTCAGGCCCTCGGCGGCATGAGCAAGACCTTCTGCGGCGACCTCATGCAGAGCGTCGTTTTCGACTGCATGCGGGTAGTCGGCGTCAACGCGCTAGACCGCAAGTTCCCGATGGAGAAGTTCTACCGCGAATCGGTCATCTTCCCGCTCTATGACGCGGGCAGCCTGGCAATGCAACGCCGGCGAACGTGGGGCGTCATGGCCAGCGATGAATTCAGCGTCGACACCTTTGCCGACTCCGACCCGATCGTGTTCACCAAGAGAATGGAGGGTTACGGCGTGCTCGCGGACGTCGGGTAAGACCCGGCGGACGGACGTGCCCGCTCGGATGCCGCGTCGCCGTTCCCGCGGCGAGGCCCGAGCCGGTTGGCGGAAACCCTGGCCCGGTAATGGCCTGTATTGACGCTGCCTGCCAGTGAGCCATGACCGGGACAGCGGTCCTTAGCCGGGACAAGGAGATTCACATGGCGATTGATTTCACTCTCAGCGACGCGCAGAAGAACGTTCAGCAGACCGCACGAGACTTCGCGCAGAACGTGCTCGCGCCGGTCGTCCGGGACGCGGACGCCGAACCGGACCCGCTGCGCGCATTCCAGCTGACCAAGCCGGCCTACATGGAAGCCTACAAGCGCGGTATCGCCTTCGGCATGCTCCCCAAGCAGTACGGGGGCGGCGGCCTGACGAACGTCGAGCTCATCCTCGCCGCCGAGGAGATCTGCGCGGTCGATCCGGGATTCGCCTGCACGATCCTGGTCAACGGCCTCGGCCTGATGCCGGTGTGGTACTGGGGCACCGAGGAGCAGAAGAGGCGTTTCATCGGGGCGGCGACCTCGGACCCGGCGGGTGAGTACATCGTCGGCTATGCCGCCAGCGAGCCGGCCGGCACGCCGGGCGGCACGGCCAACTTCGACGCCCCGCTGCCGGGCCCGGCCGGGATCGGCGTCACCGCGCGCCTGGACGGCGATCACTACGTGCTCAACGGCCGCAAGTACTGGCCCTGTAACGTCGCCGGGTGGGACGGGCAGGGGGCCAACGCCAGCATCGTGGTGGTACGCACCGACCCGGACAAGGGCGGCACGCAGGGCCTTTCCGCGATCATGGTGGAGCGCGGCACCCCCGGCGTCAGCTACCAGCTGATCAGCAAGATCGGCCACCGCCTGACGCCCAACGCCGAGATCATCTTCGACAACGCCCGTGTCCCGGCCAGCAACCTGGTCGAGGGGACCCGCGGCAATGGGGACCTGCTGATCAACCGCAACTTCGCCTGGTCCGGGCCGGTGGCCGGCATCGCCGCCGTCGGCGTTGCCCGCGCCGCCTATGAAGATGCCCTGAAATGGGCGAAGACCTACACCGCAGGGGGACCGCAGCCGATCATCTACTACCAGAACGCCGGCTACGTCCTCGGCGATGTGGCGGCACGGATCGAGATGTGCCGGTACTTCTGCTGGAAGACCGCGCACTACCTCGACCAGCACGACTACCACGGCGAGCTGATCGGCGCCATGTGCAAGATCCAGTGCACGGAGCTGCTGTTCGACGCGGTCTACAAGTGCATGCAGGTCGTCGGCGTGAACAGCGCCGACAAGCAGCACATGTTCGAGAAGTACCTTCGCGAGGCGGCGATCTTCCCGATCTACGACGCCGGCAACTTCGGGATGCAGCGCCGCCGCGTACACGGGGTCATAGCCAGCCCGGACTTCGACCCCCGCGCCCTGATGGACGACGAATACGTAGAGTTCACCAAGGCGATGGAAAGCATCGACACCATCCCGTCGCTCCCGGTGGCCCCCGCCGCGGAACAACCAGTGCATGCCTAGGCTTATGCCGGGCAGCAGCCTGGCCCTCACGCCTGTTGCCGCCAGTGAGGTCGCGGCGATGACGGCGTGAGCCAGCCGGGCTCGGTGCTCCCGTCCTTGTGGAGGAGGCTTTCCCGTGTGCCGCCGAAACGGCGGCACACGGGCGCAGGCGGTCACCCCGGGCGGCACTGCCACGGAGACAATGAATCGGCGCGCTGTAACGCAGCGTCTTCGGCTCTGCTCCCACGTCCGGTCACTTGTGGGCAAGCGGCGCCCAGCCGAGCAGGAGCTCACCGTCGGCGACGGCAGCGTCCAGCAACTGAACCTCGACGCTCAGCTCGGCGGGGTCCCAATCGCAGGTGATCCCGACCATAATGCCGCGGCAGCCGGTGACCAGGTCGGCCAGTGGCCGCCGATGCATCGGCGCGAACCAGGCCCGGCCGCCTACCGCGGCGCAAGCCAGGAGATGATCTCCATTGCGTAGTACCCAGGCCTGGCCGATACAGGGCAGGCGGCAAGCATCGAAAGACGGGCCGGGATCGGTGAACCCCAGCCCGCAATAGTCCTCCCGGTCAGCATCGACAGCCTCGCCCATGGCGACGGGCCGGACGCGAGTGACCTCCAGGCTCGGGCGGACGAGCATGACCGGCAGCGCCTGCGCCTGCGCCCTTCCGCGACGCAGGCGCCTCGTGCGGGCGACGATCACCGGTAGCATGGCGCCGGTAGTCGCAGCCGCCCACGTCCCGCAGGGCATTGCCGCCGGGCCGGCCTCCAGCCAGGCCGAGGCCGCGCAGCCGACATGGTAGGCGATGAGCGTGACGATCCCATCGTCACCGCGGTAGGCGCGGACACTCAGCGGCCCGGTACCGAGTCTGTCCGCACACGTCAGGCACGTACCGCCCGGGGCGAAGCGGCGCGCCAACGCGGTCACTGTAGGCTCCCCCAGCCGGGAGCGGATCACGTCAGCAACCTCAAGAAGCAGCATGCCGGCCTCCAGAAGCTCGGACAACGGGCTGATGGAAGTAATGACCGGTCAGGCTGCAGGCGGGGACCGTTGTCCGGTCTGCGGTTCAACCGGATGGCTTGGCCCGGCACGGCGGCCGAATCTCATCAGCATCGTGACCGGAACGCCCGCGCTCCAGGCTTGATGCAGCATGCCACGTTCGGCCTCGATGAATCCGCCCCAGATGCCGTGCCGGCCCAAGCCGGGCCATTCCCATTGCCGCATCGATACTTCCAGGCACTCCGCGCGGACGGGGCAGTGCTCGCAGACGACAAGCGCGCGGAATGCTTCCCTGCGGGCAAGATCCGGCTTCTTGGCGACGGGAAACCAGGCGTCGGGATGCATCCCGCTGGCCGCGCATCGTGCCAGCGGGCTCATCAAGCGAGCTGTCAGTTCGACGTCGCTGAGCGCCGACGGCTCTCTGCGCCCTACCCCGGTTCGTTCGGCGTGTCGTGCGTTTAGGTACCGCGGGAACGGCCCGCTCATTGCCCGGTACCACGGTTAGACGTTCTCGCGGCTCGTCGCGCGCGGCCGACAGGCCACACCGGTGCATGACCGTGCAAGGAAATCACAGAAAAACCGCCCTACAGCTAGCGCTTCACCTAGCAGAAGCCATTAGCCGTAGTGACGGTTCAGGGGCATCTGTCCCTACCGGGAGCTTCATCCGGCTCGGGCCATTCTACTGCACGGCCTTCGGCGCGCCGGCAGTTACGCGACGGTTGCCGGGAGCGGGCCGATCATAAAGTAGACGTAGTACCCACTTCGAGAAGTGCCAGCTTACGGTGCGTGCCGACGGTAAACCCCGCCGTGGCGAGCCGGGTGGCCGACGGGTCCTGCTTCCTGATCGACGGGATGCAGGGACGTGAGTGAAGTGATTTCGGCTCCCCAGGACGCTCCTCTTCTTCCCGGTAATCACGCGATGTCTAGCACGGCACCGACTGCGGTGAGGACGATCCCGGCGGCGGCCAGTGCGATCGCCCACAGGCCGGGGTTCCCGCCGAGTCGCTGGCCGAACACCAGGCCCAGGCCTGCCAGCATGACTACCGCCAGGACGGGGGGAGCCACGGGTGGGCGGGAAACATGACGGCGATTCCCAGCGGGAGCAGGGCACCGGAAAGCTGGCCAGACTGGCCTGGGCCGCGTCGGCGATCGCGTCCCTGCGGGCCGCCCGGCCCAGCCTGTTGGCAGCCAGAGCGCCTCGCTGAAGGAGGTTCAGTTGCCGGCTGGCCCGAATCAGGGCCGCCCGCAGCTCGACATATCTGGCGACGAAGATGGCGAATACTGCGGTCACCAGGGCGAACGAGGCGACCCGCAGGGCAAGCCCCAGGCCGACGCCGCTGCCGCCGCCGAGGATAGAGTGTGCGGCCAGACCCAGCGCATTAGTGATCCCGTCCAGCAGGCCTAGGATGATCGGCAGCACGTTGAGCCCTAGGCGCAGCCTGGCCCGCCGCCAGCGTGGCGGGCTGTTCACCGTTCCCACGCTATTCGCTCCACAAGCCGCTCTCCCGCCGCCAGTTCGTCGATGCTGTGCACCACCGCCCCGGTGGATTCGATGGCGCGGAACAGTGCGTCCAGATCGATGTTGTCTCCCTCCACGGTGATGTCCATCCCGACGGTCTGCACGTCGATCTCAGTGACGGTGATGTTCAGCCCTCCCACGCCCGGAGCGGCATCGATCACCTTCGCGATGTCGCTGATCTCCGGCCGCTGGATCGCCTTATCCACGTCGAGGAGCACCCTGCGGATGTTCACTCTCTCTCCTTGCCTCCAGTGACGGCCCCGCCGATCCCGATCCCCTCAGGCTGCCATGCGGCAGGCGGTGACCAGGGATGCTAATCACCGCGCAGCTTCATGACGCGGGCTCACTCGCCGTACGCCGCTCCGATGCAAGGGCCCACCCAACCTGCGGCTGCCACGGCCACCGTTGCACCCCGCCATCGGGGCCCCTAGCTGGCAGGCCTCACCTCACCAGGCATCGCTGGTCAGCTTCTTCCGAGATGGCGCTACCAACTGACGAGGCAGGGCAACGGACGGCTGGTCGCGTCGCCGGTCAGCAGTTCAGCGGAACTGGTCGGCGCGGCCCCCGGGCCGGGCTCCGGGGATGTCCGCGGGCCGCCATAGGTTGCCCAGGTAGGGGGCGTACCGATAGCCGCCTTGCTGCAGCAGGCCGCGCAGGTGCCCGGCGACCGGAGGCAGCAGCGTCAGCTCATTGAGCTGATCGACCGGGACGAAGCGCGGTTCGACCCCCGGTTCCCGGGCCAGCGGCTCCGCGCCAGGCTCCAGGCCGGTGACGAGGAACACGATATCCAGCCTGCGTCGGCCGCCTCTCGGTGCCATCGCCTCCAGGACGAACGCGACCCGGGACGGATCCGCTGATACCCCGGTCTCCTCGAACACTTCGCGGCGCGCGCACGCGACCATGCTCTCACCCTCGCGCGGGGTGCCGCCGGGCAAGGTCCACACCACCATGCCGTCGTGAGCACGGCGAACAAGGAGCACCGCGCCCCTTCGGAAGACTATGGCTGAGCAGCGCACATCAATGCCATTGAACGCCATGATCCGAGCCTCCTGCTATCCGGGAACCAGACCAGCAGGACCCATCGGCCATCTGGCGGGCGACCACACCTGCCATAGGCATGATCACGGCGGGATCCATCACCGAGCGGTGCAAACCACTGCTCTTATTGTACCGGCGGGGGCCGGATGTCCTGCGGCGGTGACAGCGCTCCCGGCCCGGGGATCACGAACCTGACGTGAGCAGGGCACCCGCGGCCATTCCCGCGTGCGGCTACCGCTCCTGACGCAGGTGTAATCGACGTGCAAGCGGCGCCTGGATCAGTCAGCCCGCGTTCATGGTGGATTTGCCGCAGGCCTGGGCAGGGCGGCTGCGGCGGCCAGAGCGCTGCCATAGCGCCCGCAGGTCCGCGCCTGCCGTTTCAGCACGGCAACCCAACGTTCGCCGGACGAACACTGCCCGTCCTGCCGCACATGGCCCAGGTGCTCACCGTCCCAGGTGGCGAGCTGGATCACATCTGACCCTGGCACCAGCGGCGCACGGGCCAGGCCCCGGGTACAGGCCAGATGCTCCAGCGCCAGTTCTTCCCAGATCCGCCACTGCGTGTGATAGATGGTACGTTCTGCCTCACGAATCAGTTCGAGGGCATCGTCGTCCATGACTGCTCCCGCGCTGTTCAGCGGGTCAGCTTGCGGTGGGCGGCCCGGTGCGGGCGGGCCGCGTCCGCGCTACACTGAACCCCGCCGGAAGAGGCTCCGGCAGGAGCGCCTGCGTGCTCCAGAACCGCCGCCATGGCTGATGGCCTCTATGGATCGACATCTCCCTGGAGGCGGCATGGCGGCGTTCGAGGTGGCAGACCTGTCAGCGCTGGAGATCCTGGATTCGCGCGGCCGGCCCACGCTGGCCGTCACCGTATGCCTGGGGGACGGCACGACGGCGCGCGCCGGGGTTCCCTCGGGCGCCTCGACCGGCTCGCGCGAGGCGGTCGAACGCCGTGACGGCGACCAGGCCCGGTACGAGGGTAAGGGCGTGCTCGGCGCGGTCGCAGCCGTCAACACCGAGATCGCTGGCCTGCTCCGCAGCCGTTCCTGGGCCTCGCTGGCCGACGCGGACCAGGCCATGGCGGATCTGGACGATACCGCGAACAAGAGCAGGCTGGGCGCCAACGCCACCGTCGGGGTCTCGATGGCCCTCGCCCGCGCGCTGGCCGCCTCGGCCGGAATGCCGCTGTGGCGGTGGCTCACCCCGCCCGGGGTCACTCCATCCCTGCCGGTGCCGCACTTCAACGTGCTCAACGGCGGCGTCCATGCACCCAACCCGCTGGACTTCCAGGAGTTCATGATCGCTCCGGTGGGAGCTCCATCGCTGCCCGAAGCGATCCGGGCCGGCGCGGAAGTCTACGCCGCGCTGCGCCGCGAGCTGTCCGCCCGCAAGCTGTCCACCGGGCTGGGCGACGAGGGCGGGTTCGCGCCCGAGATCGCCGAGCCGGAGGAGGCACTGCGGCTGCTGGAACGGGCCATCACCGACGCCGGTTACCCGGCGGGCGCCGGCGGCGTGTCCATCGCCCTGGACCCGGCCGCTTCGGAATTCCGCAGGCCGGACGGCCGCTATAGCGTCGCCGACGACCTGCTGGACAGCGAGGAGATGATCGAGCGCCTCGCGCTCATCACGCGGCAGTTTCCCGTGCACCTGATCGAAGACGGGCTCGGCGAGGACGACGACGAGGGCTGGATCGCGCTGACCGGCAGCCTCGGCGGTGCCACCGAACTGGTCGGCGACGACATCTTCTGCACCAACCCGGCCATCATCACCCGGGCGATCGCGCGCGGCATCGGCAACGCCGCGCTGATCAAGCTCAACCAGATCGGCACCGTCACCGAGACCCTGGAAGCCATGGCCATCTGCCGCGAGGCCGGCTACCGGCAGTTCGTCTCGCATCGCTCCGGGGAGACCGATGACTCGTTCATCGCCGACCTGGCCGTGGGCACCGGCTGCGGCCACCTGAAGGCCGGCGCGCCGGCGCGCGGGGAACGCGTCGCCAAGTACAACCGGCTCCTGGAGATCGCCGCCGTCACGCCCGGCCTTCGCTACGGCATGCCGGAAAGCTGACCGGCCCGGCCGTCCAGGAATGCGGCCGCCCGCCGCCACGCGGTCATTTCCGGACCCCGGACTTCGTGGCGGTGCGCCCAGGTGTTCTTGCTGAACGCCAGGTCCAGTTCGGCGATCAGCGTGTCCGCGTGCTCCACCGCGCCAGGCGTCATCACGTGACCGGCCCGGGGATCCAGTGCCCTCAGGGCCAGCAGGTGCCGGACGCACAGCGGCGCCTGGCGGCCGGGAACCGGAGGCCGGGCATGCCGGGCGGCCCCGAGGCCGGCGACCGCCCGCTGAGCCGCGTCCTCGCTGGACTGGCATACCAGGCAGCCGTCCGTGGCGGCACCGCCGCGGCGGCGCCGGATCCGCAACCACCCAGCCGGGCCGCCAGCCGGTACACGGTGCCGGGCTAGCCCGGCCGCGAGGCAGTCCGCCTGCCAGGCCAGCAACGACGACGCGCGCCGCCGGCTCGTGAGGGCGACGGCGTCGCCGAGATGATCTCCGCACAGCAGCAGTCGGCCGTCCGGCTGACCACGGTCGCCACCGCGGGGAACGCGGACAATACGCGCCAGCCCGTCGTCCTCCGCGCGGACCGCGGCCAGGCAGGCCACGCACGCCTGTGAGCCGTGCGGCGCGCTGGCCTGGGCCGCTAGCCGTAGCGCGGCGCGCACGTCCGTGTCGTGGTTCGTTCCCGCCAGCCAGCCGGGGCAGGCCGGGCCGGAGCCGGCCGCTGTCGTCATCGTCTGCGACAGCCAGGCCAGGGTCTGGCGCGTCCCCCGCGCCGATGCCCTGCGAAGATGAGCGATGCACAGCCCGCCGAGCTCGCGATAGCGGTCCTGGACCGGATAATCCGCCAGGCCCTCGAGCAGGGTATCCAGCGCCCGGTCGGTGGAATCGTCGTCGTGCCCGCACCCCGGGCAGGCACCGAGGCGCGTCCCGCCTCCGCTCAGCCGGTCCCGCGCCGCACGCATCACGTACTGGTAGACGGCGGTAAGCCTGTTCGCGGCGCCGGGCTGGCTCATCAGCCCGCGGGTGTGGCGCGGGCACATGCCCAGCGACGAGCACAGCCGGGTGATGGTCACGACGTCCGCGTGTCCCTC
>Ga0335085_10006346_pt1 | contig 18697 bp, 22 predicted proteins | sample Lox_Sample_45_FD_206712 | JGI IMG/M metagenome (GOLD analysis project Ga0335085, IMG submission 206712) | Soil microbial communities from Loxahatchee National Wildlife Refuge, Florida, United States - Lox_Sample_4.5 | ecosystem: Environmental > Terrestrial > Soil > Wetlands | place: USA...
GATCGATGAACTGAGCGGGCTCCCGGTCGGAGTATCGTCCGGGGGACTGATTCTGATGGCCCCATTCGAATCGAATTCGTCCCGATGGTACCGCCTGAAGTATGTCAACATCCGGGACGGCAAGCAATATCGACTCGGGCGACCGGGCAACCGTCTGCCGTCAGAAGCTGAACCCAAGACGCTCCGGGACTATCTCAGTCAGTACCGCTGGCATCCCGAGGCGAAGAGCTCTGATCCAGCCGGGGGGACGTGCGGTCCGGAGACACGCGGCCTGCTCGCGCGGACGCCGGTGACTGTCGCCGGATTCGAGTTCATCGGCAAGGAGACGGACCGCCATTGGGAACAGGGGGAGGACATCAGCATGATCACCTCGAAAGTCACCGTGTATCGTCCGCGTGAAACCGCCCGCCTGACTGTCGATGAGCAACTCCGGCAGGAAGCCAGGGAGTTCTCGATTCGGGAATTGGCCAGGGAGGCGCGGCTCACCCACAACACGGTGAAAGCGCTGAGGCGGGGCGATCGGCTGAGGAAATCCACGCTGCGGAAACTCGCAGAGGCTATTGCGAGGTTGCTCGCACACCGTTCGACTCGCACGACCGGGTAGTAGAACCAGGGACCTTCGCCGACCAAGGTACAATAGCCGCACAACTCCATTTTCCCTGAAAGCGTGCAAATGGCTAAAATTATCTGCTTGTTCAATCACAAGGGCGGCGTTAGCAAGACTACGACGGCGTTCAATCTGGGTTGGATGATGGGCTCGAAGGGCAAAAAGGTCTTGCTTGCCGACTTTGATCCTCAATGCAATCTAACCGGTATGGTGATGGGGTTCAAAGGAGTCGATGACCTGGCCGCAATTTATGCCGGGGTTCCACCAAACAATATTAAGGATGGCCTTGCTCCAGCGTTCGAGTCGCAGCCGCGCCAAATTGTAGCGGTGGAGTGCGTTGAAGTAGCTGGGAACGATAAACTGTTTCTGCTTCCTGGACATATCAGTCTCGCTGAATACGAGACCACGCTCGGCATTGCTCAGGAACTCAGCGGTTCGTTGCTGGCCCTGCGTAACCTCCCGGGCTCGATCAGGTTTCTTTTGGACCAAACCGCCGCTAAGTACGATGCTGACATTGTTCTCGTGGACATGAGCCCCAGTCTTGGGCCGCTGAATCAGAACCTACTCACGACCAGCGATTATTTCATAGTTCCACTTCATCCTGATTATTTTTCGTCTATGGCGCTGAGCTCACTTGCGAAGGTGCTCCCGCGATGGAAAACTTGGGCTGATACTGCCTACAACACTGAAGCGCTGTCCAAGGCTGACTACCCATTCCCGAAGCCGGACATTACTTTCATCGGTGCGGCGATCCAAAAATATCGACCTCGCCTTGGGCGAGCGAGTAAGGCGTTTCAAAGGTGGATTGACCAACTAACTGTAGGTTTAAAAGACACGCTGGTTCCAGCGCTTGAACACGCTGGCATGGTAAATCGCAAGACGTTTAACGATCGGCTGGGTACCGAGCCATGGACTCCTCTGCTTGAAGTTGCGGACTTCAATAGCTTAATTGCGCTATCCCAAGAGTTTCAGGTACCTGTTTACGCGCTTTCAGCGAAACAGACTGGACAAGTGGGGGCTGTTTGGGATCAGACGGAAGCCAGCATGAAGGTATTCGGTGACGCCTTCTCCAATTGCGCAGACAAAATATTCGCACTAATCGAGTAATGCAATCGTGACACCACTGGCACACTTTGAAGCTGTATGGAATCGGTGTGCTCAGCTATCAGCGTTGCATGCGTACATTGAAAACAATGTTTCCGGCATCTTACAGCCTGACGAGTTATTGAGGGCTGAATGGGTTGCGCGGGTAAGCGCCCTTGATTTGTATGTTCACGAACTCGTCGCCCAGAGGATGCTCGCGATCTTTGAGGGGTTGCAACCGACGAGTCCAGCATTCCTGAAGTTTCAGGTCTCAACCGAGAGTCTGAATCGAATTCGGGCTGCAACAACACCGTCGGAGGCAAGTGCAGCTTTCGACTTGTACGTCCGAACCTATTTAAGTCGACTCACATATCAGGCCCCTGACGATATCGCGGATGGCATCAGACTGTGTTCCACAATCGAACTGTGGAATGAAGTCGCACTGAACCTTGGAGCAACCCAGCCGACGAAAACGGCGCGGGCGAAGACCATAAAGACACAACTGTCCCTTATCGTCCGACGTCGAAACATCATTGCTCATGAGGGCGACCTCCAACAATCACCTCTGCGAGAGCCTTGGCCAATTAGTCGCGCGGACCTTGCATTCGTCGAGGCCCAGATCGACCAACTGGTAAGAAGTATCGATGCGGTGGTGTGATTGTTTCCTAATTACACTGGTCAGCTTCAGCCGATAGCATTTTGCTGCCACTGGCATATTCCTGGGTAACAACAAGTGTGCCGCCGTTCCTTGATCTGTTTTTTCCGCACGCCGGTTCAGTCATTTGTGGACGTGGGCCCTACCCCTCGTCGCCTGCCTTTTCCGGTATTGAACCCGCCACCGGTTCTGGTTGCGGGAGAGCAGGTGAATTATCGTTCTTGCCTTTACCAAACTTCTTCGACAGGTCCGTTCGCCGGACGGTTAGTGCAGACGCGAGTGAGGCCGCAAATCCATCGAGCCCTGGAAATAGAGTGGCGCGATTGATATTCATGCGATTGAGTTCACTCAGGATCTCAGCCCTCAGGGTAGCCGGTACTGTCAGATGGTAAATCAACGGTGGATTCCATGCCGGTTCGATATAGTCTGGCAGGTTCGTCAACGTCACAATAGAGAGTAAATTCATCTCGAACGAATCCCAATAGTGCGATTTGCCGGGACAAAGAAATACACCCTGCTGCGTCACCATCCTCTCATTGACCCGGCTCGGTTGGACTGGGCAGACGAAGGAGCACTGATTGTTCAAGAAAACACTCGAAAACGCTGCGGGCGTGCCCTGAAGCCAGTAATCCAGTGGCTTTTCCTCAAACCCGTCGGGGAGTCCGAGGTCGTGCCATTCTTTAATACTTGACAGTAGATATTCCGTGCGATCTTGGAGCGCAGGGCCGTTTACAGCCCAGACCGCGCAACGGGCAGTCGAGACACGCTCGATGGCAAAGTATAGAGCGACATACGGCGACACCGTGAAGTCGAGCAACCGCGTGGGTGCCCCATGATGCTGCATTAGGGCCAGCCACTCCAAGTCGTTGTCATGCGCCGGAGTCGATGTCAAATAGTGATGAGCCCGGCTCTTGAAGAGACTGATCAGATAGTTTTCCTCGTGATAATAGTCGTGACGCTCCAAAGCGCGTTCCAAGGTTGTTCTCAGCGGCCATCGCGCGTCAGACTGCCCTCGAAAAAGCCAACGTGGCTGGGGCAGGCTATCGAACGCAGCCCTAATCTGGCTCCAACACTCGAACCTGCGCGTCTGAATATATCGGCGTAGATTGTCGTACGGCACTGGCTTCCCATTGAATTCCTTAGTGGGTAATTTCCGCCCGGTACTGTCAAGATGCATAACCATACGCTCGCATTATCCGAAATTGGGTGCGAGGGCAGGCAACGGGTCTCGCTACAAACGGTACTCGGTTTCTACGCTTCCCGCTCTCCGGAGGCTGCGGTGGGGCAGAAACAGAGGCTGCTATTGCTTACCCCATTTCCGCGCAATGTTCTGGAAATCCTGCGCCAGCCGCTGGAAGACCTGACGGTAACCATCGCGCGCTCCAGCATGACCCTCTGCTTCCCCGCCAGTTTTATGCTGATCGCCGCAATGAACCCGTGCCCCTGCGGCTACTATGGCGATTCCACGCGCGAATGCCGCTGCACGCCCGCTGTCATTCAGCGCTATCTCAGCAAAATCAGCGGGCCGCTGCTCGATCGCATTGACATTCAGATCGAAGTTCCCGCCGTGCCGTTTCGCGAACTGCGCGCAGGCGATGACGCGGAATCTTCGGCATCGATGCGCGCCCGCACGGCGCGTGCCCGCGAACTCCAGCACGGGCGCGGCCACGCCAATTCGCGCCTGCCCACGCGCCTGATCCGCAGGCTCTGCACCCTCGATCCACCCGGCGAACGAACGCTCGAAATGGCGATGAAGCGCCTGAGCCTTTCGGCCCGCGCGCACGACCGCATTCTCAAGGTCGCCCGCACCGTCGCCGACCTCGACGGCTCCGAAGCGGTCACGGCCAAACACATCGCTGAGGCGATTCAGTACCGCAGCCTCGATCGGAATTACTGGAACTGAAACGGCCCGGCGCTACCTTCCTTGCGCCGACCGCTACGAGCAACAGTCTCTTCGGTCCGCGCCAGATCCGGATTTCGGGCCGCCTGTCGTTCCAGCGGCAGTTCAATGGCGCCGGGGGCGGGATCGCAGTTCCTGCTCAGCGCGGAACCAGTCCGCATCGGCGGACCCTGTGCTGCGTCCTTCACGGGCGAGCCAGTAATGATACGCGAGTTTGGCGATCTCCTCGCGATCCATATACGCCGACATCTCGACGTCGGCGGTGGTGTGCGGTGGAATTGTCGGCTTCTGGCCGAAGGATGCCTGAGCCTGCTCCCGCCGTTCAACTTCGCCCGGCGGCTGGATCGGCAGCTCGGTTCCTGCGATCGGGTCGGCTTCGCGCGCGGCTTCGCGCACGGGCACGGCTTCGCGCACGGGTGGATAAGTAGTGTTTGCCATACTCTCTCCGAAAGCAACTTAGAGTCCAGAGACAGACGGTATCGAAGCGCACGGAATTGGACTAACGCCGGGCGGAGCGAGCGATCCGGGGAAAAGCTTTGAACACGAGAAGGTATCCGAGAAACTCCGGTAGGACCACGGTGAGAAGGACGGCCAGGGCAGCGGCGGCTACTGAAGTGCCGTGTGCCTGGAACGGCATGAGCGTCCGTATGACGTATGTCGCCCAGAGCGCACAGATCAGTGCATAGATGAGCCGTAAACCTTTCATCCGTTGCTAATTTTGCCCGCCATCGCCCCCTCCTGACAATACGCACTTCGGTTAAATTTCGGGGACAGGCTGCTTAACCCCTGAATCCTCGATCGCTCAGACGGGGCCTTTTTTTGCCGTGGGCCCCTGATCCGCGCGGAATGATAGGATCGGTCTTCGGTATGACCATGCGCACTCACCTGCTTTTTCTGCTTTCCGCTGCCGCTGCTTTCGGCCAGCACGATGTGCCCTTCGAAAGGGGCATCCCGGTCGCTCCCAAAGGCCTGGCGCATCGTAAGCTTCCGCAGTTGCCGATCGAATATGACACCGCCGAGGGGCAGCGCATCCGCGTCTCGGCCGTCACCCGCGACCTCGAATATCCATACAGCCTCGCCTTCCTGCCCGACAGCGGCATGCTCGTCACCGAACGAGCCGGACGTCTGCGCCTCATCCGCAACGGCGTTCTCGATCCGAAACCGATCGCCGGCGGTCCGGCGTCATACTGGGCCGGCGAGTCCGGCGAGCCCGGGGCGGTTCACGGTTATATGGATATTGCTCTTCACCCCCGCTTCGCTCAAAACGGGTTTATCTATCTGACCTACACCAAGCCGGTTGATGCCACGAAGCGTGTCACCGCGCTCGCCCGCGGCCACTGGGACGGCCACGCTCTCACCGATGTGCGCGACATCTTCGTCCTCGATCAGGGCAGCACCTCCCAAATCGCTTTCGGACGCGATGGCATGATCTACATGACGACCACCGGCAACGATCCGCAGGATCCGAAAACGCTCGGCGGCAAGGTGCTGCGCCTGAAAGACGACGGCACGATTCCCTCCGATAACCCCTTCGTCGGCCAGGCGGGCAAGCGCGGGGAAGTCTACACCCTCGGCCACCGCAGCGCGCTCGGTCTCGCCATGCATCCCGGGACGGGCGAAATGTGGGAGACCGAAAACGGGCCCAACGGCGGCGACGAGATCAACATTCTGAAGCCTGGCCGCAATTACGGCTGGCCCGTAGTGAGTTACGGCCGCGATTACCCCGGCCCCTGGCATAACTCCCCTCCTGGCCACGTCGGTTTCGAGGCGCCTGTCGTCATCTGGAATCCGGCTATCGCCGTTTCCGGCATCGCCTTTTATACGGGCGACAAGCTGCCGAAGTGGAAGGGGGACGTTTTCGTCGGCGCACTGCGCACCGGCGAAATTCCCGGGACGGGTCATCTCGAGCGCATTCTCTTCAACACGAAGATGGAAGAACTTCGCCGCGAATCGCTGTTGACCGACCTCCGGCAACGAATGCGCGCAGTTCGCGAGGGCCCGGATGGCCTGATCTACGTGTTGACCGACGAAAAACAAGGCGCGCTCTTAAAAATCGAACCGATGTAGCGCCGGCGGTCAAAGCCGTCGGTCCGTGATTAATGAAAATCCGGCCCCGAGCCGCACACTGTTTATGCAGCTGAGTCGCGAGCGCATCCTCACCACCCATGTGGGCAGTCTCCCGCGCAACGCCGCGCTCTCCGCCCTCCTCGTGAGCCGCGAAGAAGGCGCGGCCATCGACAAAATCGCCCTCGATCGCGAAATGGATCGCGCCGTCCATCACGTGGTCGCCGAACAGGTCAAAGCCGGCATCGACGTCGGCAACGACGGCGAGCAGCAGCGAGTCGGTTTTCAGACCTACGTACCGCAGCGCATGTCCGGTTTCGCCGGCGAATCGAAGCGCCGGCGCGGCCGCGATTACGAAGAATTTCCGGAGCTCGTCGAGGACCTCATGCGCCGCTTCCCCAAACGCAGCCGCATGCAGAATGCGCCCGAAGCGCGCGCCGAACTTCATTATCGCGACACTCTCGACATCCGGCGGGAGATCGATCGCCTGAAGATCGCCGCCGCCGCTAACCCCGGTTTCGCGGAATGCTTCATGACTGCGCCCTCGCCCGGCATCATCTCGACCACGATGTTCAACGCGTACTACGATTCGCACGAATCGTATCTGCTGGCTCTGGCGCGCGAAATGAGTAACGAATACCGTGCCATCACCGATGCCGGCTTCATTCTCCAGATCGATTCACCCGATCTCGCCATGGATCGCGCCATGTTCTACCGCGATCTCTCTGAAGCCGATTTCGTGAAAGCCGCCGAGAAGCACGTTGCCGCGCTGAATACGGGCATCGCCGGTATCCCGCGCGATCGCGTTCGACTGCATTGCTGCTGGGGCAACTGGGAAGGACCGCACCTGCACGATGTCCCGCTCGCCGCCATCCTGCCCGTGCTCTACCAGGCCAATGTGGGCGCAATCAGTATCGAGTTCGCCAACCCGCGCCATCAGCACGAATACGATGCCATCCGCAGTCACCGCCCGCCCGATCACATGACACTTATTCCCGGCGTCATCGATTCCACGACAAACATCGTTGAGCATCCGGAAGTCGTGGCGCGACGCGTCGCCGAAGCGGTCGCGGCTATGGGAGATCGCGAGCGCGTCATTGCCGGCTGCGACTGTGGTTTCGGCACTTTCACCGGCCGCGAGTGGGTCATCGAGCCGTTAGTCTGGCTGAAGCTGAAATCGCTGCGCGAGGGCTGCGACCTCGCCACCTCCCGCCTCTTCTGATATTCGATCGGGCTGATATTCGATCAGCCTGATCTGCGCGATTTTTTGCCCCGATTTTTGCCCCCGATTTTCCCCCGCCTTCAGTCTCTGAATTCCGTCCTCTTGTTAGGATAGTTACAGCATATGAAGCTCCTCACCCTCGCCGTCCCTTTTCTGATCTCCGCTCTGGTCCCGCTCGTCCAGGCGCAGGACCTCCCCGATGGTAAAGGAAAGGATCTCGTCGAGCAGGTCTGCGGCGCCTGCCACGGCACCGACCTGGTTTCCTCCCGCCGCGCCACTAAGCAGGGCTGGTCGTACATCGTCGACGACATGGTCTCGCGCGGCGCTTCCGCCACTAACGATCAGATCGCCCAGATCAACGAGTACCTCTCGAAAAACTTCGGTCAGGTGAACGTCAATAAAGGGCCGGCCACCGAGCTCGCCAGCGTTCTCGAGATCACCCCCGCTCAGGCCGACGCCATCGTCAAATACCGAACCGAGCACGGCGACTTCAAAAGCGTCGACGATCTGAAGAAAGTTCCTGGCCTCGAAACCGCCGGTCTCGACAAGAAGAAAGATCGCGTCGCCTATTAGCGCGCGGCGCATCGCGCGCAGGCCCCCATTTGACAACTCTGTCCGCCGCACATAAACTACCTATCGGTCGATAGGGGGGCTCTCACGCAGGGGTGCGTGAGTCGAGCCGCAAGCAGAAAGGCGGGGACCGGTGGCAACGGGGACACACTTCTTGAAATCCGCGCGTACGTTTCGCGCGCAAAAGCGCCTGGAGCACGCGCCTTTTTTCCTCCACACCAAACGCCTCGGCTTTCGAGTGTGGAGCGAAGACGATCTTCCCCTCGCGCACGGATTATCGGCAGATCCCGAAGTGAAGCCGGGCGCCCAGGTGGAACAACTACTCGCCGATGAGATTGCGACTCAGCGGGAACACGGTGTTCAGTATTGGCCTTTATTCCTGCTCGCAACCGGCGAGCACTTCGGCTGCTGCGGGCTGCACCCTTACGATCCTGCCAACTCGATTTACGCAATCTGGTGCCATCTTCAGGAATCCTTCCGTGGCCGCGGTCTCGCGGAAGAGGCCGCGGCGGCCGTGATCGACTATGCATTCGCAACACTCGGCGCCTCCGCTCTGTTCGCGGAGCATCCTCCGCACAATCTCGCGGCCCGCCACCTCCTGCGGAAGCTGGGCTTTCAGTACACGCACACGCGTCACGATGCTCCCACCGGCCTCGATCACCTCTGTTACATCCGCACCCGCAGTGCCGCGCCTCTCCGCTTCGGCTATTGAACTGCGATTTATTTCCCGAACATCACACTGGCCGCTGAGCAACGCACTTTAGTTTCTAACGGGTGTTAGCTTTACGTTCTGAAGCAGCGCTGGCGGGCTCGCCGCCCGGTGCGATTCACTTACGATTTCAGCGAACGAGCAGCTTCCCCTTCAGCATATTCATGCCGCACGCAAATCCAAGCGGACCTGTTTTTGGCGGCGTGATTTCCACTACCGTGGTCTGGCCCGGCGGAAGCTCCTTCTTGATGCCGAGGTCGGGAAACACGATTTCACTCGCGCAGTTCTGCGCGTTGGGCCGATAGAATGCCAGCCTGATCGGCTGCCCGGCTTTCGCCTCAATCGTCGCGGGGTCGAAGCCGACCATGCTGACGTTCACCAGCACCGCGCCCGCAGGTACGTGCGGCCCCTGCGCGATCGTCGCGCGCGGAGCGGGTTTGCTGAACAGCGGCATGGCCTTCCAGACTGCCGCCGTGGCGATCGCACCGATGGCGAGCCCGATGAGAAGACCCAGCGCCTCGCGTTTGACTTTGGCAGCGTCCATACAGTACTCCTGTGCTCCTATGGGATTTTGGCTCCGGTCTCCACCCAGCGCGCGAGAGCCCTTCGCTCGTCGTCGGTCATTCCGCTCAGATTGGCAAGCGGCATGGAACGATCGCCGGCGACGGTAGCTTCGATGCGCGGTGCGTACTGCTTCATCTCGCCTGCAGTGTCGAGCATGACGGCTTTAGGCGCAACCGGGAAGGCGCGGCTGGACGGATGATCGGAATGACATTCGACGCAGCGGCGGTTCACCACCGCGCGCGCTTCGGCGTAGCCGACAGGCCGATACCTGCGCGCAACCTCGTATCCGGCGAAACCTACGCCAGCCGCCCCTGCAACCACCAATGCGGTGATGACCCGGCGATCACTCAACAGGGCCGTTCTCACGTCGCGGACACCGATTGCAGCATTCGCCGGACCCGCCAGGCGAGCCGTTCCCACGGCCAGACGGGCGGCTTTTCCACTTTGATGAGAAGCTGGCCGCTGGCATGCGCCGTGCAGTTGAAGTAGTTCTCCGACGGCCGCGTAAAGGGAATGCTGAGGCTCTGGCCCGGCATCAGCAGCGTCGGCCCGACGATCTGGGGCACCACGTCGGAATTTTTCAGTTTCAATACGTTGTGAACGCCGATGAGCAGATCGATCTCCGGAGGCAGGAGGTCGTGCTTGTCGCCCGCCATATGGCGCGCCCATGTGCCTTTCGGGATATCGAACAGTTCTTCACGCGAATTGTAGGTTACGGGCCACAATGACGCAACAACGACAGGAGCGAAGACTACTGCGAGCACTATCCACAGGAGCCGGCGCCGGCTTGTCCGGAATGGAGCTGGTGGACCAACTTCATCGCGGGAGCGGACGTCATCGGCTGCAGTCGGGTTCATGCCTGCATTTTCAGGAGGAAGTCGAGGTCGTGCACGATGTCGTTGACCGGAGTACCGAACGGCACCAGCCCGCGCAGTTTCCCCTCCCGATCGACGAGATAGAGCGACGACGAATGGTCCATGGCGTAAGGGAGCGCTGGATTCGTGGAAGCCACTTGCCTTGCCCGGACTCCGTAAGCCTTCTCAACAGCCTGCAGCTCGTCGGGCGTACCGGTGGCGCCGAGGAAAGCCGGATTGAAGACTGCCAGGTGCTCGCGCAGCCGCGCCGGATTGTCGCGCGCCGGATCGACCGTCACATAGATCAGCTGGACGTCCCGCGCCTCATTTCCCATCTTGCGGAAGGCTTCGGTCAGATGCGCAAGCGTGATCGGGCAGACATCCTGACAATAGGTGTAGCCGAATTCCACGATGACCACTTTCCCCAGCTGGTCGTGCAGATTCAGCTTCCTGCCGTTGGAGCCGTCCAGGGTGAAATCGGGCGCTTCGCGCGGCGGATCGAATGTGCCGGAGCGCAGGCCGTCATCGGTTCCGAGGGGCCGCATGCCGAAATGCACTGCCAGCGCCACGATCGGAACGATCAGCGCGCCGAGAAAGATCGTTTTCTTCATGTAACTGCCCTCAGATCGAGATGCGCGCAGGCCGCGCGGCCTTCACAAAACGATCGTCGATATAGCTTTCGAATGGAACCGGTTTCTTCAGTGTTCCTGCCTGCACGGAAAGGTTCATCATATCGTCGAATTCCGCGCGGATCATCCGCAGATCTCCGTAAGTCACGCGGTCGGTCGGATTGTCCATCACATACTGGATGATCGCTTTGTCCTGATTGAAATATTTTCTGTCGGCGGCGATCTCGGACGCGCGGGCGCGATTTGCGCGGTCCGCGTCGAGCCAGCTGCCGGCGCCCTGAATGTAGTTCACCAGCTCCTGCACCAAAGCGGGATTCTGATCGATAAGCTCCTGCCGAACGGTCAGAACGCAGCAGATGTAGCTGGGCCATTCATCGCGGGTCATGACGAGGGGAACGGCGAATCCGGCGCGTTGCGCCGCGGCGCCATAGGGTTCACCGGTGCAGTAAGCATCGACGGCCCTGGCGTAGAGCGCCGAAGGCATGTCGGGAGGCGCCATCTCGACGATTTCGAAATCCGTGTTCGACAGACCTTCCTTCGCCAGCATCTTACGCAGAAAGAGAAAGTCCACCGCGAAGCGGCTCGGGATGGCGATGCGCTTGCCGACCAGATCCCGGAACGACCGATAAGAAGAATCCGTGCGCACCATGATGACCGCACCCGAACGGTGGCCGAGAGAGACAATCTTCACCGGGATATCCTTGGCCACCAGATCCATCACCAGCGGCGCCAGCATATAGGCAGCATGAATCTGGCGGGAGATGAGCGCCTCTTTGATTTCCGGCCAGCCGTTGTAACGCCTGTATTCGAAGGTCGCCCGCCTGGAGGTTTTGTCGAGATCGCGCGCCACGCAGGCGATGGGCAGCGTAAGGTTGCAGGTGACGGGCAGCCCGGCGACTACGAGCGTGTCGATCCGGTCGAGCGAGCGCATGCTGTTGCGGAGCGCCGTCCAATTGACATTAAGGTAGCCGTGGAGCGCGCTGACGCCGGCCGTCCACCCCGCTACTCCAAGGAAAACGCGCCGGGAGGTATTCATCGCGCCGGCTCCTGCCATCCGGATGTCAGGGCCGGCATTGAGGTCTTAACCTTCACTGCGGAATCCCCATCGAACCGACTTAATTGTTTCCAGCCGGCGTATGCCGAAATCGAGAATCAGACCAATCACGCCGATCATGAGCATTGCAGCAACCACCAGATCATAGCGCTTCCCCGAATTGCGGGAATCCAGGACCAGATAGCCGAGGCCCGAGTTCACCGCGGTCATCTCGGCCGCGACGACGACCAGCCACGCGATGCCCAGCGAGATTCGCAATCCCACCAGAATCTGCGGCAGCGCCGCGGGAAAAACAATCCGCGCCAGCTGTTGCGCCGGTTTCAGTCCGAAGTTGCGCCCGGCGCGGCGGAACATGGAGGGCACATTGCGCACACCGTTCATCGAGGCCACTACGATCGGGAAAAACGAACCCATGAAGATGAGAAAGGTGGCGGCATTGTCGCCCACTCCGAACCACAGGATGGAAAGCGGAATCCAGGCGATGGGGCTGATAGGCCGCACCATCTGGATCGTCGGATTGACAACCTTCGCCGCGGCGGGATACCAGCCGAGAATCAGTCCTATCGGCACGCCCAGGATCAGAGAGATTCCAAAGCCGGTGGCCACGCGCCGCAGCGAATCGCCGATATACCCCCAGAGCACCCCTTTTCCCAGCAATTCGCCCACGCCTTTTTCAACGTCCAGCGGGGACGGGAAAATATTCGATGCAGTCCAGCGCACGGCGTAGTGCCAGATGACCAGAAACACCAGAGACGCCAGCACCGGCCAGAAGACCTTCTCCCACTTCCGCGGCTGCGCCAGCGCGTTCATACCTTGTGCGCCAGACCGATCTGCTCGAAGATGCCGTCGCGCAGTTCAAGATAGCGTGGCGAGCTGATATCGCGCGGATGCGGAATGTCGATCAGGACTTCGCGCTGAATCTTAGCCGGGCGCGCGCTCATCACTACGACGCGATCGGCCAGCTGCACCGATTCCTCAATGTCGTGCGTGACGAAGATGATGGTTTTCTTCTCCGCTTCCCAGATGCGCAGCAGTTCGCGGCGCATGATCAGGCGCGTAATCGAATCCAGCGCGCCGAAGGGTTCATCCAGAAACAGCATGTCGGGATTGACCGCCAGGGCACGGGCTACTTCGAGGCGCTGCTTCATGCCGCCGGAGAGTTCCTGTGGATAGGCTTTCTCGAATCCCTGCAGTCCGACGAGCTTCACATAATGCGCGATGCGCCGCCGTTTTTCTTCAGCCGAAAGTTTGAACAGACCGAAGCCGATGTTGCCCTCGACCGTCAGCCAGGGAAACACGCCGCGCTCCTGAAAGACGAAGATCCGGCGCGGGTCGGGTCCGGTCACAACCTCGTCATCGATGCGAACCTCCCCTTTCGTCGGCGAAAGAAACCCGGCCATGGTGTTCAGCAGGGTGGATTTTCCGCAGCCCGACGGTCCCAGCAGGCACACGAATTCGCCATCACCCACTTCGAGGCTGATGTTCTCGAGCACGTCGGTGCTCTTGCCGTCCCGCGAGAACGTCATCGAGATGCTTTCGGCGCGCAGCTTCGTCTGGAAAGCGCGCCGGCTCGTGTGTGCGATTGTTGCGGTTGCAGCCTGCGACATTCCCTAATCCTCCGAATAACCCCATCGCAAAGACCTGATTCCCTCAAGCGACCGCATGCCCGTATCCAGCGCGAGGCCGATCAGTCCGATCATCACCATCCCGGCGACCACCAGATCGTAGCGATTGCCGGCATTGCGCGCGTCCACAATCAGAAAACCCAGGCCCGAATTGACCGCAATCATCTCCGCGGCCACCACAACCAGCCAGGACACGCCGAGCGTAATGCGCATGCCGATGATCAGCTGCGGGATGACAGCCGGATAAAGAACGTTCGAGACCAGCCGCACCGACTTCAGACCGAAATTGCGCCCTGCGTTGACATACACCGACGGAATGCTCTCGACGGCGTTAATCGACGTGAGCAGCAGCGGCAGCAGCGAAGCCAGGAAGATCAGGAAGATGGCGGCGACATCGCCCACTCCGAACCAAAGAATCGAAATCGGAATCCAGGCCAGCGGTGAAATCGGCCGGAGAATCTGAATCAGCGGATTCAGCGCCATTTCGGTTCGTCGATACCAGCCGATGGCGAGCCCGGCCGGGATGGCGATCACGGCGGCCAGCAGGAATCCCCAGGTCACCCGGAACAGCGAGGCCACTACGTATTTCAGCAGCAGGCCGCGCCGCGCGAGTTCGACAATTCCGAGCACAACGGCCCACGGCGTCGGCAGCAGATGCGCGGACTGGCGGGTAATTGCCACATGCCAGAGCAGCAGCAGAACCGCCATAAACAGCACGGGACGCAACCGGACCGGTATATTCACGTCGAGTCGAAGGCTCCTTTAGAAATCCTGTGTAGAGACCGGCCGCACAGCCCGAAGGGTCCGTTGCGCCCGCATAACAAGTGATTTACTCTGACTTCGCATTTCAGCCTGTCCTGCCGGGGGACGGGATCGACAGTGATCGTACGAGCATAGGAAATACGGCTGCAACGAGGCAATAGCCGAAACGCACTAGGATGTGAGACTTAATGATTTCGCGTAATACAAAACCACTAGTGCAAATCCCGCTTATTCAGCGTAGGATCGGGCTGATCGTGCCGCGTGTTTCTCCCAGTCCGGCCATCTCGGCGACGATGTCTTCTTCGCTCTCGTCGATCGTCTTCGCGATCATGCCGAAGTGTCCCGCGTGTCTGGTTCTTCTTCTGGCGCCGCTGGGCGTTAAGGCGCCAGGTTCGCGCTTATTTCTGGCGTGGATGGTGCTGATGCTGGCGGCGGTGCCGATAACTCTGTTTTTGATCCCGGCCTGCCGCAAATGCGGGCGCGGGCCATTGCTCCTCGCGCTTGCCGGCCTCGCGACCATGACCATCGGAAGAATCGGCATCGACAGCGTGCTGATTGTTTCCGCAGGCGCCCTGGCTATGTTTGGAGCGGCGTTGTGGACCGCGGTCGTCTCCGGCACTCCCCGGCGTTGTGCGCAATCGCACAGCTCGCCTGCTTAGAACCGTAGCGGAAAACGGATCGGATCCGCTCAGCCCGCGATTTTCATGCTGTTGTCGGCGCTGAAACCCGCCTCCGTCCGCGCACCCACTCCGACTTGAGCATCGGACGTGATCTGGCAGGTTCTGAATTCGTAGGTTTCAAAACGCATGGCCGCGCCTTCCGATCCGGTTCGCACTACTAGACCCTTGGCGGCCAGTCGCAGCGGAATGTGTTTGTCGAGAAACACCGGCCACGAGACCCAGGCCTCGAGGCTTTGTCCGGACGGAACTGCTTCGGAGGTTTTGAACAGGAGACCGCCGCTGCTGATGTTAATGCTTTCGCTGACCATCCACTCCGACGGCGCCGAATGACCAATCGCCCGATATTTGACGGGCAGGCGTAAAGGAAATCGGTGGCTGTTCCGGCGATCGGGCGTCTCTGTGACCGGTTCGCCGAAGCGTTGTTTGCGGCGCATTACACGATCAGTTTAGGAAAAGGCAGTTGCCCCGATCTATAGGAAGAGTCCTGTTCGGGTACTGGAACCTCTTCGCAAAACTTACGTTGCTTTTTCAGGCGGCGACTGCCCGAAGGATAAACGTGCTTATTTTCTCCTGATCCAGCTCGCGAATCTTCTCATGAATGGTTGCCGGCCACCGATCGATCCATTGCAAATACGCCTGATATTGTGCGTTTGAGCCCGCACCCGCGAATGTGCCGCTCTCTATCAGCTCCAGCCAGCGCGCGGCAAGCAACTGGGCGGTATCGCTTCGCGGATCCTGATCGCAGGTCGCGGCAATTTTGAAATGGAGGTCCACCATCGCCAGCGTCGTGCGTTCCTTTTCTTCGGCTGTAAAGCAGTCGAGGTCCTTCTCCCACCTGATTTCACCGTACAGCGCGCGCCTCCGGGCGGCGAAAGCTGCTGCCATGAACCGCGAAATCCGGTCCAGCGGAAGACCCTCAAACCGGCTCTGCACTTCTTCCGGCCAGTATTTCCGATCGTGCCAGGCTCTCAGCAGCCCGGCGTGAATCTGCGGGTCGCCGCCGGAATCGTTCAGCCGCAACTCCTTCCAGCGCGCCGCCAGAGCCTGTGCCCGCGGGCCTGCCGCATCTTCGCTCAGCGCCGCTTCGATATCGCGGAACAAATCGGTCCAGGCCTGCGATGGCCAGTCGCGATGACGCGCCTGAAACCGCGGCCACACTTCGGCGCGATAGTAGTTCTTCATGAATTCGTTGGCGTCGCGTGTTTCAGTCTGCATATGAATCGCCTCGATGATCTTTTTCAGCAGAGCGGCGCCGGCGGGCCTGCCGGATTCGAGCACGCTTTCGGCGCTGCTGATGGCCGCGATGGCACTCTCCAGACGGCGCCGCTTGTTCTGCAAAACAGTGCGCTGCAGCCGCAGGGCCTCGGCCAGATCGAGCCCCTCCCGCTCCAGCAGAATCCGGATCTGCTTCAGCGGCAGCCCAAGATACTTGAGCGCGACGATCTGCTCCAGCCGTTCCAGGTCGTTGTCGCCGTACACCCGATAGCCGGATTCGGTGCGGCGCGGCCGCAACAGCCCGAGCCGGTCGTAATGGTGCAGGGCTTTCACAGTAACGCCGGCCAGCCGCGCGAATTCGTGAATGCTGCAGGTCACGCGTTTATTCTGCAGCCTGACGCCGGGTCAGAGTCAAGCGCCGCCTCCGGCCATATGAAATCATTTACCGGAGGAGCATTCCGGTGAGATCGATCCACTACGTTGTCCCGATCGCGGTCCTTGCCCATGCGGCGCTGGCCCTGGCCGCGTCCGACCCCTGCGCCGATTCGCGAAACCTGAAGCTGGTGAACGGCAAGATCGTCACGATGGACAAAAACAATTCCATCGTTTCGTCCGCGACCATTCAGAACGGCGTGTTCGAGAGCACGAACAAACCTCTGCCCTGCACGAAGACCATCGACCTGCACGGCCGTACCGCGATCCCCGGCCTCATCGACAATCACAACCACATCGTGCTGCTGGGCATCCGGCCCGGGTACGACACGCGCCTCGAAACCGCCAGCTCCATCGCCGACGTGCAGGAGATGATCACGGCGCGCGCCAAATCGGTTCCCTCCGGCCAGTTCATCACCGCTATGGGCGGCTGGAATCCGAATCAGTTCAAAGAAAAGCGCCTGCCCACGCTGGCCGAGCTGGACAAAGCCGCGCCCGATCATCCGGTGCTCGTCTATCTCTCGTTCACCGGCCCCTGCGCAACGAATTCGAAAGGCAAAGCCTTCTTCGCGTCCAAAGGTATTGCGGTCAGCGACACCGGACAGATCGCCGCGAACGCGCCGTCGCTCGCCGCGCTGAATGCTCTGCGCGCGGCCCAGACTTTCGAAGATCAGAAACGCGGCACGCTCGACGCCATGAACTACGCCGCGCGCGTGGGCGTGACCACCAGCGCGGACATGGGAGCCTTCGTCGAACCCGGCACGCGCGACATGCAGGATTCGTTCATCTTCGACACGCTTGCCAGCGGCGATCCGTTCCACATGTACGATGCGTTCCTCGCGTTGCATCGCGAAAAGAAGATGTCCATGCGCCTGCGGATCTTCTATCTGACGATGGACCAGGACAACTCCATCCCGCTGCTGAAGGAACGCGTCCTGAACAGCATTCCGGAATTCGGCGACGACATGATCCGCGTCTCCGGCATCGGCGAATTCGCTACCAACTGGCCGCTTTTCGGCAAGGTGACGCCACCGGCGAATTATCAGACAGCGCTCGAATTCATCGCCGGCCACGGCTGGGCGTTCCAGCAGCACAGCCTTTCCGCCGCGGAAGACGAACTGACCGTGTCGACCTTCGAAGCGGTCAACGCGAAGACGCCGATCGCATCGCTGCATTGGTCCATCGCGCATGCGCCGCAAATCACCAAAGAACACCTTGCCCGGCTCAAGGCCATCGGCGCCGGCATCGCCGTCCATCCGTTCGAATATCTCGCTTCCGGCAGCGGTGGCGGCCCGCCCCTGCGCACCATCCTCGACAGCGGCATTCACGTCGGGGCGGGTTCCGATTCGGCGCAGATTTCCACGCTCGACCCCTGGCTGATGATCTATTACATGGTGACCGGCAAAAATGCGGCGGACCAGCCGGTCAACGCCGGCCAGCAGATCACGCGCATGGAAGCGCTGCGGCTCTACACGGCCGAGAACCCCTGGTTCCTGCATGAAGAAGACAAGCTCGGATCGATCGAACCGGGCAAGTTCGGCGATCTCGTGGTGCTGAGCGCAGATTACACCGATCCGAAGAAAGTGCCGGACGATGCGATCCGCAGCCTGAAATCGGTGATGACAATCATCGATGGCCGCGTGGTTTACGACGCCGCAAAGTAGGATAAGACTTATGGCGAAATTCGTGATCGCGCCGCACATGCGGCTGCAGGAATGGGTGGCGGAAGAGAAAGGCTACTTCAAAGCCGAAGGTCTGGACTACGACTTCCTCGAGGAGTTCATTTCGAAGGAAGGCAACAAGCATGACCTTGGCGACAAGGTCGGCGCATATCAGACTTTCGAAAAAGGCCGGCACTCCGATATCAGCTGCGCCTGCCATTGGACCGTGAACGTCGCGGCCTCGAATGGACACGGCAAACTTTATGCCGACGCTTACTCCGTTTCGCCCGCCGGCGTTTTCGTGCCGCCGGATTCGCCCATCAAAGAACCAGCCGACCTCGCGGGGATTCCCATCTCCGTCGGCTATCAATCCGGCAGCCATTACGCCACCATTCAGGCGCTCGAGCCATA